>Ga0209212_1004740_pt1 | contig 16605 bp, 15 predicted proteins | sample RifGroC2_FD_183996 | JGI IMG/M metagenome (GOLD analysis project Ga0209212, IMG submission 183996) | Groundwater microbial communities from Rifle, Colorado, USA - Groundwater C2 (SPAdes) (version 2) | ecosystem: Environmental > Aquatic > Deep subsurface > Groundwater | place: Rifle, Colorado...
GAGCCAGGATCAAACTCTTCAGTTCAATACCTGTTTTGGTTCATTTAAGAACCTGGTCCTACTCAAAGTAAATCACTTGCATGATTTTTTTCGACTTCGCGTAGGTTGTTGCTATATTTTAAAGTCGCTCCCATACCCAAAAAGATACGAAAACTTCCCAAAAAACCAAGCACCTACACTCGTCGATTGTTCGTTTGTTTTTTAAAGAACGGCTGCCGTAGCAGCGAAGAGGTGCGCATTATAGGGACTAAAACTTTACTGTCAACTAAATTTTCGCACTTCGTTTCATCTGCCACCAAGGCTGGGGGAACGTCATCAGATAACTGATTATTAAGCGATTTTTTTACCTTTACATCGCTTCGTTCCAACCCCGCCACAGCGAAGAGGTGCGCATTATAGAGAGTCAAAAAACTCCGTCAACACATTTCGTAATATTTTTTAAAAAACATCACGCACCCATGCTCGCGCAGCTGATTGACTACAATGCGCGCTCTTGCACAGAGGTAACAATGTCACTGATTACACTTGGAATCGAATCATCTTGTGATGAAACCGGTATCGCGCTTTACCAAATCGAGCGCGGATTATTGGCGCACGCGTTGCACACCCAGGTCGCCATGCACAGCGAGTATGGCGGCGTCGTGCCGGAGCTCGCCTCACGCGATCACGTCCGGCGCATCATCCCGCTGCTGCGCCAAGTCATGCATACCGCCGATGTATCGCTGGCCAAAATTGATGCCATTGCCTATACCCAAGGGCCGGGTTTGGGAGGCGCATTATTAGTCGGCGCCAGCGTTGCAAACGCGCTGGCCTACGCGCTCGACATCCCCGTCATCGGCATCCATCATCTGGAAGGCCACCTGCTTTCCCCTTTGTTATCCTATCCCGCACCAGAATTCCCCTTCGTCGCCTTGTTGGTTTCCGGCGGACATACGCAATTGATGCGCGTGGACGGCGTGGGGCAATACACGTTGCTCGGCGAAACATTGGACGACGCTGCCGGAGAAGCCTTCGACAAGAGTGCGAAACTGCTGGGTCTGGATTATCCGGGCGGCCCCGCACTGGCAAGACTCGCCGCATCGGGCCGTTCCGGGCAATTCAAACTACCACGCCCGATGCTGCACAGCAGCAACTTGGATTTTAGTTTTAGTGGATTAAAAACGGCAGTGCTCACACTGGTGAAACACAGTAGTAACGATGGGCGGAAGATACTGGACGAACAAACGCGGGCGGACATCGCTTGCGCAACCCAGGAAGCCATCATCGATGTGCTGGCGCACAAAGCGCGCACCGCTTTGGCGCAGACTGGCTTGAATCGATTAGTCGTTGCGGGCGGTGTGGGCGCAAACCAGCTATTGCGTGAACGCCTGAATGAAGACATCGGCAAACGCGGCGGTGTAGTGTTTTATCCTGACCTGGAATTTTGTACCGATAACGGCGCGATGATCGCCTTTGCCGGCGCACTTCGCTTGGCGCAACAGCAAGGCAACCAGGATTACCGCTTCAACGTCAAACCGCGCTGGAATTTGGCAGCAACCTGAACTGGCCAATGAGCCACGGACAGTTGCAGACGAATATCCCCAAATGCAGCACCGTGCCGTTGATGTCAAACTGACCCAAGAGCAACCTACCGATAGACTCCGGCGAGATTGAAGCGCATACCGTTCTGTAATTCAGAAATTTTATCCGCCCCGGCACATAGTGGTGAAAAAACAACGCTCAAGCCATACTCAACCTTCGCGCCGCCAGCACCAGTCGCCGTTGGTGATCATTACTGGAATGCCAAAGCCACTTTTAAGACCATTTAATGCGTTTAATGCACACCAAGTATCTTGACGATAGTGTTCATTTTGGTGCATTCTAGCGCTGCTGCTTATTTGAGGATAAATTTTGTGTCATCTTCGATGAGGCAGGGGAGTAGTTAATGATTTTAAAATTTCGGGAGACAATTATTATGAGTAAGAGTTACAAAAAAACATTGGCGACATTGGCCGCCATGGCGGCTTTACCGCTGGCCATTTCCAGCGCTTACGGCGCAGCCGCTCCGACGATGACCGCCGATGAAATGGCACTGGGAAACAAGCTTTACTTCGAGCGTTGCGCTGGTTGTCATGGTGTGTTGCGTAAAGGCGCGACCGGCAAGAAGTTGACACCTGATGTCACGGTAGAAAAAGGGACAGATTACCTGAAGGCATTCATCGGCTTCGGTTCGCCAGGCGGTATGCCAGGCTTTCAGTCCGGTGGCGAGTTGACCGAAAAAGAAGTTGAACTGATGGCGCGTTATATTCAGCAAACGCCAGTAGCTCCGCCAGAAATGGGCTTGAAGGACATTGAAGCTACTTGGAAGGTGCTGGTGGCAGTGAAGGATCGCCCCACGAAGAAAATGAACAAAATCAACATCGAGAACATTTTCTCCACCACGTTGCGCGATGACGGCAAAGTGGCGCTGATTGACGGTGATACCAAGGAAATCATCACCACACTGAAGACCGGCTATGCCGTGCATATTTCCCGCTACTCCGCATCAGGTCGCTATCTGTATGTGACTGGCCGCGATGCCAGACTGAGCCTGATCGACCTGTGGGCGAAGGTGCCTAACGTCGTGGCTGAAGTGAAGACCGGTGTTGAAGCGCGCTCGATTGAAACCTCCAAGTTCAAGGGCTGGGAAGACAAGTATGCGATCTCCGGTACTTACTGGCCGCCACAGTACGTGATCCATGATGGCGACACGCTGAAGCCATTGAAGGTTGTTTCGACCAGCGGCATCGCTACCGAAACCAACGAATTCGTTCGCGAAGCTCGTGTTGCGGCGATCGTAGCCTCTCACTACAAGCCTGAGTGGATGGTTAACGTGAAGGAAACCGGTAAAGTGCTGATTGTTGACTATTCGGATCTGAACAATCTGAAGACAGTCACCATCGACACCCCACGCTTCCTGCACGACGGCGGCTTTGAATCGACCAAGCGCTACTTCATGGATGCTGCTAACGCTTCCAACAAGATCGCGGTTATCGACATCAAGGAAAACAAGCTGGCTGCCACCATCGAAGTGGACAAGGTTCCTCATCCGGGCCGTGGCGCTAACTTTATCGATCCTAAATTCGGACCGGTTTGGGCTACCAGCCACCTGGGTGCAGACACCATCACCGTGATCGGCACCGATCCTATCAAGCATAAGGAGCACGCTTGGAAGGTCGTTCGTGCAATCAAGGGTCATGGCGCCGGATCGTTGTTCGTCAAGAGCCATCCTAAGTCGAAGAACCTGTGGGTCGACGCACCGCTGAATCCGGACCAAGCTATCAATCAGTCGGTCGGCGTGCTTGACATCAATAACCTTGAAAAAGGCGTGACCGTGTTGCCAATCGCTGATTGGGCCGACCTCGGTGACGGCACCAAGCGTGTTGTTCAACCGGAATACAACAAGGCTGGCGACGAAGTCTGGTTCGCGGTCTGGAATGGCGCGAACAAGAATTCCGCCATGGTTGTGGTTGACGACAAGACTCGCAAGCTGAAGAAGGTTATCAAGGACAAGCGCCTGATTACGCCTACTGGGCACTTCAACCTCTACAACACCCAGCACGATATTTACTAAGATTCTTCAGTAAATTACGGTTGCGTCATTTCGGTGATTTTTGCCGGAATGACGGATCGCAACGCTTAGTGTTGAAAGCATGTATTTGAAGGGCGGGGTGACCCGCCCTTTTTTCTTATTCCATCGAAAATTCTCAAGAGAAATATAATGAAAATCCGGTTATACAAAGGGCGGTTATTATTTACATTAGGCTGCATTTATGGCCTGATTAATGCGGCGGGCGCAGCGGAAAGTGGTGGGGTGGTTGAGTTGGGTGAGGTGGTAGTGACCGCAACCAAAACCAGCGCTTCGCTCTCCGATGCGCCTGCGGCAGTAACGGTAGTCAATGCCAAAAGTATTGAAACAAAAAATGCTTCGCGCCTCGGCGACGTGCTGGATCAAGTGCCCAGCCTTTATTTGCGCGGCGGCGCGCTCGGCCAGTCGCAAGGTACCGTTGGGACAAGCGGCATGTCGCTGCGCGGCATCGACCAGACCAGAACGCTCATTCTGCTCGACGGCCAGCCAATTCAGGATGCGGGTTCCGGAAAAGTGAATTGGCGCATACCATTTATTGAGGATATTGCCCGTGTCGAAGTTGTGCCCGGCGCATTTTCTTCGTTATACGGCAGCAATGCGATCGGCGGCGTGATCAACATCATCACCAAACAACCGGACAAGCGCGAGTTCACTGCCAAGATCAAGAAAGGCTGGAGCGATGCCAGCGGCGAGGATGCCAGCATTTACTTTCGTGACAAGATGGACAACGGGCTGGGCATTGTGGCCGGTTTCGGTTACCAGAGCCGCGACAGTTATATCAATGATTTTGTGGTCAGACCGCCTGTTGCAGGGGCGCCCGGAACGGCGGTGACGGGCGCTCAGGCGACGACCACGAACGCGGGAACACCGGCCTATATCGTGGGCGACAAGGGGGCTGCGCCGTGGCAACAAATCAATGCGACAACCAAGATTTCCTATGACCTGTCGGATATAGGCAAGTTGTTTGGCGGCATCGCCTACAGCGAAACCGACTTGGGTTATACGATGTTCAATACCTATCTGCGAAATGCTGGGGGTGCTCCGGTTTTCGTCGGTCCGCTTGGCATTGACGGGCAGCGGGTCACGCTGTCTGAATCCAATTTTGTCAACAACTCGCCCTTGTATGAATCCACCGCGCGCTATTTTGCCGGGTTCGAGGGTGCGGTCGGAGAAGGCTGCTTGCTGAAAATCGATCTGGCACAGATTGAGCGTCAGTATCGGTTTGTCAATGCAAACACGGCCTCTACATGGGGCGCAGGTGCGGGAACACAGACGAATGCACCCAATAGCGGAATGGACGGAACCGCTCAATTGAGTTTTCCGGTCGGGGATAGACATCTTATCGTCACTGGACTTTCACTGCACAACGAGAAAGTTGACGGTACAACTTATGCGTTATCGAATTGGCGTGATCCCGCCACACGAACCAGCATAGCCGATGGCTATAGTGGCGATTCAACCACTGCCTCGTTGTTCGCACAGGATGAAATCAGCGTGGCCGACAAACTTAAGGTTTATATCGGCGGGCGTCTTGATCATTGGCAGACCAAGGGTAGTTATTACAAAAATACCGCGCCTGCCTCCGCCGTTACTTACACATCGCGCAGCGATTCATCATTCAACTCAAAGCTGTCAGCGGTTTATCAGGCAGCAGATCCCGTCACCCTGAGGGCATCGTTCGGGCAGTCCTTCCGTGCGCCAACCAATAACGACTTGTATTCCTATGCGAGCATTTTCGGCATTACCAGCATTGGAGATCCCGATCTAAAACCGGAGCGCGGCCAGACATGGGAAGTCGGGGGTGAGTGGCGAGTATCAGATAAATTCAAGGCCAACGCCACTTATTACCAGACCACCCTCAAGGATCTAATTACTAATTTTCGTTTGAGCAATGTGCCCATCGTGTCAAAGCGCATCAATGCGGGAAAAGCAAAAATTAACGGTATCGAATTGGCGGCAGAAGCCGGGCTGACGAACTGGCTAACGCTTAACGCCAGCTACGCCTACATAGGCTCCGAGATGCTCGAAAATAGCGTGGATCCTTTGAGCGTTGGCAAGCGGCTGATAGATTCGCCGAAAAATATTATCAATATGGGTATTACCGCTCAACAGGGCGATTGGGCAGGCATATTGAACGCCAGTTACTCCAGCAAGGTTTTTTCTACCGCCCAGAATATCGATACGGCGGAAGGTGTGCCGGGCAGCTATGACGCGCACATCATGGTGAACGCCAAGCTCGGTTATGCGTTCTCCAAGATGGTTAAGGGGACAATTGCAATCAATAATTTGCTGGATAAAAAAGCCTATTCATTTTTCCTGCTGCCGGGGCGCAATGTCACGGCCGGAGTGGATTTTTCCTTCTAAGGCCGGGTTGAGAATGCCAAGTATGATCCGCACCATCGCGGCACTTTGCCTGCTTGTGCAGCCGTTTGCGGCCAGCGCGGATTTGCTTGCGGGCAAACTCACGCCAGGGACACCCTATTATTACGAAAATTTTGATCCTGGACAGCGGCCTTGGAAACCGGGACAACAGTTGAACATCGAGGAAGTGTTCAAGAATTATCAGTATTACGAAATTGCATTCGATCAGGCCGGCCAAGAAATCACTGTCAACCAATACGTCCGGGGCGACAAGATAGACAGCGAAAAGTATCTGGTATTGCCGGATGGATCATTGCGAAAAAAATGAACGGGATACGGATGCGGGCATGAAGGCGTCTCTAAAAGCGAATTTTCAGTGCTTCCCAATATTCCACCTTGCGAGCCGGAAGAAAATCGGTTCAAATGCCGCGCATGGAAAAAAATGACCCACATGGTTTCATCATACAAACACAGGTGAATTACCTGCCGGATCAATCCGATGAAGCGGGCAATCGCTTCGTGTTTTCCTACACCATCAACGTCACCAACCTCGGCAGCGTTGCCGCCAGACTCATCAGCCGTCACTGGATCATCACTGATGCCCACAACCACGTTCAGGAAGTGCACGGACAGGGGGTGGTGGGCGAACAGCCCCTGCTCAGACCGAACCAGAGTTTTGAATATACCAGCGGCACGGTGCTACCCACACAGGTCGGCACGATGCGCGGCAGCTATCGGATGCATGCCGACGACGGCACACAGTTCGATGTCGAAATCCCGCAATTTGTCTTGAGTGTGCCACGTGTTTTGCATTAGCGGGTTGATAGGTAATCTGACAGGGGCAATTCATGAATTGCCCCTACGGGTCGCGTTGCTGCCACTGATTTTTCTCGCCGCCTGTGCCGCACCGCCCAAGCCGCCCGTTGCGCCGCCTCCACCGCCTGTCGCACTTCCCGCCGCGCCGTTTGCGGTAAGCAAATGGGAGATGCTGCCAGACTGGCAGACGACCGATTTGCAGCCGGCCTGGGTAGCCTTTTTGCAAAGCTGCCGCGCGCTGAAGAACAAGCCGGACTGGCAGGCGATATGCGCGCGCACCGTGGAATTGGCACAACCCGATAACGCCGTATTACGCGCTTTTTTTGAGGAAGGCTTCACGCCCTACCAAGTGTTCAACCCGGACGGCTCTTCGCAAGGGCTGGTTACCGGTTATTACGAGCCCAAGCTGGCCGGCAGCCGCATCAGGACTAAACGTTTCCGTTATCCGTTGTATGCCGTGCCGGACGATCTGCTGACCATTGATCTGGGCGAGGCCTATCCGCAACTGAAGCACCTGCGCTTGCGCGGACGGCTGCAAGGCAAACGCATCGTGCCTTATTACAATCGCGCCGAAATCGAAACAGGAAAAGCCGCGCTGCAAGGGCGCGAATTATTCTGGGCAGATAACGCGGTCGATCTATTCTTCCTGCAAATCCAGGGATCGGGACGCATCGAATTACCGGACGGCAACCTGGTAAAAGTCGGTTACGCCGAGCAGAACGGTCATTCGTATATTTCCATCGGCAAGAGGCTGGTCGAAACGGGCGAATTGAAACTTGAAGAAGCCTCGATGCAGGGCATCAAGGATTGGGCAGAACGATACCCGGAAAAACTCGATGCGCTGCTGGCGCAAAACCCTAGCTATGTATTTTTCCGCGAATTGCCAAATGGGTTGTCTGCGCCGCTGGGCGCATTGGGCGTACCGCTGACCGAGACCTACAGCATCGCGGTGGATCCGCGCACCATCCCGCTCGGCGCACCGGTATTCCTCGCGACCACTTACCCGAATACAGCCGAGCCGCTGAACCGTCTGGTGCTGGCGCAGGATACCGGCGGCGCAATCAAAGGCGCGGTGCGCGCCGATTTTTTCTGGGGCTTCGGCGAGCAGGCGGGTACTCAAGCGGGGCGTATGAAACAAAGCGGCCAGATGTGGGTGTTGTTCCCCAAGGGAGCGGAACCCATGCTCAACCCATAGCATCGAGATACGCTACTACGCCAATTTCCAATGCTTGAGGACAGGCGTGACACCAAGCTGATTCTCTACTTTTTACCGTCCGCATCAAGATGTTTTTCCAATTCTTCGGCAGGCAGGTATCCGGGAACTTGCGTCCCATCGCCAAAAATCAGGTTCGGCGTGCCGGTAACGCGCAGCTTTTTGCCTAAAGCCAGCACTTTATCGATCGGTGTCTTGCAAGATGCGCTGGCCGGTGCAATGCCGTTCAGCATCAGATCATCCCACGCCTTGACCGGGTCTTTAGCGCAATGCACATTGCGTACAATTTCACCCGACCCCTGAAAGATTGGGTAAAGAAAGCTGTATATCGTAACATTATCGACTTTGCTTAATTCTCGTTCCAGGCGTTTGCAGTAACCGCAATTCGGATCGGTGAATTGAGCCATTTTTCGCTTGCCATTGCCCTTTACTTTTTTCACCGCAAGATCGAGCGGCAGCTTATCGAACTCGATGGCAAACAATAGGCGGCTGCGTTCTTCCGTTATATTACGGCGGCTTTTTACATCGATCACGCTACCATCAAACAGGTATTGCCCTTGCTCATCGGTATATAAAAGCCGATCGTTGACGATAACTTCATAAAGCCCGGCGTAAGGCGTTTTAACAATATGTTCGAGCTTGCCGACATTAGGAAGCTTGCTTTGCAGCGACTGGCGGATTTCGTTCTCTCCGGCTTGTGCAGAAGACAGCCATATCAACAAAAACAGCGCAAACAACTTGGATAGACCCAAGGCGGGAAATTTTTTCATAATATTTTCTTTAGGTTAATTAAAGGTGTGATGCCAGCAAGTAGATACATTCCTTCGCGTTTTCGTTCACACCGGCATCCATGTTAGGGCGCGGCGGCCAAACCGGTTTCTGCCGGCCAGTAACGGCAATTACGATTTCAAAAATTCATGGCGGCAATCATAGCATGGCATCCAGTTTCATTTATAATCGCACCCCCCGCGAAAAATCATCATGCACATCGGCCCTTACCAACTCAAGAATAATCTCATCGTTGCCCCCATGGCCGGGGTAACCGATCGTCCTTTCCGCATGTTGTGCAAACGCATGGGCGCGGGCATGGCGGTGAGCGAGATGGTGGCGTCCAATTCGCTGCTGTACGGTTCGGAAAAGACCAAACGCCGCGCCAACCACGAAGGCGAGGCCGGGCCGGTCTCAGTGCAGATCGTCGGCGCGGATGCCAAGATGCTGGCGCAGGCCGCGAAATACAACGTGGATCACGGCGCGCAGATCATCGACATCAACATGGGCTGCCCGGCCAAGAAAATCTGCAACGTGATGGCCGGCTCCGCGCTGTTGCAGAATGAGTCGCTGGTCGCCCAATTGCTGGAAGCGGTGGTCGGCGCGGTGGATGTGCCGGTCACACTGAAAATTCGCACCGGCTGGGACAAACAGAACCGCAACGCGATTCGCATCGCCCGGATTGCCGAAGCCGCCGGCATCCAGGCACTGGCAATCCACGGCCGCACCCGCGCCTGCGCCTATACCGGCGAGGCCGAGTACGACACCATCGCTGCGGTGAAGGCCAGCGTACACATTCCCATCATCGCCAACGGCGACATCACCACACCGGAAAAGGCCAGGCATGTGTTGAAACATACCGGCGCGGATGCCGTAATGATCGGCCGCGCGGCACAAGGACGCCCTTGGCTGTTCCGCGAGATCGACTATTTCCTGAAAACCGGCACATATCTGCCCGCACCGCAAATCGGCGAAATTCATCGTGTGCTGCTGGCGCATGTCCACGAACTGTATAGTTTTTACGGCGAACACACCGGGCTGCGCGTGGCGCGCAAGCACATCTCCTGGTACACAAAATGGCTGGCCGGCTCGGCGCAGTTCCGCCACCGGATGAATCAATTGGAAAACCCTGCAGGGCAACTGGCGGCAGTGGATGATTTTTTTGCAGAGCAGGCGCAGCACGGAACACAACTGCATTACGTCGAGGAACTGGCAGCATGAACAATTGCGAAATAAACGAAAATGACATAGCGCGCTGTGTACGCAAGGCGCTCAAGGAATATTTCAAAGACCTCGACGGCGAAGAGCCCTGCTGCGGCATGTATGACATGGTGTTGGACTGCGTCGAAAAACCACTGCTCGAAATGGTGCTGAAACACGCTGGCGGCAACCAGTCGCGCGCCTCGGAGATGCTGGGCATCAATCGCAATACGTTGCGCAAAAAGATGATGCAGCACGGTATTGCGTAGGGGGCGCTCTACCCAAAAATTCTTTTTAAACTGGAACTATCATGGCCTCAATCAAACAAGCACTCATCAGCGTATCGGACAAATCCGGCGTCCTCGAATTTGCGCAAGGCTTGAACCAGCTCGGCGTAAAAATTCTCTCCACCGGCGGCACGGCCAAGCTGCTCGCCGACAACGGCGTGCCTTGTACCGAAGTGGCCGATTACACCGGCTTTCCCGAGATGCTGGATGGGCGCGTGAAGACCCTGCAACCGAAAATTCACGCGGGCATCCTGGCACGCCGCGACCTGCCGGAACATGTTGCCACACTCGAAAAACACGACATCCCGACCATCGACCTGGTGGTGGTAAACCTGTATCCGTTTGCGGCGACCATCGCCAAGCCCGGCTGCACGCTGGAAGAAGCCATCGAAAATATCGACATCGGCGGCCCGACCATGGTGCGCGCGGCGGCGAAGAACCACACGCATGTCGCCATCATCACCGACCCGACGGACTACGCGGACGTGCTGGCCGAGATGCAAACCAACGACGGCGCAGTGAGCGACACGACGCGCTTCGATCTGGCAAAAAAAGCCTTCTCGCATACCGCCGCCTATGACAGCATGATCAGCAACCATCTCACCACCATCTCTTCCGATGGGGCAAAGAGCGAATACCCGGCGCAAATCAACTTCAATTTCGCCAAGGTGCAGGATATGCGCTACGGCGAAAATCCGCACCAGAGCGCGGCGTTTTACCGCGACCTGAATCCGGTAGCGGGCGGCATTTCAGACTACACCCAGTTGCAGGGCAAGGAACTCAGCTACAACAACATCGGCGACGCCGATGCGGCGTGGGAGCTGGTCAAGACTTTCGACCAACCGGCCTGCGTCATCGTCAAACACGCCAACCCGTGCGGCGTGGCGATTGCCGACAACGCGCTGAACGCCTACAAACTGGCCTACGCCACCGACACCATTTCCGCGTTCGGCGGCATCATCGCCTTCAACCGCGAGCTGGATGCCGAAAGTGCTGCGCAGATCACCGCCAACCAGTTCGTTGAACTCATCATCGCACCGAGCGCTTCCGATGCCGCGCTCAAGATCACGGCAGCGAAACAGAACGTGCGCGTGCTCACCGTGCCGCTGTCCAACGCGCACAACCAATATGACATGAAGCGTGTCAGCGGCGGCCTGCTGGTGCAATCGCCGGACGCGCTCAACGTGCAGGCGTCGCAACTCAAAATGGTCACCAAGGCACAACCCACCAAAGAACAACTGCAAGACCTGCTGTTTGCGTGGCGCGTCGCGAAATATGTGAAGTCCAACGCCATCGTATTCTGTAAGAACGGCCAGACGCTGGGCGTGGGCGCAGGACAAATGAGCCGCGTGGACAGCACACGCATCGCCTCGATCAAGGCGCAGAATGCCGGGTTGTCGCTGCAAAATTCGGTGGTGTCATCGGATGCGTTCTTCCCGTTCCGCGATGGCATCGATGTGCTGGCGCAAGCAGGCGCAAAAGCCGTAATCCAGCCAGGCGGCTCGATGCGCGACGCAGAAGTGATCGCGGCGGCGGACGAGCATGGGTTGGCAATGGTGTTTACCGGCTTCCGCCATTTCAGGCATTAACTAAGGTAGGGCACATGAAAATCCTGGTCATCGGTTCCGGCGGTCGAGAGCATGCATTGGCATGGCGTCTGGCGCAGGGCGCCAAGGTGCAGAAGGTGTATGTCGCGCCGGGCAATGCGGGCACGGCGCTGGAAGACGGTGTGGAGAACGTCGCGATCAGCGCCATTCCCGATTTGATCGAATTCGTGAAACGCGAGAACATCGAGCTCACCGTGGTCGGCCCGGAAGCGCCACTGGCAGCAGGAATTGTGGATGCGTTTCGCGCCGCAGGACTGAAGATTTTCGGCCCGACCCAAGCCGCCGCACAACTGGAATCCTCCAAGGATTTCGCCAAGCGTTTCATGACGCGCCACCACATTCCCACCGCATTTTTCGAGACCTTCAGCGACATCGCTGCCGCGCGCGCCTACGTCGAAAAACATGGCGCGCCGATCGTCATCAAGGCCGACGGATTGGCGGCAGGCAAAGGTGTAGTGGTGGCGATGACCAAGGATGAAGCGTTTGCCGCGATCGACATGATGCTTGCCCACGATAATTTTTCTGGCAACAAGCTGGGCGACGCCGGCGCACGCGTGGTGATCGAGGAATTCCTGGCGGGCGAAGAGGCCAGCTTCATCGTGATGGTGGACGGCAAGCACGTGCTGGCGATGGCGACCAGCCAGGACCACAAGCGTTTGCTGGACGGCGACAACGGCCCCAACACCGGCGGCATGGGCGCATATTCGCCCGCGCCGGTGATCACGCCGGAAATTTATGCGCGCGCGCTGCGCGAAGTGATCCAGCCCGTGGTGCGCGGCATGGAAAATGAAGGCATCACCTATACCGGTTTTTTGTATGCCGGATTGATGATCGACCCGCAGGGAGGCATCAAGGTGCTGGAATTCAACTGCCGCATGGGCGACCCGGAAACCCAGCCCATCATGCTGCGCCTGAAAAGCGACTTTGCCGTCATCCTCGAGCACGCCATCGACGGCACGCTGAACCAGGTGGAAGCCGAATGGGACCGGCGCACCGCGCTCGGCGTGGTGCTGGCAGCGGCGAATTATCCCGACGCACCGCGCAAGGGCGATGCCATCAGCGGCTTGCCGAATAAGCTGGAAGACGCACATGTGTTTCACGCCGGCACCACGATGCAGGACGGCAAGGTGGTGACCAACGGCGGGCGTGTGCTGTGCGTTACCGCGCTGGGCACGATGGTGAAGATGGCACAGAAGCGTGCCTATGAAATCACCGACGGCATCCACTTCGATGGCTGCCAGATGCGCCGCGATATCGGCTGGCGCGCCATCGGGCGCAAATAAACCCGCATCCTCTCCCGCGCTAACGCGCCCCCCATCTCCCGCTTGCGGGAGATGGGGTATGGGAGAGGAAGCCTGACGAGAGGCGCTCTCTTGCATCGTTCGCTCACATCCATCCGTGCCATCTCCGCGCATCTGAAACGCGGCGGTCTCATCGCCTACCCTACCGAGTCTTGCTACGGGTTGGGCTGCGATCCGGACAATTGCAAGGCCGTGTTGCGCTTGCTCAAACTCAAGCAGCGTCCGCAGCGCAAGGGCTTGATCCTCATCGCGTCGCACTACCATCAAGTCGCGCGCTACCTGCAACCGCTAATGCTCAACGAACAAGCGAAGTTGCACAACGATAGTGCGCAAGCCGTCACTTATCTGATGCCAACACATCAGTCCACACCGCGCTGGCTGCGCGGCGCACATGACACGCTGGCGGTGCGCCTCACCGCGCATCCATTCGCGGTGAGGCTGTGCCGCAGTGTCAACAGCGCACTGGTCTCCACCAGCGCCAACCGTCGCGGACAGCGACCCGCCAAAACCTATGCCGAGTGCCAACGATTGTTCGGTAAGCACGTATGGGTGCTGCGCGGGCGAGTCGGGAAACGCAAGCAGCCTTCGACGATACGCGCATGGTCGGATGGTAAAATCATCCGCGCATAACTAACAAATTCACAGCGGAAAAAATAGACAGCAAAGCCGTCAAGGAATACCTGCTCGAACTGCAAGAGCTGATTATCGATCGCCTGGAACAAGTGGATGGCAAGAAATTCATCCGTGATCCGTAGACGCGCGCCACGGGTAGTGGGGGCATCGGCAAGGGCGAAGGCGTCAGTTGCATCCTCGAAGAAGGCAACGTGCTGGAGCGTGACGGCGTGGCGTTCTCGCATGTACAGGGCGACAAGATGCCCGCATCCGCAACAGCGCATCGCCCCGAATTGGCCGGATGCAGCTGGGAGGCGATGGGCGTGTCGCTGATGAGGCATCCGCGCAACCCTTACGCGCCGACCTCGCATGCCAACGTGCGCATGTTCATGGCGCACAAACCCGATGGCGAAAAAGTGTTCTGGTTCGGCGGCGGCATGGGCCTCACCCCGTATTACGGTTTCGAGGAAGATGCCGTGCATTTCCACCAAATATGCAAGAGCTCGCTTGCGCCGTTTGGCGATGACCTGCATCCCAAATATAAAAAATGGTGCGATGAATACTTCTATCTCAAGCATCGCCAAGAGCCGCGCGGTATCGGCGGCATCTTCTTCGACGACCTGAGCGAGCCGGATTTCGCCACCTGTTTCGCCACCTGTTTCGCCATCCAGCAAAGCGTCGGCGATCATTACCTGTCGGCCTATGCGCCGCTACTGGAAAAACACAATTGAGGTGTATGCAGGTGCGAATTTATTCGCACCTGCAAAAGCAGGCCAACGCATTGAAGCAACCTTGCCTATCCGGACAAAGAGGCGGCCTCTGCTTTCGCAGGACGGATGAGCGCAGCGTTAACCGAGACTTGGCGAACGTTATTTGATCGCTTAGTCAGATGGCTGCGCAAAGCTATCCGCCGAATGTATTCACGCCATGCGTCATTCAGTGCGGTTCGATCTGCGACAGATGCCGCGCCACCGACAGCCACGCGCCGAGCCAGCCGAGATAGACCGAGAACAGCAGCAACGACAGGCTGTCGCCCGGCGACAGCGGGTGCAACACAAACTGGCTGGCGTAGAGTTGCGCCAGCGCGCCGAGTTGACCGTTGAGCAGCAGCAGGCTGGCGGTGACGATGAGCCAGGCCATGATGCCGCCTAGCAGGCCTTGCATCGCGCCAAAATACAGGAACGGGCGGCGGATGAAGCCGTCGGTCGCGCCGATCAGTTTGGCGACTTCGATCTCTTCGCGCTGGGTGAGGATTTGCAGGCGGATGGTGTTGAAGGTGACGGCGATCAGCGCGAGGCTGAGCAGGCTGGCGAGAATCAACACCGCGAGGCGGCCGAATTTGAGCAAGGCTTCGAGTTTGTAGGCCCAGGCCGAGTCAAGTTGTGCTTCCTTGACCTTGGGCAGTTTCGCCAGCTCGCCGCGCAACATATCCAGCGCTTGCGCGCCGCCCGGTTTGGGATGGACGATGAAGGCATCCGGCAACGGATTCTGCTCCAGCCCACCGATCAAATCGGACAGCCCGGTGCTTTGCTTGAGCTGTTCCAGCGCTTGCGCGCGGGCAATGAATTCAATGCCGGCAACAGCCGGGTGCTGCGCGAGTTGCTTGCGCAACTGGTCAACATCCTCCGTCTTTGCCTCCATATTCAGGAACAGGCTGATTTGCGGTGTGTCGGAAAATTGCACGACCAGCCCCTGCGCATTTTGCAGCAGCGTGTACAGGCCGGCAGGCAGGCTAAGCGCGATGCCGATGACCAGAATATTGAGGAACCCCGCCAGCTTCGAGGCGAACATGCGGCGCAACACGGCGCGCAGCACACCGGAGTGCAGCGCGAAGGCGCGCGTCATTGCAGCACGCCCTCTTTCAGCGTGAGCCGGCGCACGGCGCTGTTTTGCAACACGCTCTCGTCGTGGGTGGAAATCAACAAGGTGACGCCGACCTGATGAAAGGAGTTGAAGATCGCCATGATTTCCTGCGCGTAGGCCGCATCCAGGTTGCCGGTCGGTTCGTCGGCCAGCAGGATGGCCGGGCGGTTGACGATGGCGCGCGCGATGCACAGGCGTTGCTGCTCGCCGCCGGACAGCGCGATGGGGTTGGCTTTTTCGCGTCGCAGCAAACCGACCTTGTCCAGCGCGGCGCGCACCCGCTTGCCGCTTTCGCGGTGGTCGAAGCCGCAGATTTGCAACGGCAGCAGCACGTTGTCGAACACATTGCGGTCGAACAGCAGCTTGTGATCCTGGAAAATAATGCCGAGGTTGCGGCGCAGATAAGGCAATGCGCCGCCCTTGAGCGCGCCGACGTTCTGGCCGTTCACCAGTACGCTGCCGGAGTTGGGGCGCTCGATCGCGGCGATGAGCTTGAGCAGTGTGCTCTTGCCCGCGCCGGAATGCCCGGTGACAAACACCATCTCGCCCTCGGCGATGCCGAACGAGACGTTCTTCAGCGCCTCATAGCCGCCGGGGTAACGTTTATGCACCTGGTTAAAGGAGATCATTTATCGTTCCCACGGTCTCCGTGGGAATGCTTCTGTGGACGCTCTGCGTCCCGTGCCGCAGGAGCGGCACAAACTGCATTCCCACGCTGGAGCGTGGGAACGATAAAAACCTGGCTGAACGAAATCATTCATCCAGCCCCAGCAACGCGGCGACAAAGTCCTCCGCGACGAACGGGCGCAGGTCGTCCAGCCCTTCGCCGACACCGATGAAGCGCACCGGGATCGGGTGCGCGCGGGCGATCGCGGCGATCACGCCGCCCTTGGCGGTGCCGTCCAGCTTGGTCAGGATCAGCCCGGTCACGCCGAGCGCCTGATCGAAGGCCTTGACCTGGCTCAGCGCG
>Ga0209212_1004742_pt1 | contig 16602 bp, 13 predicted proteins | sample RifGroC2_FD_183996 | JGI IMG/M metagenome (GOLD analysis project Ga0209212, IMG submission 183996) | Groundwater microbial communities from Rifle, Colorado, USA - Groundwater C2 (SPAdes) (version 2) | ecosystem: Environmental > Aquatic > Deep subsurface > Groundwater | place: Rifle, Colorado...
CCCAATCTAAAAATAGATTCCTATTCCGTTTACACTAACAAGCCGCCGGCGGGCGCGTTCCGTGGCTTCGGCGTGTCTCAATCGGCATGGGCGGTTGAGTCGCAGATGGATATCATCGCCGCGGCGCTGAAGATCGATCCGCTCGAGTTGCGCAAGCAGAACGGCTACGACGAAGGCGATAAGTTTGTCACTGAAGAGCCGCTCAGCGCCGTTGGGCTTAAGCAATGCTTGAACGAAGTCGCGAAGTCGATTGGGTGGGGAAAAAAGGTTGAAGGTAAAAATGAAACAAACATCAAGCGCGGCAAAGGGCTTGCCTGCATGATCAAGGCGACGATCACGCCGTCGATCTCCTGCGCGGTGGTAAAGCTCAACGAGGACGCGAGCCTGTCCATATATACCGGTACGGTCGAGATGGGGCAGGGCTCGGAGACAGTGCTGGCACAGATCGCCGGTAAGGAACTCGCTATTCCGCTCGAAACGATCCAAGTGCTCGGCATCGACACCGATGTCGTGCCGTACGATCTCACGACTTCATCGAGCCGCTCGACTTTTCACATGGGCAAGGCGGTGCAGATCGCGGCGCAGGATATCATGCACCAGCTCAAACAGATTGTCGTGAAGGAATACGGCGTGCCGGAAGACAAAGTGACTTTCGCCGACGGCAAGATACGTCTGCCCGAAACGCAGCTTGATTATTCGGAGGTGATGTTCAAGCGCTTCGGCATGCAGGGGGGCACGCTGGTCGGCGAGGGTCAGGTAAAGACTTCGGTCAAGAACGAATTCGGCGAGAAGAGCACGTCGGCATTTTGGTTCTTTGCCGCCGGCGCCGCTGAAGTGGAAGTCGACGTCGATACCGGTAAGTTCAAGCTCATCAAGTATGCCACCGCCGTCGATGTCGGCAAGGCGCTCAACCCGCTCGGTTGCCGCCAGCAGCTCGTCGGCGCGGCGATCACCGGCATCGGCCAGGCGATGTTCGAAGAGATCGCTTACGACAACGGCCAGCTGACTAATCCCAACTTCGTCGATTACGTTCTACCGTCGCTCGGCGACATGCCGCCGGTGATCGATTCGATCTGCGTCGAAGTGCCGGACCGGAACGGCCCGTTCGGCGCCAAGGGGATCGGCGAAAGCGCGCTGATTCCCGTCGCGCCGGCGATCGCCAACGCGGTCTTCGATGCCGTGGGAGCCCGCATCAGGGACCTCCCGATCAAGGCTGAAAAGATCTTTTTCGCTTTGGAGGAATTGAAAGACAAAGGGTAACTATTGGGGACCAGGAGGCCGGGATGTCCTACAAGCGATTCTCAGTGGTGGATTGTGACGGCCATATCCTGGAGTCCGTCCCCGAGCTTGCCGAGTTCACTAAAAAAGGTGTCAGGAACCTTTTTGATCCCATGGAGTAAACTGTCCCCGGAATCACAGGAGGCCCCTTCCTCTCCCTATTATTACGCCTAAGCTCTAGGCAACCCTCTTTCACGAACGGTTGCCTGGAAGCACTCATGACGTATCCCGGCCAGGATCTTGTCAAGGGCACTGACCAAATGCTTCATGTCAGGGAGTGCTTTGAACCCTTGGGTGACGACGTACTCCAGTTTCTTGGCCCGGTATTGAGGACTGATCCAAGTGATAGCATCAGTCTCATCTGAATCCAGCTTTACAAATGCAGAAAATCCACTCGCATCAGCTCTCTTCAGACACCGTCGAAGGTCGTGACCTAGGTTGCGGAGCCTGCGATCGTCAAAACCTCGGGCTCTCAAAAATGCCTTCATGGCCAACTCGAGCCCATGGCAAGCTACATAATATGCCGGCAGTATTGCTCCTGCTGGAACTGGGGAGACCTCACCTCGGAGAATATGCGCCGCTTTGCGGAAGGTATCGGCATGGGTCCAAAGGTTCATCGGAGTCTCGGCAGTTTTGACCATAGATCTTCTTTCCCATGTAAGAAGCGACTGGAAGAGCATAACCATCCAGCGCAGCCCCGCTCGCAAACGCACACCGACAGCGGTCATGCCACAAGTTTTGCCCGACGGTCAAGGGGGTCGGTCGGGTCTGGTATCTTGATGTCGTCTTTTTTGAACCAAGATTCGATCGATTTCTTCTTGAGTCCAATCCGGCCAAAGATGTGACGACTGAGTCGCTGGCGTTGCCCCCCTTGAGAAGATTTAAAGGGGTCGGGCTGGGGCACCCACAGTCCGGAATTTGCTTTACTGGCCGGGTGGCCTGTGGTATTACGCAAATTGCGTAACGCAACTTGCGTAATATGAAGAACCCCTTTGAATACGGCGGTGTAGTCAGCGGCAGCGCGTTCTGCAATCGGGAGAAGGAAGTCGCCGATCTGCTGCGGGCGATAGAGAACAACGAGAAGCTATTCGTGTTCTCCGAGCGGCGCTACGGCAAGACGTCGTTGGTCCGGACGGCGCTTGGCAAGTTACCGAAGAAGGGTTTCGTCTGCTCCTATGTGGATTTGTGGCCAACCGACAACGAAGCCATGTTCATTACCGCTGTCGCCAAGGCAATCACCGAGTCCACGAGCACTTCCGTGGACAAGGTGCTGGAGACGGCGAAGAGGTTCTTCGGCAGTCTGGCTCCGAGCGTAACGATAGACGAGGAAGGCAAGCCGGTGCTGACGTTCGGAGTCAGCAATGACGCCAAAGTCGGGCCGGCATTGGATGAAGTGTTGGAAACCCCGGCCAAGATTGCGGCGAAGGGCAAGCTTAACATGGTAGTGGTGTTCGACGAGTTTCAGCAAATTCTTGAATACGGCAACGACCAGGTAGAGAGGAAGCTTAGGAGCGTGATCCAAAATCACCGGCACGTGGCCTATATCTTTCTTGGCAGCCGCAAGCATCTAATTCAGAAAATGTTCATGGATCGGTCCCGCCCCCTCTATCGAGCGGGCGGGCATTATCCGCTTGGGCCGATCGCCGAGGAGCACTGGCAGCCGTTCATCCGTAAACAGTTCGCCGACGCCGACAAGGTCATTAGCAAGCAATACATCCATGACGTGTGCGAACTCACACACGGGCATCCGTTCTATACCCAGCACCTCTGTCATGTGCTCTGGGAATTGTGCGAGCCCAAAGCCGAGGTGACCGCGAAGATGATCCAGAGTGCCATGCAGGTGTTGTTGGAGCGTGAAAACTATGCCTACACCACGCTGTGGGAGTCGCTGACTGCTCCGCAGAAGCGGGTCTTGAACGGACTGGCCGGTGAGTCGGCTGGCGTGAAGGTCTTTGCTGGTGAGTTTGTGCGGCGGTATGGACTCGGCTCAGCCTCGAACGTGCAACGTGCGGTGGACGGTTTGTTGGAGAGGGACATCATTGATCGAGACAATGGCTCGTTCCTCATCACCGACCGCTTTTTCCGCCTCTGGATTCAGGCAGCGCAAATGATTTGATATTACGGGCTTGCCAATTACGCAGGGAGCGAGAAACCTTTTGGAGGGAGCTTTGGCGGAGAAGGGAGGGAGTCGAACCCTCCGGGGACCTTACGACCCCCAGACTGGTTTTGAAGACCAGCGGCGCCACCGGGCACCTTCCTTCTCCAGACTTTATAAATCGACAATTTAGCTCGTTCCGCTGCTGCAGGCAACAAGATGAGCTTTATTGGTCCGCTTCATTTGAAAAAATGAAAATGGGCTGTTAAAGATGGGATGTTTAGAAGGAGATGCGAAAGCAATAATAGCAATGCTAGGCACCCTTGTTAAAGTGTTAAAAATTCTGGAGCTGTTTACGGTGCATCACCCCAAGTGGGGAATTACCGAAATAAGCAAAAAGCTTAAACTGAATAAAAGCTCGGTGTTCCGTATATTGCAGACGCTGGAGGATAGAGGATATGTGAGGCAGGACCCCGTTGACCGGGGTTATATGCTCACGGCCAAGTTCTTGGGGCTAGGTACTGTAATTGCGTCGCAGATGGACATTTTTATCCAATCAAAAGATGGCATCGATTATTTGTGGAAAAAAACTCAAGGGACCATCTCTTTGCGGGTCCTTGAGGGATCAGAATTAATCACTGTCGCAATTCGTGAAAGCCCTCAAGCTCTTAGAGTCAGTCATCAAGTAGGTAGCAGGGTCAATTTTAATTGGGGATCAATTGGGAAGGCGATTCTCGCCTACCTGCCTGAGCAGAGAGTAAAGGAGTTTCTGAAAAGACATCCCCTTAAGCGATTTACTTCCAAAACTGTGCTTTCGACCGGAGCGTTCTTGGGGGAACTGGAGCACGTGCGAAAGAATGGCTTTGCCTTGAGTGACGAGGAGGCATTACAGGGTGTCCGATCGGTGGGGGCGCCTATATTTAATATACCTGGAATAGCTTTTGCTGGAATATCTATAGGTTTGCCGGTATTCCGCTTCCCGAAGTCCAAGGTTGGAGAGCTGGGCAGACTTGTGCAACAGACGGCTGATCGGATATCAAAGAACCTTGGCTATAACGGCCCCTTAATCGCAACCGTCAAAATCAAAAAGAAGGCAACACCGGTCAAGGGAAGGCGTTAGCTTTGCCCCGCCCAATCGCTCGATCGTGTTCTCCTCATAGCCATTCGAATCTTGACAGCGAATAAAGATTGTTCATATAAGGGGCCGAGACATGTTCCCGATGAAGGAGGCACAATGCCAGTTGATTTGCGAAGCTATCTGAAACAGTTGGAGACAGATCCTGAGGAAGAGCTGCTGGTCATTAATAAGGAATTGTCTCCCCGATTTGAGATCCCGGCCGTGCTTCACAAGCTTGAGCAAGAAGAACGGTTCCCGACGGTGCTTTTTCAACGGGTCACCGGCTCTGATTTACCCGTCGTGGCCAATATTTTTGCCAGCTACCGCCGTCATGGGTTGGCGATCGGGACCAGCGATCCGAAACAGATGCTAAACATGTACATGCAGCGGGAAGGGCGACGCATCCCAACAAAACGCGTTGGCGCCGAAGACGCCCCGGTGAAACAAGTGAAGTGGACCGGGGAGCAAGTAGATCTTCGGAAGCTGCCGATCGTGACCCACCACGAGCAGGATTCGGGCCCGTATATCACGGCCGGAGTGTTGGTCACACGCGATCCCCGGTCAGGCGTCTACAACGCCGGCGTTTATCGGCATGAGTTGCGTGGGCCGCGCGAGTTGGGAGCCTTTATGCAGCCCTTCTCTCATTCCATGGAGATATGCCGGCGTTACGGCGAACGGGGCGAGCGGATGCCTGCGGCGATATGCGTGGGAGTTCATCCCGCTCTGGTCATTGCCGCGAACTGCCGGGGCGCGCTGGAGGACAATGAACTGGAGGCGGCCGGTGGCCTACTAGGCGAGCCCGTGGAAATGGTGCAGGCGGAGACCTTGCCTATCGAGGTGATAGCGCGCTCAGAGCTTGTCATCGAAGGCTTTGTCCATCCCGACCGCTTGGTAGAGGATGGCCCGTTTGGCGAGTACACAGGGTATTACGGAAGCAAGCAGACGGTGCCGCTGATGGAAGTCACCGCGATCACCATGCGCGATAAAGCGCTCTTCCATGATATTTTTGCCGGCCACCCAGACCACAACGCAGGTCCGCTGGCAACGGAAGCGAATATCCTGAGAACCGTTAAGCAATTTGTCCCTTCAGTCACCGCTGCGCACAGTCCGCGCTGCGGAAGCTTCTATCACGTTTACATCTCCATCAAAAAACGGGTGGAAGGTCAGGGCAAGCTCGCTGGCATAGCAGCGCTGGTCGCGCACCCGAATATTAAGCACGTAATCGTGGTAGACGACGATATCGACGTCTTGAATGAGCATGAGGTGCTTTGGGCCGTGGCCACACGATTTCAGGCGGACACGGGGTTGACGCTCTCACCCTTCACAACCGGGGCGACGCTTGATCCCACGGCGTACGGAGAAATTCGGTCGGAGGATGGAAACATGACTACCAAGATGGTTATCGATGCTACGAAGCCGCTTGGGCGATCCTTTCCTGAGCGAGTGGCGGTGCCGCGGGATGTGATGGAACGCATCGATCTTAGGGATCTCTTGCAAGGTCGTGAGACGGCCGGCCCTAAGCTAGCAAAACGGGGAGAAATCTCTGCCGCCGAGTGGTGGGTGACCGGTAAGGTATCATGAAGAACCGCGCATCAAAGCTGCCCGCTCGGCATTACATCGGCCGTCCACTTATATCTAAAGAGAACGAACGGCTTGTGCGGGGCGCGGGCCGATACCTGGCTGACCTGTCTTTGCCAAAGACCCTGTGCATGGTCTTTCTCCGCAGCCTTTGCAGTCACGCGAGATTTAAGATCGAGTCCCGCCCCAGCGTTGATCCGGAAAAAGGCGTGCGTTTGGTTTTAACAGCCGAAGATCTCGGCGGGTTAATTCGCCCGATGCACAATAACCCCGGGCGACCCGGGGAACGTGATCCTCCACGGCCGGTGCTTGCGGATAATGAGGTTCGCTTTTCCGGCGAATGCATTGGTGCAGTCGTCGCCGATGACTGCTACAGGGCCCGGGACGCCCTCGACGACTTCCAGGTTAACTATGAGCTGCTCCCGGCAGCGGTCGATGTGGTTGCCGCATTGGCAGACAATGCTCCCCTGGTTCATCCGGATTTTGGTGACAATCGGTATGTCCAAGCCGAGCGTCAATTCGGTGATGTTGATCGCGCCTTTGCGACGGCAAAGGTGGTAGTGGCGCGCACGGTCCGTTTTGGCCGCGTGACCGGGATACCGATGGAGCCGCGCGGCTGCTTGGCTGCGTATGACCAAAGAGAGGACCGGCTGACACTGTGGTCATCAACGCAGATCCCCCATATCCTGCGCTCTGCGGTCGCGGAGTTTCTCGATCGGCGTGAGAGCCATGTGCGTGTGATTACTCCGGACGTGGGAGGCGGATTCGGAGTCAAATCCCATGTATTCCCGGAAGAATTGCTTACATGTGCCGCGGCGATCCGTCTTGGCCGCCCGGTCCGGTGGTTAGAAGATCGAAGTGAGAACGTGCAAAGCAGCATCCACGCGCGCGATGCTCTTGTCAAGGCCGAACTCGCTGCTGACGCCAGTGGCCGCATTTTGGGACTTCGCTTTGAGATCCTGTCCAACAGCGGCGCTTATCCTAACATCCCGTTCGGTCCCTTTCTTGATGCCGGCACCGCAGCCGGGGGTATTCTCGGCCCGTACAACGTTCCGGCGTACGGTTTTCGAGCCGTCGCCGTTGCCACCCACACCGCGCCGAACGGCGCTTGTCGTGGCGTGGGGATTCCGCTGGGCACTGCGGCAGTGGAACTTTTGCTTGATGAGATTGCCCTAAAACTGCAGCTCGACAGGGCTGAAATTCGCCGCCGCAATCTGATTCGAGCTGAAGAACAGCCTTTCACTAACGTATGCGGCATTGTTCACGAAGCGACCAGTCACGCGGATGCATTTGAGAAAGCGCTTAAGGCCGCCGGCTATGCGGAGGGATTTAAAAACAAGAGCGAGGGGTCCGACCGGCTGACCGGCATTGGCATCTGCTGTTTTGCCGAGAACACGGCTGGCGGATCGTCTCGTTTCCACGGCAGAGGGCTTTATCGCATTCCCGGTTACGATTCGGCGCGAGTCACCATCGCGCCGGACGGTCGCGTGACGGTGACCGTTTCCCTGCCGTCGCAAGGTCAGGGACATCGGACGACCTTTGCGCAGGTGGCTGCTGATCAGCTCGGAGTTTCTCCTGAGACCATCGAGGTCGTCGAAGTCGATACGGACATGACGCCCTACGGCACGGGCACGTTTAACAGCCGGTCGATGGTTCTTGGGGGAGGCGCTATCTTAAAAGCTGCTCGCCAGCTGCGGGAAAAGCTGCTGATGGTCGCCGGCTCCATGCTGGAAGTGAGTCCTGCGGATTTGCATATTGAGGACGGGGTGATCCAAACTACCCGGGCGCCAACGATGCGTATTCCCTTGGAGCACGTGGCGAGGATCGCGTACGGCTTGGCGCCGGGCGAGTTGCCGGGTGATTTAGAGCCGGGACTGGAGTGTGCGGTGAGCTTCGACCCGAGTGATTCCACCACCGGTAGCGGCACGCACATCGCGGTAGTGGAAGTTGATCGAAAAACCGGAGTGGTGCATGTTGTAAAGTACGTGGTAGCGCACGATTGCGGGCTGATCGTTAATCCGGCCATCGTTGAAGGTCAAGTCGTCGGCGGCGTCGCTATGGCGATCGGCGAGGTTTTGTTGGAGGAAGTCGTGTACAACCCCGACGGCGGTCTCGAAACCGGTAGTCTGATGAATTACCTGATCCCGTCGGCAATGGACGTTCCCCTCTTGTCCATGACTCATTTCGAGACGTTTTCTGACGGATTGCCAACCCCTTTCAAAGGTGTGGGTGAGGCTGGAGTAATGGGCGGTGTCGGTGCCATCGCCAGCGCAGTGAACGATGCCCTTCGACAATGCGACGCCCGCCTGACTCGTCTTCCAATGACGCCTGAGCGCGTCTGGAAAGCGCTGAATAATCCTTCCCGGAGTCAGGAGTAATCTTTGAAGAGGTCCGCATGGGGAGGAGGATCTGTTGAATGTTCAAACCGCTTTGAACTCCCTCGACTGGAAATCAGCACTGTCTATTCAACCCGACCATGCTGAAGTTCACTAAGACCACCGATAAGCTGACAGGCGGGAATTTGCTCCCCTATCTTTTTGCGTGGCTGATCTCGGGCGCCATCTTGGGGAGCACCTTGGTTGTTTTTTGGATGTCTTTTAAGCCCGGTTTATCCTTTGGGCCGGATCTAACGATCCTCAACTATGCCGAGGTGTTTGATTCTGCCCTCTTCACGCAGATCATCCCGAATACTCTGGTTGTAGGGGTGGGCACGGTGGCCATAGCTCTCTTTTTTGGCGTAATCTTGGCTTGGCTGCTCAACCGGACCGACGTTCCTTTTCGCTCTCTATCGATCACCCTGCTGGGGGTGAGCGCAATAGTCCCAAGCTTAGTAAAGGTCATGGGCTGGATCCTCCTGCTCAGTCCCAGAATCGGTTGGATCAACCAGTTCATCATGCGCCTCTTCAACCTGCAGACCGCGCCGCTCGATATTTTCAGCCTCTGGGGCATCGTCTTCGTGCAGGGGTTGACGCTGGCGCCGGTCCTGTTCTTTTTGCTTTCCGGTCCCATGCGAAGCATGGATCCGGTTTTGGAAGAGGCGGCTGCGTTGGCTGGCGCGGGTCCCTGGAAGACTTTGATCCGCGTGACGTGGCCGCTCATCCGGCCGGCGGTTTTCGGAGGGGTTATCTACGTCTTCATCACCGCAATCTCTATGTTTGAGGTGGCCTCCCTTTTGGGCGGACTGGGCAAGCATCCCGTGCTGTCCACTAAACTTTTCCTTTCCGTGTATCCAGGATACGGAATTGGCGGCCAATCTAACTATGGCATTGCCGGAGTCTACGCCGTACTTATGGCCGTGCCAAATTTGGTCGCGATGTACTTTTACTTCCAGATGATTGAGAAAGCCTACCGTTATGCCGTGATCGGCGGAAAAAGCTACAGGCCGAAGTCTTTTCGTTTAGGCAAATATCGGTATTTAGGATTTGTTTTTATTTTCTTCTATACGGCCTTGGCGGCGTTTTTACCGTTGCTAATCTTGCTTTGGCTTTCTCTGCTGCCATCTGTACGCATGCCTTCGAGAGAGGCCCTATCCCTGGTCACCTTCGAGTGGTATACAGACATCATTCTGGTCATGGGCGGCTACCGAGTCGTCAACAATACCATCCTCTTGGTGCTCGCGAGTTCATTTCTGGTTTTGTTTTTTAGCTTCATGGTCTCTTGGATCGTAGTCCGGACGCGGCTTCCTAGTAGAAGGATCCTGGATATGATTGCCATGCTTCCTCACGCCATTCCGGGGATCGCCTTTGCATTCGCTCTGTTTATAATCGGACTCTTGTTAGCCAGGTACCTTCCCTGGCTGCCATTCTACAACACCGTGTGGATCATGATCACTGCCAGCGTGCTCACCCGGCTTTCTTACGCTACCAGGGCAACCAATGCAGCTCTGATCCAGATACACAAGGAGTTGGAAGATGCCGCTTTGATCTGCGGCGCCAGGCGGTGGACTGTCATGTGGCGGGTCATGGCTCCGGTTATTAGTCCCTCTCTTGTCTTTACGGGATTGTGGACCGCCCTGCTGGTTTTTCGTGAAGTCAGTATTCCCCTCATGCTACAAGGGGCTGACAACAAAGTGGTTGCGACGCAAATTTGGGCCTTATGGTTTACCGGTCATGCCAGCCAGGCTGCTGCGGTGAGTATAATCTTAGTCCTGACCCTGGCTCTTATCCTTCTCGTTATTCAAAGGGTGAGCAAGCTCGAAGGAGATAAGACGGAGTTCCTCGCGAGGTAAAAGCCTTCTAGCCTATTTTCCGTCTCTCTGAGCCAAGGTTATGGCCTTTTGATATTCGTTGCCCTCTTTTGTATCCAGCCACGCAAGCGTATCTAGGATTTTTGCGCTGTCATAAGGACTCGTCGGTTTAATATTCCTTTTCGTCCAGGTGTCGGTGACCTGCTTGGATATGGGTCCTTTTCCGTACACCATATTCGGATAGTAAGTGGTCGTTTCAAAGGCGTTTATCGCATGACCCGTTGCCGCCCATAAAGTGAACAGTTTGGCGGCGTTCGGATGGCGCGCGCCTTTCCGGAGGGCGAAAAAAACCGGTCGATACATGGTCAGGTCCTCGAAATAAGACAGTTCAATAGGCGCGTTGGCATCTTTGGCCTTTTCGGAAAAGTAGTAGTAATCGTTAGCGTCCAGAAACGCCAGGTCTCCTAAGAGGAGCCGCTCGATACCGGAAGCGTAGGTAAGAATATCTGCCTTGTTTCGGCCCCAGGTCCGGACAATTTCCAGCCACTCGTTTTTGTCGTACTTCATAAGTCCTAACAGAGTCACGGTAATCCAGGGCGGCACAGAAAACTTACCTTTATATTTCGGATTGCCGATCTCTTTCCAGGTCCTGGGCACTTCATCTCTGGAGATTAGTTTGGGATTATAAAGGATCGCCCCTATTCTCGCGCCCCATTCGAACGCGTAACCTTCCACCGGTCCGTAGCTTATCTTTTTACGGACCTTATAGGCCTCGGCGTCGAGCTCTTTTAGCAGCGGTTCCCAATCGCTGATGCGTTCCAGGGCGCCACCGTAAACTGACTCAAGCGGATATCTCGCTTCTCCCCTGATGACATCAAACGTCGGCGCAATACCGGCTTTGGTCTCCGCTATTGCTTTGTCGCGCACGAGCGTATCGGAACCCATGCTAACGTCACCATTGAAAGCAATCTTCAAGCCGAAGCGTTCTTGAAAGGCGGCGCCGATTTTCTTAACCCCTTTTTCGTCCGTGCCGGCCAGGGTGACGTCCAGCCGGCCTTCTCGTTGCGCCTCCTTGACGAGTTGTTGGACGGTAAGCTGAGCGTTAGATGGTGAGGGCACAATGGCAATCGACGCGCTCGCAAGCGCGAGGCCGATCAACATTAGCTTCGTTGTTTTCATTTTTTCATTCCTCCTTGGCGGCTGACCCGCCAAAATTAAGTTGTTGCCGGACCTGCTACATAGTCTCCAACATAGAGATGGGCTTAAAAACGTATGTCGGTTAAGTTCCAAATTTATTTCTTAAACGGCCAGTTTTTGTGCTGCGGCGGATATGGACTCGACAATGCTCTGGTAGCCGGTGCAGCGACACAAATTCCCAACTATGGCTCTTCTAATCTCCTGTTCGTTGGGTGCCGGGTTTTTGGTCAGGAGCTGGAGCGCCGACAGGATCATGCCCGGCGTACAGTACCCGCACTGTAACCCGTGGTGCTCATAGAAGGCCTTTTGAATCGGATGCAGGGTTTCGTTCTGCGCCAGACCTTCTATGGTGAGAATTTCCCTTCCGTCCGCCTGAACTGTCAGCATGGTGCAGGATTTCACGGTCCGCCCGTCCACCATAACCGTGCAAGCGCCGCAATTGCTCGTGTCGCAGCCGATGTGCGTCCCCGTAAGTCCCAGGTCCTCTCTCAAGAAATCTACTAACAGCCGGCGGGCCTCCACGCTACGGCCTATTTCTTGGCCATTAACTCGAAACGCCACGAGCTGACTGCTTCCCGGCTTCATCTTTTCTAATTCCCCTTTTGCCTGGCTCGCGCCACCGCGAGATCCAAAGCACGCTCAAACAGAACTTGAACGACTGCCAGACGATACTCCGCCGACGCCTTGATGTCGGACATAAGATCAAAGTCGCCGACGCTCCTGCGCACCTCTGCGGCGGCCGCTCGCAGGACCTCTCCTTGGGGGATCTCCCCTGCGAGAATATCTTCGGCACTTTTAGGGCGAATTGCCGTATGCGCCACCGCCCCAATACCGATTCTAGCCTTTTGGACCCGGTCGTCCGCTGTCAACTCGACCTGGACGCTAGCGATGGCAATACCGAAATCGCCTGCCCGCCTCTCCAACTTCAGATGTGCGCCGCCGCTACGAACGCTGGGGAAAGGGATAATCACCTCGGTCATGAGTTCGTCTGGTTGCAGCAGTGTGGTATACGCACCCTGAAAGAACTCATCAGCCCGAAACGAACGTTCCCCCCTAGGGCTACGACAGGCAATGGAAGCATCCAGCGCCAAACTTATCGCTGGCCAGTCTCCGGCAGGGTCTGCGTGCGCCAAGCTTCCCCCTATCGTTCCCATGTTTCGGACTTGCACATCTCCAATCCCTGAAATAGCCTCCCCCAACCAGGGAAAGCTGTTCATGAGCAGGCGGCTTTCTTCGATATCGACGTGTCTAGTCATAGCGCCTACGGATAAGTAGCCTTGACGCTGGTTGACGCCCGTGAGCTCCGGCAAACGGCTGATATCTATGAGGCAAGCAGGTGACATGATACGGAGCTTCAGCAGCGGAAGGAGGCTCATCCCGCCTGCCAGGAGCCGTCCATCATCGCCATACCGCGCCAGCAGTTCCACCGCTTCATCTGCCGACTCAGGTCGTATATATTCAAAATGTCGAGGGTACACTCGCGAGCGATATTAGACAACGTCTAATCGCATGTCAAGGCAATAGTGGCTCTCCGTTGGAAAGTGTAGTGAAAATTTGCTTAAGTCTTTGTCTGACAAGAGAAAGTTGGTAATTTTATATTGCGTCGTCAGAGCCAGAGGGCTTCGAGACTCCCCTCGCTCCACGGTTCGATCGTGAGCTCACCGTCGAACGGCCTCCCGCAGCGACCCTTCCGGGACTTGCTTGGCTAGGCTCCCTCGGGGAACGCGCTTTCGGCTGCGGCCGATGGGTCAGTGGCTTAACCGAACCTTCTCATTCCTACGTCCGCAGCCTCACTCGCGCTCCCCTCGGTTGCTCCGCGCTGCTCCGTCCATGTTCCGCTCAAGGAACCCACTCAGCCCTCTTCCACCATCCATGCTCTTGTCAAATTTACTGAAGTGCTTGCTGAATCAACGGCTTCACCTTAGTGGCACCACACTTTTCGCAGTAGAGCCATCCGAGGCTTGACAAGGAATGCATTTAAATTATAAGAGTTTTACCTGAAACAGCTTTTCACAATTCGAAACACAGAAAAGAGGGCAAAACGATGCCTTTCAACGATCTAAGAGAGTGGCTCAGTGCCATGGATTCCATAGGTGAGTTGCGGGTATTCGAGGGTGTGGATCAGGATTTCGAAATCGGGGTTCTTACCGAGCTTTCGGCTGAGGCGAATGGCCCGGCGCTGTTGTTCGATCAGATCCACGGTTTTCCCCGTGGCTACAGTGTCACCTCCAACCTTTTCCGCGGGGACAAACGGCTGCTCGCTACGTTAGAGATGCCGCCGGAGATGAGCCCCAGCCAGGCGCTTCGGCGTTGGAAACAGGTCGTTACGGATTTCAAGCCGGTAGCCCCGGTGGAGGTTGCGTCGGGACCGGTCTTCGAGAACTTCGCGAGCGGCGAAAAAGTTGACCTTTCCCTCTTCCCGGCGCCGGTATGGCATGAGCTGGACGGTGGAAATTATATTGGCACGGGCTGTCTAGTGATCGTTCGCGACCCCGATTCGCAGTGGATCAACCTCGGTTCCTACCGCATCATGAACCATGACCGGAATAGCGCGGGGATTTTCATTCAGACCATGCGGCACGGTTACAAAATCGCCAGAAAGTATTGGGATAAAGGGCAGCCGTGTCCGGTCGCTGTTTCTCTGGGGAATGATCCGCTGCTGCTCCTTGCTGCCGGTGATACGGTTGCTAGGACGGGGGAGCGCGTATCGGAGTATGCGTTCGCCGGTTACATCCGGGGAAAGCCCGTGGAAGTGGTCCTTGGCAAACTCACCGGGCTTCCTGTGCCTGCCACGGCAGAAGTCGTGTTGGAGGGAGAAATACTTCCACCTGAGCAGGAACAGAGACTCGAAGGGCCGTTCGGTGAATACCTTGGCTACTATGCTCACGGAAGAATGCCCGAACCTGTGCTTATAGTGAAGGCCGTCAGTTATCGGAACAGCCCGATTCTAATTGGCAAGCCTCCCTTGAAACCTACGTTCGGCAGTCGAACATCTATTCCTCTGAGCCTGGCCAATTTGTGGACTCGGTTGGAGAGCAGCGGGATTTCCGGGATTCAGGATATGCGGACGATCTCCGGTTACAGCGCGCTCGCGATCAGCCTGCGCCAGGAGTATGAAGGTCACGCTGAGAAATTGGTCAACGAACTCGGCAAGTTGGAGGGGGGGCAGCGGTTGACTTTCATCGTCGACGAGGACATCAATCTCGACGATGCAAAAGATGTCATCTGGGCCGTTGGAACGCGAAGCGATCTCAAGACTGGAAGCTATTTTTTCCCGGGACGGACGAGTGACCAGCTTGATAAATCGGAGCCGCCGGAGGTGCGAGAGAAAAAAGGCTCGTTCGATTACACAAGGATCATCATCAACGCCTGCCCGCCTTACAAAAAGGATTTTCCGGCGGTTTGCGTTTTTGGGGAAGAGTGGCGGGAGAAGATTCGGAAAAAGTGGGGGGACAACTTATTCTCAACACGATCTTAGGGACTTGAGGAGAACGAATGCGTTTTGGTGTTGGTTTTTTTCCAGCGGAGCCAGCGGCTACGACAGTTGAGCTGGCGAGGCTAGCCGATCAGGTGGGATACGACTCCGTATGGGTGGGAGACTCCCACTTAATATGGCGGGAGCTATATGTCCTCTTGGGTGCTATTGCGGTCAGCACGTCGAAGGTTGTGATCGGATCCAGCGTAACAAATCCTGTAACCCGTCACCTAACGGTTACGGCTGGGGCTATGGCGACTTTGTGCGAGTTGTCGAGAGGGCGGGCTATCCTGGGCATCGGCTCGGGGGATAGCGCGCTGAAGAACCTGGGCAAAAAGGGCGTGCGACTGCGTGATCTGGAGGAGGCAATTTTAGTTTTGCGGCGATTGCTTCAAGGTGAAAAGCTGGAGCTGGACGGCTATCCCGTCCATCTCGCAGCCCCTGTTGAGCACAGGATTCCCATCTATTTAGCGGCAGCGGCGCCGAAAATGCAGGAATTGGCGGGACGGATTGCCGACGGTGTCGTTGTGGGTTTTTGGCCGGACATGGAGAGAGGCTTATCTTGCGTGCGCCAGGCGGAAAGGGCAGCTAATCGTAAGCAGGGCGAGGTGAAAATCGTCCTGTGGACTCCTTGCGCGGTCGCTGAAGATTCGCTGGAGGCGATGGAGGCGGTGAAACCGCAGGTTGCCAGGCGGCTCTTGTCTGCAGCAAGCAGAGGAGTGTTGAATAAAGAGGAGTTGGTCGCTGTTGAGCGATTACGCCGGTCTTATGATTTCCGCCACCACATGGGGGCGGAGCATTCCCATCTTGTCCCGGACGAGCTAGTGGATAAGTTTGCCGTCGCCGGCACGCCGGACCAGGTGCGCGAGAAAATAAAAAGGATCGCCGCGCTCGGGGACGTTGACGAGATTGCGATTATCCCCTGGGGCAAAGATCGGCAAGCTGTCATTAGGGCTTTTGCGGAGAAGGTGATGCGGTCCGTTGGTTAGGAAAACCTTTCCGCTGCTCGTGCAAGCTCTGATTGTTGCGGTCCTCAGTCTCGGAGTAGCCCTTACAGCGAGAAGCGCAGGGTTGCAGTTGCGTTCCTAAACACGGGAGGGAAACGTCTTAATGGCCGGGCCCATTTTCAGTGTCGCTTTGTTTCCAACGGAGCCTGCTGGCGAGACCCTCAAGCTTGCCAAGCTCGCGGAGAGAACGGGGTTTGACGGTGTTTGGGTAGGCGATTCCCACATCATCTGGCGAGAAATGTACGTGCTGCTCGGGGCGATAGCTTCGCAGACGCGCCGGGTTTGGATAGGCTCCGGAGTGACGCACCCCTTGGTGCGGCATCTCAGCTTGACCGCGAGCTCGTTCGTGTCGCTTGACGAGTTGGCCAAAGGACGCATGAGAGTCGGCATTGGGATTGGCGCCAGCGGACCTATCAATATCGGGGTGAAGCGTGCGGGGCGTGCTGAATTAGAGGATGCGGTGGTAGGTCTCAGGAAGCTTTTCAGGGGAGAAGCGGTCGCGTTCGATGGCAAGGAAGTAAAGCTCATGTTTGCCTCTGCCCATGAGATCCCCGTTTATGTCGCGGCCAGCACGCCGGGGACGATTGAGTTGGCGGCCCGCATTGGGGATGGAACGATTGGCGGCGGGAGAAAGGATACCGCTGAGGATTGGGTTAAGAGTGTACGGGA
>Ga0209212_1004744_pt1 | contig 16594 bp, 18 predicted proteins | sample RifGroC2_FD_183996 | JGI IMG/M metagenome (GOLD analysis project Ga0209212, IMG submission 183996) | Groundwater microbial communities from Rifle, Colorado, USA - Groundwater C2 (SPAdes) (version 2) | ecosystem: Environmental > Aquatic > Deep subsurface > Groundwater | place: Rifle, Colorado...
CTGAAAGCTTTTTAGTAAAAAGCTTTCAGTTTATTGAAGTATTTAAATCTTTCGTTTTTATAGCAGCTTATCCAGTGTTTTAAGCGCTAAATAAACCAAAACAATTCCAATTATTGTTGCCAATAAGATTAAATCCTCTTTCTTTGTCAGCTTTTTGTCTTCTATTATCAAGATTGGAACAAAGACTATTATCAAGAGGAAGACGAGTAATGTAAAATATGCTGCCGTATAAGCGTATATAGTGGGCTTATGGACTGCTGGCGCTGCAGTTGCCGGGTCTAAAGAGGCGTTTATAGAGCCGCATTCTCCATTGCTGCATGTTATGTTTAATATAGCTTTAAACCAGTCATGCTGCCTTACATTGACATTTCCGCTTGTGTAGTCAATACTGTTGAATGTTATTGTTAAAGAGCTGCCTAATCTGCCAAAATCAATATACCATGCTGATGAATTAATTGTTGTGTTTGCCCTGTCATGGCAGGTTATAGTTAGATTAAATAAGCCGGAGTCGTTTATTAGCTGATTATAGGTGTAGTTGAATAATACGTAAGATGTGTTTGCTGTTGAATTTGAGCCTATTAACACTTTTGAATCATTGATATTAGTTAAGTTATAGCTTATATCTAATGTTTGGTTGTCAGCATCTGTGCAGTTGACTCTTATTGCTGTTAAGTTATTCCTGTAGGCTAAGGAAGTGCAGTTAATGGCTTTTGTTAGGTTGTAGCAGAGGAGCTCGTTTATGACTGGTAAAGTGTTGGCAACAGTTATGTAATGGTATTCTGTTTGGTTCCATACATTATTTGAGTCATTAAAATAGAATTTCCATGCGATAACACTTCCATAGCTGAGGTTTATGCTTAAGTTTAAAGTTATATTATAGTCTTTTAGGTCTATTGTTCCGTTTGAATTATTATTTAAACTTCCAGAGCCGTTCCATTCGAACTTATAAAAACTTATTTTTGTGTCATCTGACAAATTTATGTAGATTTTTATATCTTCATTTATTTTTGGTGCTGAGTTGTTGGTGTCATTGGAAAAGAAGGATGGGGCGGTGTTTGATACAGAAATAAATGTAAGATTTATCTGATTATTGCCATTACTAACTATAACGTTTGTGCTGTTATAAAATGTTCCAAAAGAGGCGTTTATGAAATATGTTCGTGTGTTTGTATTAGTAGCTGATGTTACATTTTGTGTTAAATTAAATCTAAAGAAACCATTTGCATTTGTTGTCCCATTAATTATGAATTCAAAACTATCAGTTCTATTAGTGGCTTGTAAAATAACACCATCTGCTGGTGTGAAGTTTGTGTAGGAGACGTTGACGTCTATGTACCAGTTTCTTTGTGCAGACTCAGCTATAACATTAACTTCATTGGTACAGCCGCTCATTGTGGAGTTTATTATTTGGGTGTTTGAATTAACTTCTATACAATCACCGCCATTTACTAATTTACAGTTTTGAATAACAATACCTGATAGACCAGCAACAACATCTATGCCGTCTCTTGCTGCAAGATTTTCCACAGTGATAGTATGGTCTTTACAATCTAAGATTACATTAGAAGCAGTTATATCTGTCCCATCTCCTAAACTACAATCTTGGTCAGCGGTTAGGTAGTTATAGCCTGCTGTGTTTAAGACGGCTGCACAAATTGAATCTATACCACAACCAAATCCCGTACAATCAAGTGCGTAGGCTAAATTAGTTATAAACAATAACATAATTCCTAAAATAAAAATACTCTTTCTCATTCTAGTAGGCAAGGATACTCACAGAGATATTCTCTTAGCACTTTTTCTAGTTCTTTTCCCACTCTAACATCTTTGATTTTACAAAAACCAGTGAACTTTCTCCAAACCTCTTCATCAATATCTTTTATGAGTTTGTGCGGCATTTTTTAATTTTAATGTTAAATTGATATATAGCAGTATAAACAAGTTAAACTTTATAAATCTTTTGGTATTCTTTATTTGATGAATGTTTTTAAGAACTGAATATCATCTAAAAAAGAAAGTACCCTATTTTTTGTCCATCTTATCCACAGCTGCCCTAATTTGAGTAGCTCCGCCATTATGCTTATAACCATCTGTTACCCAATCCACACTTCCATCTTGCCTAAGAATATGTGTCCCTTCGCCTTTATGGCTGCTTGAACCTTCATTAGTATTGCTCTCTTCAAAAACTATACACTTTCCATAAGTTCCTCTACCTGCTAATTTTGTGCTTCTTGGCTCTGTTCCAACACCACCATTGCCGTCTGTGGCTAATGTGTATACATACCTAAGGTGGCTGTCAATACCAGCAGCGCTTGAGTCCCATAGTTTTTTAACTTCTGGTCCTGTTCTCGATTCTGGTATATATTCACCAGGTATTGCTCCTAACATTTCAGATTGTTTGATGTAATTTCCTGATATTAATAAACCTAAACCTACTGGTAAATTTGAACCCCCTACAAGAGCTATACTTGCTGCAGTTGGGTGGTAAGGCATCTGTTCCCAATCATTTTCATACATATATAAAGCAAGACCAACCTGCTTTAAATTACTAGCACAAGTAATCATTCTTGCTCTGTGTCTAGCGCTACCCAAAGCCGGCAACAATATACTCGCCAATATAGCAATTATAGCAATCACAACCAACAGCTCAATAAGCGTAAAAGCCTTATGGCCAGCAGCATTTAACCTGCTGTACATTTCTCTTGAATTAAATAAATTGTTTTTTAAGAAATACTGCCCTTTTTCTGCCAGATAATCAGCTTTATCACCTAAATACTTCATTCCGTTTTTAACAGAAAAGGCAATTCCCTCCAGGTTGCCATTTTTAAAGTAATCTTTCAGCTGTTTAAGATTTTTATGGCCAAAATCCTTGACAATGTTAAAAGCATATTTGCCCTGATTTGCAATATAGCCTATTCTATCTTCTGCTCTGTTATACAGCCCTTGGGCTAAATAGCTTAAATCCTTAATGCCCTGGCTAACAGAAGTACTTCCTAAATAATCAACAATGCTTCTGCCTTTATCCAAAGCCCCATCGTAAGACGGAGTATAGCCTTTCCTTGAAGAGCTGCCTCTTTCATAATGGGGGGCTTCTTGGTATGATACTATTGCGTCTAGCATTTTATCTGCCTCTGCATAAATAAAGAGTTATTATATTTAAATCTTTCTGTTTTTCTTTACTACCGAGTGATTATAGAAAGGTTTAAATATTAGTAAAGCTTTGCTATAAAAGAAGGAAAATGCAGATCGAAATACCCAAGGATACATCAGAGAAAGTAAATAAAGCCTCTAAATTATTAGGAGTGAAAAAACAGGAGATAATAGACAGAGCTATACTAGTCTATCTGGATAGCATAAGCAAACATATGGAACTTAAACAAGAGATGGAAGAATGGGAACATCTAAGTGATGAAGCCTTGATTAATTTTGAGAAAAAAATATGAAGAAAGGCGAAATCTGGCTAGTAGAACTGCCTGCTACAAATGGTTATGAGCAAAAAGGCACAAGGCCGGTTGTTGTTTTGGCAGATACAGAAACCAATATATCTGTTATAATCCCATTTACTTCTAATATACAAGCCTTAAGATTTCCCCATACCATTGAAGTCAAACCTTCTAAGAAAAATGGACTGGGCTCCATTTCTATAGCTTTGATTTTTCAAATAAGGGCAATTGACAAAAAAAGGCTACAAAAGAAGGTGGGTGATTTAGAAGACTTTATTTTAAAAAATATAGATGAAATAATTAAACAATTATTAGGATTGAAAGGCTAGAGAATAATATAAAAAACTAGTAGCAGGGTAATTCTTAATGTCCGCCTTCATCACTTTTTCTTTGCTGATGGCGGACTAATAGGCATGCCAAAATTTCGGCGTAAACAATGGCAGAGCCCGTTTAAAAATGTCAGAAATTTTCCACCAGTCTTGGATTGGTGGCTGAAAGCCATTTTTTTACTTCTGGAAAATTTCTGAGCATGCTCAAAAACCACCTGAATCATGCTAGCTATGCTACAAGCATGCCACCCATCTTTGATGGGTGGTTTTTGACATATAATTCCAAAATTTCGGCTTAAAAACCATTATTTTTTATTGATTAAACATCCTTAAATTAGTACCCATCCATATTTAAATCTTTCTCTTTTTCTTTACTACCAAGTGATTATAGAAAGGTTTAAATATCAGTAAAGATTTACTATGGAAAGAAGGAAAATGGCAGTCGAAATCAAACAAATTGTAGAAAGATTAGACCATCTAAAATCTGATATAGATTATATAAAAAAACACTTAGTTGATATAGATAGTGTCTTGACTGATGATGATGTGGAAGCTTTGGAAGAAGCTGAAAAAGACCTAAAATCTAAAAAAACTAAGAGGCTATAAATTTGCATTCTGTAGAGTTATCCCAAAGGTCTCAAAAATTTCTGGAAAAACTGCCTATCCATATCAGGTTTAGAATAGAAGACAGATTGAGAAATTTAAAAGAAAACCCCGTCCCTTCTGATGCAAAATTTATTTCTAGAGACAAAGGAGATAAGGTATTTAGATGCAGGATAGGTGATTACAGGGCATTATACAAAGTGAAAGACAATGAGAAGATTTTATTAGTTGCTAAAATTGACAAAAGACCCAGGATTTATGATAGATAATTCTTCCCTTCCCGCCTTCATCACTATTTCTACTGAGCCGGTTAATAGTAAATTTTATATATAGCCAAGTTAAAGCTAATAACAATACTATAAAATGAGGTGCTTAAAATGAATCATTTGGTAAAAACGGGCATACCGGGCTTGGATGATATTATGAAAGGGGGGATAAGGGAAGGGGCTTCTATTCTCATCACAGGGCCGCCCGGAACAGGAAAGACAATATTCTGCATTCAGTTCATACTTGAAGGAGCAAAGAAAGGGGAGTCAGGGGTTTATATAACATCAGAGGAAACAGTACAGGATATAAGGCAGTATGCCAAAAACCTTGGCTTTGATATGGAAAAATATGAGAAAAACGGCCTGATAACCCTGATACAGCAGTCAATTGCGCCAAGAAAGCTGATGTCAATAGCAACTCCTTTGGCTTTGATAAAATCAAAGAACGTAAAAAGGGTTGTGCTGGACTCAATAACACTGTTTGAATATACATATGTCTCCGGTGTTCCGGAGTTCAGGAAAGAGATTCTTGATTTTGTATTAAAAATGAAGGAAGCAAATGTGACACTGGTTACTGTTTCAGAAAAATCTGTCATGAACATAGACGGGTTTGAGTACAAGCCGGAGGATTTCTTATTTGAGGGATTAATACTGTTGACCAAGGTCAGGAAAGGCTCTTCCTATGAATTCTGCCTTTCAGTAATGAAGATGAGGGGGCAGGACCACTCTTTGGATATATTCCCATACAAGATAGGTCAAGGGGGAATGACTGTATTCCCAAAAGAGATTCCATTCTCATTAATAGAGAGAGACATAAAGAAAAAATGAGCAAAGCAGGGATTGTAAGGGTTCCTACAGGAATTCCCGGGCTGGACAAATTAATTCAGGGCGGTTTAGTGAAAAATAGCGCTAATCTGGTAGCTGGAGGCACAGGCACAGGGAAGACAATATTTGCAATCCAGTTTTTGGTTGAAGGGGTAAAAAGGAAGGAGCCCGGAATTTATATCACTTTTGAGGAAAAGAAGAAAAAGGTTTATCTGGACATGCTGGAGTTTGGATGGGACCTGGAAAAATACGAAAAAGAAGGATTGTTTAATTTTTTAGAATACACGCCGGAGCAGGTGAAAAATATTTTAACAGAAGGCGGCGGAATGGTAGAGGCGATAATTGAAAAGACAAAAGCAAAAAGGCTGGTTATTGACTCAATAACATCATTTGCCTTATTGTATGAAGATGAGTTAACAAAAAAGGAAGCAGCTTTGGCATTGTTTGACCTGATAGACCAGTGGAACTGCACAGGATTATTAACATCGCAGGATTTGTCAGCGAAGGAGGAAACAATATCAGCTGCAACTGAGTTTGAGGTTGACGGGATAGTGCTGCTTTACCATGTCAAAAGAAAAGGGCAAAGAAGCAGGGCAATGGAAGTTCTGAAGATGAGGGGCACAAAAATACCTGAAAGGACATTTTCTATGGAGATAACAAGTCAGGGCATTAAGGTTGATCCTGACACTATTGCCAAGTTTTAAGTGCCTTCCTGCCATGAGCTAAGATATTTTTCTTGTTCCTTTGTTAATCTATCTATCTTGATGCCCATGGCTTCAAGCTGTAGTTTGGCAATTTCATCATCTTTCTCTGGAGGCAAAACATAAACTTTTGGCTCTAATTTTCCTTTATTTTTGACTAAAAATTCACATGCAAAGGCTTGATTGATAAAAGACATTGCCATTATTGTTGAAGGGTGCCCCTCAGCGGCTGAAAGGTTAATCAAGCGAGCCTCCCCCAAAATGAATATTTTTTTTCCATTGTTTAATGTAAATTCATCCATAAATGGCCTTATTTTTCTCTCTTTTTTGGCTATCTTCCTTAGCCCGTTTATGTTAACTTCAGCATCAAAGTGCCCTGAATTAGCTAATATTGCTCCTTCCTTCATTAATTCCATATGCTCAACATCAATAACATTTTTGTTTCCAGTAACTGTTACAAAAATATCGCCTATTTTAGCAGCTTCTTTTATAGGCAGGACTCTAAAGCCATCCATAACTGCTTGTAAGGCCCTAAATGCATCAACTTCTGTTACAATGATATTAGCATCCATTCCTTTGGCTCTTTTTGCTACGCCTTTCCCACAATCACCATAACCACAAACAACAAAGTTTTTCCCTGCAATTAAAACATTTGTTGCCCTCAAGATTCCATCTATGGTTGATTGTCCGGTTCCCTTGACATTGTCCATCAGATGTTTAGTTGCTGACTCGTTAACAGCTACTATTGGATATCTCAATGCGTTGTCATTTTCCATAGCTCTTAGCCTTATTACACCTGTTGTTGTTTCCTCGCAACCACCAATTATATCTTTTATTAATTTGGGGTGTTTTGAGTGAATTTCACTTACTAAATCACAACCGTCATCAATTGTTATTTGCGGCCTGAATTCAATGACTTTATTGAGAAATTTGTAATAATCTTCCTTTGTTTCTCCCTTATAAGCATAGACTTTAATACCTTCTTCCGCTAAAGCAGCTGCTACATCATCCTGGGTGCTTAAAGGAAGAAGGTATTAAGAAGCAACATCTGCTCCACCAGCAATAAGTGTTTTTATTAAGACAGCAGTTTCTTTAGTTATGTGTAAACAACTACCAATTCTTATACCTTTAAAAGGCTTCTCTTTAGAGAGTCTTTCCCTAACTTTTAATAAGGATCCCATCTGGGACTCTGCCCACTCAATATTATTCTTGCCCTGCTCTGCCAATTTGATATCTTTAACCTCATAATTTTTTCCTTTATCCATAATTACCACCATTTACAGCTAATATCTGGACATTTATATACTTTTTTAATTTAAATGCGGATAATGTCTAATATTTGCTTAAAAACATAGACAAAAATAGAAAAATTTATATATAAGCTGGACAAATTACTGGCTAATGATTGATAAAAAGGACATTCCAATCATTGAGGCTTTAAAGGAAAATTCAAGGCTAAGCATAAGGGATATTGCAAAGAAAACAAGGCTTAGGCCAAGCACAGTCCACCAGAGAATAACCAAGCTAAAGGAAAGCAATGTCATTGAAAGATTCACCCTGAAGCTAAACAACAAGGCAGTAGGAGAAAATTTTATTGTCTTTATGCTGGTCAAGACAAAGCCGAATGTCATTCTTGACAATAAGGCAATGCAAAATGAGCATGTGAAAGAGGCTTTTGGCCTGACCGGGGAGTATGACCTGCTTTTAAAATTAAAGTTTAACGGAATAGACGAATTTAATGATTTTGTATTAAAATTCAGGAAAGAGCAGCAGATTGAGTCAACCCTGACAATGGTTGTGACTGCAAATATAAAGGAGGAGCTTAACTGACTGATGTTTATTTTAAGGGCCGGGGTATGAAATGTTCAACCCCCAACGAACTTTTTTCTCTGTATCCCGGCCTTTTTTATTTTCTGGGGCCAAAAATTAAAGCGCCAATCCTTACCATATTAGCGCCTTCTTCAACAGCAATCTTGTAAGAAGAGGACATGCCCATTGATAAAATCGCCAAATCATACCTTTCTTTTAAATCATTAAAAATCTTTTTCATTTCCCTGAAATAAGGCCTGCATTTTTCTGTATCATCAAAAAGGGGAGTCATTGCCATCAGGCCCTTAAGCTCAAGATTAGGCAGGAATTTTATTTCTTTAGCCAGAGATTCCACATCTTCAGGCATGCACCCGAATTTAGAAGGCTCTTTTCCTATGTTAACCTCGATTAATACAGGCATTATCTTGTTAACAGCCCTGCATCTTTTATCGATTTCTTTTGTTATTTCTATAGAATCAACTGTTTCTATCATGTCAAAGAGATCAACTGCTCTTTTTACCTTATTCTTCTGCAAATGGCCGATAAAATGGAATTTTACCTTGTTTTTCAAGACCAGCTTTTTCTCTGCGTCCTGGACATAGTTTTCCCCTATAATCTCAATGCCGGCGGCTATTGCTTCTTTTATCTCCTCTACAGAGCGGGTTTTTGCAGCAGCTACTAGTATAATGTTGGAAGGAAGCAATCTTTTTATTTTTTCAACGTTTTCCTTGACTGGCATTTTTTCAAATTATTTTTTATTGATTTTATTTTTTATCTCCTCAATCTCCTTGTAAGGCACTTCACCAAGCCTTGCGCCTATCTTTTCAACAACTTTAGCTGCAATTAAGGAAGCAATATTCCCGGCAACCTTAATGTCATAACCATTTGCCAGGCCATACAAGATGCCTGCTGCATAGGCATCACCAGCGCCTGTTGTGTCAATGGCATTTGCCTTTGCGCTTGGTATTTTGTGGACTTTTCCATTATGTTTTATCAAAGAGCCCTTTTTCCCAAGCTTGATTATTGCGGTACTGCAGAATTCTGACAAAGCATCAAGGGCTTTTTCCGCTTCAAAACCAGTAAATTCCCTTGCCTCTTCCTCATTTGCAAAAACTATGTCTGCATATTTTTTGACTAACGGCCTGATGTGAATGATATTCCTCCTTATTAATGCAGGGTCGGAAAGGTCTATTGAAATTTTTACATTATTCCTCTTTGCTATATTCATTGCATGAGTTGCAACTTCCTTTAGATTTTTATCTTCTAACTGGTAGCCTTCAATATGGAGTATCTTGCTTGCCCTGATATCATCTTCAAATATATCCTCTTTTTTAAGCTCAAGCACAGCGCCAAGATGCGTTGCAAATGTTCTTTGGGAATCCGGAGTGATAAAGGTTATTGCATGGCCTGTTTTCAGGCTGCTTCTTGAGACATTGGCTTTTATTTTATGGTCCTTCAGTTTCTGCTCGTATATATCACCATGGCTGTCCTTGCCTACCTTGCCGCAGAAAACAACTTTGCCGCCAAGCCTTGCTATATCCACCAGCGTATTTGCTGATGAGCCGCCTGGCGCTATCCTTACATTATATTTCTTAAGCCTTTCAAGAATCTTTTTTGATTTTTCCTCGTCAATCAGGTGCATCTCGCCATGCTTTAAATCCATCTCCAAAAGCTCTTTTGGCTCTATTTCTATCAATAAATCCATTAATGCAGAGCCGATGCCGAAGACGTCATATTTTTTCATATCATCAGGTAATATCAGCTGATTTTTAAATTTACTGATTCCAGACATAGCTGAATTCTTCAAGGTATTTTTTTGCTGTCTCTTTGTTGTGGATTATCACTATATTTTCGTCATTCTTGTATTCGCCAGCTGAAGAAGGGTTAAAAGAGCCGGTGATAACTGTTTCGTTGTCTATTATAAAGACCTTGTGGTGAAGGAAATATTTGTTTTTATCCAGCTTAACATCCATGCCGAAGTCTTTCAGTCTCCAATATTGAGAATATTTTGAGCCGGACTGGGTCTTGTCAAAAACACCTTTAATATCAATATTGTTCTTAAATAATATTGCATCTGCTATATCTTCTTTTGTGAAAGAAAAGGTCATGAAATATATTGATGCTTTTGCAGAATTAATGGCATTAACAACTTTCTCTGAGCATTTGTCATCCGGGCAGAAATAATTTTCAACTTTATTGCCGTTAATGTATACAACGGGGTATTCCACTTTTCCGCCCTCTCCGAAATAGCCATTCCACAGCTCGTTAAATTCATTTTCATAATTTTCTGCAAGGTATCGTGAAGAAAAGATTATAAGATTATTATTGTTATAGTAAGCATCCCTTTGGGTGGGGTTAAAGGAGCCCGTTGAAACAATATAACCGTCTATGACGCAGAATTTATTATGGCTCAGCTGGTTTTGGCTGTCAAATCTTACGCTGTCACCGCTAACAAGCCCGTTATTATTATCATTGTCAATAACCAGCCTGACATCAGTATTTTTGCTTTTTTCCCCAGCTATTTTTATTACCTCATTGAGGTCTAAATCAAAAAATGCGCAATGCACATACTCTTGTGAGAGGTTTATTACAGAGACTAGTGCTTTGGTGCAGTTATCCCTTGGGCAGAAGAGGACAATTGGCTCCTGGGATGTTTCTGCAGGGATTGCTTTTTCTTTTACAGAATGCCCGCTAATGCCCAGCTTGCTACAGCCGCTTATAAAGAATAAGAGCATGAATAAAATTAGTGCCTTATTCATTTTTTAATTGATCAAGGCTTTTTAACAGGCCGAATTTTATGCCCGGGTATTTCTCTGACAGCCTATCAAGCATTTCCTGGACTTCCTTATTTTTCCTGTTTGGCTTGAATGCTATCCCCTTAAATTTAGCAAACAGAATGGCTTCTTCATCCGTTATACTTTTTAGCAATTTGATACAGCTGCTTTCTTTTTGAAAATTCTTAGAATCATCTAAACCTTTAGAATTCTTCGAATTTAAAAGTTTGATTTTTTTATTTAAAAAAATGCTTTCCAGAAAATGATTTATCTCGTCATCTAATGTAGATGGGGCAACTGTTTTATACCCTCTTAATTTTTTTATCCTGTCTGTTTTGGTAATTTTAACAGGCAGATTCCTGATAATGCTTTTAACCAGATAACAGCATAAATCGCCAACAACAAGGATTTTATCATTTTTTCTGAAGATTCTGTTAATTCTTACATCCTTTCTAACCCTTTTCTCTATCAAAGCGCAAAAACAAAAGCTGCATAGGCTGCCAAGATGCCTTAGGCTGCTTTCTGCACTGTTTTTCCTGCATTTGGCGCACAACATACAAGAGGGGATAGATTAAACATTTATATACTTATTGTGCATTATTAACTACCACTTTGTCACTACTTTAAAATGCTCTCTTTACGAAAAATTTATATATAAGCTGTGCTGTAAAAATCTTGATAGAGAAATTATCTATCACCTCTTTTTTCCGAGCAGAGTGGCTTTACAGCGCTCTGCGAGGTTTATTTAATGTTTTTTCCTGTGTTTTTTGGCTTTCTGTTTTCTCCGTTTAAGGGAGACTGCTATCAAAAATCCGATTAAAATCCCTGAAATAAACAAGTAAACAGCTGTTCTGTCAAAATGGTAGCTTATCTCTTTCTTTTCCTTTGCCTCTTCTTTCAGGTATATATCCAGGTTGCTAAGCTCTAAGGCGTATTCAAGGTATATCAAAGCAGAATATTTGTCTGTTTGCTTAAGGTCATTCGCGTATTCATAATAGGAATAGCCCACAATGGGGAATATGCCTTTCTTTGTCTGGCTTATTATATTCCTTTTGGCTGCATTCATTTTTTGCCCTATCAGCTCATCCAGCTGGCTTTTCTCTATGCCAACAGTGCTTAGTATAACATCTGCCTCTGCCTTTGCCTGTGATGCCTTAAAAATGCAAAGCTCGTAATTTTCACTGCCCAAGTCGGAATAGGCGTAGTCTATGCCCCTTTTTGTATCCTCAAGCGCTGCAGGGAAAAACAGGTTTACATACTGGTATCTTTCCTCAGCTTCTGACAGCTTTTTTTGGCATAATTTTTTTATGACATCTTTGTCTAAATCAAATCTTTTCCCCCTATTGTCAAAGAAACGCATCCACGAATCTGCTGAACTAATCCTTTCTGTTGCGTATGCCAGGTTATACAGGTTATCATCATCAGAACTGGAGTTAAGGTAGTAATCTGCCTCAATGAGCCTTTCCTTTACCACAGCATAAACCTCTAAATCAGTTATTGTTTTTTTCTTTTTTTTGCTTAGCCTGTCATTGAATTCACTGATTCTTTTCCTTGCAGAATCTATCTCTTTTGCTATCTTCTCTTTAGTTTGGTTTTGGGCAAATGAAATCAAATAGCTGTATTTTACATTTGCGCCGAAGCAATAAGAAGCGGAGGAATAGTAGCTATTATTTTTATAAGCCATATCTGCCTTTTTAGTTAAATTGATGGCTGATTCTTTTACGCCAATCATCTCCTCATTACGAAGAGGGTATTTTGATAATTCGGTTTCCAGGTAATTGCTCCTGTTGCAAAGCATTAATGCCAGGGAATTCATTGTGTTCTGGTATTCTTCGTCTATCACAAGCCCTTCTTCCGGCTCTTTAATTTTTTTCCCGGTGAATTCGTAGATAACATCATTTATATCAGATACTTCAACTACTACAATATTGCTTTTCTTTCCATATTCCACTAAATCCAGAGTCTCATTTGCCTGTGAGAGGTTTATGGCAATTGTATTGTTGGTTATAGCCAGCTCAGGCTCTGATTCTATAAAGCGCTCGCCTTTTGGTATCAGCACCTTTTTTATACCTGATTTGGAAGCAGCATCAATCTTGGCTTTTACGCCTCCTACAGGGCCTATTAGCCCGCCGGAGTTTATTGTGCCTGTTATTGCTGTGCTTTTGTCCAGGCTTATATCCTGCAGCAGGGAAATAGCCAGCATAGTGGCTGCTGCCCCGGCTGAAGGGCCGCCTATTATTGTGGAGTCTGCTGTTATTGTAAAAATAAAATCATATCTGTTGCAGTCAAAATCAATATAGTCGCAGGCTATCTCTTTTGCAAACCGTGTTGATATCTGTGTGTCCATTTTTGTCAGAGGAAATGTGTCTAAGAAAACCCTTCCTGAGCCAGACTTGATTTCCAGAGACAGGTCAGCTGTTGAGCCTTCCAAGCCGGAATCAACTTCCTTTACTGCCAACAAGGTTATATGGCCTTCTTTGGCGTATGCAACAGGAAATAATATTATTAGGATAACCAGCAGCATTATCTTTTTCATATTCCCTGAGAATAATTTATTTTATATATAAATTTATGGATTGACTGCTAATTTCTCTGTGTACCTGCATTTAGGATAGTTCGAACAGCCATAAAATGAGCCATAAATAGATTTCCTCAAGACAATATTTCCATCCTTGCATTTAGGGCATTTTCTTTCAATTTCTCCCTTTGCAATTGCTTTTGCCTGTTCTCCTGCCTCGCCTTCCACATGCTTTGATTTGCATTGCGGGTTTAAACAGAATTCCTGCGGCTTCTTTCTTGCCTTGATTGCAGTTACCATCGGAAAGCCGCATGTTTTGCATGCATTCTCAGAAGGCTTTATCAATGCGTTAGCCGGCAATGAAAATGTCGTCTTGCATTCCGGGTAACCAGAGCAGGCAGCAAAATGGCCAAACTTGCCTTTTCTTATCTGCAAATCACCTTCTTTGCAGTTGGGGCATTTGCCTAAGGTTGTCATTGCATGCCTTGTTTCCTTAAAAGCAGCCAACAGCTCTTTTCCAGCCTCTTTTTCCTCTTTTTTGAAGTCATTAATAATCTTTATTAAAGCATCTTTTGCTTCTTCCAGAATCTCCTCCTTCTTTTTTTTGCCTTCCCTTATTTCATCCATCTCTTCCTCAAAATGCCTTGTCAGGGCTTCGTCGATTATCTTGGGGGCATGCTTTTCCAATGTTTCTATGGTCTTAATGCCGAACTCTGTTGCCTCTATAGCTGTTCCATGGACATAGCCCCTCTGGAATAAGGTGTCTATAATCTGGGCTCTTGTAGCTTTTGTCCCCAAATTTCTTTTTTCCAGTTCTTTAATAATAGAAGCAGGGGTATATCTTTTAGGCGGCTGTGTTTCTTTTTCATGCAATGTGATTTTTTTGATGTCTACAATATCCCCTTTAACAACAGCTGGCAACTCTATCTCTTCTAACTTAACATACGGCCCGTAATAAACATGCCATCCTTTTTTTATTGTTCTTGTGCCTTTCGCGATAAAGATTTCTTTGTTTACACTAATATATACTACCATAGTTTCCCTCAAAGCTGGCTCTGCGAATGTTGCTAAAAATCTTCTCGCAATTAAGTCATATATTTTTAATCCTCTCTGGTCTGTTTTTGGGATTATGCCTGTAGGGTAAATGGCAGGATGAGCCGGGTCTGTTTTGGCTCCATTGTTCGGCCTTAACTCCTTTTTTAATAAATCTGAGCATAAATTTGAGTAGATGCTTTGTTTGGCTAAAGCAGCTATTATTTTGTTATATCCTATTTTTGGGGTTAGTTGCTGTGAAGAGGTTCTCGGGTAAGATATATAACCGGATGTATAAAGGTCCTGGGCAATCTCTAATGTTTCTTTTGGCTGTATTCCAAAGCACTTATATGCCTCTATCTGCAATGCTGTTAAATCAAACGGGAATGGCGGGGCTTGCTGGAACTGTTTTTTTTCTACATTGTCAACAATGCCTTTTTTCTGGCCTTTGACATTTTTCATTACCTTGTCTGCTTCTTCCTTTTTCCAGAACTTATCCTGCCTGTGCCATGCTTCTATATCCTCTTTTTTTACATTACCGAGCAATTGAATCTGCCAGAATGGGACTGGCTTGAATGCTTTTATCTCTTTTTCCTTGTCAACAATTATTTTTAATGTTGGGCCCTGGACTCTGCCTGTTGACATTATCTTAAATGCGCCAGCTTGTTTTATAGCGTCTGTTAAAGCTCTTGAGTAGTTGATTCCGTTGTACCAGTCTAAGAAATGCCTTGCTTCACCAGCATTTGCCTGCCCCCAGTCAAGTGTTTTAGACTTATTTTCATATGCTTCAATTAAATCCGGCTTTGTTAATGTTGAGAATTTCATCCTTGCTGCGTCTTTTTTGTTGCAGGCGTATCTTATAATATTCAAGCCAATAACTTCCCCTTCAACATCATAATCACAGGCAACTGTGAACTCTTTTGCATCTTTTGCCAGCTTTTTTAGCTGCAGCAGATATTTTTTTGTAAAGGCAGATGCTTTTCTTGTTTCATAAGATGGCTGCCATTCAATGTCAAATACCGGAAATTTCCATTTAGAGCCTTCTTTCTGGTCCAGGCCGTATAAGTGGCCAACTGCGCATGCCACAACAATATCTTTTTTTCCCCGTGTTATTTTATAATAATAAACTCCCTGGGAGCCTTCCCTAATTGGCTTTCCATCTGCCAGGGCATCAGCTATTTTTTGCGCTGCTGCAGGTTTCTCTGTTATGATTAATTCGTACATTGTTTTTAGAGAATAGATAATTATTTAAAAAAGTATCGAAAAGGGTAAAATATTTAAAGAGTTTTAGATTTCAATGGTAAAAAGAGGTTTTGGCCTCTAAGATGAGTTCTTAGAGAGATTTTATTACTATTACAGAGGATGATAAAATGGCAAAAGAGATATTTGGCGCTAATTTGAAGATGAATCCTGTTTGTAATGTAGGTGGAAATTCTTTGTTCGATATATCAAAACTTTTTAGGGAGTATGAAAATTATGGAATCAAATCTGGAGGGGATAAAGAGGTTATTGCTTTTGTGCCTTTAATATTTGTTCACGGATTAAGAACATTAGAATCTGCCAACGTAAACCATTTTGCAGGAATCAAGCTTGGCGCGCAGGATGTTAGCGAGCATCTTTCAGGGGCGCATACAGGAGAAACCTCCCCATTTTGGCTTAGGGAGTATGGGATTGATGATGTTTTAATTGGGCATTCTGAAGTTAGGGACTGGTATGAAAAACTAATAATATCTGCTAATGGGAATATAATTGGCACTATTGATGATATGTTTAATAGAAAAATAATTAACGCTCTTAAACATGGCTTGAGAGTTACTTATTGTGTTGGGGAAACAGCAGAGGAAAAAGAAAGTGGGTTAACCTTTGATGTTTTAAAGCGCCAGATTGAAAAAGGACTTAAAGATACACAATCATTAGACGGGAAAATAATCATTGCTTATGAGCCGCGGTGGTCAATTGGTGGGAATAAACCTACACCAACTCCTAAAGAGATTCAAGAGGTTCATGAATATATCCGGGAAACAATTCTGAAGCTCATAATGCCGCATAGCTACCGTAGTAATTATTATTGTGAACCTGTGATTTATGGCGGAAGCATGAAACCTGAAAATGCAGCACAAATTATGGGAACCAAAGGGGTTAATGGCGGATTAATAGGAAGCGCAAGCCTGGATGCAGAGAAATTCGCTAAAATTGTTAACTATGATAGGTAATCTTAACTTTTTATATTAAACAAAGTTAATGCCTCTTTTACTTATCACAGAATGCTTTTTCCATCTTTCGTCATCTCTATC
>Ga0209212_1004746_pt1 | contig 16588 bp, 14 predicted proteins | sample RifGroC2_FD_183996 | JGI IMG/M metagenome (GOLD analysis project Ga0209212, IMG submission 183996) | Groundwater microbial communities from Rifle, Colorado, USA - Groundwater C2 (SPAdes) (version 2) | ecosystem: Environmental > Aquatic > Deep subsurface > Groundwater | place: Rifle, Colorado...
TTCCCCGTATTTCGATTCGGACGAACCCCGGCGCAGGCCGCAGCCCCGCGGGCGCCAGGAAACCCAGGCCCCGGCGGCGGGAAAGCCCCCGGCGGCGGGCGGCTGGTTCTCCCGCTTCCTCAAAAAGAAAAAAGAGGACTACAAGCACGAATAACCCGCCAGGATAAAAGGATCCCCCGCTCGACATAGCGGGGGATTTTTTCGTATGAGCGGGCTGTCGCAGGCCTCTTATGATTTTGTATATTATCCGGGGGTGGCTATGGCAGACCTTGGAACCGACCCGAAAGAAAAACAAAGCACGCTGCGCAAAATAATAGACAGCGCCCCCATGTCCATGGCCATAGTCGGCATGGACGGGATAATCGAATATATAAACCGCAAAGCCGAAGAAACCTTCGGCTATCCGCACGCCGATATCCCGAATATGGACCGCTGGTGGGTGCAGGCCTATCCCGACGAAGCTTACCGCAAAGAAGTAGTGGCGCGCTGGATGGGCCGCGTGCAGGCGGCCTTCGCCGCCAAGACCGAGATAGACGGCGGGGAATACCTGGTCACCTGCAAGGACGGCACCAGGAAGACCTGCCATATCTTCGGCGTAATAGCCGCCGATAAGGTCTTTGTGATGTTCGACGACATCAGCCGCCGCGCGGACGCCGAAAATATCTTACGGCAAAACGAGACCACCCTCCGGAGAATACTTGAACAGGCGCCCATCTCGATAGCCATTCACACCATGGAAGGGAAGCTGGAGTTCATAAACAGGAAATTTACGGAGATCTTCGGCTACCGTCAGGAAGACATACCGACCGCGGAGCGCTGGATGCAGCAGGCCTACCCTGAAGCGGGTTACCGCAAAGAACTGGAGGCGCATCAGGTTGAACTCATGGCCGCGGCGGCCAGGACCAACGGCGAGCTCAAAGGCGGCGAATACAACGTAATCGCCAAGAACGGGGCGATGAAAAGGGTTTATATTTACGGCGTGATCACGCCGGATAAAAAAGTGGTTTCCCTGCTGGACGACATAACCGGCCGCGTGCAGACGGAAAAGGCCCTCAGGGAAAGCGAGTCCCTCTACCGCGCCCTGATCGAAACCACCGGCACCGGCTACGTCGTCATAGACGGGCACGGCAAGGTGCTGGACGCGAACCGCGAATACGTCTGCCTGAGCGGGCATAAGGACCTTAAAGAAATAATGGGCAGGAGCGTCCTGGAATGGACCGCCCCCCACGAGCAGGAAAAGAACGCCAAGGCCGTGGCCCAGTGCGCCAGGGACGGCTTTATCTGGAACTTCGAAGTCGACTATATCGATAAAGCGGGGAAGACCACTCCCGTAGAGGTGAACGCGACCGTGGTTACCCGCGGTGGGGTCCCGCAGATACTCACCCTCTGTCGCAATATCACCAACCGCCGCGTCAACCAGGAACAGATACGCCGCCTGAACGAGGGCCTGGAAAAAAGGGTGGAGGAGCGCACGGCGGAGCTCGTCGCCGCCAACCTGGAGCTGAAGGCGGAGATAGGGCAGCGCAGGCAGGCGGAAAAGGCCGGCGAGGAACTGCGCGAGGAACTGCTGCAGGCGCAGAGGATGGAAGCGGTAGGCTGCCTGGCCGGCGGTATCGCCCACGATTTCAGCAATATCCTGGCCGCGATAAGCGGCTACGCCGAATTCCTGATCAAAGGGCTGCCGAAGGACGCGCCCATGCGGGACGACCTCGACGACATATTGATAGAAACGGAAAGGGGGGCGATGCTAGTCCGGCAGCTCACCGCCATGGGCCGCAAGCAGCCGGTGGAGCAGAAAGTGCTGGACCTCAACGAGATAGCCTCCGACGCCGGCAAAATGCTCGCGCGCATCATCGGCTCCAATATCCGCCTGGAGACGCGCCTCTGCCCGGACATCGACAGGATAAAATCCGATCCCGGGCAGGTTTCACAGGTCATAATGAATTTGGTAGTGAACGCCCGCGACGCCATGCCCGAAGGCGGTAAAATAACGCTGGAGACCTCTTCGGCGGTATTGAAGGAAAAGCCGCTCGGAGTGAGCCTGCCCCCCGAGCCGGGCAAATACGTGACCCTTTCGGTGACCGACACGGGCTGCGGGATGTCCCCGGAAACTCTCTCGCGGGTCTTCGAGCCTTTCTTCACCACGAAGGAACAGGGCAAGGGGACAGGGCTGGGGCTTTCAACGGTATACGCCATCGTGCGCCAGGCCAAGGGCGGGATAGAGATAAAGACCGGGCCGGAGCGCGGCACGACCTTTAAAATTTATTTCCCGGCCACGCCGGAGAAGGGGTAGCCCGGCGCCTGCCCGGCTTGAATGCTTTCAGCAGTTCGAACCAGAGCAGGCTGGCCGCCCCGCCGAGGAAAGTAAGGGCCAGGTCGTTCGGATGCAGGATCCCGAAGCGGAACACCCCGCGGAAGAACGGCAGGTATAGAGCCAGGAAAAGCACCGCCAGCGCCCCGGCCGAAACCCACCAAAAAGTCGAATGCGCCTTCCGCATGATCCTGAGGAAGTTGTCTTTCCAGGACAGGTTGGTAAGTATCAGGAGCACGTTGGCGAAGACCAGCGTAGTGAAAGAGAGCGCCCGGGCCTCGTCGGCGCCCTTCCCCAGCTTAAGCGCTATCATGAAGATAGCGAAGACCATCGCGAGCACGCTCAAGCCCTGCAGCAGGCTCAGGGCCACCATGTTCCCGGAGAACAGCGGCTCGCCCAGGCGGCGGGGGGGGCGGTCCATTATATCGCTTTCCTCGCCGTCAGCCTCGAAGACCACGGAGCAGGCCGGGTCGATGATCAGCTCGAGGAACGCTATATGCGCGGGCATCAGCACTATCGGGAGCCCGAACAGCACCGGCAGGAGAGACATGCCCGCTATCGGGACGTGCACGGAAAGTATGTAGGCGATGGCTTTCCTTAAATTGTCGAAGATGCGCCGGCCCAGGCGTATAGCGTGGACGATGCTGGAAAAATCGTCGTCCATAAGGACCATTGCGGAAGCCTCGCGCGCCACGTCCGTGCCGCGTTCGCCCATGGCTATCCCTATATGCGCGGCTTTCAGGGCGGGCGCGTCGTTAACGCCGTCCCCGGTCATCGCCACTATCTCGCCGTTGCCTTTTAAAGCGTTCACGATGGCAAGCTTCTGCTCCGGCACGACGCGGGCGAAAACGCAGGTCTCTTTTATCCGCTCCTTCAGCACCTCCGGCGCCATGGCGGCCAACTCGGGGCCGGTAATAGGCTTATCCGGGTTCTTCAGGCCGATCTGGCGGGCTATGAAGGAGGCGGTCCCGGGATAATCCCCCGTTATCATCACCACCCTTATCCCGGCATTATGCGCCTCGCGGACGGAGTGAGGGACATTGGGACGCACCGGGTCCATGAAACCGACCAGGCCCGCGAACTCGAAATTAAAGTCGTGCTGCCCGTCGGGAAGATCGTGCTCCCCGAACTTGGCCCTGGCCGCGCCCAGTACCCGCAGGCCGCGGCCGGAAAGCTCCGCCACGGCCTTCAGGATCTCCGCCTCGACGGCGGGGGGCAGGTGGCAGAGGTCTATTATGGCCTCGGGCGCGCCTTTCGCGGCTATGATGTAATGCTTATGGTCCGGGGCCCGCCAGACATGGGAAAGGGAAAGCAGTTCCTTGGAGAGCGGGTACTCCCGCACGACCTTCCAGTTCCCGTGCAAATGCTCCGTGCCGGCCAGGCAGCAGGCGCCCACGCGCTTCAATTCTTTCTCGATGGGGTCGAAGGGGTCTTCCTGGCTGGCCAGGATCGAATACTCCGTCAGGTCATGGAACTGTTCCGGGATGGAGGCCGCCGCTTCTTCCAGGCGGTGGAACGCCCCTTCCGCCCAGAGTTCGCAGAGCCGCATGGTATTGAGGGTGAGCGTCCCGGTCTTGTCGGTACAAAGCACCGTCGTGGAACCCATGGTCTCGATAGCCTGCATCCGCCGCGTCAGCACGTTCTTCTTCGAAATGCGCCAGGCGCCTATGGTGAGGAAGACCACCAGTACCACGGGGAATTCCTCGGGGAGCATGGCCATGCTGAGCGTCAGGCCGGCGAGGAAGCCGTTAAGCCAGTTTCCCCGGGTGAGGCCGAAAACGACTATAACCACCGCGCAGAGGACAGCGCCGGCGATAGCGAAACTTTTAACTATCCGCCCCGTTTCCCTGTTAAGCGGCGTCTCTTCCTGCGCTATGTCCTCGAGGGCTTTCCCTATTTTCCCCATCTCGGAGCGGGGCCCGGTGGCGGTAGCCCTGACCAGCGCCCGGCCTTGCACTACCAAAGTGCCGGAATAAACGAAAGGCAGGTCGTCCCCGCCGGGGCGGGCCTGCGCGGCCTCGCCGTCCCAGGCACATTTCCGGACGGAGACCGATTCCCCGGTCAGCAGCGATTCGTCGGCGGAGAAATTCACGCAGGCGAGCACGACGCTGTCGGCCGGCACCCGGTCGCCTTCCTGCAGGCAGATAATATCTTCCCGCGCCACCTCGCGGCCCGCTATACGGACCTGCTTCCCGCCGCGTATCACCAGGGCGCGGGGGCTGGCCAGGCCGCGCAGGGCGTCCAGTGCGTTCTCGGTCTTCCGCTCCTGGTAGAAAGTTATGCCGATGACCACTATAACGAAGGTCATCAGCATCATCGCGTCCTTCGCTTCGCCGAGCGCCAGGTAGATGGTCCCGCAGGCGAGCAGCAGGAGGAGCATGGGCTCCTTGAGGACGTTCATTATGATATCGAGGATAGTCTGCTTTTTCTGGGAGGGGAGTTCGTTGTAGCCCTCTTCCTCGAGACGGGCGGCGGCTTCGCGGTCGGAAAGTCCCTGTACGGCGGCGAGCAGATCGTTAATGTCGGGCATCAGTTCTCCAGGTTCTCCCGCAATAAAAAGAACCGCGGGTGGTATTAGTCCCGCGGTCCATGAACCGCTGCTCTTGGCCCGGCTGCGTCCCCCGTATGGAGGACCGCCTGATCTATGCATTTATTGTAAAAAAAACCGCCCGCCGTGTAAACAGTTTTTATTACGCGGGTTTCCTGTTGTACCAGCCCAGGATAAGGCCGAGCGCCACCGACCAGACGGCGGCCAGGCCTATGCGCAGCTCCAGCGGCAGGAGGAAGGTGACGGTATGGGCGGGGACCCAGAACCAGAGCAGGGACAGCAGGCCCTTGTCGAGATTGGCCCAGTTCGGTTTGCCGTCTATCGCGTTATCGATGAGGCGGTGGACCAGCACCAGGAAAGGCCCGAACTGCAGGTTCATAGAAAGGGAGACGGCGAAAGCCCTGCCCGCCGCGCCCAGTTCGGGGAGGAGGCCGTGCGCCGCCAGCCCGTCGACAAAAGCCACGAAGCCCGTGAAAGCGTATTTTATGCAGACGGCCAGCAGGGCCCAGCCCAGCATCCTGAGCAGGGTTCCCCGGACGCCGAAGGGGAAAAAGAAGCGGCGCAGGGCCAGCCACTTCGAAGCCATTTCGCCCAGGGTCCCCAGCACGGCGAACTGGGCCATTGCGGTGCCTATGGGGTGAGCTTTGACGAGCGAGATATACCATTCCATGCCAGTATTTTATCATTATCATCGCCCTGGCGGGCGCCGCTCCGAAGCCGGGCGGCATGGCGGGCCCAAAAGCCCGGGGTACTTTTTTATTGTAAAATAAAAGCATAACCACCTTTCAAGGAGCTTTTATGAACAATACGACACAGGGCGTACAGTGGGACCTGACCGCTTTCTTCCCTTCGTTCAACGGGCCGGAAATGATAGTTTTCAAGAACAAGCTCGCCGCGGATATCTCCGCCATCCAGAAGAAGGGCGCGAAGCTGGCCCCGCTTTCGGCGAAAACGGCCGGGGACTGGGAAAAGCTCCTGCTCGCGGCGGAAAGCGCCGAGACCAGGCTCGGCCACATCTTCTCCTATACGGGCTGCCTCGAAGCCGCCCACGCGGACAAGGACGAATACTCGGCTGAATCCGCTAACCTCTCCGCCCTCGCCGCCGAATATTCCAAGTTCGGCGTGGACATGCTGCGGGCCTTCAAGGACGTGCCGGAAAAGGTCTTCGCGGCTTTCATAAAGAGGGAAAAGCTTAAGGGAGCCGAACATTCCCTGAAGCGCGTACGCGAGGCGGCGAAGCGCACCATGACCCCGGCGGAAGAGAAGCTGGCGGCCGACCTGGGCGTGGACGGCTTCCAGTCCTGGGAGCGCCTTTACAATAAAGTATCCGGCAAGCTCACTTTCGAGATGAACTGGCCCGACGGGAGAAAGGAAACCCTCCCCATCTCGCGCTGGCGCGCCCTCATGTCGGATACCGACCGTAAGGTCGGCCGCGCCGCCTTCGAAGGGGGGAACAAAGCCTGGGCCGGGGTAGAGGATACCTGCGCCGCCGCGCTGAACGCGCTGGCGGGAATCCGCGGCACGCTCTACCGCCGCCGCGGGGTAAAGCATTTTCTCGACCAGGCCCTGTTCGGGGCCGGGATAAAGCGCCGCACCCTGGACGCGATGTACGCCGCGGTGAACCGGAACCTGGAGCCGGTGCGGGAAATATTGCGGGTCAAGGCCGCGGCCCTGGGGAAAAAGGGGATAGCTTTTTATGAACGCGAAGCCCCGCTGCCGCTTAAAGATTCAAAGCAGTATACCTGGGGGGAAGGCTCGGCCAAGGTGGAAGCCGCCTTCGGGCGCGTTTACCCGGCTCTCGGGCGGTACTACAAGGATTTCCTGGAGAAGAAATGGCTGGAAAGCGAAGCCCGCGGAGGCAAGCGCCCCGGCGCTTTCTGCACCGGCTCCAACCTCACCCGCGAACAGCGCGTCTATATGACCTTCAACGGAGCGCTGGGCGACGTCAACACCCTCGCGCATGAGCTGGGCCACGCCTGGCACAGCCACCTGCTTAAGGAGATGCGCCCCTGGGCCACCGAGTACCCCATGACCCTGGCCGAGACCGCCTCCATCTTCGGCGAGCATTTGCTGGCCGAGGGCATACAGGCCGACCCCGGAGTGAGCGAGGCCCAGAAGCTGATCATGCTGGACGAATACCTGACCGGCGCGGCCGTGACCATCCTGGACATCACCGTGCGGTTCGAATTCGAGAAAGCCTTCTACGAGGAGAGGCGGAAGGGCGAGGTCTCCGTGGCGCGGCTCAGAGAACTGATGACAGAGGCGCAGAAGCGGGTCTTCGGGGACGCGCTGGAACCCGGCGGGGAGGACCCGATGTTCTGGGCTTCCAAGCTCCACTTTTACATCTCCGGAGTTTCCTTCTACAACTTCCCGTACACTTTCGGCTTCCTGATGGCGGCCACGCTGTTCAGCAAGTTCAGGGCGGAGGGCCCCGCCTTCCTGCCCAAGTACGAAGCTTTCCTGCGCCTGACCGGCTCAGACACCGCCGAGGGCGTGGCCAAGCGCAGCCTGGGGGCCGACATCGGGGACCCGGCTTTCTGGGAAACCGCTATTAAGGGCCTGGCCGGGCCGCTCGCCCGCTACAAGAAATTGCTCGAGGCGAACAAGGTTTCGGCGTGAACATAAAGCTGCCGCAGGTCCTGCTGGGGCTGTATATCGCGGAGTTCGTCGCGCTGGGAATAAATCCGTACAGCCGCGGCGTATGGCTGGCCGAGAATATCCCGATAGTGCTTATCGTGCTGTTCCTGGCGGCCTCCTACCGCAGGTTCAGGTTCTCCAATACCTCTTACCTGCTCATGAGCGTGCTGGTGTTCCTGCACACCATAGGCGGCTATTATACCTTCGAGCGGGTACCGTTCGGCTTCGCGACGGACTTCTTCGGCTTCACGCGTAACCATTATGACCGCATAGCCCACTTCTCCGTGGGCTTCTACGCCTACCCAATAGCCGAATACCTGCACCGGAAAGGCCTGACCGCCTCAAAAGGGCTGATGGCCTTCACCGGGATAACGGCCATATTCACGGTGGCCGCCGTCTACGAAATAATAGAGTGGCTCTACGCCGTCTCGGCCGACCCGGCCGCGGGCATAGCTTTCCTCGGCAGCCAGGGCGACGCCTGGGACGCGCAGAAGGATATGCTGGCCGACGGGCTGGGGGCCGTCTGCGCCTCCCTCTTCTTCCTGCTGAACGTCCCGGACAGGGAACCCGGGGACTACTGACCTGGTACAAATAAAAAACCCCGGGTTCGCGCCCGGGGTTTTTTATTTAACGAGGGGAGTATCAGTCGTCCGTGGTTATCCCGTTGAAGAAGGTGCGGTTGAGCACGGTCTCGCCGGAGGTTTCATCGGAAGCCTGCGGCATGACGCCCGTCCAGTAGCCGGGGCTGAGCATGGTGCCGGTATTCAGCATCCTCTGGTCGGCGGAATAGATGACCTCGCAGTCGCGCTTATACGGCATCGCCGGGCAGCCGAACTTGCTGAAGACGGCGTAGCGGTAGTCGAAGCCTCCCTCTCCCGCGGCTGCGCGGCCCTGGGAGGAGAAGTATTTGAAGCCGACCACGGTGGAGTTGTACGCCGGCTGGATCTTTCCCGTAGAGTTGATATAGCCCAGGAAGGTCACCGCGTGGCCCGTCCGGGTGGTGCGGTTTATATTCACGAAGTCGCCGGGAGACAGGTCCTCGAAAGCACGCCGCTCCCCCATGCCGAAATTTATCAGCGCGTCGGCGGTGCCGTCGGCCTTGAAGTCGTGGTTTACCCAGATATGGCCTTTCAGGGCCGTTATTTCAAGACCTTCGAAGCTGCGCTTGGGGAGGTAATCATAAACGGTATAGTCCCCGGTCTCTTTGGCGTAGAGCTCGAAAGCAGTGAGTATTATTTCCATCTGGGCGGCCACGCACATGGTAAGAGGGGCATGCCTGGCCGGGATGGTCCCGAAAGTGTGGTAGGTTATATCGTGGGTCAGGATGGAGTTGATGTCGTAGCCCTTAAGGCCGTAGTTCGAGTAAAGGTAAGCTATGGCCTTGAGGATATAGGAATTGAAATATTTCCCGCCGGCCCGGCCGTCGGCGCGGAACGGCACGGTGACGGCGGGCGCCGGCGGGAGGGAAGCTTCGCGCAGGGTCTCCAGCGTCACGTTCTCAAGTTGATACCCGGTCCCGCCGGCCTGGGCGGCGCAGGGCAGCAAAAAAAGAAGGGGGAGAAGAAAATTGAACATTGACATTCCTCAAGTCGGCCGGTTCCGTAAATTATACAATTTCAAAACGCGGTGTCAACAAATAAAGGGGAGAGGCTACTTTTTTACCTGGGGTATATATTTCCCGTAGCCGGCCTTTTCCATTTCCTCCAAAGGAATGAAACGCAGCGCGGCGGAGTTTATGCAATAGCGGAGACCGGTCGGGCCCGGCCCGTCCGGGAAGACATGCCCCAGGTGGGAATCGCTGGACCTGGACCGCACTTCGGTGCGGGGCATACCGAGGGAATCGTCGGCTTTTTCTTCTATGGTCTCCGCCTTGATAGGCCGGGTGAAACTGGGCCAGCCCGACCCGGAATCGAATTTATCGCTGGAGGCGAAAAGCGCCTCGCCAGTCTCGATATCCACGTAGATCCCGGCCCGGTGATTGTCCCAGTACTCGTTCTTGAAAGGGGGCTCGGTGCCGCATTTCTTGGTGACCTCGTACTGGAGGGGGGTGAGTTTTTTATTTTGCTCTTCCATTGGTTTAGTCTCCTTCGGCGCTTCGGGGGAGCAGGCTGAAAGAAAGAGGAAAGCGAGGAGGAAGGCGGAGCGCTTCATGCTTTCTCCAGCCCCCGGCAGGCCACCAGGTCGACGCCGAGCCCGAGGAAGTCGGGGGCGATAACGGTCCCGGCTTTAACGGGAGTGGTGACCGTAATAAGTTTAACGGCGTCCATCGCGGCAAAAAGTTTTTCCTTCGGTATGGGCCGCGAGCTCCGCACCGGGAGCATTTTTAGCTCGAGGCCGCGCGTCAGGACGGAGGTGGTGAGCGTGCGCACGGGCGCCTCTATCTCCTGCCTCGCGTAAAGATTGCCGCGGTTGCACTCGTGCCCGCTCATGCTTATCAGCCTGGAGCCGTCGGCCTCTATCTCGAGCTGACAGCCCTTCGGGCACTCTATACAAGTCATCCGTCTTTTCATTGCCCGGCACCCTTCCCTAAATATTCAGCCGCCTTTTTACCGGCCAGCTCGCTGTCCCTGGTTACCCAGTCTACCAGGTCATAGACCTTGCAGGCGTTGCCGCAGGCGAAGACCCCGGGGATGGAGGTGAGGTTCACCTCCGCCGCTACGGGGGTGTTGCTTTTGCGGTCTATCTCCCCGCCGGCCATCTCAAGTAGTTCGTTCTCGGGGATAAGCCCGACCGAGACCAGGACTGTATCGCAGGCGAGCGTGAAACCCGAGCCTGGAACGTCCTTCAGCTCGTCGTCGACTTTTACCACGCTGACTTTTTCAACGCGGTCGCGGCCATGTATCATGGAAACGCGGTGCTGCAGGTAAAGCGGTATGCCGAAATCCTCCAGGCACTGGACCACGTTGCGGACCAGGCCGCGGCTGACCTTCTGTATCTCTATGACCGCTTTCACGGTGACTCCCTCGAGCGCCATCCGGCGGGCCATTATCAGGCCTATGTCCCCGGAGCCCACGATCACGGCTTCCCTGCCGGGGATCCAGCCCTCCATATTGACCATTTTCTGGGCGAGGCCGGCCGGGGAGATACCGGCGGGGGGCGAGCCGGGGATAGGGATCATCTCGCGGGTGCGCTCGCGGCAGCCCGTGGCCAATATGACGGAGCGGGCTTTGATCTCCTCCAGGGCGCCGGGGCGCAGGTAGGAAAGTTCTTTCTCTTTCGTAAGTTTGACCGCGAAAGAGCGGAGACTTACCTCTATACCGGGGTCCGCCTTTACGAGCCTGGCGAACCTGTCCGCGTACTCCGGCCCGGTGAGCTCCGCCTTGAAATGGTGCAGGCCGAAGCCAGGATGTATGCACTGGTTGAGGATGCCGCCGAGGTGCTGGTCGCGCTCCAGCAGGAGCACGTCCTCGACCCCGGCCGCGCGCGCCGCCAGGGCCGCCGCCATCCCGGCTGGGCCGCCTCCGACTATGACCAGTTCCCTTTCCTTCATCGTGTAAGCCTTTAGTTCCTGCTCAGGCCGGTCCAGTCCCCGCTGCGGTAGATGAAGGAGAGCATCTCCGGGGTAAGGTCCCCGAGAAAGGTCACCAGGTAATCCCGCCGCTTCACCGGCGCGGGGGCCAGGCAGCAGTCGCCGGCCTCGATATCATAGATGGAAGCGTCTTCCCTGCCGCGCAATTTCTTCTTCATGAACTTGCGGGCTTTCGGGGTGCCGTGGCGTAGGTAGATAACGTTCATTTTCTTTCGTCCTTTATCAGCTCGGAGCCGGGGCCGCGCTTGGTCAGCGCGGTCACGGGGAAGCCCAGCTCCTCGTGCATTATCTTGAGTATGCGCGTCGTGCAGAAACCGCCGTGGCAGCGGCCCGACTGGGCGCGGGTGCGGAACTTGACGCCGTCCAGCGTCCGCGCGCCGCGCTTCAGGGCGTCGCGTATTTCCTGGGCCGAGACCAGCTCGCAGCGGCAGACTATATCCCCGTAGGCGGGATTCTTCGCGATAAGGCGGCGGGTTTCTTCCGGCGGGACCTGGAAAAGGTGGACCGGGCGGGGGCGCAGGCGGTGGAATTCCTCTTTCGGGTCCAGCCTGAGGCCATGCTGCTTGAGGATGCCGGCCACCATAACGGCGATAGCCGGCGCCGAGGTAAGCCCCGGGGACTGGATGCCGGCCGCGTTCACAAGGCCGGGGACGCCGTCCTCGTGGCGGATGATGAAATCCTTCCCCGCCACCGGGCGCAGCCCGCAGAAATAGGCGATGATGTCGCTCTTCGAGACCGAGGGGATCAGGCGGCGCGCTCCGGCCAGGACTTCCGCCAGCCCTTCGTCGGTAGTCGAAAGGTCTTCCTTGTCCTGCACTTCGTGGGCGGTGGGCCCTATCATCGGGTTGCCGTCCGAGGTCTTGATTATAAGGATACCCTTGGAAGTCTTGGAGGGGAGGGGGAAAAGGATGCGGTTGGAGAGGTGCTCCCGCTTTTTGTCCAGCAGGTACTCCTCGCCCTTGCGCGGGGTTATTTTAAAGGTGGGGGCGCCGGCCAGGGCGGAGATCTCGTCGGCGTAAAGCCCGGCGGCGTTCACCAGGAACCGGGCCCTGAAGACTTCGCCTCCGGCGACCACTTCGAAACCGCCCGCGGCGGGCCGCCTTATGACCGTGACTTTCCGCGAGGTCCTGAGTTCGGCGCCGTTCTTTACGGCGTTCTCCACCAGGGCGTAGACGAAGCGGTAAGGGCTGATTATCCCGGCCGAGGGGACCAGGAGCGCGGCCTTCGCTTCCGGGCCGAGGTTGGGTTCATTGGCGTCCAGCCAGGCGCGGTCCACGAGCTCAAGGCCTTTGACGCCCAACTCTTCGCCGTCCTTCTTTATCTTCTCTAGTTCCGGCAGGTCGGCCAGGTCGAAAACTACTATCAGCTGCCCGCACTTAGCGAAATCCAGGCCCAGGTCCGCGGCTATCTCCTCGCGCATCAGGCGGTTGCCTTCGACGCAGAGCCAGCCTTTGACGGAACTGGGAGGGTTCTGCGTGCCGGCGTGTATGATGCCGCTGTTTGATTTGGAGACGCCGAAGGCGGGCTCGGCTTCCTTCTCGAGGATAAGGACTTTGAGCTTATAGCGGGAAAGCTCCCTGGCGATAGCGGCGCCGGTAACACCGGCGCCCACAATAATAACGTCCGCGGTCATTAAGGTTATATTACTATTTTAAGCGAAAGGGTTTCACCCCGCGGCCGGATATATTAGTTGATAAATATTCGCATTTTTATTATAAAATATGGGCATGAAACATTTGTATCGCAGCGAGACCAATAAGGTGCTGGCGGGTGTGCTCGGAGGACTGGGGGAGTACTTCGACGTGGACCCGGTGGTCCTGCGCCTCGCTTTCGTCTTCCTGCTGCTGGCTACCGCGGTAGTTCCGGGCGTAATAGCCTATATAGCCGCCGTTTTCATAGTTCCGCGCAGGCCTGCGGCCCAGCCGTAAGCTGTTTTCCCGGGGGGGGAATGTTCCGTTATCTGCTCTGCCTTCTTATTTTATCCGCGCCCATGCCCGCGCTGGCCGGCCCTCCCGTTTCCGACGAGGACGAATTTTTCAGCCTCGAGCGCTCCACCCTGGAGGACCTCCTCGACATAAAGACCTCGGTGGCCTCCCTCACCACCATGGGATTGCGGGAGACCCCGGGGCTGGTCACCGTCATGACCGAGGAGGACATAAGGCTTTCGGGGGCCAGGGACCTCGTCGACCTGCTGCGGCTGGTCCCGGACTTCGAATTCACGGTGGACGTCCAGGGCAACCTGGGCCTGGGAGTAAAAGGGAACTCCGGCAACGAGGGAAAAGTGCTGCTCCTCTGGGACGGCCAGCCCTACAACGAGCTGATGTACTCCACTATCCAGTATGACAGGTTCCCGGTGGACCAGATAGAGCGGATCGAGATAGTCAGGGGGCCGGGATCGGTCATCTACGGCGGGGCCGGGGAACTGGCGGTCATAAACATCATGACAAAAACGGCCCGTTTCCTGGACGGCGGCCGGCTGTACGGCGGCTACGGGCAGATGAAGGAGGCGCGCGGCAGGAGATACGCCGGCTATTCTTTCGGCAAAGTCCGCGGCAGGACCAAATTCTCCGCCCTCGCCCATGTCTCTTCGGCCCAGCGCAGCGACAGGAGGTACCGCGACCTGGCGGGAGACTCCTACGGCATGAACGGGGACTCGGACCTGGACGCGAAGAACCTGAACCTCTCCCTCGAAACGAACGGCCTGGCCCTGCGCTTCATAGCGGACGACTATTCCCAGCTGGAAAGGGACCATTTCACCTCCCTGCTCTCGACCGGCGCGACCAGGGTTAAATTCCCGGTTTACTCTTTCGAGGCGAAATACTCTTTCAAGGCCGCCGGGAACCTGAGGCTGGTCCCCAGGTTCTCCCACCAGTACTCCAGGCCCTGGAAGGAGCTGGACGAGCATTTTCCCTACGACAAGACGGCCAGGAAATATACTGGCGGCCTCACGGCTTTCTACGATCCGGCCGCCAGCGTCAGCCTCCTGGGCGGCGCTGAATTCACCCACGACATGGTGGATGTCGGCGGGGCCACCGGGGCCGGTTCGGCCTATCCCGGGACCCGGGACGGCGCCAGGTACGATAACCTGGCTTTTTTCGCCCAGGCCGCCCTTAACACCGCCCTCTGCAACCTGACCGCCGGGGGCAGGCTGGACAGGCACTCCCACAGCGGCTCCTCTTTCGTCCCCAGGCTGGCCGTCACTAAGCTCGCCGACGATTTCCATTTCAAAGCCATATACAGCGGCGCCTACCGCGCCCCCTCCGTAGAGAATATCAGGCTCACTCCGTCCATAAAGCCGGAGCGGACCACTACCGCGGAATTCGAGGCCGGGTACAAAGTGAAGGAATCGCTGTTCCTGTCCGCGAACGTCTTCGATATCACCATTAAACGACCGATAATATTCTTCTACGACCCCGTAGCCGACACGGAGAACTACGTCAATTATTCCAGGACCGGCACCAGGGGCTGGGGCCTTGGCTTTAAATACAAGGATAAAGGCGATTACCTGGAACTGGGCTACTCCACGTACCTGTCGGACAAGAACCGGGTGGACGTCTATAAGCCGCTCACAGACTCCTCCGCCATGCTGGCTTTCCCCAGGCATAAAGCGGTGCTGAATTCCCGCTACCAGCTCGGCGGCGGGCTTACCGCGTCCCCTTCCCTTATCTACCTCTCCAAGCGCTACGGCTATTACGCTTCCGGGGCCACCCGGTCCTACTCCGCCGTAACCCTGGCCAATCTGTATTTCTCCATGAAGGACTGCCTCGCGAAAGACCTGACTCTGGGGCTCGGCGTCTTCGACCTCTTCGGGTCGAATTACAGCTATATACAGGCCTATAACAGCGAGCACGCGCCCCTCCCCGCCCCTTCGCGCGAAATTTTCCTGAAGGCGGCCTATGAGTTTTAGAGGCCTGGTCTGCTGCGCCCTGCTGGCGCTGCCCGGAACCGTCTCTGCCGGCGATACGGCCGCCGTGCTCTCTTCAGCGGGCGGCGCTTACCTGGAGGCTTTCTCCTCCTTCCAGGCGGCCTACGGGAAGAGCGTGCCCTACTTCGACCTTTCGAAGGAAAAGCCGCTGCTGCCTCCGGGCACGGCCACGATAGTGACCTTCGGCGGCAAAGCCGCCAGCCATCCCTGGCCGCGGGGCTCCAATATAGTTTACGCCATGGCCCCCGGCATTTTTATAAAGGCCCAGCCGCCTGGAAAAGCCGTCAAGATACGCCTTCTCCCCGACTTCGGGATCATCTTAAAGGAAATAAAGAAGATACAGCCCGGGCTTAAGCGACTGCGGATCCTCTGGATGTCCCCGTATTACTCCCAGTACGAAGGGACCTTCCAGGCCCAGGGGGGAAAACTGGGGATACAGGTCACGGCGCGGCGGGTGCTCTCCCTCGACGAGATACCGCCGCTGCTAAGGCAGGCCCTCGGAGAGACCGACGCGCTCTGGATACCGCCCGACCCGCTGCTGGTCACCGCGGAGAACCTCATGATCTTCAAAGAGTTCTCCTGGGCCAACGGCATGCCTTTCTACGGGTCCACCAAGGGAATGACCAGAGAAGGGGCCGCCGCCTCGGTGGGCGTCAGCTTCAGGGAGATGGGCGCCGCCGCGGCACGGGCGGCGGGGCGCCTGAACTCCGGCGAGGACGTCCCTGAACTGGTTTTTCCCGAAATACCGGAAATAACGCTGAACGCAGCGGCGGCGAAGCGCTGCGGCCTGGAGTTCCCGCGCGCGGTGCTGGAAGAGGCGAGTTATCTTTTTCCCTGAGAGATGGACCGAGGTTAAAAGCATGGGCAGAAAACTGATATCAGGAATAGTGGTCCTCGCGGCCCTCCTGGCGCCGGGCCCAACCGCGGCGCAGGACGAGAGTTCCGAGTTCTGGAGCTTTATGGCCGAGGAGGCTAGAAGCCTGACGGTAGCCTCCGACACCCCGGAGACCGTGTTCAACAGCGTCTCGAACGTAAGCGTGATAGACCGGTCCATGATAGAGGCCTATAATTTCGCTTCCGTTTCCGACGCCCTCCAGGCCGTGCCCGGTGTGATGGTCCTGCGCACCTACCTTATGCATAATATCCCGACCATGCGCGGGGCGCTGCAGGAGCATTACGCCGACAAAGTGCTGGTGATGATCAACAACGTCCCGATGTGGAACGCTGTAACGGGAGAGGGCGACCTGGACCGGGTGGGGATAGACGCCGTAGAGCGGATAGAAGTGCTGCTCGGTCCGGCTTCGGTGCTCTATGGCTCCAACGCCCTTACAGGGGCCATTAATATAGTCCTGCGAAAGCCGGCGGGGCGGGATACGTCCCTGGGCGTGGCGGGCGGCGGGCTGGGCTCGGGCTCCGGCGGCTACGCCGGGATAGCGGACGTCTCGCGCGCCAACGGCCTCTACGCCTGGAGCGGAAAAGACGCCTCCTACACGCTGGCCGCTGACTCCTACCGCAAAGCGCAGCCGGCGGTCAAGTTCTCAGACGAGACCGGCGCCGTCAACTCCGTGAAGGAGTACGTGAACGCCCGCAGTTTCAATTTCACCGCCAGCCGGGGGCACAGTACCGTCCTTCTCAACG
>Ga0209212_1004747_pt1 | contig 16588 bp, 16 predicted proteins | sample RifGroC2_FD_183996 | JGI IMG/M metagenome (GOLD analysis project Ga0209212, IMG submission 183996) | Groundwater microbial communities from Rifle, Colorado, USA - Groundwater C2 (SPAdes) (version 2) | ecosystem: Environmental > Aquatic > Deep subsurface > Groundwater | place: Rifle, Colorado...
GCACACAAGCTGGACGAACTGGGGATTCATTATATTGAAGGTGGCTGGCCCGGAAGCAATCCCAAGGACGTTGCTTTTTTCAAAGATATTAAAAAGGAGAAGCTCACCCAGGCCAAGATTGCAGCATTTGGATCTACCCGCCGCGCCAAGGTGACCCCGGATAAAGACAGCAATATCATTACACTTGTCAAGGCTGAGCCGGATGCGATCACCATCTTCGGCAAAACCTGGGATTTTCATGTCCGGGAGGCCCTGCGTATTTCACTGGAAGAAAATCTGGAATTGATCTTCGACTCGCTGGAATATCTGAAAAAGCATGCTCCGGAAGTTTTTTACGATGCCGAGCACTTCTTTGATGGATACAAGGCCAATCCCGAGTATGCCATCAAGTCCCTCAAGGCAGCAGAGCAGGCCAATGCAGACTGTATCATTCTGTGTGATACCAACGGCGGCACAATGCCGTTCGAAGTCGCGGCGATTATCAAGGAGGTCAAAAAACATATCTCGACTCCGCTCGGCATCCATACCCACAATGATTCGGATTGCGCTGTAGCCAATACGCTCCATGCAGTTGATCTCGGCATCGTTCAGGTACAGGGAACCATCAACGGTTTTGGAGAGCGCTGCGGCAATGCCAATCTTTGTTCCATTATACCGGCTCTCAAGGCCAAGATGAAAAAAGACTGCATCACCGATGAACAGATGCGACACCTGCGGGATGTCTCCCGATTTGTGTACGAATTGGCCAATATCTCCCCGAACAAACATCAGGCATATGTCGGCAATTCAGCCTTTGCCCATAAAGGCGGCGTGCATGTCAGCGCCATTCAGCGCCATCCGGAAACATACGAGCACATGCGGCCGGAGCTTGTGGGTAACTGCACCCGCGTTTTGATATCCGATCTCTCCGGGCGTTCCAATATTCTGGCCAAGGCCGAGGAATTCAACATCAATCTGGACAGCAAGGATCCTGTGACCTTGGAGATTCTGGACAATATCAAGGAAATGGAAAACCGTGGCTACCAGTTCGAAGGGGCCGAGGCATCCTTCGAGCTTTTGATGAAGAAGGCACTTGGAAGTCACCGAAAGTTCTTCAATGTCCTCGGTTTTAGAGTTATTGATGAAAAGCGCGGAGAGGACCAGAAACCGGTAGCAGAAGCTACTATCATGGTCAAGGTTGGAGGCAAGGTCGAGCATACTGCGGCTGAGGGCAACGGTCCGGTCAACGCACTGGACAATGCTATTCGCAAGGCACTTGAAAAGTTCTACCCTAAATTGAAAGAGGTTAAGCTGCTGGACTACAAGGTGCGCGTTCTGCCTGCCGGTCAGGGGACGGCATCCTCTACGCGTGTGCTGATTGAATCGGGCGACAAACACAGCCGTTGGGGGACGGTCGGGGTTTCGGACAATATCATTGACGCATCCTACCAGGCTTTAATCGACAGCATCGATTATAAATTGCATAAGTCGGAAGAATAGCACTAGCCGTAATATGGTTCAGTGCGACCGGATAATCATTATTCTTCTTGCAGTAATAATTACAGTTCCAGTTGTCATTAAAAGCCGTCAGAGCAGGATAGTACCTGCTTCGGCGGCTTTTGTGGTCTCATCGACTTCAAGGGGGTATGTACAAGTCAGCGGGGATGTAAGGCATCCTGGAATATATCCAATAAGCGCCAATATGTTGACGATTGACGCCATTAAAATGGCGAAACCTCTCAAACCCATTACAGGCTTAATCCCGCATGGTTGTGAAACATTTGTGGTTAGCAATGGTACAGGTATCAGGGTGGCAAATAAATCTGGTGGTGTGTCGGAAGTTTTCTTTGAATCCATATCAACAGTACAGCGAATAGTCCTGGGCGTACCCCTGGACATCAACGCCATGACTTTGGCGGATTTTGATCGTATTCCTGGCGTCGGTCCTGTCCTGGCAAAACGAATTATTGAATATCGTCAAATTAATGGCGGTAGAATGGGGGTTGAAGCTCTCCTTCTCATCGATGGGATAGGTGAAAAAAAATATATTATACTAAGTAAATATTTTAACAGACCGTAATAAAACAATTTTTTGTTATCGGTTGGCTATACGAAAATCAGCCCACAGTTTTTGGCATGCAAGATGAATAACTACCTAATACTGACGACAGACAGTTATCAAGCTATTGGGAGGATTATTCTATGCAATGTCCACGATGCAAGGGTCGCATGTTCGCCGAAAAATTTTATGATTTCGTTCGTTCTTTCAGTGCCTGGAAGTGCACCTGCTGTGGTGAATTGTTAGACTCGACCATATTGGTGAATAGAGCAAGGAATAACAATAGTCATCTTGGATAACCTTCTATATACTCATAATAAGGCACAAAAAGGGGAGCCCATTACCGGGCTTCCCTTTTTGTTTGACACAATAGCTTCGAAAGGATATTGAACACGACTGGATTTTCATGTTGAATGCTGTTTAAAACTGGGGAGTGCGAAACCATGGCAAGAAACGACGGCAGGGACCATCAGGCAATGCGTCCGGTGACCATAACCAGAAATTTTACCAAGCATGCTGAAGGCTCGGTGCTAGTTTCATTCGGGGACACAAAGGTTATCTGCACCGCATCGGTTGAAGAATCGGTTCCGTCTTTTCTGAGAGGCAAGGGAACAGGATGGGTGACGGCAGAGTATTCCATGTTGCCCCGTGCAACCCACACCCGTTCTTCACGCGAGGCGGCAAAAGGCAAGCAGAGCGGGCGCACACTTGAGATTCAGCGCCTGATCGGTCGTTCTTTGCGAGCAGTTACTGATTTGGCTGCGCTCGGCGAGCGAAGTATTTATATCGACTGCGACGTGATTCAGGCTGATGGTGGGACCAGGACTGCTTCCATTACCGGTGCTTATGTAGCGTTGGCTGATGCACTGGGCACACTGAGGGATAGAGGGGTACTGGCTCAGATCCCTTTGAAAGAGGCTGTGGCGGCAGTGAGTGTCGGAATAGTTGCGGGTGAAGCTGTTCTTGATCTGAATTATATTGAAGATTCTGCTGCAGAAGTGGATATGAATTTTGTCATGACCTCCAGTAACTGCTTTGTCGAAGTACAGGGTACAGCCGAGGCTGAACCTTTTTCCATAGAACAGATGGATGCAATGCGCGTCCTTGCCATGGAAGGAATTCGGAAATTGTTCACTGTTCAGCAGGAAGCGCTCAAGCTATGACATCGCTGGTGGTGGCCACCCGCAACCGTGGCAAGTTGAAAGAGATTCAGGCATTTTTGGAGGGGCTTGTTGCGAACGTTTACTGTTCATCTGATTTTGAGAATTTTACCGATACAGTTGAAGATGGCGCAACCTTTGAGTTGAACGCTCTCAAAAAGGCCAGAGAAGCCATGCGTTTCACTGGCTTGCCGGCGCTGGCTGATGATTCAGGCCTGGTCGTTGATGCACTTGATGGGCGCCCCGGCGTCTACTCTGCTCGTTTCGCCGGTGATGCAGCTGATGATGTCGCAAATAATTTAAGGCTTCTTGAGGAACTGGAAAGTGTGCCAGCCAGCTCGCGTCAATGTTCTTTTGTCTGTTCCATGGCTTTTGTGACACCAGAAGGTTGCGAACAGACTTTTAGCGGAAAGATAGAGGGACGGATTCTTGGCGAAGAGCGCGGCAATGGCGGTTTCGGGTATGATCCTCTCTTTCTGGTGGATGGTTTTGATCGGACCATGGCGGAATTGTCAACCGAGGAAAAGAATCAAATCAGTCATCGCGGGCAGGCTCTGCGGCAGTTCCGTGAATACCTTGAAACGCATTAAAAGCCATGTTTTACAGACATATATATCAATAAATTGAAGTGATGCTGCAATCTGGTCGTAGTGTTTTGACTTTCACGCTGTATCGTTTTGAGATCGGATATTTGCCCAATGAAAAAAGAATATAAAGAAAATTCAAGCACAAAGAAACAGCGCGAACCGCTCCGTACGAACAATTCAACCCGTGCGATTGTTCAACAGCCTGAGGACAAGCTCTCCCGCAGGTCGGTAGTGGAGGTTGAAATATCCGGGCTCGATGAGGAAGGCTATGGTATCTCCTGTAGCGAAACCCATGCGCTTAGAATCGGTGGGGCACTGCCGGGGGATACTGTCCGTGCCGCAATTGACCATGTTGCCTTGCGTATGGCGTTCGGCCATGTAATAAGGATTCTGAAGCCTTCTCCGATGCGCAGCAAGCGGCCTCCCTGCAGAGTAAGTTCGCAGTGTCTTGGCTGTCCACTGATAGTTATGAAATACGTTGATCAGGCCGAATTCAAGCGTAGTTTTATTCTAAAGCAGCTTCGCGAATACCGCGAACTGGGGGAAATAACGGTTCATCAGCTTCTCTCTCCTTTGCGCCTGATACACTATCGTACGACTGCCCGATTGGTTATTGCCGGTAAACACTCAGAGCCGTATATCGGCATCTTTCGCCGCTCATCACATGATGTTTTCGATTTGGATGACTGCCCGATTCATCATCCGTTGGTTAATCGGGTGATTGAGGTGGTCAGGCGCGGCATTTCAAAAATGAAGGTGCCGGTGTATAATCCACGCAGCAAGATGGGGCTGCTACGTTACTTGGTCGTCAGGGTTTCCGAGTCAGAGCAAAAGGCTATGGTGGTGTTCGTTACCTCTGAAAGATCATATAATGAAATTCATCACTTAGGAAAATTTGTCCGCGAACAGCTTCCCGAGGTGGATGTGGTCGCCCAGAACGTAAATAGCTCGGAAGGGAACGTTATCATGGGGCCCACGGATCATTACCTGACAACTAAACACCATCTGACTGAACGGATCGGTGACGTTGCCTTGATGATCTCGCCCCGTTCTTTTTTTCAGGTAAATCGCGATGGCGCCTGCCTGATCTACGCCAAGGTAAAGGAATGGGCTCAATTGACGGGTGGAGAAGCGGTGCTCGACCTTTATTGCGGCATTGGTGGTATTGCCCTGTCCCTGGCTCCAGAAGCAGGTAAGGTTGTTGGTGTCGAGGTTGTTGAAGCTGCAGTGGCAGATGCCGCTAAAAATGCACGCCTGAATGGTATCAGCAATTGCACGTTTGAAGCGGGTGATGCTGCTGAACTGCTTGAGGATCTTGCCTCGGATGGAGAACACTTTGATGTCGTGGTGCTCAATCCTCCCCGTAAAGGGTGCGATGAGCTTGTCTTGCGGCGGGTTGCGGCCCTCTCGCCGCGCACGCTTATCTATGTTTCCTGCTCACCACAGAGCTTGGCTCGTGATCTCAATGTCTTGAAAACTCTTGGATATTGCTGCCGCGAGATCCAGCCAGTGGATATGTTTCCTCAAACTATGCATGTAGAGAATGTTGCGAGGCTGGAAAAAACTGATAAAAGCGCTTGACAACATGGAAGTATTATTGTTATTAAAACGGTTCCTTTATTGTAGGCGCGTAGCTCAGGGGGAGAGCGCTACCCTGACACGGTAGAGGTCGACGGTTCGAGACCGTCCGCGCCTACCATTTAAAGTAGGCAGTGTCGGGGCATCGATAGGTTCGATGCCTTTTCTGTTTCACATATTAAAGGATTTTGTATGTCCACTATTAGCATTATACTTCCTGATGGGTCGACGCGTGAATTGTCGATCGGTGCGACTGTCGCCGATCTGGCTGCTTCCATCGGTGCTGGTCTTGCCAAGGCTGCTATTGCCGGCAAGATAGACGGTATTTTGGTGGACTTGACAGCTCCGCTGAGTAATGGTGCACGTGTTGAGATAGTCACTGAGAAGAGTCCAGAGGGGTTGGAACTCATTCGGCACTCTGCGTCTCACCTGATGGCCCATGCAGTCAAGGAGCTTTTTCCCAAGGCAAAGGTGACTATTGGTCCGGCCATTGAGAATGGTTTCTACTACGATTTCGACATGGATACACCCTTTACCCCAGAAGATCTTGGGCGTATTGAGACCAAGATGGCCGAGTTGGCCGGAGCAGATCTGAAGATTGTGCGTCATGTGCTCTCCAGTTCAGATGCAATCAAGATGTTCTCCGATATGGGCGAGACCTACAAGACCGAGTTGATCAATGACCTTGGTGTTGACACTGTTTCAGTCTACAGTCAGGGTGATTTTGCCGATCTCTGTCGCGGTCCGCATCTTCCTTCAACTTCTCGCATCAAGACATTCAAGTTACTCTCTATAGCAGGCGCCTACTGGCGTGGCGATGAAAAAAACCGCATGTTGCAGCGCATCTATGGCACTGCTTTTACTGATAAAAAAGAGTTGGAAGCCTATCTGCACCGTATCGAAGAGGCCAAGCGCCGCGATCACCGCAAGCTGGGCAAGGAATTGGATTTGTTTTCCTTTTCCGACGAGGTGGGCGCAGGCTTTGCAATATGGCATCCCAAAGGGGCAATGCTGCGCACCATTCTTGAAGACTTCGAGCGCAAGGAACATCTCAAACGTGGTTACGACATCGTAGTCGGTCCCCAGATTCTCAAAACGGAGTTATGGCAGCGTTCAGGACATTACGAGAACTACCGTGAGAACATGTATTTCACCGAGGTCGATGAACAGGGCTTTGGCATTAAGCCGATGAACTGCCTCGCCCACATGATGATCTACAAAACTCATCTGCGCAGTTACCGCGATCTGCCTTTAAGGTTTTTTGAGCTGGGTACGGTGCATCGACATGAACGGGCTGGAGTGTTGCATGGGCTTATGAGGGTGCGTTGTTTTACACAGGATGACGCCCATATTCTTTGTACGCCCGAGCAACTGGATGCCGAGATCAAGGGCGTCCTGTCGTTTGTCAGCGACGTTATGGGAATATTCGGCTTTGACTATGAGATGGAGCTTTCAACGCGTCCCGAAAAGTCCATTGGTGACGATTCAGCCTGGGAGCTGGCCACCAATGCGCTGCTCTCAGCTCTCAAGGACACCGGCCGTCCTTATGAAATCAACGAAGGTGATGGTGCCTTCTACGGTCCGAAGATTGATATAAAATTACGTGATTGTCTTGACAGGCGGTGGCAGTGTGCTACTATTCAGTGCGATTTTACGCTCCCCGAGCGCTTTGACCTGACTTATGTCGGTAGCGATGGTGAGAAAAAACGCCCTGTAATGGTGCATAGGGTCATTCTTGGTTCTATAGAGCGCTTCATTGGGGTGTTGATCGAGCATTTTGCCGGTAGCTTCCCGTTATGGTTCTCGCCTGTGCAGGCCATCGTTTTGACTGTAACGGACAATCATATTCCTTATGCCCAAGGTGTATTTGCGCAACTCAGAGAAGCTGGCGTGAGAGTGCAGAACGATTTTCGCAATGAGAAATTGAGCTTCAAGATTCGTGAGGCCCAGCTGCAGAAGATTCCCTATATGCTGGTCATCGGGGACAAGGAAGTGGAGCAGGGAGTCGTTACGCCGCGCTATCGCGATGGTAAGAATCTCGATCCTATGAAACCGGCGGAATTTATAGATTTTGTTGAGCTTGAAAGTAAAAAATACAGATAGTTTTGTGATCGAGGAACTGGCGAGTTGAGCCGTTCCATCCAGGAGGTGCAGTCATAGCAAAACCAACCGTTAACATTAATATCGCCATTCGTGCCACCGAAGTCCGTGTTATCAGCGCGGAAGGCGAGGCTCTTGGTGTAATTCCGACATCTACCGCCCTTGAAATGGCCGAACAGCAGCAGCTTGATCTAGTGGAGGTTTCGCCTAATGCTGTTCCTCCTGTATGCCGAATCATGGATTACGGTAAGTTCAAGTACCAGCAGAGCAAAAAGCTGCAGGAAGCCAAAAAGAAGCAAGTGCATGTAGAGGTCAAGGAGATCAAGCTTCGCCCAAAGACCGACGACCACGACCTGATGTTCAAGGTCAAGCACGTTAGACGCTTTCTTGAAGAAGGAAACAAGGCCAAAGTAACGCTTGTTTTCAGGGGAAGAGAGATTACCCATATGGATATCGGGCGGGCGGTCATCGCAAAATTTGCTGCCGAATTGGCTGATATTGCTGTCATTGAATCCCAGCCTCGCGTTGATGGTCGCAGCATGTTCATGATTGTTGCTCCCAAGGTCAAAAAGTAGCTGTTTTCAAAGCGATTATTACTGAGGCACTTTTAGAAATCTACATTTGAGATAATTTACAAAAGAAGGAGAACAGCAATGCCGAAAATGAAGACAAATCGCGGCGCAGCCAAACGCTTTAAAAAGACCGGCACAGGCCGTATTAAGCGTGGCAATGCCTTTACCAGCCACATCCTGACCTCAATGACCCGTAAGCGCAAACGCAACCTGCGCGGTGGTTCCATGGTGGCAGCTGTTGACCAGAAAAATATCGCAAGACTCATCCCGTATAAATAACGGGTTAAATGCCAAGAACCATGAGGAATGTCTCCCCTTGTGGATCGGGCGAAATTCATGACGAAGGAGTAAAAGTATGCCACGCGTAAAAAGAGGTTTTAAAGCGAGACGAAGACGTAATAAGGTGTTGAAACTTGCCAAGGGTTATCGTGGTGCGAGAAGTAAATTGTTCCGTAGCGCAACCGAAGCAGTTGACCGAGCCCTTAATTATGCCTTCCGTGATCGTCGTGTCAAGAAGCGTGATTTCCGCAGTTTGTGGATTACGCGAATTAACGCTGCATCACGCCTGAATGGACTGTCCTACAGCAAATTCATCTTTGGTCTCAAAAAAGCAAATGTAGAGATAGACCGCAAGGTTCTGGCAGACATAGCTGTCTCTGATCCTAAAGGATTCATGGAGATTGCTGGCGTAGCCAAAGCCAGTATCTAAAGCTTCAGTAGCGCAACATACATCACCACACGGGGAATGGGATGAAACAGTCCCATTCCTTTTTTTTAAGGGTAGATATTATGCGGGAACAGCTTGAACAACTGAAACAACTTGCCCTTCAGTCTATTGCCGAAGCCTTCGGCGAAGACGCACTTCTGGAAATACGTGTCAGATTTCTTGGTCGTAAAGGCGAGTTGACTGCGCTGATGAAGGGGTTGGGGACTCTTGCCCCAGAGGAACGTCCAGTAGTAGGCCAACTGGTCAATTCTGTCAGGGACGAGATTGAAACTAGGCTTGAAGCTGCTCTATTCACGGCCAGAGAACAGGCAAAGGCTGAGCGCCTCCAGTCAGAGCGAATGGATGTTACTCTTCCGGGTCGCCGCCAGGTTTACGGGACTAAGCACCCCATTACACAGGTGATTGAAGAGGTCTGCGACATCTTTGCCGGATTGGGTTTCTCTGTTGCCGAAGGCCCTGAGATTGAGCACGATTGGTATAATTTCGAAGCGCTCAATTTCCCGCCAGAACATCCTGCACGTGATATGCAGGACACTTTTTTTGTTGATGATAACCTGCTGTTACGTACACACACCTCACCGGTTCAGATCCGGACCATGCTTAAGAAAAAGCCCCCTTTACGTATTATTGCTCCAGGTACGGTCTATCGTTGCGATTCTGATGCCACACACTCCCCAATGTTTCATCAGATTGAGGGGCTGATGGTGGATAAAGGAGTTTCCTTTGGAGACCTGAAGGGAATTCTGACTGTTTTCACAAATCAGTTGTTTGGGCAGAAAAGCGGGGTACGACTTCGTCCCAGTTTCTTTCCTTTTACCGAACCTTCTGCTGAGGTGGATATTTCCTGCGTACTCTGTGGTGGAAAAGGCTGCCGGATTTGCAAGAATAGCGGCTGGCTGGAGATTCTTGGAGCAGGTATGGTGGATCCGGAGGTTTATCGCCATGTCAATTACGATGCAGAGGACATATCCGGTTTTGCCTTTGGTATGGGGATCGAGCGTATTGCAATGTTGAAGTATGGAATTAATGACATGCGTCTACTTTTTGAGAATGACGTACGTTTTCTGAGGCAATTCTAAAGCAGTCCATATTATGAATTTTCCGTTTATGGTGCCCAAATATGAAAGTAACCTATAATTGGCTCAAAGAATTTGTGGATTTTGACCTCTCTTCCGATCAGCTGGCTGATGTATTGACTATGCTTGGGCTTGAAGTTGAAGGGATGGAGATGTCCGGCGCACTCATGGATGATGTGGTTGTTGCTATCGTGGAGGAAAAACATCAGCATCCCAATGCGGAAAAACTGTCTTTGTGTCGCGTAAATAACGGTGTAGAGGTGCTGGATGTTGTTTGCGGTGCGCAGAATTTCAAAGCTGGCGACAAGGTGGCCTTGGCTCAGATTGGTGCCGTGCTCCCAGGTGATTTCAAGATCAAGCGTTCCAAGATTCGCGGTGAGGAATCCTGTGGCATGCTCTGCTCTGAGAAGGAGCTGGGGTTGGCTGAGGAAAGTGCCGGTATCATGGTTCTGTCGCCTGACCTGCCTCTTGGCCAGCCGATTTTCGCAGCGCTTGATCTCAAGGATACCCTTTTCGAGATCGGTTTGACCCCAAACCGCGCTGACTGCCTGAGTGTTGTTGGTGTTGCCCGCGAAATCGCAGCCAAGCTGGGGAAGAAGGTCAGATTTGCTGACTCCCGCATTTCCGAAGGGACTGATGCTGTCAATAGCTTCATAGGGGTCACTGTTGAGGATGCAGATCTCTGCCCACGATACGCTGCACGATATGTCTCGGGCTGTAAAATTGCCCCATCACCGGATTGGCTTGTAAAACGTCTCAATGCGATAGGTATCCGTTCGATAAATAATGTTGTTGATGTGACCAATCTTGTCATGATGGAGTTGGGACAACCACTTCATGCTTTTGACTGTGATCGTCTGTCAGGCCGGCGTATTGTCGTGCGCAGGGCAAGCGAAGGTGAACCGTTTACCACGCTTGACGGCCAGCAGCGATCTCTTGTTGCCAGTGACCTTGTTATTTGTGATGCTGAACGACCAGTAGCTTTGGCTGGGATAATGGGTGGTGAAAACTCTGAGATTTCCGCTGAAACTACTAATATTTTGTTGGAAAGTGCCTGGTTTAGGCCTGCTGCAATTCGTAAGACCAGCAAGCGCCTAGGTCTCCATACAGAGTCATCACATCGTTTTGAACGTGGTGCTGATATCGGGGGTGTGATTCGTGCCCTTGATCGGGCTGCGTCACTTATTGCTGAACTGGCAGGTGGTAGCGTAGCGCAAGGTCTTATTGATGTTTATCCTGTTGCATTTGAGCCTAGCCTGATCAAGCTAAGACCTGAGCGTGCAAATCAACTCATCGGAGTAAAGCTGTCGACAGCCGAGATTGCTGATATTCTTGTTCGGCTGGAATGCGGAGTTGTTGTCATATCCGACGATACATTGCAGGTTACACCTCCCTCTTATCGTGTGGACATTGAGCGTGAGATTGATCTGGTTGAGGAAATTGCTCGGATGAACGGCTTTGATAATATACCTGCTACCATGCCAGTGGCACAGGTTGTTTCAGATCGCCCTTCTTCACATCAACGCATGGAGCGTGCGGTTAGAGATATTCTTGTTGGTCATGGCATGAACGAGATTATCAATTTCAGCTTTACTGCGCCGGATGCCGCTGGCAAACTGCTTCTAGCTGCGGATGATCCGCGGCATGCTGCAATACGACTTACCAACCCTCTGGTTGAAGAGCAGTCAGTCATGCGTACGAGTCTTCTGCCTGGGCTTCTTGAAACAGTATTTCGCAATATCAGCTTCCGTTCCCTTGATCTGAAATTATTTGAAATGCGCCGGATCTACTTGCCGACGCAGGCAGGTGAAATGCCCCGCGAACCGATCTTTATTGTCGGTGCATTCACCGGTTTGCGTGAGTCTGAAGGGGGGAACCATGCAAGTGAAACTATTGATTTTTACGATGTCAAGGGAGTCATCGAAAACCTTTTGGAATTGTTGAATATTGGTGGTGTGAAATGGGAGGCAGACATGCCAGAGCCTTTCTACCACCCTGGTAAGTCCTGTAGCATATTGGCCGGGCGGGAGAGGATCGGTTCAATTGGCGAAATTCACCCCACTGTTCAGGAAAACTTTGGACTTGATAAGCCGGTTTATTGCTTTGAACTTAATTTCGAGAAACTTGTAGCTTTGAGCCGTCAGAAACGTACAGTTGTTGCACCTTCTCGTTATCCAGATAGTACCAGAGATATTGCCATGTTGGCACCTGATGATCTCCCTGCAGACAAGATCATCGAGTGTGTTCGCTCAGTAAAGGCTAGGGAAGTTGAACAAGTGGAGATCTTTGACCTGTATCGGGGCGTTGGAATTCCAGCTGGGTTTAGAAGTATTGCCATTCGCGTCCGTTATCGCTCATATGAACGGACGATGACAGACGATGAGATCAGCGCACTTCATGCAAAAATTATACAGGGTCTGGTTAATAAGTTAAAAGTATCAATAAGATAAAAACCTGTTGCGAAATCAGTTACCCTGTGTTATAAAACTCATCCTTTTGTTTTTAGTTAAGAAATTAACACAGATAGAGGTTATTATGACAAAAGCAGATATTGTTGAACGTATTCATCAGAAGATTGGTTTTTCGAAAAAAGAGTCTGCCGAAATGGTTGAAACGGTTTTCGGTTTAATTAAAAATACTCTTGAAGCAGGTGAGAAAATTAAAATAGCTGGCTTTGGCAATTTTGTTGTCAAGCAGAAGGCTGATCGCAGAGGTCGTAATCCTCAGACTGGTGAAACCATAACCATTGCGGCAAGACGTATTCTTACATTCAAGCCGAGCCAGGTACTTAAAAACGCAATCAATACTGAGCTTAAAGAAGCCTAGTCCCACACTCGGTGTCATGAGCATAACCTTCCCCGACAAACTCTACTATAAAATCGGAGAAGTTGCTCAGATTGCTGGAGTTAAGACTTCTGTACTCCGTTTTTGGGAAACAGAATTTGACTTTTTGAAGCCAGAAAAGAGTTCATCAGGGCAGAGATTGTATTTAAAAAAAGAAGTTGAGTTGATTCTGGAGGTCAAGCGCCTTCTTTATATTGAAAAATTCACCCTTGAAGGCGTCAGGAAGCGGATCTCCCACCGTGGCAAAATTCTCCTGAACGAAACTAAACTGGTGTGCTTGGACACTGATCATGTTTGTTTGCTGAGAGAAATCAGGATGGAGTTGCAAGCCTTACGATGTCAGTTGTAATCAAGCAGTTTTTTCGGTGCGTAGCGCAGCCTGGTAGCGCACTAGACTGGGGGTCTAGTGGTCGCTGGTTCGAATCCAGTCGCACCGACCATAAAAAAATAAGGGTTTGCGGGGTTTCCGCGAACCCTTTTTTATTACGGACAGTTTAACTATCCAATTCAAAGCACAATCTATTTTAATGTATTTTGAGTCAATTGTTGCTTCGATATTCAAAGGTAACTGCAATGGCAGATGATCAGATTCTTAATGAATCCACATTTGGTCCGGCACTAAGTCTGATTCGCAGACGTCGTAAATACTTCTTTTGCACAATATTGGCCTATATGCCTGCCATGTGGGCAGTCAATAAATTATCACCAACCTACAGATCTATGGGGATAGCAATTGGAGTCTGGGTTGTTGTCCTTTTTACAACTGCGTTTATGTCAGCTGTCATGCGTTGTCCCCGTTGCGGAAATTATTTCCATGTGCATGGTATGACACTTCTTTATCTCCGCAAGTGCCTGCATTGTCAACTTCACATAAACGCGGATAGACTGAAGTAGAGTCTTTAGTGTTGCATGTTATCAGGTGTTTATAAAAATTGAATTTAGTAAGCGCTAAGGTTATTTTTTGATAAAATATTATTGGCATATGCGATAGTTTTGATTTAAACACACTTTTAAAAGGTATTTGCATGCTGCTTGTCGTTCATCCAGAACATCCCCAACCTCGCTATATTGCACGTGTTGTCCAGTGCTTGCAGGATGGGGGGATCATTGCGTATCCTACTGATACCACCTATGGAATTGGTTGTTCTATCTTTAATAAAAAGGGCATCGAGCGAATTTATCAGCTGAAACAGCGTGACCACAAAAAACCCTTCTCTTTTATTTGCCCCAATCTAGCGGAAGTGTCCCGTTATGCCAAGGTCAGTAATGTTGCATTCAAGATCCTCAGACGATATCTTCCCGGACCATACACCTTTGTATTGGAGGCGACTCGTGATGTCCCCGATCTTTTACTGACTCGCCAGAAAACTGTTGGCATTCGCATCCCTGACAACCGAATTTGCCTTGATATTGTCCAACTGCTGGGCAATCCAATTATTACCACGAGTGCAAATCTGTCAGGTGAAGAACCTGTTGGCGACCCAAACATGATCGATATAAATTTTGGTGGTAAACTTGATATTATTGTTGATGGCGGTGTGCTTACAACAGATGTCAGTTCTGTGATCAGCCTTGTGAATGATATTCCGGAGATATTGAGAGTGGGAATAGGGGATGTTTCTTGGTGCTCTTAACGCATAAATCGTGGGTCAATACTGATGCGTAAGCACACTGTTCGCAGGGGTTTGAGACTTGTTTTGGTCTCCTTGATCATAATTATTGTGGCCAGTTATTATCATGCCGGAATAGCTGATTTATTTGCGTTTTCCGTTAGTGCGGAAGAACGTTTTTATAGTCTGGGGATTTTTATGGCTGCTGCGTCAGGCGGCTACGGTGTTGTTCTTACTGTGTTTGGTTTAGTATTGCCGGGTCGGATTAATGATGCAGGTGTACGTTTGCTGCCTGTTTTTATGCTGATCTTAACGGCATTTATGCTCTTCATATGGTTAATGATATCCTCCTTGAACGATAGTCCAAAGCAGCGGCATCTTCGCTCAAACGAAACTATAACCATTTAACCTGGGACAAGTTGTTTGTAGGCATGCATTTGTAATGACAGAAAACTGCTTTTTTTGTTTGTGATAGTACATAAAACAAATAGACAACTCTTTGGATTTTACTTGACTTGATTATGCGGCAAAGCTACATTTTAATTAAGTCAAATTATCTACATGTGGGAGGAAATCATGGAAATAAAATCCCCATCAATTGAAACATTATTGCTTCATGCGGGACATACACCCGATCCGGCAAGTTTATCCAGGGCCGTACCAATCTATCAGACTTCGTCGTATGTCTTCAAAAACTCCGAACATGCCGCCAACCTGTTTGGGCTCAAGGAGTTCGGCAATATTTATACCCGTCTCATGAATCCTACAACAGATGTTCTGGAACAGCGCTTGGCAGCATTGGATGGTGGGGTGGGGGCACTGGCCGTTGCTTCGGGGCAAGCCGCCATAACCTATGCTGTGCTGAACATTACGCAGGCCGGACAGAATATCGTCTCCACCAGTTATCTCTACGGGGGAACTTATAACCTGTTTCACTACACCCTGCCAAAGCTTGGGATCACAGTGAAATTTGTAGATACCTCCGACCCGGAAAACATTCGGCGTGCAATTGATGAAAACACTCGTCTCGTCTACACCGAATCGGTAGGAAATCCAAAAAACAATGTGGACGATTTCGAGGCGATTGGCCAGATTACCCGCGATGCTGGTATACCATTTGTTGTTGATAACACCGTTACAACGCCGTTCTTATTTCGGCCATTGGACCATGGAGCAGATATCGTGGTTTACTCTCTAACTAAATTCATTGGAGGACATGGTACCAGTATTGGCGGTGCAGTGGTCGATGGTGGAAAATTTCCGTGGAACAATGGAAGATTTCCAGAGATTACCGAGCCGGATCCTTCATATCATGGCCTCAAGTACTGGGAGGCTCTCGGTAGCCTTTCCTATATTTTAAAGATGAGGCTTACGCTGTTGCGTGATACGGGTGCCTGCTTGTCACCGTTTAACTCTTTTCAGTTTATTCAGGGGCTGGAAACACTGCATGTAAGGATGCCTCGCCATGTTGATAATGCGCGAACCGTTGCGTTGTGGCTAGAAAAGCATGCAGCGGTAAGTTGGGTTAATTATCCAGGCCTTCCCAGTCATAAGGATCATGAACGGGCCAGGAAATACCTTCCAAAGGGGGAGGGGGCGATCATCGGTTTTGGGATTAAAGGCGGTCTTGAAGCAGGTAGAAAATTCATCGATAATGTGAAATTACTCTCCCATCTTGCCAACATTGGTGATGCAAAATCACTGGTGATCCATCCGGCATCAACAACACATCAACAACTTTCCGATGAAGAGCAGCTTGCTTCCGGTGTCACGCAAGATTTTATCCGCCTTTCCATAGGCCTTGAAAATGTGGATGACATTATCGCAGATATTCAGCAGGCTTTGGTTTTTTCGCAGCAGTAGCCAGAGGTTATTTTCCATAGTCACTAAAATTAGGGCAACCCTTGTGGTTGCCCTTGATTTTGTGTACTATCTACTAAATTAAATGTTGTGGTCATATTTCAAATTTTCAGGAGTCTCCATGTACAAGCTGACCATTCGCACGAGTTTTGCAGCGGCCCACAATCTTATTAACTACCAGGGGGATTGTGAAAACCTGCATGGACATAACTGGAAGGTTGATGTTGCCGTGACAGCTCGTGAACTTGATAAAGCCGGTCTCGGGATCGATTTCAAAGTTCTCAAGCGCGAAGCTAATGTTGTTATCAACGAACTCGACCACAAATATCTCAATGAGAATCCGGCTTTTCAGAGTATTTCGCCATCCTCCGAAAACATATCCCGCTACCTGTATTATCGCCTGTCTGAACGTCTCAACAATGACAATATCAAAATT
>Ga0209212_1004748_pt1 | contig 16585 bp, 11 predicted proteins | sample RifGroC2_FD_183996 | JGI IMG/M metagenome (GOLD analysis project Ga0209212, IMG submission 183996) | Groundwater microbial communities from Rifle, Colorado, USA - Groundwater C2 (SPAdes) (version 2) | ecosystem: Environmental > Aquatic > Deep subsurface > Groundwater | place: Rifle, Colorado...
TCCAATCCCAGGCGACGCACGTACAGGTACCTTTTGTTGACGGCTGCATGCATCTATCGGGAAGCAGGAGGTTTGAGTCGTCTGCCGGATACACGAAGTCGAATTTCTCTTTCAAGGTGCCTTGGTCACGCAGACATTCAAACCCAGGCCGAAACTGGGGCCCGTACCCATGCGTATTTACATAAGCTATCGCGGAGCCAATGGATGCGTCCATGTCAGCCACTATGCGCGGCGTAAAAACAGGCTCGGCTTTCTTTGTGGCGCCATCGATTTCCGACTCGACCGGCAGCCCTGCATTTTTAAATAAAACCGGTGTTGGCTTCGGTTGATCACACGCTATATTATCATTTCGGCAGGAATCGGTAGTTTTTATGGCCTCCATGAAACTCCTAGCCCCAATGCCGTTGCCGTCAAAGTTTACGATTTCTTCAGCCTTAGCCGCTGAAACCGTCGCCGTTATCACTGCGATCAACATTATCAGCATATTGCTCTTTTTCATGGTTTCCTTTCTCCTAACCCTTTTTTGAGTTTTTGTGCCTACACCCTTGTATAAAGCAATATTTATGCCAAAAGTTCACGAATTGGGTTAATAGGCAAATACTTCCCCTGTTTATCGTCGGATAGTTTATGGTTTTTAGGGAACTGGCGCGCACTAGTTTGGGGCTGGCAGGGCTGTTTTAAGTTCTATTTCAGCACCCTTTTGGTATTTTAATAAGACGATATGGTCGGGTTTTGCTACATTAGTCCTATACATAGTGTCCTTGAAAAAATATGGTTTATGGGGTACAATCGATTGGGCTACAGCGACGCGGTGAATCTTCCGGCCGTGCTTCCGTCTGGCGTAAGCCAGATGACAGAGAGCAGAGGAGGGAAATGGAAGTCCTCCCTGGAACCTGAGAGCCGCCCTTGCGGGCGGCTCTCCTGTTTCTGTTGGTAGTTTACCGGGAAATTTAATGGCAATTACGCGCCCAAAGCAATATAATTAATTATTAGGGGGCAGCTATCCACGCCCGAATAAGACGTTTTTGAATTAGAAGTGCCGCGTCTTCATAAATAGGACTAAAAATGTTCGAACAGGCTTTTAAAAACATCGATGATATACTGCATAAGGACGCCGGCTGTTCAAGTGAGCTGGACTATGTGGAGCAGACCTCCTGGATTCTATTCCTGAAGTACCTCGAAGACCTTGAAAAAGACAAACAGGCGGCAGCGGAACTGAGGGGCAAGCCCTACTCCGCTATTATCAGCCGCGAGTTTAAATGGGAAACCTGGGCGGCGCCCAAGGGCAAGGATGGCAAGATAGACCATCACAAGGCTTTGACCGGGGATGACCTGAAAGATTTTGTTGACCATAAGCTGTTCCCCTACCTGAAGAAGTTTAAAGCTACCGCCGAAAGCGCCGACACCATTGAATACAAGATAGGCGAGATATTCAGCGAACTCAAAAACAAGATCCAGAGCGGCTACAATATGCGCGAAGTCATCAACCTGATCGATGGCCTCCGTTTCCGTTCTCATACGGAAAAACATGAGATGTCCCATCTTTATGAGGGCAAAATCCAGAATATGGGCAACGCCGGCCGCAACGGCGGCGAGTATTACACGCCCAGGCCGCTGATTAAAACCATAGTGAAAGTAGTTGCCCCGGCTATTGGCGACAAGATATATGACGGTGCTGTGGGATCGGCTGGCTTTTTGTGCGAGGCGTTTGAATATTTAAAAGCCAGCAAGAACCTGACCACTAAAGATGCTGAGACGCTACAGAAAAAGACTTTCTACGGCAAGGAGAAGAAAGGCCTGGCCTACATAATAGGCATCATGAACATGATATTGCACGGCGTGGAAGCCCCCAATATTGTGCACACCAATACCCTGGCCGAGAACCTTGCCGATATTCAAGAAAAAGACCGCTACAACATTGTGCTTGCTAATCCGCCCTTTGGCGGCAAAGAACGGGCCGAGGTTCAGCAGAACTTCCCTATTAAAACCGGAGAGACGGCCTTCCTATTCCTGCAGCATTTCATAAAGATATTAAAAGCCGGCGGCCGGGCGGGCGTGGTTATTAAAAACACATTCCTTTCCAACACGGACAATGCCTCCGTTAGCCTGCGCAGGCAGTTATTGGAGAGCTGTAACCTGCACACGGTGCTGGACCTTCCCGGCGGCACCTTCACCGGGGCGGGAGTTAAAACCGTAGTCCTCTTCTTTGAAAAAGGTGCTCCTACCCGCAAGGTCTGGTATTACAAGCTAAACCTAGGTCGGAACCTCGGGAAGACAAATCCTCTGAATGAGCGTGATTTGGGTGAGTTTGTGAAACTGCAAAAGGCCAAAGCCAATTCCAAAAATTCCTGGTCGCTCAGCATGGCCGATATAAACCCGGAAACTTTCGACCTCTCTGTGAGGAACCCCAACGGCGGTGAGAAAATCGCGCACCGTAGCCCTGCGGCCATAATACACGAAATCGCCACACTTGACGCCGAGAGCGCGAGAGTTCTGGCCAAGATCAAGGCGCTGCTATGAAGAAGGGGTGGCAGATAAAAAACTTCGATGAGGTCTTAGAAATTCGCAATGGTAAAAACCAGTGTGAAGTTGAATCTGCCTCTGGTGAGTTTCCAATTTATGGAAGCGCAGGAAGTGTAATGGGGATGGCGACGAGTTATATTTGTGAGGCAGGTACAACTATCATTGGAAGAAAGGGGAACATAAATAGCCCAATTTATGCGGGAACCCGATTCTGGAATGTAGACACTGCCTTTGGTCTCGCCGCAAAACCATCCTTGGATTCAAAGTTTTTATATTACTTTTGTTTGTCCCATGATTTCAGTGTTTATAATCGCGGAACGACAATACCGAGTCTCGTTAAGTCAGAATTGCTTCAAATTCCGATTCCTATCCCCTCGCTTCCCGAACAAAAACGCATTGTGGCTGTTTTGGATAAGGCTTTTGATTCGATTGCTAAGGCAAGAGAGAACGCTGAAAAGAATCTTTACAACGCCCGCGAACTTTTCAGCAGTCATCTCCAAAATGTTTTTGCCCAAATTGCTGAGCAATGGGGACAAAAGAAAATCCCTGAAATTGCCCAACATTCTCTTGGCAAAATGCTGGATAGAGCAAAAAATATTGGGAAACCTCAGCCATACTTGCGCAATTTTAATGTCCGCTGGTTTTCATTCGATTTGTCGGATATTAACCGAATGCCCTTTCGTGCAGAAGAAAAGGAGAAGTATACGGCAGTTAAAGGCGATGTCTTAATATGCGAGGGTGGCTATCCAGGACGCGCCGCAGTTTGGGATAAAGATTCTCCGATATATTTTCAAAAAGCTCTTCATAGAGTCCGATTTAGCCAGCCAGAATACGGCAAATGGTTTGTGTATTACTTAAAGGTACAGGACACCAGCGGGCAATTAAAGCAATATTTTAGCGGGACTGGCATTCAACATTTTACCGGCGAAGCCCTTTCTAAATTCACAATGCCTCTCCCACCGTTGCCGGAACTTCGCAAGATGTTGAAGCTATTTGATAGACTCGCCGATAAAACGCAGCGCCTCGAAGCCATTTATCAGCAAAAGATTTCCGATCTAGAAGAATTGGAAAAATCCATATTACAGAAAGCCTTCAGCGGCGAACTTGCAGGGGTTAACTCATGAACGAAGCGGAGACCAGGGCGGAACTCATTGACCCCAAGCTGAAGGCAAGCGGCTGGGGCGCGGTGGAAGGCACAAAGGTGCACCGCGAATACCACATTACCGCCGGAAAGATCCTGGTTGGCGGCAAACGCGCCAAACCGCTTATCGCAGATTATGTGCTGTCCTATAAAGGCCGCAAGCTGGCCGCTATGGAGGCCAAAAGTGAGGACGAGCCTGTTTCCAAAGGCGTAGGCCAGGCCAAGAACTACGCCGAGAAAATGCACCTGGAGACTACCTTTGCCTGCAATGGGAAAGAAATCTATCAGATAGCCATGCTGACCGGAAAAGAGGGCCTTATACAAGCCTTCCCCACTCCGGACGAGCTTTGGAACAGAACGTTCTTGAACGCAGACCAATTGCGCGACCAGTTTACAAATCTTCCATTGGAAGACCTCGGTGGAACCAAAAGCGTCCGGTATTACCAGGAAATTGCCGTAAACAATACTATGGCGGCTATTGCCGATGGCAAACAGCGCATCTTGCTGACGCTAGCTACCGGCACCGGCAAAACCTTTATAGCTTTCCAGATCGCGTGGAAACTTTTCCAGACGCGCTGGAACCTTAAAAAGGATGGCACCCGCAGGCCCCGTATCCTATTCCTTGCGGACCGCAATATACTGGCAGACCAGGCTTTTAACGCTTTTTCAGCGTTCCCCGAAGACGCGCTGGTGCGCATAAGCCCGGATGAAATACGCAAGAAGGGCAAAGTCCCGACTAATGGCAGCATCTTCTTCACTATTTTCCAGACCTTCATGAGCGGGCCGGACAATACGCCCTATTTCGGAGATTATCCTCCGGACTATTTTGATTTCATCGTAATAGACGAGTGCCACAGGGGCGGCGCCAATAATGAAAGCAACTGGCGCGGTATTATGGAATACTTCGCCCCGGCCGTTCAGCTTGGCCTTACCGCCACGCCCCGGCGCGAAGACAACCGGGATACCTATGAGTATTTTGGCGACCCCGTATACATCTATTCGCTGAAAGAGGGCATCAACGACGGGTATCTTACGCCGTTCCGCTTAAAGCGGATAAAAACCACGCTGGATGATTATAGTTTTACCTCGGACGACCATGTAATTGAAGGCGAGGTCGAAACAGGCCGGATATATACCGAGCCCGACTTTAACAGGATCATTGAAATAAAGGAGCGCGAAACCAAGCGCGTGCAGATCTTCCTCTCTGAAATAAACCAGAAAGAGAAAACTCTTGTTTTCTGCGCCAATCAGGCCCATGCCGCCCTGGTGCGTGATTTAACAAACCAGAACAAGACAAGCAGGGAGCCCAACTACTGCGTCCGTGTTACCGCCGACGACGGCGAATTGGGCGAGCAGTACTTGCGGGAATTCCAGGACAACGAAAAGAGCATCCCCACCATCCTTACGACCTCGCAAAAATTATCCACCGGTGTGGATGCCCGTAATATACGCAACATCGTTCTTATGCGGCCTATTAACTCGATGATAGAGTTCAAGCAGATCATCGGCCGCGGCACGCGCCTCTTTGACGGCAAAGAGTATTTCACCATCTATGACTTTGTGGATGCCTATCATCATTTCTCTGACCCTGAATGGGATGGCGAGCCTGTAGTCGAAATTTGCGAGAAATGCGGCCAGAAGCCGTGCATATGCGAGCATAGGCCAAGCCAGCCCTGCCCGGTGTGCGGGCAAAAGCCTTGCGAATGTGAAAAGCCGCCCTGCCCGAAGTGCGGCAAACGTCCCTGCGAGTGCATTAAAAAAGTAAAGATCAAGCTGCGCGACGGGAAAGAGCGCGAGATCCAGCACATGATCTCCACCACGTTCTATAGTGCCGATGGCAAACCGATCTCAGCGGAAGAATTTATACGTGCCTTGTACGGAACGCTGCCTTCTTTCTTCAAAAGCGAAGATGAGCTGCGCAAAGTTTGGTCAAATCCCATAACCCGCAAAGCTATGCTGGATAAACTGGCCGCTGCCGGTTACACACATGATGACCTTTCAACTTTGCAAAAACTTATTAATGCGGAAAAGAGTGACCTTTTCGACGTGTTGGAATACATAGCTTTCTACATTAAGCCGATTACCCGCGAAGCCAGGGTGGCAAGGGCAATATCCCAGATACATACCGGCCTGGGCTCCCGGCAGCAGGAATTCCTGGATTTTGTTCTGGCGAAATATATAGAAACCGGAGTAGAAGAGTTGGACCAGGAGAAACTACCCGACCTCCTGACCCTGAAATATCACGCCATAGACGACGCGACTGCTCAGTTAGGCAGCGTACAGGACATTCGCAACACTTTTCTAAATTTCCAAAAATATTTATATGTCGCGTAATGTGAGGTTCGCGCTAATATTTATTTAGTCCGAATTTCTTTAAAATATAGAATATAACGTAATAGTCTATGGTGAAAAAAGAGGCTATGACCAGGCAGTAAAGTTGGCCAGTTTTAAATAAACAATTATGGCAAAAATACCTTTCAACGTTTCAGCTAGGACAGCTAGGCTCATCGGTAGGGAAAATGTGGCAAATGCAGAGGGTGCTGTCATTGAACTTGTGAAAAATGGATATGATGCTGACGCCAAAAACTGTATTGTGTATTTTGACAATAAATATTACCCTGGCGTTAATTATTTATCAAAAAAGGATTATCAGACGCTTTCCGATAAATCTCCTCTAATTCCACAATCATACGCTTTAGGAAAAGATGGGCAGTATATTTTATCATCAGATCTTGGAGCACGATATGATGATCTGATGAAGTTCTTTTTAAGCCAGTGCAGTATTTTCATTATCGACAATGGGCATGGGATGACTAAGGATATTATTGAAAATAATTGGATGACCATTGGCACAGATATTAAGGAGCAGGAGTATTTATCCGCATCTGGTCGCGTCAAGACAGGCGCGAAGGGGATTGGGCGTTTTGCACTTGATCGGTTGGGTCAGGAATGTGAAATATACACTTTGCCAAAAAATAAAAGCGATGGGTTCTTGTGGAAAGCAAATTGGAGCGATTTTGAAAGGCAAGGTGCAAAAATAGATGACGTAAATGCGGAACTTGACGAGATAAAAAAACTAAATCTGAAAGATACTCTTTTTAGAATTACAAAGAACTTCGCCCCTCTTGAAAAAATATTAAAAGAAATTAATCTTAAGCATGGCACACTAATCAAGATCAATCAACCCCGTGATATTTGGGATAACGGGAAAGTTAAAGAGACCTATGAATATTTAGAGGTGCTCGTTCCCCCAAAAGAGCAAAAAGAATTCGATCTCCATCTTCTTAGTTCGCTAAGTCCAAATGATTTTGGGCCGATTACATCGAAAATATGTGATGATTTTGACTACAAAGTAACTGCAGAATATGTGGCTGATGAAAAGGAAGAAATAACTCTAACTATTGAGCGTAATGAGTTGGATATTAATAGCATAAAAAAAGATTACATGGCGGTTTTTGACTTAAAACCAATGACGGGGTATCCCTATGATTTTAAGACGATGAAAGAGAAAACATTCTCTACAACAATATCTCTCTCGCAACTGATTCCAGGATATAAAGAGATTGATGCTTCTAATACGTTGGGAAAAATAGGGAAGTTTAAGTTTTCTTTTTACTTTCTAAAAAACAGCATTTCATCGAGTGAATCATCCAAATTCCCGTATAAAGATATTAGTAGTGCAACACGGAAAGCTTGGATTGAGCGCTTCGGCGGTATAAAAATATTTAGAGATAATTTTCGAATAAGACCTTATGGGGATAAGGGATCAGATTGGTTGGGCCTCGGGAAAAGACAGGCAGAAAGTCCGGGTGGAGCCGGACAAAAAATGGGCGGATACAGAATACGTCCGAACCAGATTCTTGGGGCAGTTGATATCTCAAGGGTGGATAATGTCCATTTTCAAGACAAATCTGGTCGAGAAGGGCTGCAAGAAAACAAGGTGTTTGATGTATTTAAACAGGTCTTAGTCGGCATTGTTGAATATTTCGAAAATGACAGGAATACAATAATGTATTCCTTTTCCCAGCTATATAAAATAAAAAATGCAGAAGAAGAAGCGAAACGAAAGGCACAAGAAATAGCCGATGCAGTTCTCAAGCAAAATCAAGCAAAGGATGAGAAAACAGATGGCGAGGAAGCCCAATCAGATTCCCCAGAAAGCTTAGAGAAACTAAGAGTGCTGTCAGAAGGTTTTAAAAAGCAGGAGGAAGAAATAGGTGAAAAAGATTCCGAGTTGCGATTGGCGCGAAGTCTAGCTAGTGCCGGATTGATAATCACTTCTTTCTCTCATGAGCTTGAAAATTTACAAGACCATCTGGAATCTAGAACAGAGGACTTAAAGGAGATGTTGGGGGCCTTGATTGCACCAGATATAATATCCACGTTGCATCGTGCGAAAAATCCATATATTTTGCTAGACACGATAAGAGAACAAGATCGCAGACTGAAGCATTGGCTGGAGTTTTCACTGACTGCATTAAAGAAAAATAGACGCGAACGTATTAATATTGAATTAGTTGAATACTTGAATTCTTTTCAAAGCACCTGGGAAAATCTTCTTGAGTTTCGAAGCATAAAGCTTAAGACGACATCTTGCGGAAAATTTTGTGTCGTTAGGGCTTTTCATATCGATTTGGATAGTATTTTTACAAATCTGATAGCAAATTCAATAGAAGCGTTTAAAAGACCAGGCGCGGCAGAGGATCGAATTATCCGCATTAAATGTACACCAATGGAAGATAAGGTAAAAATTATATATTCAGATACTGGGTGTGGCCTTTCAAAAGATTTTCTTAATCCCACTGACATATTCAAGCCGTTTGTTACCACAAAACGAGATATTAATGGGAACAAAACGGGAACTGGACTTGGGATGTGGATTGTTAAAAACATACTCAATGAATACCGCGGCGATGTTAATATATTGACCCCTGAGCAGGGGTTCGCAGTGGAAATATTTTTGCCAATAACAAAACAAAAAGGGGGCGGTCATGGCTAATAATGAGTTGCTTAAAATTGGTTACATAGATGAGGACCAGGCAGATATCGATAAGTTCTGCAGATTTGCCGAACCCGACTTTGAAATTAAAGATTTGAAGCCAAACAGGAACACGACGCTAAAACAAATTATTGATTGGGTTAAGGAAACAGGAATTGCGGCCCTAATTGTTGATTATAATCTAAAAGAAAGGGACAGTGTTAAATTCTTTGGCAGCGAAATTGTGGAGAAACTGCATAAAGAGTTTTTGGATTTCCCAGCTTTTGTTATTACCTCTTTTGAAGGTGACGCTATAAATGGAACAAAAGAAAGCGATTTGGTCTTTACAAAAAAAGCTGCTTGGAATAAAGCTGGCAAAGAGCTTTTGAAAGCAAGAATCAGGAACAAGATTGTAGCCCATCAAAAGAAATTAGCGACATCCGCAAAAAAATACGCTGATTTGGTAAATAAAAAGACATTAAGTCTTAAAGAGGAAAATGAATTGTTAGACCTTGATTCGTTTATTGAGAGATCTCACGGTAAAATAGGGCATATTTCAAAATTACTCAAAACAAATAAGAATTACGAAAAACTTAGTGAGTTGGTAAGGAAAGTCGAAAAGTTGACGTTAGAGATTAAGAAAAACAAAAAATGATTAGCTTTAGAAAGACACATCCAAAACGCCGTGATGTAGCACCAAAATATTCTCGGTATCAGAGGTATAAATCACTGCTTAAGGAGGACTTTCATAGCCGATGTGGGTATTGCGATGATGTCGATTCCTATGCTGGAGGACGGCGGGTATTTCACGTCGATCATTTTGTCCCTAAAAAGCATTTAAAGAATATAAAAGAAACAGATTATAGCAACCTGGTTTATGCCTGCCCATATTGTAACGGGAAAAAGCTTGCGGATTGGCCAACCAACAATGAAGTTCTGCATAACAATGGCAAAGAAGGATATGTGGATCCATGCCATGAGGATTATTGTAAACATTTCGCACGCGACGCAGATGGTGCTATTCTGGGTATTACTGAGCTAGGTAAATATATGTGGATGCACCTCGAACTCTTTTTGAGACGGCATGCAATAATATGGAATTTAAATCGACTTGATGAAATGATATCTGAGCTTAAGAATAATAAAAATTGCGTTAATAACGATGCTTTAGCAGAGTTTATGAGTGATTATTATAATTACAGCAAAGATCTGCATAATGCAAATAATGAGTAACGCAAAATACTTGCTAAATTCTAAAAAGACTGGCTCATACTACACACCATCGGTATTAGCTGACTTTTTAATAAGCCATCTACTCAATAACTATGTGGAGAGTTCTTCAGTGCGGATCTTGGAGCCGAGTTGTGGGGATGGTCAATTCCTACACTCTTTGTTAACTGCTAAAGACGCGGAGAATTTGAAAATTGATTTGGAACTTGTCGAGATAAGTTTAGTTGAGCTGAAAAAAGCTGCTCAGATATGTCAATCCTTCAAGGGGGTAAAAAAATTAAATCTTGTTAATACTGATTTCCTATCATTTCAAAAGACTAATCAACATAAATTTTCATTGATTGTTGGTAATCCGCCCTATATCAAAAAAAACTATCTTTCCCAAAAGCAAATCGAAGCATGTAGAGAAATATATGATCGAAGTGGATTAAAAATTGATGAAGTAAAAAACATATGGCCAGCCTTTCTCTTATCTTCGATAGAATTCTTGGACGATTCCGGGGTTCTCTGCTTTGTTCTGCCTGCAGAACTTCTGCAGGTTAATTACGCAAAGGCATTAAGAAGGCATATTTTGACTAGTTTTGAGCGAATAGAAATATTTGCGTTCAATGAGTTAATATTTCCAGATATTGAACAGGATGTTGTTGTCTTACTCGGCGCAAAGAAAGCTAAAAAGAACGGAGTAAAAGGCATATCGTTTTATCAGGTGGAAAAACTGGATGATTTAAAGGAGCCACTCTATACAAAAAAACATAGCAATACGCATCGAGAGACTTTGGATAAATGGACCAATTACATATTATCAGATGAAGAATTAAGCTTTATCGATGCCCAAAAGAATGGCTTGAGTAATATTAAAGATTACTGTAGTAAAGCAGAGGTCGGAATTGTCACTGCAGCCAACGATTATTTCATCGTAAAAAACGATGTGGTTACCAAGTATAACTTGGAAGAATATATTAAACCAATATTAGCTAGAAGTAATCATATCCATGGGAAAATTGAGTTTACAAAGAAAGACTTAAACAGGTGCAACAGTACTAACTGTGCTGTAAATCTAATCGCTTTTGAGAATGTTGCGCAGTGTGCGCTCAAAAAGAGCGCAAGAGTGTATGTCGAAAAGGGACGTGAACAAAAATTGCATGAGAGGTATAAATTCAAAAAGCGCTCTCATTGGCATCACGTTCCATCAATATGGGCCCCAGAAGGCTTTTTTACTAAAAGAAGTCACCTATTCCCTAGGATAATAATTAATAAAGCCAAGGTGCAGGTAACTGATTCATTCTATAGAGTAAACATGAAAGCTGGAAAGCAGATTGTTAACCTGGCTTTTTCCTTTTGCAATACTCTTACATTTATCTTGTGTGAACTAGAGGGACGGTATTATGGGGGTGGTGTTTTGGAGCTGACTCCGAACGAGTTTAAAAATATCCGAGTCCCTTACATGGAGTATGTTACAAATGAGCAATATATTAAGCTAGCTCATTTATTCGAGATAGGTGCTGATATTGATGAGATTCTTGACTATAGTGACAACATTGTTCTAAAAGAAGGCCTTGCACTTAATCAGGAAAGTATCCATCGTTTGCGCGTTATATATAGGAAATTGGTTAACCGGCGTTTAAAACAAGCAAACAAATAAGGGAAAAAGTACCCTGACAGGACAGAGCCTGTTCTACGGTTTCCTCTTTGGTGAAAGTGACACTGTGGGACATGATTAGATATGCGTAAATCAAATATCTGGGAACCAGTTTATAAGATCAGCCCTAAAGTCGCCAGGGCGCTGATGGATATTGAGTCTGCAAAGACCATTGTTGAGCGCACGGCTCTGCCGCCTGCTGTTGAGGCTGAACTGCGGCGCGCGGCTATGGTGCGTTCCACACATTTCTCTACCCGCATAGAGGGCAATCGGCTTACCTTGAAAGAAGCGCAGGACGTAATAGAACACAAGAAGACTTCTTTCCATGGCCGCGAGCGCGACACCAGCGAGGTGCGCAATTATTGGAACGCTATTTTGAAGGTGGAAGAATGGGCCGCAAAGCGAGCGGAGTTCACTGAGGATTTGATAAAAAAACTGCACGCCATTGTGGAAAAGGGTAAGCGATCTAAAGCCACGCCATACCGCTCAGGGCAGAACGTAATTAAAGATTCGGCTACAGGTGCTATTGTTTATATGCCCCCGGAAGCCAAGGACGTGCACAAGCTTATGGCAGAAATGGCAGCTTGGGTGCGCCAGGCCGAGCGCAACGGCATCCCTGGTCCCATAATAGCGGCGCTGGCGCATTATCAATTCGTTACCATCCATCCGTATTATGACGGCAACGGCAGGACCGCCAGGCTGCTGGCCACTTTCCTGCTGCACAGGGACGGCTACGGTATGCGCGGGTTCTTCTCTATGGAAGAGCACCATGCCCGCGATATAGAGGCGTATTACAACTCGCTAGCGGTGCACAAGCACCATAACTACTACGAGGGCCGCGCTGGTTCGGATCTTACCGGGTGGATAGAATATTTTGTGGTCCTTTTGGCCGACGTTTTTACGCGGGCCAAGGATGAAGCCTTGAAGTGCGCAAAGGAAGGCATTCCCCTTGAGCATGAGGCGCTCCGCAAGCTGGACCGCAGGGCGAGGGTCGTTTTGGGTCTTTTCGCCAGAAAGGACACTGTTGCTACGCAGGAGGTTGCCGCGGCGCTCGGGCTTTCCGACCGCATGGCAAGGAACCTCCTGACCGCATGGGTAAAAGACGGGTGGTTGGCGCTCGCCAACGCCTCGAAACGCGCCAGGGCTTATAAGTTAACGGCAATTTATCGGCAGTTTAACGGCAATAAACCCACGAAATAAGTTATAATAATAAGGCAGAGAGATTGAGTTCTGCACCTTACAACAGCAAAGAGTTGATGGGCGCGGGAAATAATTTTCTGCATTGTACGGACGCCTGCGGCGGACGGGAGCGGCCCTGTAAGGCCCAGTTGGGTACCGGCCGGCCGCGCATAGGAGGTGTTGATAAGATGCAGAACACCTTTGGAGCAGGTGCGACGGCGCGTAGTGCCGGAGCCCTGCGGACCCCCTTCCTAGCGGCGAAGCATGGGCGGCCGCGCGGCGTGGCCGACCGTGCGGCATCTCGCGGATAAGATCCCCAATACCGCAGCTTTAACGGCTCGCTGGCGGTATTTATAAAGTTACCTCAGGATGTTGCGCGAAGTAGGTTCGAACTTTATCCTGAAAAGACCGCCAAATTTTGCAGCTAAGCCGATATAGCGTCTCGACACCGTATCGGCTTTTTCATTAAGGAACAACTCATGGAAATAGGAATCGTAGGCCTGCCCAACGTAGGCAAATCGACTTTATTCAACGCGCTGACCAAGGCGGGCGCGGCGTCATCCAATTACCCTTTCACCACGATCAACCCGAACATCGGCGTGGCGTCGGTGCCGGACAAGCGCCTGGACGCGCTGTTCGACCTGTTCAAGCCGCCGAAGAAGGTCCCTTCCTTCATCAAGTTCGTCGACATCGCCGGCCTGGTGAAGGGCGCCTCCAAGGGCGAGGGCCTGGGCAATAAATTCCTCGCCAATATCCGCGAGGTGGACGCGATAGTGCAGGTGGTGCGCGTGTTCAAGAACCCCGACGTGGTGCACGTCCTGGGCGAGGTGGAGCCGATCCGCGACATCGAGGTGATAGAGACCGAGCTGATGCTGGCCGACATGGAGACCGTGGACAAGGCGCTGGAGAAGAACCAGCGGGACCTGAAAGCCAAAACCAAGGACGCCGAGGAAAAGAAGGTCAGGCTCGAGAAGATCAAGGGCCTGCTGGCCGACGGGAAGCCCGCCCGCGACGCCGGCTATACCATAGAGGAAGTGCGCGATTTCAATCTCCTGACCGTCAAGCCCGTTTTCTTCGTGGCCAATACTTCCGAGCAGCCCGACAAGGAAGTGCTCGCCAGGCTGCGCGAATACATTAAAGCCCGCGGCGTTATTTTAGTGGAGATCTCCGCCAAGATAGAGTCGGAGATCAGCGAACTGCCGGACGAGGAAAAAGCCATGTTCATGAAGGACCTGGGCGAGGATTATACCGGCCTCGAGAAGATGGCCCTGGCCGGCTACCAGCTGCTCAACCAGATCTCCTTCTTCACCGCCGGCTCGGAGGACGAGGTCCGCGCGTGGAACCTTACCCGCGGCCTTAAGGCCCCCCAGGCGGCCGGGCGCATCCATACCGATTTCGAGAAAGGCTTTATCCGCGCCGAAGTTTATTCCTTCGACGACATCATGAAATACAAGGACGAGAAGGTGCTTAAGGAAAAAGGCCTGATCCGCTCGGAAGGGAAAGAGTACGTGATGAAGGACGGGGATATCTGCTTCTTCAAGTTCAACGTGTAGCCGTCAGCAGTTCATAAACCCCGGCCGGCTCGGCGTAGCCCTTGAATTCCATCCGGCCCAGGTCCCTGTAGCTGAAATCCTCAGAGGTCTTTTTTTGCACCGCGGCCGAGACATAGACGGCCCCGGCCGGGGCTTTGCCCTGCAGCCGCGAAGTGAAATTCACGGTATCCCCCATCACGGTATAATCCATGCGGGTCTCCGAGCCGATATTCCCGGCCACCACCGGCCCGCAGTGCACGCCTATCCCCACCCCCAGGGTCCTCTTGCCGGCCGCTTCCTGCTGCTTATTGAAAACGCTTATCTCCGCCTGCATCTCCGCGGCGCAGGCCAGTGCGCGCTTCTCGGCGTCGGGCTGGTCGAAAGGGTCGTTAAAGACCACGATCAGCGCGTCCCCGACGAACTTGTCCAGGGTCCCGTCATGCCTGAAGACCACGTCCACCATGCGGCTGAAATAAAGGTTGAGCAGCCTGACCAGCTCCACCGGGTCCATGGCCTCGGACATCGGGGTAAAGCCGCGTATATCGGAGATGAGGATCGCGGCGTGGGTGCGCCGCCCCTCGCTCATGATGGCGCCGCCCTCGGGGGAATCCAGGATCTTCCTGGCCACCTGGTGGGAGACGTACCGCGACAGGGCGCTCTCGGCCATTTCCCGGCGGACCAGGTTGTGGGCGAACTTCAGCACCAGCCCGCGCATCTTCCTGACCACGTAGCCGGCGAAAGCGCCCACCAGCGCCATGATCAGCATCTGCAGGACCGCCACGTAGGCCGAAATAGGGACCAGGCGGGGATTCCCGAAGGAAAAATACCAGACCGCGGCGTAGCCCGCCGCGGAAAAACCGGCGGAGGCGAAGATCGCGCGGCGGCTGTAGCGCAGCGCCGATTCTATGATCAGGACATAGTACATGGGGACCAGCGGCCCGTTATTCCCCTCCACCAGGACGAGGATGAGGGTCAGGAAGAGCGCGTCCGCGCCGGCCGAAACGTATTTCATCCAGCGGGCGTAAACGCCGCGGCGGTTCACCAGGTACCAGGCCGCGGCGGCGTAAACTTCCCAGGCAAGCAGCAGCCGGACCGCGTTCAGGTGCAGGCGGTGCCCCACCACGCCCAGCACGTGGAAATTGAACAGCTCGTTAAGGAAGAAGACCGCGATAGCGACCAGGCGTATCAGGTTTATCTTCCGCTCTCCGGACTTTTCCTCGGCGGAGAAGAAGGCGTCAAGTTTTTCTTTTGTCACAAAAATATCCGGGCGGGGACCGGCCCGCGGCGCGGGAGGCTAATGCGGCAGCCCGGCCATGTTTATCTGGGTCACCACGCCGGCGGTCTTGGGGTTCTCTATCAGGGCGTTGAGGATGGCCGGGTTCGTAAGCACGTTTACCAGGGCCGGGTTGGCCTTCAGGACTTCCCCCAGGGCGTTCGGGTCGTTTAAAAGCGCCCTGCCGCCGGGCGTGTCCATCAGGGCCCCGACCAGCTGGCTCCCGGCCACGGCGCTCACCAGCTCCTGGTTGTTCATCCCGCGCCGCACCACGTCTTTCCCCATGAAATTATTCAGGTTCGCCGGGTTCTTCAGGTAGTTCGCCAATGAAGCCGAGTTCCTGGTGGCGTTCTTTACCGTATCCCTGGACATGAACCCCTTCACGACATACTCGTTATTCAGGAGCGCGGCCACGGCCCGCGGGCTGTTAAGGAGTTTTCCCACGGCTTTGCTGATAGCGCCGTAGGCGGAACCCATGTTCCTGGATTTTTCGGCTTCCTTGGGGTCGGCGGCGGCCGCCGCCTGGTCCGGCCGCTGGACCGGGGAGGAGGACGCTTCCCCGGAAGAGCCGCCTCCTTTCGGGGCGGCCGTCCCGGCCGGCTTATTCGCCCAGATGATACCGGCGTCCCCGGAGGGCTCGTCCCCGGGCAGGTCATCGCCGGCGCTTTCGGCGGCCGCCGCCTTGGGGGCCGCAGGCGCGGCCGCCTGGGTGAAGGGGGCCGGGGCTTCGGTCTGCGTCTCCGCCCGTTCTTCTACGGAGGGGCGAGCGGTTTTGCCCGGCTGTAAAGCCCACTTGGTGAGCAGGACGCCGGCCGCCATGGCGACCGGAACGATCAGCACCCAGAGCAGCCAGCTTTTTCCCTGTTCGCCTTCTTCCATGGATCCTCCCTGCCGCCCCCCTTTAGGAAGGCCGGCGGAATTTATAGTCTCAAATATAGCAATTATTGGATTGCCGCGCGACTGAGGCGGAAAGGAATGTAGCGATTTTTTTAAAATGTCATGGTTGCGGCAAGTAGAAATGTCATGGTTTGCGGTAAACTAACCCTTCAGGCACCGAGCCGGGAGGGATTTAATGGAGCAACTAACCATG
>Ga0209212_1004750_pt1 | contig 16582 bp, 16 predicted proteins | sample RifGroC2_FD_183996 | JGI IMG/M metagenome (GOLD analysis project Ga0209212, IMG submission 183996) | Groundwater microbial communities from Rifle, Colorado, USA - Groundwater C2 (SPAdes) (version 2) | ecosystem: Environmental > Aquatic > Deep subsurface > Groundwater | place: Rifle, Colorado...
CCACCCGCGCCCAGCAATTTGCCGCCCACTGCTCCGTGACTGCATGCCTCTTCGTAAATCTTATCCAGTCGGCTATTGGAAATCTTGCTGCTAAACTGGCGCTTCAATTGCCAAGCTTCATGTAGTGATTTACCAAACTGAAGTAGTCTTCCTCGCAACAGATGATTGCGCATACGGTAAGTCAATTCAACATTGGTCAGTACTTTTTTATGCACATCCTCTTGCTGCATGTGGTTGCGCTGATCTGTGTGAATGTCGCCAGAGTCATGCGGAGTACCGGTATCGCAGAGAATCAGGCTTTCCTCCAGTTCAAGCAAGATGTCCGGATGAATTCGCAGCGGATGGACAATGTTTTGATCCATCCTGAACTCCATGAAGTTAAAGCCGCCAAAGACCGTTGCATACTGATCCTGCCAGCCACCAGCCACACCAAGATAGAGACGCTCTGCCTGAAACGCCAGTTCTGCGAGTTCATGCAGATCCAACCGATCCTGGCGGAACTGATTGAAGCAACCGAGTACTGCGGCGGACACGACGGCTGAACCGCCGAGTCCGGAGTTCATTGGGAAGTCCGAATGGAGAAATAACTCAAACCCAAAATCAGGATGAACCGTTTTGAGCAATGCCTGAATGAGACCAAATTTACCTTTCTGTGAAAAGGCACACTGTAGATCTTGTGCATACAGTGATTCCCCCAAATCCCGGGAGTGAATGTGTACCTGTTCATCATTGCGCACCCGCAATGTTGCATGACTATACAATGAGATCGTGGTGTTGATAACCGCACCACTCTCGCCCGCAAAGAAATGCGTGAGGTCTGAGCCACCGCCGCCAAAACTAATCCGCACCGGTGAACGCGCGCGTGCGTAGGTGGGCGCTTCGACTTGCACTGGAATATGATCGCGGCTAATGATGCAGGTCAGGCGCCGCGCTGTATCGAGCAACGGAATCACTTGTATCCGATGGTCCAGTTGCTTTAGCAGCAGCTCCCGAGATGTAGCCTGGTCTGCCCATACGAATTCCGGATTCGTGCAGGACGCAATTGGATCGTCCAAGGAGGCGCCCTCCAGTAATTTTCGGCGAACGTCACCGTCGGTCGCCAATCCGGTAACCACCTTGTCAGAGTCGATTGTAAGAATGATACCGTAATGATTGGCCTCAATCTTTATAAGGGCTTCCCGCAATGATGCGTTTTCGGCGATCAAAAACGAATTTAAGTTCACACGACCCTCTTTTTCCCAGACTCAATCCAGCGACAGAAACGAAAATAATCCTCAGGTACACCTATATCGATAAAGTTCGCTTGTAGCGGTACTGCTTTCAAGATGCTCTGATCAGCCCATATAGGAAATCTAATCTGCTCCAATGAGAATGGCTCATGATTCCATTCTTTGAATAACTCGGCTTTCAGATGACACAAGCCGGCATTGATCCATCCCGTTCCTGCCATAGCGCTCTTTTCATGAAAAGCGGTAATGAGATTTTTATCATCGAACTGTACGCTGCCATAGCGTCCTGTATCCTCAACCTTGACCACAGCCATCGCCGGTGAATCAGCTTGCCAAACTTCCTTGATACCGGTTCCGAGCCAAGTGTCGGCATTGATTACCAAAAAGTCACCCGAAAGGTGTAATTGCTCAACCGCATAAGCCACTGCCCCTCCCGTGCCCATAGGCGCTGGCTCGACCAGCCAATGCACTTCGCAATCTTTGAACAACCTGTCTTGATCGTTTCTCAAAAAATCAATAATCACGTCCGCCTGATGATGTAACAGAAATGTCATCGACGTCACGCCCTGCGTTAGCCAGCTCTCGACCAAATAAGCCAGATAGGGCCGACCCATGACTGGAGCCAGTGGTTTGGGAACATCCGACACCGCTGTGCGTAGGCGGGTTCCAAAGCCGCCCGCCAGTACAATAAGGCTGATGGATTTCATGAGTTGACCTCACAACTAGCCAGCAGGCTGTCTACTGCCTCGACAAAACTGTCACACACAGGAAAACAACCACCAAGCCCGTGCGCTGCAAGTTCCTGGCGCAAGTCATGCACGCCGGTGTTCACGCCTACGCCGCGGCAGCCAATGTTTTTCGCGGTTAGCATATCAGTCAGGTTGTCTCCAAAATAATAGATGTCGTCGGCATGTTTCCCATATCTGGCCAACAGCTCTTGTCCAAATCTGGGAGAAGGCTTTCTGTATTCAATGAGTTCATCGGGTGCTTCGGGGCAGACGCAGACCTCTGTAAAAAACTGGTTGCCAAATCCTAGCTGCCGGAGCATTTCGTTGTTGCAACGCATTGCCGCTTCCAGCGTGAAATAGCCGCGGCCTACGCCCGACTGGTTGGTATGCAGAAAAAGCAGATAGCCCGCATTTCGCAACTTCGCTAATCCTTCTCGAACTCCTGGTAATACTTCAACTTTTGCCGGGTCGCAGAGATATGGGACGTGCCTGATCAAAGTGCCGTCTCTGTCGATCACTACCAGCTTGGTTGCTTGAAATACCACGTTACCTAATTTCCGGTGCATCTGTGTAACCTGCCATCTCACTGTAGATGGCGCCGTGTTGCACCTGCTCGGCAATTGTGCAAAAAAGGTGGTCATCCGCCTCAAGAAATGCCCGAGTTTCCTCATACAGCCCAGGTTTAAATGTCCTGTCCAGCTCATCGCTGATCTCTACTGGCTCTATTTTGACCGAGCCCAACAACGTGACCTGCAACTGCTCCATGGGTTTGAATATAAAGCGGCGCTTGCGCGTGAGCACCTCGACGCCCCAGCGGCCAGGCGCTTCCCAGTCCGCATGGTAACTGAATAGCACACCTTCTTTTGTAACGCCCGCGCCGCAAAACCGCGAAGCTGACGAATGCCAATCCAGCGTGCCAGCATGCCAGCCCTTCCAGTTTTTCGGGAAACCACAGAGATGAAAAGCTAGATCCGGCACATGCGAAGAATTGGCAATGGCCCATGATTGTTTCACTTCGGCCGGAAGCGCCATTGGCACGATGGTATGCGCCCATTCGGTAAACTCGAACGTACAGCTAACCGGCCCGCCGTCCTCGGCGATCATCTGCCGTGCGTGGCGCGTGGACGCGTAAAATCGCCGGCTGTAGGCAATAAATACATCTGCTTGGTGTCGTGCAGCAACAGTGGCAACTTTGCCGAGCTCCGCCAGGTTCAAGCCGCCCGGTTTTTCTAGCAGGATGCGTTGGGTGCCTGCCTCAATGAGTTCAATCGCGACTCTGGACAATTGCTCAAAACTGACCGCCACGATGGCTTGAGTGGGCGCCGGAAGTTCAGCCAGGGCGCGCGTAAGACTGCCTGTATGTACCGGGCGCCCGGTGGCAGCCTCAAACATTTTCGCCGAGGCTGCGCTGCGCCCAAATACTTCAAACTCAAGGTTCATGCTTTTCAGAACCTTGGCGTACTCACATGCATGCGGACCCGCACCAATCAACCAGATGCCCATTGCTTTATTTCCTTTCTCAGGTAATTGGAACAGCCGTGGCGCAACCGTTGACTGAACGCTTCCAGTGCTCGAGCATGCTGCGGATAAACACGCGGTGAATCTCTGCAGACTCTGTTAGTGTGGGAAGTTCACAAGTGCCGTTTTCAAGGATCGATTCCACTAGGGCTGTGCTCATTTCGCTCTGAAAGGGCAGACGGCCAGGCAGATCAAAGCCATCTGAACGCTTGGCTGTGCTGGCGTCTTCGTCTATCGACCATGTGTGCGTGCCGTCATCAAGTTCAAACGCATAAAAGACTTCGCCTTTTCTGGCGCTAAGACTGACGCAAGAGCCCCCGGAGAATTTTGCATGCAACGTACCCAGAACTTCAAAGTTACCTGGGCGTTTGGCTTCAAACCACTGCGAGTCGAGCTGCTCTGTATTAATTTCCACCAGGGTCTCGCCTACCCACCATGCAAACATATCCAGAAAATGAATTGAGTTACAGGCCAGTCCCCATGATCCACCATCGACTTTCAGTGTCATTGGCCGACCGTGGTCAAGTTTAGACTTGATCTGCTGATGCCAATGCAACATTCTGCGCGGCGTATTAACCCATGCACTTGAGCCATTGCCGATACTTGACATGATCTCATCTAGACCCGCTTCGCTCTGCGCCAATACTTTCTCCAACACCCAGAACTGCACGGCAGAGTGATCAGCGATTTCACCAATAACCTGAGGGCGCACCCCAGCAGTAGTCGCCACAATAGCAACGTTCAATTGTCGAGGAAGCGATTCAAAAGAGGTATGGAACGACACAGTGTGATGAGATACCGGACCATGCGCTTCATCCCAACGCTGCTCGGCGCGATCAAGGGACTCCTCATATATATCCTGAACATATATCCTCAGTGGCAAGCGGCATTTTACAAGCCCTTGAAGATAGCGCGATCCTAGCTGGCCTGCGCCTGAAATAAGGATGGTTGGCAATGTGGGGTTCATAGTTTAATCTGCTCGCACGTCAAAAATTCCAGGTGACTTCAGGAGGCTGCCTTCCTGCTCAATATGTTTACCAGCGAAATTATTTGTTTCATCGGAAGAAAGGGGAGAAACCTGACCAATTTGCGCCTGGCCAAGTCGGTCAGGCGGCCGTAAACCCTGTAAGCCATTCGTTGATTGTCGATATAGAAAAATTTGAATTCATCAAGCAGCTTTTTCAAATCGACATTAGCTAGTTTGGCAACATGCCCGGACATTCTGATTACCTGCTCCCTATACTCTTCATCAAAGTAAATTTTATGTGTATGAGATGTCTCATTCGTCGACGCTTCCCTGGCGGCGCTTGTGTCAGGATTCAAGAGTCGAAGGTAATGGCTGGTTCCTACGTGGAGGTATTTTCCATAGCAAAACGCCAACTCGGCTTGCAGTATTTCCATAAGAAAAACATTGTTTACTTGAAGCTGCCTAATGTCGCGCCACACGTTTCGATAATCTTCTGCCCTGAATATGGAATACCACATGTACCCGTAATTTTTGAACAATCGCGCAAGCGCATCGAAACCGGATCGATTATGAAAGCTCGATGAATCGAGTATTTTTAATGGCAAGCTATATCGTGATCCTGCTGCGGCGCTCCTGTTTTGATAAATACCATAGATCGGGCCGCCCGCGGAAACAGCCGCAGGATTTTTTTCCAAAGCCGCTATGCAATCGACGACCCCGCAGAAATTTATGAAATCATCGTTATCGCATGTCATGATGTACGGGGTACTTATCCGGCCGATTGCCTGAAGCATTTTCTCTACATAGCAATCAATGGATAAATCCTTCTGGTATCTCACATAGGTAAGATTCGGAAGATGCACATCCCTGAATAGAGCCTCATTTTCATCCCCAATGCTCCCGTCGGCGATAAGGTAGTCATACTCTGGGCGAAGATTGTGCTCTAGCCATACTTTCGTGTAGTCAGGCCGATCTTTCAATGGAAGCAGAAAAGTGAGCTTATTCATAAAACTTTCTTTTCAATTAAGCCCGGGGGAAATCAGCTTTAATTCTCGTGCCAACGATTCAGATAATCTTCCTAATGGTGCATACCCTGTGTTGCGGAACCGTGCATCACTTACCTCATAACTCAACTGATTCATGATTTTGCTATCAACAAACTGAACCTCCAACGTGGGAACGAAGGTTCGTATCGTTTCAACAACCTCGCGCACCGTGGCGTTCAGGGTAAGAACGTTATAAACCCGGCCATCAAATAGCTCATTGCGAATAATATGTGCCATGGCCCGGCAAGCATCGCCCAGGTCAAGGTATGGGCGTTTCTGGTCGTAGGCCGTGCTCCATACCGTAATCGGCAACCCCATGGCGGCTTGCCAGCAGAATTTGTTGACCGCCGTATGGAAACGCATGCCAGGAGAAGCCCCGAAGATGGTTCCGAAACGGAAGATGCTGGCCTTTAACCCTTGCTCTTTAACCAGTTGCTGAACCAGCCGTTCTTCTTTCAGCTTGGTGGTGGCATAAGGGCTCTGCGGTTTCAGCTCTTCTTCCGTGCAATCCTCACCTACTACACCTGCCTGTGTGCCGTAAACGCTAGTAGATGACAAAGTAATCAGACGCACCTCTCCTATTGCACATGCCTCGGCTACCCGCTTGGTGGCATTGAAATTATTCTGTTCAACCTGCTCGGCCCGGTCAAAACTGCCGGCGGCATCCGTGATGGCGGCGAGATGCACAACGACATCCGCACTTTCCAGCAAGGGCTGCAATTCCATCTGCGTGATATCCGCCTCGATGAACCGGTAGTTTCCTTCCTTGGGCAGATTAAACAGTGAGCAATAACGCTGCGTCATCATGTTATCCACCATCACGATTTCGCTTCCCGGAAAAGAAAACGGCAGTTCCCTGACAAGGCGGGAACCAATATGACCAAGAGCACCGGTAACTATGATCTTCAATTGACCGCCCTTAAATATCCGCCAGGATGGCACGATAAAAGTAGCCGCTGATCTATCTTTTCATCCACGACAAACCGATCGTTTTCCGAGAGAAATTCTTTGACGGCGGTTGCTGGATTATTACCCGGCCCCCAAGGGCGCGTGCGATGAAGCTGGGGAGGGATGCGCTCAACGACAGTATCACCACAAATAAGATACTGGCCTTTCTCTATAAAGGGCGCGTAGGAGCGTAGCTCGTTGAGAACGTGCTCATGGGTATGGTAGGAATCCAGCATGACCATAACCTTTCGTGAACCTCCCAGCAACGCTTTGACTTGAGCCAGCGTATCGGTGGAGGTGCTGCTGCCTTCGATAAGCACAAGACGCTCCGACAGTTTTCCATGAGTGGACAAGCGCTGGCGCAAATCAGGTGGAATGAAAATGTCTATTCCAATCACTTTCTGGCCGCCCAGAATTTCGAGCAGCGTGGCTCCAAAAAGCATCCCGCCACCCCAGGCCACCCCTACTTCAATGATGAATTCCGGACGGGTGCGCCAAATTATGTCCTGTATCGCAAACATGTCTTGCGGCAGGTTAAGGAGCGGTTCACCCATCCAGGTATTCTGATGTATCCAGCGATGGCGATCTGCCTCGACGAGAACGTCAAGCGCCTTGTCCTGAAGTTCTTTATCCAAGCTCATTTCACGAGCAGCCTGCTCATTGAGCTGCAAGAACTCTTCTTTAGTAACGATATTTTTTGCGTTATGTGCTGCAATTGATTCGCCTGTCATCACAATTCCTTATAATCCAGCAAATATCTTGAATTCGTTATAGTCGCGGATGTAATCATCCGCCTCATAACTGCGGTCGCACAGCACCATCAGCACCGCGCCATCCGTCATATATTCTTCCTTGGCCCAGATGCCGGAAGGAACTAACAAGCCCGCCCCCATATTGTCGAGTAGATGCTGGGTGACAACCGATCCGTCATCACAGCTAACCCGGATTTTTCCAGACACGCAAACCAGCAGTTGCGTGCACTGCTTATGCGCATGATCCCCTCGGACATCACCCGCCCTGGCAGATACCGTAAACACGCGCCGAATATCGAAAGGAACATGTTGACCGCCCTCGTATACACAGAGCATCCCATTGGGGTCTTCATACTTTTTAAAATGGATTGCAGTCGCGCTGATCATATTGACAATATCTGTAATGGAATTAACTAAAACCCTAGCAAAGTGTGAATACCTTTCGATACCGCATCCAAATCTTGATCGGTGAGATTAAGGGCGCAAGGAAGATTGATTCCGTGTTCGGAGGTGTCATATGCCACCGGGTTATTTTTCCTCCCCTCAGCTTCCCTACCCGGATAGGCTGGGAGCGAACTCAAGGGATAGAAAAATGGCCGTGCAGGAAGTCCCAGTTTCGGAATTTCAACCAATGCCTGGTCTCGCGTCATCCCATGCGACTTTCCGAAAATCAGGGCGGTCGCCCAAACTCCATTCGTCACATACTCGGGCTCCGGATTCAACAGGATATCCGGGATGTCGGACAGCCGGTCACAAAATCCTTGCCATATCCAGCGCTTCTTGCCGACCAATTCGTCTATGCGTTGGAACTGCGCATAGCCCAGTGCCGCCTGCACATTGAACGGCATATACTTAAAAGTGATCTCGGTATTGTAATAAGTGCCCGGCGCACGGCCATGGTCGCGCAGGAACTTGCACCTTTGATAAAGATTTTCATCGTCCAGCAATAGCATCCCGCCTTCGCCGGTGGCGATGGTTTTGGTGCGATGAAAACTGAAGGTAGAACCAATGCCAAACTTTCCTGCACGGGTGCCTTTATAGACGGAACCCAACGCTTCGGCAGCATCCTCGATCATGAGGATGCCGCGCTGTTCGCAGAGCATCCTGATGCCGTCCCAATCCGGCATGTTGCCGAACAGATCAACCACAATCACCGCCTTGGTGCGCGGCGTGATGGCCCGCGCGATCGATTCCGGCGTCAAGCACCAATGGATAGGATCAATGTCCGCAAATACCGTCGTAGCGCGCTGATAGGTAACACAAGCCGTTGATCCAACCCAGGTGCAATCGGGGACGATCACTTCGTCACCTTCACCGATGCCCAGCCCCGCCAACAACAAATGCAGGGCCGTCGTACAGTTAGGCGTCATCAATGCATATTTGCGGTCATGGTACTTCGCAAACTCAGACTCGAAAGTCTCCACGTAATAGTAGGCCTGCTTACCATACCAGCCATTCCTGACCGCATCGAGGACAGTACGCTCCTCAAGCTCAGTCATCCAGGGACCGGCCATATATATCTCAGACATTATCAAGTCCTATCCAAATAAAGTCGCCCGGTCAGGCCTTGCGCCATATACATGCTTTTACCGGGCCAAATTCGCCGATTTCCTGCGGAAGCTGCGCAGCAAGCACGTTGATGGCCGCGTCGTACCGCAATGCCTCGCCCGAGTCGGCCGCAAGCTTTGCGTTAACCACCCGGCTAAGCAAGTGATAGGTGCTGCTGATATGAACTACCTTCTCCACATAGAACGATGGAGTGGACCAGCTTTTCACTTCATGCAAGTGGAAGAACAGGTTATGCCACGGCGCATCCATTGCCTGAAGACCTAATCTGCGCCGCAGCAAATTTGTCTCCTCGGCCCCCTCCATGAAACACTCCATCATGATGTAGGCGCCACCGCTTTTTAGCGTATCTTTTACTGACAACACCGCCTCTTTTTGCTGCTCGACACTCGTTAAGTTAATTAGGCATCGCTGTGAATAAGCAACGTCGAACTGCACCCACTCGTTCGAAACTGGCGGAACGCCGCGCCGGTGCCATTCAACCCGGTCACCCAAACCCTGCGACTGGGATGCTTGCTTTGCCAGTTTGACCATCTCATCCGAAAAATCTACCCCGACCCCCGTACACTCTTTTTGTTCGATCAGCTTCATCAGGCTGCTGCCATTGCCGCAACCAATATCGAGCACACGCGAACCGCGCTGAATGGTGTTAAGAAGGAATGATTGCTCAATTCCGGTCAGCACAAAATCATTGGTACCGGCAAGATCACCCAGAGCCGCCCGTTCGTCCCAGAATTTCAGAATTGTGTCATTGGCTTGATTATTCATATTTACCCTATGTAGTTAGTTAATTCTAAAGAGCAAGAAGGGCGTGATGCCCCAAGTCCCGCTCAGATATAACCGGATCTTTAATCGGCCAATCAATTTTGACTTCGCCATCATTCCAGATCAGCCCTCCTTCATCGCTCGGGTCATACCGCTGGCTGACCTTGTAATACAGGTCGGCCCAATCAGACAAAACACAGAAACCGTGGGCAAAGCCATGCGCCATGTATATCTGCCTTGGCCCTTCATCACTGAGCTCGGTACCAAACCATTTTCCAAAGGTGGGCGAGTCTTTCCGGATATCAACGACGACATCGAATATCCTGCCGCGCATTACCGTAACAATCTGGGTCTGTGGCTTGTTCCTCGTAAAGTGTAAACCGCGCAACACATTCTTCCTTGAGCGGGAGTGATTATCCTGGACAAAATCTTCAGTGATACCCAGCGCACGGTATCTCTCCTGTTCGAAGCTCTCGAGAAAGAACCCGCGCGCGTCTTCAAACCGATCCGGCTCAAGCACTATAACGCCGGCAAAAGGCTGCGCCATGATTTTCACTTTAAGCTCCTCACGGCGGCGATAACCCGATCCGCCATTTCAATGGAAAACTCCGGGTACATGGGCAGGGACAACACTTCTTTCGAGAGTCTTTCCGTCACCGCCATTGATTGTGCGGTGCGAATGCGCCCCTTGTAAGCGGGCTGGAGGTGCACGGGCATAGGGTAGTGGATACCCGCATGGATGTCATGCATCTTCAGGTGATCCATCAGATTCTGTCGATTGCCGGTTCTCGCCACGTAAAGGTGGAAGACATGCTCCGCATGTTCCCTGACGGCAGGAAGATGCAGTGGCTGCCCGGCCAGGAGTTTTGTGTAATGGGCAGCAAGCTGCTGCCGCCGGCCATTATCCGCATCCAGATGGCGCAGCTTGATTCTCAGTATGGCTGCCTGCAATTCATCCAGCCGCGAATTCCGCCCGGCCAGATCGCTGACATAGCGTTCCTGCCAGCCATATTCCCTGAACATGCGTACCCTGTGGGCGAGTTTTTCATCGCTGGTGGTGACCAGCCCCGCATCGCCAATGGCGCCGAGATTCTTGGTGGGGTAGCAACTGAAGCAGCCGATGCGCCCGATACTGCCCAAGCGCTTGCCCTTCCATTTCGCACCATGGGCTTGGGATACATCCTCAATCAAGGCAAGCCCATGGGTTTGGCAAAAAGCTCCAATGGCATCCAGGTCCGCTGCCTGTCCATAGAGATGCACAGCGATCACCGCCCGAGTGTTGGGGGTCAGCACTTCGGCAAGCTGCGTCGGATCGAGCGTATAAAAATGGGGCTCGACGTCCACCAGCACCGGAACAGCACCGGCAGCCTCAATTGCCGCTACCGTGGCCACCGCTGTATGCGATACCGTAATCACCTCATCCCCCGGCCCGATTTCCAAGGCACGCAAGGCAAGTTCCAGAGCATCGGTGCCGTTGGCGACGCCAATCGCATGGCCTGTGCCGATATAAGCCGCGAATTCCTGCTCCAAGGCCGCCACTTCCGGGCCAAGAATGTAGCGGCTGCCGCGCAGCACCCGCAGCACGGCAGCTTCAATCTCAGCCTGATAGCTGTGAAATTGGGCCGACGGATTGGCGCAAATAATCATCAAAGCACCTGCACTTTTGGTACATGCACGATCCAGCGGCCGCCTGCTTCCATAAAAGTCTTTTCCTTGGCCATGATTTCTTCGGCGTGATTCCAGGCGAAGAGCACGGCATAGTCTGGCGGATTGGACTGGAAAGTTTCATAGGGTTTAACGGGAATATGCATACCGGGGGTGAATTTCCCCTGCTTGATCGGGGTGGTATCGGAAATATACTCGATCAGATCCGGGCCGATGCTGCAGTAGTTGAGTATGGTCGTGCTCTTGGAGGTCGCCCCATAGCCCGCAATGCGTTTGCCTTGGGATTTGAGGTCGCGAAGCAGGTTAACCAAATCACTCCGGGACTGTTCCACATTTTTGCGGAATGTTTCGAAGGTGGCCAGGCGATGCAGGCCCAGGGCTTGCTCTTTTTGCAGCAGTTGCGTAACGGCTTTGCTAACCGAGTAAGCTCCAGCGTGAGCAAGCACATAACGCATGGAACCGCCGTGGGTTTTCTGGGGCAGGACATCGATCAACTCCATGCCATGCAAGCGGAACAGGTATTGGATGGAATGAGCAGAGAACAAAAAGACATGCTCATCGTAAACCTGATCGTAAGATGTTTTTTCGATCACATCGCCCAAATAGGGGTCTTCGAACATCACGACCCCGGTCGGCTTGAGCAGCGTGCGAATGCCTTTGACGACGCCCTGGATGTCCGGGATGTGGCACATGACGTTCGCGGCCAGGAAAGCATCGGCCTGCCCCTCTTCGCGAACGATTTTTTCCGCCACCCCTTCAGCAAAGAACTCCGACAGCGTTCTCACCCCGTTGGCATTGGCCACTTCGGCCACATTGCGCGATGGCTCGATCCCAAGGTGGCGAATTCCCGCCCTGGCAAAATTCTTGAGCATGATGCCATCGTTGCAGCCGAGCTCCACCACAAAAGGGTCCGATTTCGCCAGATATCCCGACTGCATCACCTGCTGCGCAAACTCGCCAAAGTGTTTTTCCATGAAGCGCGAGGTGCTGGAGTAAAAAGCATATTGCTCGTGAAACATCTGTTCCGGTGCGGGCTGTTCGATGAGCTGAAACATCATGCTGGTTTCTGAGAAGCCTGCTTCCATGGGATAGAAGTATTCGCCGGAAAATTGTTCCGGAAGCAGGAAACCATTGCCCAAGGGTTGCCGCCCGAAATCAACGGTTCTGACAAGCGGTTGGCCGGAAATTCTGCAAAGCGGTTTATTCATGAATAGTCTTCCCTTACTTTTGATTACGCAATTTTTCGATTATGAATGACAACCGTATATTTTCCAAGCAGCAAGCAAGCTGTGTGTTTTCACAAAGTTTCTCACCAATGTTTTCAATAAGTGGCGCTTACTTATTTTCAAAGTGTTCGTCCCACCATTCGAGCTATGCTTGCACCGATGGCCAATGAGGCTGTGGCAGCGGGCGAAGGTGCATTACATACGTGGACAATTTCCTTACTCTCAACAATAAAAAAATCATCAAGCATGCCTCCTTCCAAGTTGCAAGCCTGGGCGCGAACTCCAGCTCCGGCGGGCTCCAGATGCTCGCTCCCAATCCCGGGTATCAATCGCTGCAATGCACTGACAAACGCAGCCTTGCTGATGGAGCGATAAAATTCGCCCAATCCAGCCCGCCAATACTTGCGAGCCGCCTTCCGGAAACCCGGCCAGGCAAGTGAGTCCATAGTATCCCGCAGGTTGAAATCCGTCTTCTTGTAACCTTCGCGTGCGAATGCAAAAACAGCATTGGGCCCGCACTCGACATTGCCATCAATCATCCGCGTGAAATGCACACCAAGAAATGGGAAAGCGGGGTCTGGGACAGGGTAAATCAAATTGTTAACCAGTTTTCTGGCTCCCTGCCTCAGCATATAGTATTCGCCGCGAAAAGGTATAATCCGCAACGGCAATGACGAGCTGGTAAGGCGCGCCAGACGGTCTGAATGCAACCCGGCACAAGTAACCAATTTTTTGGTGCGCCATGATCTCCGGAGGGCCGACACCTCAACGCCTTCGCTGGTTTGTGCTATACGCTCGACTTGCTGCTCCAGCAGAATCTCGCCACCAAGTTCTCTGACTTTTTCCGCATATTTTTCGGCAACTCTACGAAAATCCACGATTCCTGTTTGGGGGACAAATAGCCCCTTTACCCCGGTGCAATGCGGCTCAATCTCCTTGATTTCCGCCGGTGCAAGCATGCGCAGTCCGGCCAGGCCATTTGCTTCGCCCCTGCGGCGCAATTCCTCGAGCTGGGGCAACTCGGCTTTCCGTGTAGCAACCACCACCTTGCCGCAAATATCATGCGGGATGCCTTCCATCTGACAGAAATCCAGCATGAGGTGGTAACCTTCGATGCAATTTATTGCTTTAAGTGAACCGGGTCTGTAATAAAGGCCGGAATGGATAACCCCGCTATTGTGGCCCGTCTGGTGAGCTGCCAGTTGTCCTTCCTTTTCAAGCAGCAAGAGGCGGCAGCCGGGAGAGGTTCTGAGCAACTGCAATGCGGTTGCCAATCCAACGATACCGCCGCCGATTATGATCGCGTCGTAGGTCATAATTGCCCTAGCACCTTTGCCGCCTCCCCCTCTTCCACCACCTGCCCCCGCTCAAGGCGGAATATGCGGTCGCACTGCTCGACCGTGCTCAGGCGGTGGGCGACGATAAGAACGGTCTTGTCGCCCCGCAAAGCACGTACAGCGTCCATGATGCCACGCTCGGTTTGAGCATCGAGCGAGCTGGTGGCTTCGTCCAGCACCAGCACCGACGGATCATGATAAAGGGCGCGGGCAATGCCAATGCGTTGCCGCTGCCCGCCGGAAAGCCGGACACCGCGCTCGCCGACCAGGGTATCGAGCCCCTGTGGTAATTCATTCACGAATTGTTCCAGTTGTGCAGCGCGGACTGCCCGCCAGACAGCAGCCTCATCAATTTGCCCGCTAGGCAGCCCAAAGGCAACATTGCGACGCAAGGTGTCATCGGTAAGATAGATAAATTGCGGCACGTAGCCAATCTGGTCCTGCCAGCCACGAAGGTTCGTCTGGATATCGACGCCATCAACTTCCACAGTGCCGCTATCTGGGGCCAGCAGGCCAAGCATGGTATCCACCAGGGTGCTTTTGCCTGCGCCGCTGCCGCCGATGAAGCCGACGGACATGCCTTGCGAAATAGACAAACTGACTCCGTGCAGCGCCTGCACCTTGGCAGTTGGATAATTGAAGCTGACGTGGTTGATGGTAAGCGCCTTCTTGAGCAGCAGCGGCTGATACTGCCGCGGCAATGGGGACGCAGCCAGCAAGCGGATCTCGCCATACAGGGTGTCGATCACCGGAAGGTTATATCGTACGCTCTGTGCAGCACCAAGTATGCGATTGACCGATGGCATGAGGCGAAAGGCAGCCGCGGCAAACAAACCCAGTGTGGGCAAGAGGGAACTCAAGGGCTTTCCTTGTCCAACCATCACCAGCACCAGGACGGCCAAGCCGGTAACGGCAAGCAATTCCAGCCAAAGTCGGGGCAACGCCTGTACTGTAGCCTGAAAGCGGCTGACCCGTGCGCTGCCTGTATTGTGGAATTCATATTGCGCAAGGAACTCCTCTTCGCGCCCCAGCAATTTGACATCCTTGACGCCGCCCAATCCCTGCTGCAAATGCTGGATGCGCAGTCCCTCGTGTAGCTGGTACGCCTCCCCCCAGCGCAGAAGATGTTTGCGTGTAAAGCGATTAAACCCCCATCCTGCTGAAACGAGCACGCCCACCACTAACAACGCTCCCCGCGTCTCCACCGCGAGGAGCATGCCTGAGATACCAAGCAGTACCAATATTTCCGTGAGCAGTATCAAGCCTTGTAGAGCTACGCCGGTGATGCTATTGACCTGATTAATGGTATTGCGGATCAATTGCGCTGAGTTGCGCTGCAAATGAAAAGTGTAGGGCTGGCGCAAATATCCAGCAAAAAGCTTCTGAGAAAGTTCAATTTGAAATCCGTAAGCAAAACGCGTTTGCATCCAAGCCAGAAAGGCGAGAAATATCGCCTTGATCGTGTACGCTCCAACCATCGTTAATACTCCACCGACAACCAATTGCTCTTGGCTGGGGTTACCGATTCTGTCAAGCCATGGAGCCAGCGCCGGATACTTGATAGCCAAGTCTCCCTGCGTCATCAGGGTCAATACGGGGATGACCAAGCCAATGCCGATAGTCTCAAGCATCATCCCAATGAACATGATGCCCAACAACACCATGGCTGCCCAACGCTGCTCAGAAGTAAGCAGATACCAGAGTTTTTGTGAAGTTGTCATTTCAAATAAGTGGTGATTCCAAGCCTAAAGAAAACCGCTAACGCGGCAGCTGGTAAGCAGATGCATAGACACAGCGTTCCAGCAGCATTTTTAGAACGGCGGCGACTGAATGCTCCAGGCTCTGTTTGTCTGTTTCTACCACGAGCTCAGGCTTGAGTGGGGCTTCGTAGGGGGAATCAATGCCGGTATAGTTTTTGATCTCGCCAGCGCGGGCTTTTTTGTAAAGGCCTTTCACATCGCGAGCCTCGCAGGTTTCGAGGCTGGCCTTGCAGTAAATCTCCAGAAAATCCCCGTGTGGTATGAGGTTGCGTACGGATTCCCTATCGGCGCGAAAGGGGCTAATGAAAGCGGTCATGGCAATAACTCCAGATTCCATCATCAGCTTCGCTGCCTCGCCAATGCGGCGGATGTTTTCGCGGCGGTCGTCTTCGCTAAAGCCCAGGTTAGAGGAGAGGCCATGACGCACGTTGTCGCCATCAAGGACGAAAGTGCGGCAGCCTCGCTGGTGCAGATGCTCCTCCACTGCATGGGCGAGCGTGGATTTGCCTGCACCCGAAAGACCGGTGAACCACAACACACAGGATTTGTGACCGTTGAGCTTTTCACGGCGCTCTCGGGTGACGGTAGCGTGGTGCCATACGACGCTGCTGGAGGTGAGTGGTCGTATATTCATGTCAGTGGGTTCTGTTGGGCCTGTTGGTTGTTTTACAGGCATTGTTGGATGAAGGCGCCTGGATTGCCACACTCCTGCGGGACTCGTAATGACGGGATGGTTGGTTTGCCGCGTCGGCTTTGCCTTCTGATGGAACTACTGGCCATCTGACTAAGGCAGCAAGCTGCCAAGTCATTGGTCATCGCAATGACGGTTTGCAATTGAACCTAAAAACCGCAGTTGCCGGTGAGGTAGGGGCGAATTCATTCGCCCGAACAAAGGTTGCGTGCGAATGAATTCGCACCTACAAGAGCAGCCCAACGCTTTCAGGTAGAACGATATTCCCAGCCAACTGCGGTTTTTGGGTTGAATTAGCATGCCGTGATACCGGTCGCTTGGTCCAGCTCGCCGCGCAATGCGGCGATTTCCTGTTTGATGATTTCGTACTCGGCTTCTTTGCGC
>Ga0209212_1004751_pt1 | contig 16580 bp, 12 predicted proteins | sample RifGroC2_FD_183996 | JGI IMG/M metagenome (GOLD analysis project Ga0209212, IMG submission 183996) | Groundwater microbial communities from Rifle, Colorado, USA - Groundwater C2 (SPAdes) (version 2) | ecosystem: Environmental > Aquatic > Deep subsurface > Groundwater | place: Rifle, Colorado...
CGCCGATTTCAAGGGGCTCAGCCGCCGCAGCCCGTGGCTCGCCTTTTTGATGCTGCTGCTGATGTTCTCGATGGCCGGTGTGCCGCCGACCGTGGGTTTTTATGCCAAATTCTCGGTGCTGAAAGCCGTCGTGGAAGCGGGACACATCTGGCTGGCCGTCGTTGCGGTGCTGTTCTCGCTGATCGGCGCGTTCTACTACCTGCGCATCGTCAAGCTGATGTACTTCGACGCGCCGGAAAGCCATGCACCGATCACTTGCGAACAGGACGCCGTGCTGCTGATGAGCGCCAACGGCCTGGGCGTGCTGCTGCTTGGCCTGTTGCCGGGTACGCTGATGTCGGTCTGCGCCGTAGCGGTGCAGCAATCGTTGTTGCTGCAGTAAAAGCAGCCTGAAATTATTGCCGTGCCAGAGCTCCCGCCATGTGCGGGAGTTTTTGTCTGTGCTCACGGATTCTCCGGCATACATGGCAGAATGCAGCTGACTGAAAGCAGGAGGTATCAGGATGAAATCACGTTTGGAAAAGAGCCTGAAGAGGAGTGGATCCCGCATTTCCAGACATCGCCTTGATGGATATCATGCTTTCTGTTGAGGCACTGAATGACGATTGCCATTCGGCCTTGCTGGATCACGCCGCGCTGCAACGCGCGCTGCAGACGCAAGGCGGCGTGTGGCATGGTCTGGTGACGGAGCGTTGCCAGCATTTGTTTGCCGATGTGCCGGTGTTTATAACGGCTGCGCAGATGCAGCAGATGCGCGCAGTGATCGATGCGGTGGAGCGGGTAGTAAATAACGGGAAGTGGGGAGTGGGGAGTGGGGAGTGGGAGCAGCACTCTGCCAGAGGTGTATTCTTCGGCTACGACTTTCATCTGAACAGCGACGGCGCGCATCTCATCGAAATCAACAGCAACGCAGGCGGCGGATTCCTGAATGCGCTGCTGCTCGACAGCCAGCGCACAGCCGGATGGCCGGGCGCAGCGGTGGCGCAGGAAAACATCGAGCAGGTGTTCCTCGAGATGTTCCGGAACGAGTGGCGGCTGGAGTGCGGCGATGCGGCGCTCCATAACGTCGCCATCGTGGACGAGCATCCGGAAACACAATACCTGTATCCGGAATTCCTGCTGGCGCAGCGCATGTTCGAGCGCGCCGGGATTGCGGCTTATATCGCCGATCCCGCCGTGTTGCATTCGCGCGGCGATGGCTTGTATCTTGACGGGCAGAAGATCGACCTGGTGTACAACCGCCTGACGGATTTTTCCTTGCAGCAGCATCCCGCATTGCGGCAGGCATATCTGGAGGGAAGCGTGGTGCTGACGCCCGATCCCGCGCACCATGCCCGCTACGCCGACAAGCGCAACCTGGCGCGGCTGACCGATGCGGATGGGTTGCGCGCGCTTGGCGCGGGCGAGGCCGACATCGCCACTTTGCAGGCAGGTATTCCGCGCACCATCGTGGTGAGGCCGGAAATGGAAGCCATGCTGTGGGCGGAGCGCAAACAATGGTTTTTCAAGCCGAACAGCGGTTATGGCAGCAAGGGCGCGTATCGCGGCGTGAGCCTTACGCGCCGCGTGTTCGGTGAAATCATGCAGGGCGGTTATGTCGCGCAAAAGCTGGCCGCACCGGGCGAACGCAGCGTATGCGTGAGTGATGCAGCGGCGACCCCGCTCAAGTTCGATGTGCGCTGCTATGTCTACGACGGGCAGCTGCAACTGGTTGCGGCGCGACTCTATCAGGGCCAGACCACCAACTTCCGCACGCCGGGCGGCGGCTTCGCGCCGGTGCGGGTGTTGGGATAGAATGCGTCCATCCTTGCGGACCAATCCATCATGACGTTTTATGCTTTTCTTGCGATAGGAGCCGGTGCGGCATGCGGCGCATGGCTGCGCTGGGGCTTCGGCCTGTGGTTCAATCCGGTGCTGCCGGAATTGCCGCTCGGCACGCTCGCGGCCAACCTGGTCGGCGGTTACCTGATCGGCCTGGCGATCGCTTTTTTTGTCCAGCATCCGGGACTATCGCCGGAATGGCGGCTGCTGATCATCACCGGTTTTCTCGGCGGGCTCACCACTTTTTCCACCTTCTCGGCGGAGACTGTCACGCTGCTGCTGCGCGGACAGTATATGTGGGGTGCGGGCATCATCGCGGCGCATCTCGGCGGTTCGCTGCTGATGACGGTGTTGGGCATTCAGACTTTCAAGTGGCTGCAAACCTAGGAGTACAAACATGAATCTGCTTACTTTTTACGTCAGCGAAAAACAGCATCATGCCGGCATGCCGTTGTATGACTGGTTGCTGGAAAAGGCCAATATGCTCGGTATCCCGGGCGGCTCGGCGTTCCGCGCGATTGCCGGTTATGGCCGGAACGGCAGGCTGCATGAGGAAACATTTTTCGAGCTTGCCGGAGAGCTGGCGGTGAAGGTCGAATTCATTGTTGAAGAATCGCTCGCCGAAAAACTGCTGGATGTGCTGCATGCCGAGAATCTCAATGTGTTCTACGTGCGCCAGGAAGTGCAGGCGGGTGTTATCTGAACCTTGTTTTTCTGATATGAGGTTGACATGAATAAATCAACTTTGCTGCGGACAGCAGTTGTCGTGCTGGGTGCGTTGCTGCCGTCCTTTGCCTGTGCGCACACCGGCGTCGGAGAGGCCGGCGGTTTTGTGCATGGCCTCGCGCACCCGGCCGGCGGCCTGGATCATGTCTGTGCGATGCTGGCGGTCGGGCTGTGGGCGGCGCAGACGGGCGGACGTTCCGTGTGGGCAGTGCCGCTCGCCTTCGTCGGCGTGATGACATTGGGCGGTGCCTTGCCGCTACTGGGGATCGGCCTGCCGTTGGTCGAGCAGGGCATCGCGCTGTCGGTGCTGCTGCTCGGCGTATTGATCGCCGCGGCGGTGCGTCTGCCGCTGATGTTGAGCGGCAGCATGGTCGGGCTGTTCGCGCTGTGGCACGGCCATGCGCACGGAACAGAGATGCCGGCAGCGGCTGGCGGCATCGGCTATGCGCTGGGCTTCCTGCTGGCGACGGCGGCGCTGCACGTCATCGGCATTGCGTTCGGCCTGGGCATGCAGCGCTTGATGCGCGAACGTGTCATTCGTGCGGCCGGCGCGAGCATCGCGCTGTGCGGGATATATTTGGCGGCAGTGTAACGGCAGGAGGCTGCGATGCGCCTGACTGTGCTGGGCTGTTACGGCGGAATCGGCGGTGTGCGGCGCACCACCGCGCTGTTGCTGGACGACGACATCCTGATCGATGCGGGCAGCGGCGCGGGCGACCTCACGCTGGAACGCATGGCGCTTCTGGAGCATATCTTCCTCACCCACGCGCACCTCGACCACAGCGGGTTCGTGCCGCTGATTGCCGATGCAGTTGCGTTTCTGCGCCAGCGCCCGCTGAATGTCCACGCGCTGCCGCAGACTATCGCCGCGCTGAAGCAGAATATGCTCAACGGCGAACTGTGGCCGGACTACAGCGTGTTGCCGAGTGCGGATAATCCCTATATCCGCTTTTTTCCGCTGGAGGCTGGTTTGGCAGTACAGCTCGGCGAGCGGCGCATCACGCCGCTGCCGGCCTGTCATTCGGTGCCGGCCGTGGCCTATTGCCTGGATAGCGGCGACGCGAGTTTTGTCTACAGCGGCGACACCACGGACTGCGGGGAATTCTGGGTAGCGCTGAACCGCATCGAAAACCTGCGCTACCTGATGATCGAGACGACCTTCCTCAATGCCGCCAGCCAAGCCGCCGCCAGGTCCGGTCATCTCACTGCCGAACTGCTGGCGCGCGGCCTGGCCCGGTTGCAACGCCCGGTGCAACTGCTCATCACGCACATGGAACCGGGCAAGGAAGAGCGCACCATGGCGGAAGTCACCGCTGCCTGCGGCGCATTCCAGCCGCAGCAACTGCAACAGGGGCAGCAGTTCATTTTTTGAGCGACAGGGAGAACATCATGGAAAAAATCATGTTGCTGGTTTCACTGTTTTATCTGGCAGTCCCGGCGGCGCAGGCCGCAGTGCAGGGCAGGGAAGTGAGTTATCAGGCGGATGGCACGACCCTCAAGGGCTATATCGCCTGGGACGCTGCCGTCAGGGGCAGGCGCCCGGCGGTGCTGGTGGTGCATGAGTGGTGGGGGCACAATGCCTATGCGCGCAAGCGTGCCGACATGCTGGCGGGGCTGGGCTATACCGCGCTGGCGGTGGATATGTATGGCGACGGCAGGCAGGCCGATCATCCGGATGAGGCAGGCAAATTCGCTGCCGAGGTGAGCAGGAATATGCCGCTGGCCAAAGCGCGTTTTGAGGCGGGCATGCAATTGCTGCGCAAACACAAGACGGTGGATGCGAAACAGCTCGCCGCAATCGGTTACTGCTTCGGCGGCGGCGTGGTGCTGCACATGGCGCGCATCGGTCAAAATCTGAAAAGCGTGGCGAGCTTTCACGGCTCGCTCGGCACGGACAGTCCCGCGCAACCCGGCAAAGTCAAGGCGCGCATTCTTTCCTTCACCGGCGAAGATGATCCGATGATTTCTGCCGATGCGGTCGCCGCCTTCAGGCAGGAAATGGAAAATGCGGGTGCGAATTTCCGCGTAGTGACCTATCCCGGCGTAAAGCACAGCTTTACCAATCCCGATGCGGATGAACTGGGCAGGAAATTCGGTCTGCCGCTCGCCTACAACGCTGCTGCCGACCAGGATTCATGGCAACAGACCACGGTGTTCCTGCGCGAGGTGTTCGGTGCAAAATAGTTTTTCGCCTGAATAGAACTGCGACGCACCGGTCGGGGAGCGTTGTTCTTTGCGCATCCGGAATGCCGCTGGCACTGGCGTGCGGCAGGAATATGCCAGCAGCCGTCATTGATGGATGCCATGTACCACAGGCATCCATAAATTTTCCGGGATATTGGGTATGCAATGAAGTGCCTTTGAAAACCTGCCTGCATACCCGGCTGGTTTTTTATCAATTTAAATTTCTCCACATAACCCGTTTCGGCTCTGTTAGAATTTGCGCCGCTGTCGTATTGGTTTCTGGTTGGCTCGCCGTAACGCCGTCTTGTTTTTCTCTTGGAAAGCAGGCCGGGTCTGACGGCCCGCGTGTAGCTGACCTGATTCTGCTGCGATGGAATGTGCCGTACAAAGCGCTGCCAGTGTGCAGGTCAGCAGATCATTGAGGTGCGAAGCTCCAGCCGTTTCGCGGTAGCTCGCCAGCATGCGAGTGCCGGAGCCTTCTATTCACACGAGTTCCCTGCGGGAGTTGTGTGGATATTTCTTCATGTCTGTCTTTCCTTCCAGGACTTCTGGCCGCGCCCTTTTGTGATGACAAGGGTGGCTATGATTTATCCCGAAAAACCTGATGTTCCCATTCGCGTCAAACGCCTGTCGCGTGATGCCATTCGCATCTTCGGCAAAACCATACGGCGCGGCTTTACCAACGCCAGATTGTTTTCCCTGTCGAGGAGCAATACCTGTTTTACCGGGATCACAACTATTTCGCAGACAGAACTGATGCAACGCATCGAAGCAGACCACGCACATCTCATCCTGGACGTGCGCAACCCTGGAGAATACAAGAGGGGGCACATCCCAGGCGCCATAAACATCCCCCATGATCGACTTGATTCCCGTCTTATTGAAATTGTTTCGCATAGCAACAGGGATGTGGTGCTGTACTGCGGCAGCGGCGTACGCGTGGACATTGCCGCAAATATTCTGCAATCTGCGGGTTTCAGCAAGTTGCTGCATCTGGAGGGTGACATGAACAGTTGGCTCAGAAACAGTATGCCAGTTGCGAAATAACCGGTGCGGCCTTGCCGGTCTTTCCGGGTTGTCGAAACAGGATTGCCTCATTATCGACTCGAACGGGAAGTTTAAAAAAGCATGGAATTTATTTGGCCCGGAGAAAGATAATGGAATGGCTGATAGTTATTGCTGCACTGTTCCTTGCCTTCAGTAATGGAGCAAACGACAACTTCAAAGGGTTCGCGACCATCTGGGGGTCGGATACGCTGAATTACCGCCAGGCACTCACGTTGGCAACATTGGCTACGGTGGCTGGTTGTTTCGCTGCCCTGTTTCTTGCCGAAACGCTGGTACAAAACTTTTCCGGCAAGGGGTTGGTTGCAGATGCTGTAGTCAATACGCCCCTGTTTATTCTGAGCGTATCATGCGGCGCGGCGATTACCATTTTCCTCGCAACGCGCTTGGGCTATCCGGTTTCCACCACTCACGCACTGATCGGGGGGCTGATCGGCGCAGGCCTGGCGCAACTCGATAGCGGCGTACAACTCGGCAAATTGATGCAAACCTTTCTGCTGCCGTTGCTGGCCAGCCCATTGCTGGCAGCTATTCTGGGCGCATTGGCATATTCAGCGTTTCGTTTACGCCCGATAGAGGAGGATTGTGTGTGCGCAATCCAGCCGGAAATGTCTGCTGCAACCGCAACCGGCGGTGCTGCACTGCAAAACGCATTGGCACCCTGGCTTGTATTGGGACGTGAAAAGGATTGTGACTCGTTGCCGGTCATTTCGCGTTTCTCGATTACCAACTGGCTGGACAAGCTGCACATCCTGTCCGCTATGGCAATCTGTTTTGCACGCGGAGTGAACGACACGCCGAAAATGGCAGCCCTGCTTATCGCATCCAGGCTGATTGAGGCACAAACCTCCATTCTGTTGCTGTCCGTCGCAATGGCATTTGGCGGAATCGGTTTTGCAAAGAAAGTTGCGGAACGTATGAGCCATCGCGTGACGCGCATGGATCATAGTCAAGGACTGGCTGCCAATTTGATTACTGCGATCCTGGTACTGTTCGCCAGCAAACTGGGGGTGCCAGTTTCCACAACACATGTCTCGGTCGGCTCCATTGCCGGGGTCGGTATGCGTGCACAGACATTGGATTGGACGGCATTGCGCCAAATTATGCTGTCCTGGTTGGCTACACTCCCGTTGGCTGCGCTACTATCCTGGACGGTGAGCGGATTAGTTTGAGTTGCACCCCAAACTGGCTTTCACTCATGTCAATCGTTGAATGTCTGCTTCGGAGGAGATCGACCGTCTGGTTTGTGTCGGTAGTGATGGTTGGCCACTGGCAGCTTCAATGCAGCACGAATTTCTTTATTCCAGCGTCAGCTTCGCGGCAAGCTGTTTAAAGAGCTGACTGATCACTCAGTGCCATAAGCCGACGGTCAATGATGTAGCTGCAACAGGCAGCTATTCGGCCATAGAAGACGGTCGTGCCAGATTAAGCTTACTCGACTATGAGCGACCGCTTCGGAGCAGTCAATTCGAGAAGTTGACCAAGTACAATGTGCCAGAAGCTGATATTGGTATGTTGAAAATTCTGCAAATAACAGCCATTCAACGACACCAGGAAAATGTAACCATTTTAGGCCGAACGGCATATATACATGCACTGGTCAAACGGGCATACTCGACACTTGATCCTAGGTACCTTACAGAAATAAGGTTGATATTTATTTGGTGTTCAGAATAGATTGAATCAGCGCATCTCATCTCGTTAACCAGATAGCAAACATGGCGCGCCGTGTGTAACGGAGTTATCAGTAATGTCTAGGTTGCATTCGAAGAAATACCCCCTGAAATCCCTCTGCATCACGGGCCGTTACCTTGATAGATTGTTGCTATCAGGCTCTAATCGCTTAGATTGCTGTATTCCATCGACTGAATTCATGTGCTAACCGTTAGATCATGTCCCAGATTGACATCAAGAAGAAACTGATGAGCAGCAGGAAAGACCTGCTGGATATAGGCCTTCGCAACAATATGATCAATTTCAGGCGAAACTCAAAGAGCCTGATGATTGTTGACGAGCAGTCAGAGGAAACACTGAAGATTCTTTATCGGCAGGGCAAAACGATGACATTTTTGCCTATGCCAAAAAAGCACCTGAAGCAATTGGCTAACAGCCAAGGCACGGAAGACCAGGCCGCAGAAGTACAGGATGAATCAACCCTTGAGCTGTTACACGAACTTGAGGGAGTCAATTGGGGTGCCCTGATGGGCGCAGATGGCGAGGAAGGGATAGCTCGCCGCCATACGGATACCAGGCTACAGACCGCCCTCACGGAAGAACGATTATTTCTCAATCTGCTCAAGATTCACACTGAAGCCGAGACCTACATTCAGGAGCAAGGTGTCAATGTCTTGTTTTTGGCACTGGGCTTTTTGCACTGGTATGAAGCTGACGCCACAGACAAACTTCGTAAAGCGCCTTTGTTGCTGGTGCCCGTCGAACTCAAAAGAGGGGGCGCAAAGGAATCATTCCAGCTTGAATATGCCGGCGATGACCTGATACCGAATTTATCACTCGCAGCAAAGCTGAAAACTGACTTTGCGCTGGATTTGCCGCAATACGTGACGGATTCCAGTGCAGAGGCTGATGACATGCCATCTCTGACGGAATTTTTCGAGGCTGTTTCGGATTGCGTCAGCAAGCAGAAGCGCTGGAAGGTTGCGCCAGACGAGATCCATCTAGGCTTCTTCTCTTTTGGCAAGTTCTTGATGTTCAATGATCTTGACCCATCGGTCTGGCCGGATGACAAGCAACCGGACAAGCATCCTGTACTGGGAAGATTGCTCGGCGATGGTTTCGTTGATGAAACTCCTGCCGTTGCAGAAGGCATTCACCTTGATGATGTTATCGCACCAGGTGAGGTTCGCTTCGTCCGGGATGCAGACAGCAGTCAGACCCTGGCAATTCTGGAAGCAAGGGCCGGGCGAAATCTGGTGATCCAAGGACCGCCCGGAACCGGCAAATCCCAAACCATCACCAACATCATTGCGGAGTTTCTCGGCTGCGGTAAAACCATTTTGTTCGTAGCGGAAAAAATGGCTGCATTGGAGGTGGTAAAACGGCGCCTCGACGAAAACCATTTAGGTGACGCAGTGCTGGAACTGCACAGTCATAAGGCCACCAAGCAATCAGTCCTTAAAGAGCTTGCGCGCACCCTGGATCAAGGGCGGCCATTGGCGAAGGATGGCTCGGACGAAATTGGGGCTTTGAAGAGAGTACGCGATGAACTTAACGCTTACTGCGAAGCGGTGAATGCTCCAATTGGTGCGAGCAATACACCTTTTATCGAGGCGCTGGGGCATTATCTTCAGCTAAAAAGGGAGCACGGTTATTTACCCGTCTGGTCGTTTGAGCCAATGAGAAATTGGTCGCAAAAAGACCAAGTGCGATTGCGTGAGAAAGTCTCCGAGCTGGCTATGCAACTGCAAGAAATGGGGCAGCCATCAAACAATCCGTTCTGGGGAAGCCGTAGAAACACTTTCTCTCCTGTCGAGCACAACCAAACCACTGAAGTTTTGAACCAGGCCATTTCCATGCTTCAGAGCATTTCCAGTTATGCAGGCCAATTGGCTACACATTTGGGCTTGGGGCGGCCAGTCACTTTGGCAGAGGTCGATATTATTTGCCGCGCTGCACAGCGCGCAGCTGAGGCACCACGCCTTCAAGGATTACGCTTATCCACCAATGACTGGCAAACTCGACGGGATGCCATCAGGGAGTTGTTGGAGGCAGGTAATCTGATGATAAAAATACAAGCTCAGCATAGCGCAATACTGATCGAGCTTGCCTGGGAGCAGGACGTGATGGTCGAGCGCCTGCACTTTGTCAATTATGGAGGTAAGTGGTGGCGTCTTTTGTCAGGCAAATTCCGGCAATCGCGTGCCAGACTCCAAGGGTTGTGCAAGAGCCCTTTACCTAAAGATAATGCAGAATGTTTGTCCGTAATTGACGGCATTCTTGAGTATCAGCAGCACAAGCGGATATATGATCAGCATGTTGCTCTGGGCGATGCGCTTTTCGGCGCGCAATGGAATAAGCAGCGGTCAGATTGGGATGTGCTCAGGCAATTGAGTGAATGGGTTATTGCGCTTTACGACGACCTTGGCAAAGGCATGCTACCTGTGGGGATTGTAGATTTTTTGTCTGGCCATCCTGATGCCAGCCGCCTGAACGAGGCCGTCATCCCAATCAGGGAAGCCGCAAAGGCGTTGCGCCTTCAGTTGGAAGAGCTCGTCAAACGGCTGACATTGGAAGAAACATTTCCGGCCAATTCACTGCTGGCGTTGCCGTTGAATGAGTTGAATGACCGGCTGCAATTATGGCTCAAGGAATTACCCAAGCTGTACCAGTTGGCAAGATTCAATCAGTTGCATGATGAGATGGTTGAACTTGGCCTTAATGAGGTTGTGGAAAAAGCCGCGCATTGGCAACACAAATCAACCGACCTGGTTAATGCATTTGATTTGACTTGGTATTCCGGATTGGTGGAACAAGGTTATACAAATTCGCCACAATTGCTGAAATTCGACCATGTGAAACAGGCGCACCTGCTCGATAAGTTTCGCCGTCTGGACCAATCTTCCCTCGGGCATGCCCAGACAGAGTTGGCCAAATCCATATGGGACAGGATGCCAAGCATCAACCAGCCGGGCGAGATGGCGGTGATCCGCAACGAGCTGAATAAAAAACGCCGCCTGATGCCCATCCGCCAGCTCATTGAGCAGGCCGGGCGCGCAATCCAGCACATCAAGCCCGTGTTCATGATGAGTCCGATGTCGATTGCCAACTTCCTTCCTCCCGGAAAGCTGGAGTTTGATGTGGTCATATTCGATGAGGCTTCCCAAGTGAAGGCAGTAGATGCCTTTGGAGCCATGCTGCGGGGACGCCAGGTGATTGTGGTGGGCGATACCAGACAAATGCCCCCGACCGATTTTTTCAGCCGCGAAATTGAAACAGACGAAGAGGACAACACCACCAGCGATATCGAAAGTGTATTGTCAATGTTCCGTGCACGCGGCGCACAGGAACGCTATCTGAGCTGGCATTATCGCAGCCGCCATGAATCACTGATTGCGGTTTCCAACGTGGAATTCTACGACCGCAGGCTGGTAATCTTCCCCTCTCCCGGAACCAACAAGCACGCTACCGGACTTAAATTCAGGCACTTGCCGGAAGCCCTTTATGACCGTGGCCGGACTCGCACCAATCGTGAGGAAGCAAGAGCGGTAGCACAAGCGGTGATGGCGCATGCGGAGAATAACCCGGAGCTATCGCTGGGTGTCGTCGCATTCAGCATGGCACAGCGCGACTTGATTCAGATAGAGGTTGAACTGTTGCGGCGGGAGAACCAGGCAGTCGATGCATATTTCAATGGGGCGCACCCCACGGAGCCGTTCTTCGTCAAAAACCTTGAGAATGTTCAGGGCGACGAGCGCGATGTCATTTTCATCAGCATCGGCTATGGCCGTAACGAGTCCGGGCGAATCGCCAGGGAATTCGGCCCGGTCAATCGCGAAGGCGGTGAGCGCAGGCTGAACGTATTGATCAGCCGCGCAAAAATGGGCATGGAGGTATTTTGCAATTTCCGTGCGGATGAACTGGAGCTCGATCCTTATGCCAGCCACGGAGCACGCGCCCTCAAGCATTTCCTCAAGTATGCAGAAACCAGGGTGCTGGACATTCCCAAGCCGACCGGCAAACAGGCGGACTCGCCTTTTGAGATGGAAGTCATACATGCCCTTCGGGAGCGTGGCTACCAGGTCGAACCGCAGGTGGGCACGGCTGGATACTTCATCGACATTGCCGTCAAGGATCCTGAGTTTCTTGGCCGGTATATCCTCGCAATAGAATGTGATGGCGCCAGCTACCACAGCTCACGTTCTGCCCGCGACCGAGACCGTTTGCGCCAAGGTGTTCTGGAAAGTCTGGGTTGGCGCTTCCACCGGATATGGAGCACGGATTGGTTCAGGGATTCTGCACAAGAGCTGGAACGGACTGTTGCCGCCATCGAGGCGGCAAGGCAAGCGATCAAATTGGACCATCCGGTAGAGGCAACAATCAAGCCGGTGAAAGAGCCCGTCATCAAACGCAAAGCGGTTGATGAGGATGAGTCTGTTACTGACGAGATGGCTTACTGCAAGGCATTGCTGCGTAGGCCAAAAGATGCCACGCAAGCCCTGCATGAAATTCCCGCCGAATATCTGGCTGAGCTTATAAAAGCCATCGTAGATATCGAAGCCCCGGTGCATGAGACGGAAGTAACCAAACGCCTGATGGAATCGTTTGGCGTATCGCGCGCAGGTAGCCGGATATCGGAGAACGTTGATGCTGCGATAAAACACGGGCATCGCAACAAATTATTTCACTATGCCGCTGGGTTTGTTTACACCGATAAAGCTTGTGCCGCCAAAGCAAGGAACCGCAGTGCATTTGAGCCATCCGAGCGCAAGATCGAGCTGATTGCCAAAGAAGAACTGGATGCCGCAATTCTTGACGTGGTCAGAATGGGGTTTTCCATCAGCCCTGATGCTGCCGTATCGGGCGCGCTCGATATGCTCGGGTTCGGGCGCGCCTCGGCGAATATCGCCAGCACGATGAACGCGCGCATCAAGTCGTTGTTGAAAGCTGGTCGTTTGAAGCGGCACGAAGATAAACTGGTTGCGGCAGATGCCGGAGATGCATCTTGAAATTCATCTACCTTGCCACCTGCAAGAAAGTATCTGCCGGCCTTCATTAAACCGAACATGACTTCAAAACATTCATCGACCAATCGCCTGTTGAATACAGGTTTTTTCGAAGGTATGAATTCCTTTGCCGACATTGAGGCCAGGATTTCCGCGCTGCCCGGCAACAAGGAGCGCGGTGATGCCTTCGAGGTGTTTGCCGAGGCCTATCTCGCCACCCAGAAAATCGCGCTGGCACAGGAAGTGTGGCCGTTCGAGGCGGTTCCGCTGGATCAGCGCAAGGCGCTTTCGCTCGACACCGGGCGCGACATGGGCGTGGACGGCACATATCTGACTACCGATGGCGAGTTGCGCGCTTATCAGGTCAAGTTCCGCAGCAACCTGACTTGAGCGAAGAGTGTCTGCAGCTGATAGCGCAGTTTGTCGAGCTGAGAAAATATGCGCTCGAAAATTGGAGGCCTAGCACCCATTTGATGGGAACATTCGATACTATTCAGTATTCCCAAAGGGAAAGAGCGTTTCCTTTGTTTTGTTTTGATGGTGTGGAAAAATTCAACTTTGGCGATGGGAATGCTCAAATATTTTTCGAAAAAGATAACATGGGGAGAGTGTCCTTTTCTTTGGACTGGAGTTGCTTTTAAGGGGCATGAAATAAGCTGCGCCATCGAGTCAATGACCGGATAGCAACCGATCTTTAAGCAGACGAGAGGGTGACGATTGAGGCGGAAGGAACTGTTCCAGAGATGTTCAAGCAGATTTTGAAGAAGGCGGGAGGGGCGTAGGCATGAACGAGATCATTTGCCCGCACTGCGGGAAAGCATTCAAAATTGACGAGGCCGGGTACGCAGACATCCTCAAGCAGGTTCGCGACAACGAGTTCGAGCAGCAGTTGCACGAGCGGCTTGAGCTGGCCGAGCAGGACAAGCGGAATGCCGTCGAACTTGCCCAAACTAAGGCCGCCAGCGAATTGCAGAAAGCTGCCGCAGCGAAGGACGCCGAGATTCAGGAGCTGAAGGCCAGGCTCGATGCCGGTGAGGTCGCGCGGAAGCTCGCCGTGACCGAGGCGCTAAGCGCCGTGGAAAAAGAGCGTGATGCGCTCGCGAACGAGCTTACGCAGACGAAGCATGACAAGCATGCCGCCGCCGAGCTAGCCGAGGCGAAGCGCATTAACGAACTGCAGAAGGCTGCCGCAACGAAGGAGGCGGAGATACAGGGCCTGAAGGCAAAGCTCGACGCCATTGAGGTTGCACAGAAGCTCGCGATCACCGAGGCAGTAAGTGCGGTCGAGAAGGAACGCGATGATCTGAAGAATGGCCTCCAGCGAGTGGAGCTTGAGAAGCAGCTTGCCGAAAAGTCGCTCAAGGACAAGTACGAGACGCAGATCAAGGATCGCGATGACGCAATCGAGCGCCTCCGGGATATGAAGGTTCGCCTGTCGACTAAAATGGTCGGCGAAACACTCGAGCAACACTGCGAGACCGAGTTCAACCGCATTCGAGCGACGGCATTTCCGAGGGCATATTTCGAGAAGGACAACGACGCGCGGACTGGCAGCAAGGGCGACTACGTCTTTCGCGACTCGGATGAGGCTGGCACCGAGATTGTCTCGATCATGTTCGAGATGAAAAACGAGAGCGATGAGACAGCTGCCAGGAAGAAGAACGAAGATTTTCTCAAAGAGCTCGACAAGGACCGTACTGAGAAGAGCTGTGAATACGCAATCCTCGTTTCACTTCTTGAGCCTGATAGCGAGCTTTACAACTCCGGCATTGTCGATGTGTCTCACCGTTATCGGAAGATGTATGTCGTCCGGCCGCAATTCTTCATCCCGATCATAACGCTGCTGCGAAACGCCGCCCAGAATTCACTGAAGTACAAAACCGAGCTCGCGCTGGTGAAAGCACAGAACATTGATATCACGAACTTCGAAAACGATCTCGATGCGTTCAAGACTGGCTTCGCCCGGAACTACGAACTGGCGTCCAAGAAATTTAAGACGGCTATTGAGGAGATCGACAAGACCATCGAACACCTCCAGAAGACCAAGGACGCCCTGCTCGGTTCAGAAAACAACCTCCGCCTTGCCAACAACAAGGCCGACGACTTGACCGTCAAGAAACTGACCAAGGGTAACCCCACAATGGCCGCAAAGTTCGCTGAGCTCAAAAATCCTGGTCCTTCTGATGCAGGATGAGTCACATCAGAGAGCTAATCTTCGGTAACGAGTGCCTCCAAGGTCAGCATTCCGCCTCAATGCGCGGAGAGCTTACCGATGGCTGGTAAGTTTGCCCCAACAACCTACGGACGGCGTCGTGAGTCTTAAATGACCACACACCAAAGATGTAAGGATAGCCCAGAACGGGGGGGCGGTTACTACATCACAGCGGCCGTTGAAACGTCACGTTGCCTATGTCGGCTCTGGCCGACGACCGGACTTCGATCAAATCAAACCTTAGGCCGCAGTTATTTCAACGTAAATAACATGCCCTAACTTATGCGCCAGCAACTCTCAAGGTTGACTTACACTTTGGGTAGTTTTTACATCCCCAGAAATTACCCTTAGTACGCCAAATCATTTTGACACCACAGGAGGCACAGGTTGGCGTGGTGTAGTCCCCATCCGTCGCAAATGCTAATAGCTGCGCCTTCTTCTCCTCCGGCAACTTCAGGATCATCGAAATAAACTTTTCCCCATCAATCAGAAATAATTTGTCGCGATGATCTTCTGCAAACTGCTTAGCATCTGCGGAAAATGAGCTTGTGGTCATAAATATGCCTTTACCCGCAGACTCGTGCGCCATAACACCAAATAGCTCACGAATTGGACTTACTCCGACCATCTTGCTCCAAGCCTTGCACTGAATTGCATATTCGAGGACTGACGAACTCTTCGCATAAATGCGAGCATCAATCCCACCATCTGAGCCGTGGCTGATTGTCTCTACTCGCTTACCTAAAAGACGAAAGTACTCCGCAGCAAGCAGCTCAAACCTCTTCCATTCAAGTGATCTTAATAGCACGATTGTCCACTCGGTATGCTGTGGCGCTGCTGAGCCTCTCGGCCCAAATACACCCCAGTCAGTCGTAGGAGATTTGATTGGTGGGCTAGGAGATTTTGCAACCGGAAAAGAATTTCTTTGATCCTTACCTTGCTCCGTGCCCGGTTCATCCTGAGGATCGGAATTCCTATCGCGCCCCAGAACAAATGAACCCAGTGCCATCACAAGAAAAAACACCGCGACATAAGGCGCAAATGTATGCGAGAGCGTCGCGGGCACGTTGCCAAGGAAGCTAGGTAATAGGCTTCGAAGCAATATGTAGGCAGAGATAGCCAACAGAAGATTTATTGGCCAAGGTAGTCCGATAAATACCAAGACAATGCTCTCTTCTTCCTTCCTCCTCCGACGCCTTGTCATGTCTTAACCCATGCTAAATAGAGTCGGGATGCTATCAGAGTAGGTGTCGGCAATATATATGCCGAAATGCCTATATATTTCGGCCTATGTATTCAAACATGGCCGTGGATGGTGTGTACGTTCTTGTGTTTTCTCTCGAAGAACTAAAGGGCATTTCCAACAGCAAGGACTTCTGTGAGGCACTCGACTTCAAAGCTGATCGCCTGCGCTTCGATACAGGAGGTTGCCAACCAGGCAGTCAACCGGATCTGCGCGAAAAGCCGCGCAGGCCGGTTACTTCTACGTTGAACGTCTGCTCTTAATCCAAAACTGGAAGCGATTCAGATTAACCTGAAATGGCAGCAATGGCCGAGGAGGAGACGGTCAGGGCTCTCAGCCAGAACTTCAGCTTCGTGTCGGGTGCTGCACTTCCCAGCAAGCAATTTTTCAACATGAAGTTGGCTGAATACCAAGTATGGTCAGTGGCAACCGAATTACCGGGGTAGCACCCGAATATTCACACCGGCGTTTCAGCCCCTGCCGACAATGCCACCTTCAGCGCGTCATCCACATGTTCCAGCCACACGAACTCGAGCTTCTCTCTCGCCTCGGCGGGAATATCTTCCATATCCCTGCGGTTGCGGGCGGGCAGCATCACGGTCTTGATGCCGGCGCGCAGCGCGGCGAGCACTTTTTCTTTCACGCCGCC
>Ga0209212_1004752_pt1 | contig 16579 bp, 15 predicted proteins | sample RifGroC2_FD_183996 | JGI IMG/M metagenome (GOLD analysis project Ga0209212, IMG submission 183996) | Groundwater microbial communities from Rifle, Colorado, USA - Groundwater C2 (SPAdes) (version 2) | ecosystem: Environmental > Aquatic > Deep subsurface > Groundwater | place: Rifle, Colorado...
GCGACGGCGTTGTCTCGGGCGCCGCCCTGAGCAGGCTCCTGGGCGTGTCGCGCACCGCGGTATGGAAGCACGTCAAGGGGCTTCGGGCCAGCGGGTACCAGATCGAGGCCGTCCCGTCCAGGGGGTACCGGCTGCTCTCCTCACCGAAAATCCTCAACCAGCTCGACATCAGCGCCGGTCTCTGCACCGGGAGGATCGGGACTTCCATCGTCTGTCTCAAAGAGACCGAATCGACCAATGCCGTCGCCTTCAGGATGGCCGAAGAAGGTGCCCCCGAGGGGACCGTCGTCATCGCCGATGCGCAGACTGCAGGGAAGGGGAGGCTTGGCCGGCTCTGGCTCTCTCCACCGGGTGTCAACCTTTACTGCTCGGTGGTGCTGCGTCCGGAGATAACGCCGGTCGCCGCCTGCCAGCTCACCTTTCTTTCCGTGGTCGCCGTGGCGCGCGCCATCGAGCAATGCAGCGACCTGAAGCCGCAGATCAAGTGGCCAAACGACATACTGATAGGCGGGAAGAAGGTCGCGGGGCTGTTGAACGAGATGAACGCCGAGACCGAGCAGGTGAACTTCGTGGTCCTTGGCATCGGCGTCAACCTCAACGTGAGACGCGCCGCGCTGGGGGAAGCGCTGCGCCACCCCGCGACGTCGCTCCTTGAGGAGGGTGGCGTCGAGATCGACCGGGTAGCCTTCACCCGCACGCTGCTGATCGAGCTGGACCGGCTTTACGACAGGTTCCTGAAGGAAGGGGAACAGCCGGTGCGCGCCGAATGGCTGGAGCGTTCCGCGATCAAGGGGCGCAGCGTCAAGGTGGACCAGGGTAACCGCCACTTCACCGGCGTGGTGCAGGGGGTGGACTCCTTCGGGGCGCTCCTCGTGCAGCTTTCCGACGGCACGGTGGAGACGGTCCTCTCCGGGGACGTCTCGCTTATCTAGAGGTTCAGGCAAAGCTGCAAAGGCGCTCACGCAAAGCCGCAAAGGCGCAAAGGACGGCAGAAAACTTCGCTCACTCCCTCCCCTTCAAGGGGAGCCAGCCGAAGCCCCCATCCCCCTCCTGACCTCCCCCTTGAAGGGGGAGGGACGTAGAGCAAACTCCTCTTTCAAGGGAAAGGGAATTGCGGCGGAAGGTCAGTAAGTAATTTGGGTTATACCGATTTTCGTTTCGAGTAGATTGCTTCGCGCCTTTGTGGCCTTGCGTGAGATGGGATATACGGATTCTGGATTTTGATTAGCTTTGCTTTGCGCCTTTGCGGCTTTGCGTGAGGAGGTTAGGTTTTGCTTTTGGTTATCGACGTTGGCAACAGCAACATCGTTCTCGGCATTTACGATGAGGAACGCCTGGTAAGGGACTGGCGGGTATCGACGGACAAGTCCAAGACCATCGACGAGTACGGGATACTTTTCCACGACCTGTTTCGCCTGGCCGGAATCGTCTTCTCGGACGTCAAGGACATCATCGTCTCATCTGTAGTCCCCACCCTCACCGGGGTGCTGGAGAAACTCGCACGCCAGTATTTCCAGATCACGCCGTACATCGTCGGCCCGGGGATCAAGACCGGGATGCCGATCCACTACGACAACCCCAAGGAGGTCGGCGCCGACAGGATCGTGAACGCCATCGCCGGTTTCGAAAAGTACCACACGGCGCTCATCATCGTGGATTTCGGCACCGCCACCACCTTCGACTACGTGAACAAGAAGGGAGAATACTGCGGCGGCGCCATCGCACCGGGGCTCGCCATCTCCATGGAGGCGCTGTTCCAGAAGGCGAGCAAGCTGCCGCGCGTGGACATCGCACGCCCCCCCAGCATCATCGCCAAGAACACGGTCAACTCCATGCAGGCCGGCATCTTCTACGGCTACGTAGGTCTCGTGGACGGCATCGTGCAGCGGATGAAAAGCGAGGGAAAGGAGAGCCCCAAGGTGATCGCCACCGGCGGGCTCGCCTCGCTGATCGCGCCTGAATCCTCGACCATCGAGGCCGTGGACGAGTTCCTCACCCTGGAGGGGCTGCGCATCATCTACCAGAGAAACAAGCCGTCGGATTAAGATTAAGATAAAGATAAAGATAAAGATAAAGATAAAGATAAAGATAACTAGATAAAGGAGAAACAACGAGGGGATACTGTTGGAGTTGTAACCAGCTAATCGATACAGATACGGTCAGGTAGTTTGTTTCAGTTGCTTTCGCTTTGCTCAATCGGTCTCGTTTCAGAGTAGGTCATTTGATCTTCTATTCTAAAGGAGGGCACTATGGGAAGGTATGAAACGGCAAAACTGCGAAACCTCGGTATTGTAGCTCACGGCGGCGCCGGAAAGACCTCGCTCGCCGAGGCGATCCTGTTCGACACCGGCATGATCGACCGCCTCGGCCGGGTCGACGACGGCAGCTCCACGATGGACTTCGAGCCCGAAGAGATCAAGCGTCGCATCTCCATCACCTCTTCCCTGGACCACTGCGAGTGGAAAGGGCACTCCATCCACATAGTCGACACCCCCGGCTACGGCAACTTCATCGCCGACACCCGCGCCTGCATGAGGACGCTCGATTGCGCCGTGGTGATCCTCTCCGCCATCTCCGGCGTAAAGGTCCAGACCGAGGAGGTCTGGGACTGGGCCAACGAGTTCGAGATCCCGCGCATCGCCTTCGTGAGCAAGATGGACCGGGAACGGGCCAGCTTCTTCCGCGCCATCGACGACATGGAAAAGTCGCTGGGGGCCCGCGGCGTCGCCGTGCAGATACCGCTTGGGGCCGAGGAGAACTTCGAGGGTGTGATAGACCTGGTCCGTATGAAGGCCTACCGCTACCAGAAAGACATGTCGGGCAAGTTCTCCGAGGAGGAGATCCCCGCCGAGTACCTCGACGAGGCGAAGCGTCTCAGGGAGCTGATGGTCGAGACCGTCGCCGAGGCTTACGACGCGCTGACCGAGAAATTCCTCGAGGCCGGAGAACTGACCGAGGAGGAGATCGTGGACGGCATCAGGGTGGGGACGCTCAGGAGCACCTTCACCGCCGTTTTCTGCGGCTCGGCCACCATGAACATCGGGGTCCCGCAGCTCCTAGATGGCGTATGCGACTACCTCCCGTCCCCCCTGGACCGGACCAAGGCGGTCGGCATGGATCCCAAGACCGAGCAGATCATCGAGCGCGCGCCGCTGGAGAGCGAACCGTTTTCGGCCCTGGTCTTCAAGACCACCTCGGACCCCTACACCGGCAAGATCACCATCTTCAGGGTCTATTCCGGTGTGCTCAACTCCGATTCCGTGATCTACAACTCGACCAAGGACGTCCAGGAACGTATCGGCCAGATCTACGAACTCGAAGGGAAGAAGCAGCACCCGATCAAGCAGGCGGTGGCGGGCGACATCGTGGCGGTATCGAAGCTGAAGGATACCGTGACCGGCGACACCCTTTGCGACGATTCGAAGCCGATCGTCTACGAGCCGGCCCAGCCTCTGCTGCCGGTGATCTCCTACGCCATCCAGCCCAAGACCAAGGCGGACGAGGACAAGATACATTCCGCGCTGCACCGGATGATCGAGGAGGACCCGACCATCGAGTCGCACCGCGACCCGCAGACCAGGGAGTTCATCATCTCCGGGATGGGCCAGGTCCACCTCGAGGTGATCGTCGAGAAGATGAAACGGAAGTTCGGGGTGGAGGTTCTCCTCAAGACCCCGAAGGTCCCCTACCTGGAGACCATCCGCGGCAGCGCCAAGGTGCAGGGGAAATACAAGAAGCAGTCCGGCGGCCGCGGCCAGTACGGTGACTGCTGGATCGAACTCTCTCCGCTGCCGCGCGGCGAGGGATACCTGTTCGAGGACAAGATCGTCGGCGGCGTGATACCGCGCCAGTACATCCCGGCGGTCGACAAGGGTATCCAGGAGGCGGCCAAGGAGGGTTTCCTGGCCGGCAACCCGGTGGTCGACATCAAGGTGGCGCTCCTCGACGGTTCCTTCCACACGGTCGACTCGTCGGAGATGGCGTTCAAGGTCGCCGGGTCCATGGCCTTCAAGAAGGCGATGGAACAGTGCAAACCGGTGCTCCTCGAGCCGATCGTCAACATGAAGATCACCGTCCCGGACGAGAACATGGGCGACGTCATCGGCGATCTCAACTCGCGGCGGGGCAAGGTGGTCGGGGTCGAGCCCAAGGCGAACTCGCAGATCATCAGGAGCGTCGTCCCGATGTCGGAGGTCCTCACCTATTCCAACGACCTCCGCTCCATGACCAGCGACCGCGGCATGTTCTCCTCCGAGTTCTCCCACTACGAAGAGGTGCCAAGCCACCTGGCGCAGAAGATCATCACCGAGTCCCTGGAGCAAAAGGGCAACGGGAACCACAAGGGGGCGTAGCTGCTGGAGGCGCCTAAACCAATTGACAATTGACAATTGACGATTGACAACGTAACAGACGCGAAAGCAATTGACAGTTGACAATTGACAACGTACCTGCGAAACGAATTGACGGATCCTGACTAGCGATCATCTTCCACTTTCAAAACTTCCCCCTCCCCTTCAAGGGGAGGGACGGGGTGGGGATGGGTGAAACCGATAATTCAATCTGAACTGAGCAAGGGAGGAGGAAGTAGATGCCTAACCAATTTTCACCTGACGACGCAGACGAACACACCTCGGAAAAGAAGAGTTCACAGAACCGACTCCTCCTGCTGCTCTTGCTGCTTGCCTTGCTGTTCGGATATCTCTATTTCTTTACCGGCCTGATCAAGCCGCGTGAGGAAAAACCCGCGCCGCCGCCCGCACAGGAATCGGTGGTCAAAAAGCCCATCCCTCCGCGCCCGGACCAGGCCGCGGCTCCCGCTCCCCCCGGTGCTGCACCGACTTCCGGGGCACAGGCACCGAAGGCGGCGGCTCCCACGGCGAAACCTGCAGAGCCGGCAGCCAAGCCCGCGCCCGCTGCACCTGCAGCTGCGCCTGCAGCCAAACCCGCGCCTGCCGCACCGGCCGCACCTGCCGCTAAGGCCGCGCCCGCGGCACCTGCGGCCAAACCCGCGCCTGCCGCACCGGCAGCCAAACCCGCAGCGCCTGCCGCGAAAGCCGCACCCGCGGCACCTGCTGCCAAGCCAGCGCCGGCCGCAAAAGAGGCAAAACCTGCGGCGCCCGCCAAGGAGGCGAAACCGGCTGCCACCGCGAAGGAAACAAAGCCTGCCGCCAAGGAGGCCAAGCCTGCAGCTGAGGGCAAGGCAAAGGGAGTTGCCAAGGCGAAGCCTGCTGCGAAGACCGCCGCTGGCGCCTACGCAATCGAGATCGATGGAGACCTCGCCGAGAGCGAGATCGGTTCCGTCACTGCCAAGCTGAAACAGGCCGGGATAACGACCAACGTGGTCAAGATCAAATCGCAAAAGGGCGAGCCGATGCACCGCCTGTTCCTTGCCGATTTCGGCAACAGGGATGAGGCCGCCGAGGAACTCGACCGCCTGAAAGCCATTGCGCCTAACGCCTTCATGCTCAAGGAGAACGGCAGGTACGCCGTCTACGGGGGCTCCTTCCTTCGTGAGGGTAAGGCTGCCGTGGAGCAGGACCGCCTTTATGACAAGGGTGTCAAGCTCCTGCTTAAAAAGGCCACCATACCGGTCGCCGTCTACAAGGTCCGCGCCGGCAGCTTCGCCGACAAGGCCGGGGCGGAGAAAGCGGCAGGGAAACTGAAGAAATCGGGGCTCACAGCAAAGGCTGTCAAGGCCGGAAAGTAGCGTGACGGAAAAAGTAACGTTCAGGATTTCCGCTGCGGCAGCGCCGTACGTCGGAGCGGACAAGCCGCGGCAGGTAAGGCTAAAGGCAGCATCCGGACAGGTGGCGCTTCCCCCTGCCGATATGGTCCTGCTTCTTTACTACCTCTGCCATGACCAGGATCCCGAGGTGAAACGGAGCGCTATTGCCACGCTGCGTCGGCTCGACGTCGCCGTCATCAGCGAGCTGCTCTCCAACCGGGAGCTGCACCCGCGCATCCTCGAGGCCCTGGTGCAGTTGCACGGCAAAAAGGCGGAACTGGCGCCGCTTTTCGCCAGCCACCCGATGCTCAGCGAGAAGGGCGCCGCCTTGCTGGCGACACAGGGGGATTATTCCGCGGACGCGGCGCCCACAGAAAAGGAGACCCCTCATTCCGGGGCGCCGGTCCAAACCGATGCCGAACCGGTTTCATCCCGGGACGAACCGCTGGACGAGGAAGAGCCGCAAGCCGAGGAAGAGCCGCTGGACGAGGAAGAGTACCAGTCCAAGTTCCAGATGGCCCAGGAGATGGGGGTGAGCGACAAGATCAAGATGGCCATGACCGGCGACAAGGAGTGGCGCAACATCCTGATCAAGGACAACAACAAGCTTGTCTCCAGTGCCGCGATCAAGAACCCCCGGATGACCGAGGCGGAGGTCCTCACCATCGCCAAATCGGCGGTGCAAAACGACGAGATCATGCGTGTCATCTGCGCGAACAAGGAGTGGATCAAGAACGCGCTGATCAGGAAGGCGCTGGTGGAGAATAGCAAGACCCCGCTCCCTGCCGCCCTCCGTTTCGTAGCGACTCTCGGCGAGAAGGACCTGGCCTCGCTGGCCAAGAGCAAGAACGTCTCCTCGGTGATCGCTTCGCAGGCACGCAGGATTTTGATGAGCAAGAAGGATTCAAGATAATTGGAGGGGCTTCGATGGCTCTTGTAAATCAGGCAAAGCGAGAAATAAACGCGAAGATCGTGTTCTTCGGCCCGGGTGCTGCCGGCAAGGCAACGAGCTTGAAGCATGTGCACAGTAAGCTCAAGCCGGAGTACCGCGGCCCGATGAAGGTTATGAACGTCCAGAACGGGCGCATGCTCTTTTTCGACTTCACTCCCCCCGGCGACGGCAACGTCGACGGCTACAGGGTCCGCTTCCACCTCTACACTGTCTCCGGCTCCGACGTCGATCCGGCCTCCTGGAAGATGGTGCTGAAGGGAGTGGACGGGGTGGTCTTCGTGGGGGATTCCGCGCGCGAGCGGCTTTCCGAAAACCGCGGCAGCATGGAGAACCTGCAGTCCTACCTGAACGGGTACGGGCAGAACCTCGCCACCATCCCGACGGTGCTGCAGTACAACAAATCCGATCTCCCGGATGCGCTCCCGCTCGCCGACATCGAGCGCTCGCTCAACCCCTCCCGGCTTCCCGGCTTCAGGACCAGCAGCCAGACCGGCGATGGCGTGCTTCAGGCACTCATGGCGCTGGTCAAAACGGTTCTCTCCGGGCTGCGCGCCAGGGGAGCTGAAGGAATCGCCAGCGCGGATGGGCTGCAGCGGATGGTGGAAACCCCCGCACCGCAGGCCGCGCCAATCCCAGCACCGCAGCTGCAGACGGAGCCGGAAGCTCGCCCCGAGCCCGTTGCCGCGGCCGTTCCCGAGCCGCCGCCCGCACCCGTGGCTCCGCCCGCGCCCGAGCCTTCGCCCGCAGCGGAAGAAGAGCTCAGCCTCGAACTGGCCGGCCCGCCTCGTTCGGCTGGAGGCGACAGGATCAGCGTGCCGCTCACCATCCGCAGCGGCTCCCAAAGCAAGTCCGTGCTGCTGACCCTCTCTCTGTCCGTCGCGGAAGGGTAGCGACATTGGGACCCGATCTGGACATACAGATGCTGGCAAGGCTGCTCCTGGCCTCGCTCCTGGGGGGGCTGATCGGGCTGGAGCGCGAGATCCACGGCAGACCTGCGGGATTCAGGACCCATCTCCTGGTCTCGCTGGGATCCTGCCTCTTCTGCATCACCTCTGTCGAGTTCTACAGGCTGTTCGGTAACTTCTCGGGCACCGTCCCGGTGGGGATCGACCCGGGGAGGATCGCCGCCCAGGTGGTCACCGGCATCGGTTTCCTCGGGGCAGGGGCCATCATAAGGGAGCGCGCCGCCATCCGCGGGCTCACCACCGCCGCCTGCCTCTGGGTCGCGGCGGCGCTCGGCATCGCCTGCGGTGTCGGGCTTTTCTATCTTGCCATTTGCGTCACCCTGGTGGCGCTGGCCAACCTGCTGCTGCTGAAGCAGGTGGAGAAGAGGCTCAACCGGGACACCTACGTGATGGTGAAGGTGTGGGGCGATGACAGCAACGATTTCGTCGGCAGGGTCTACAAGGTCCTCGCCGAATGCGGCATCGACCACATGGACGCGAAGTTCGTGAAGGACATCGAGAAGCGGCTTTTATTCATCGAGTTCCAGGTCAGGCAGCCGAAGAGGGGGCGATCGCCTGAACTCCTTGCGCAGATAAGCAAGCTCGAGGGATTGAAGAGGGTCGCAGTCGAGTAACCGGCCCGCCTCATGGTGCGCATTTTCCCATCGTGGCAACCAGAAAGGAGAGTATGAGCATGGCGGAACTTAAAGGGAGCAAGACAGAGAAGAACCTGCAGGAGGCCTTTGCCGGCGAATCGATGGCGCGCAACAAGTACACCTTCTTCGCATCGGCGGCCAAGAAGGAGGGATACGAGCAGGTGGCTGCGCTTTTCCTCGAAACGGCTGAGAACGAGAGGGAGCATGCGAAGCTCCATTTCAAGGCGCTGGCTGGTATCGGCAACACCATCACCAACCTGAAGGCTGCCGCTGCCGGGGAATACGCCGAGTGGGTCGACATGTACCCGCGCATGGCCAATGAGGCGAGAGGGGAAGGTTTCAACGCCATCGCCGACATGTTCGAGGGGATTGCCAAGATAGAGAAGGCGCATCAGGAACGGTACAAGGCGCTGCTGGCCTCCATCGAGGAGGGGACGGTGTTCAAGTCTGAAGAGCCAACCAGCTGGAAATGCCGGAATTGCGGTCACATCCATGAGGGTACCGGTGCGCCTGACATCTGCCCGGTATGCCATCACCCGAAGGCGTATTTCGAGCTTCTCGCAGAAAACTACTAGGGCACCCGGGGGAGGGGGGACGTATCCGTAACGCCTCGCTCAGCCCCGCTGCATCGCCCGTATCCCTTACCAAAATGCTTGTATACACGTTATGCGGCATGTTATGATGCGATGGTTTTTCATTAGCAAAGGAGGCACGCATGGCAATTATCACAATTTCCAGAGAGATGGGTACCGGCGCGTATGCCGTCGCCAAGGAGCTGGCGAAGAGGCTCAAGTATACCCTGATCGACCGCGTGAAGATCGAGGAACTGGCGCCGAGCTACGGCCTCACCAACGAAATCCTCGAGAGGGTCGACGAAAAGCCCCCCTCATACAGGACCGCCGAGGACCGCCTTCAGGCTGCACATCTCGCTACGATGGAACTGATCCTGCTGGAAAGCGCGAAGAAGGGGAACGTGATCCTTTACGGCAGGGGCGGGCAGGACCTGATCAAGGGGCTCAAGAACGTGCTGAAGGTGCGCTTCATCGCGCCTTTTGAAGATCGTGTGGAAAAGTTCGCCGAGAGGGAGTGGATCGATCCGGACCTGGCCCGCGAGCTTATCAGGAAGAGCGACCACCAGCTCGGTGGTTTCATCCACTTCTACTTCAACCGCAACTGGAGCGATCCGCTGGCGTACGACCTGATTTTCAACACGACCCTCTTCGCCCACAACTCCATGGTGGAGTGCATCGTGGCAGCGTCCAAGGATCCGCGTCTCAAGGAGGACGAGGAAGAGTCGATGACGCTTCTCGATGACTTAATCCTTGCCAAACGCGTGGAGGTGGAACTGCTCAAGTCCCCGCTGGCGCGCGCCCTCAAGTTCCATATCAGCGCCGAGGACGGCGTGGTGACCCTTTCCGGGCACGTGCAGGCCGATGACGAGATCGAGGAAGCGGGCAGGATCGCCCTGGCGGTGGATGGGGTTTCCGACGTGGAGAACGAGCTTGACGTCCTGAGCTACAAACCGGTCAAGGACTAAAAACTCAGGGGCTAGGGACTGGGGACTGGGTGGTAGCCCCTAGCCCCTAGCCCCCGGCTTTTCCTGTAGGAGCGGCATTCCTGCCGCGATCAGCGCCCTCACCCCGGCCCTCTCCCGGAGGGCGAGGGGGAACGGGACCAGCCCCTAGTCCCTAGTCCCCAGCCCCCGCTTTTAGCCTTTCCACGCAGCTGTACGGGACCTCCATGCTGCCCCGTCCGCTCCCCATGTTGATCCCTTCCTCGATGCCGTGAAAATCGGAACCGCCGGTCCAGACCAGCCCGGTCTTCTCGGCGTACGCCCTTAAAAAAGCGCTTTCCTGCTCGCTGCAGACGTTGTTGTAGGCCTCGACACCGCTGAGCCCCATGGCGCCAAGCTCGCCCATCAGACGGACCAGCGTTTCGCGGTCATTGGTGATGGTGGTGGGGTGGGCGAGGACAGCGACCCCGCCGAGCCTCTTTATCGTCGCCAGCGCCTCGTCTACCGGGAAGTAACGCTTGGGTACGTCGCAGGGGAGGAGGTAGCGGACGAAGGCATCCTGCATGTCGCGGGCGTACCCCTTGGCCATGAGCACCTGCGCTATGTGCGGGCGTCCGAGAGCCCCCCCGGCCAGGGCGGCAGCGTCGACGCTCGAGATGGGGGCTCGCCCCTCCACCGCCAGCTTCTCGTTGATCCTCCCGACGATAGCCTCGCCGCGTGCCTCCCTCCGGTCACGGAACTCCTTCAGCGTGTCGAGAAGGATCGGGTCGCGATGATCGAGAAGGTAGCCCAAAAGGTGCACGTCGTGGTAGGAGCCGAAGGCGACGGAAAACTCAATGGCGGGGAGGACTTCCACTCCGTAGCCCGGCCCCGCGGCCAGGGCCTCGTCAATGCCGTCCACCGTGTCATGGTCCGCGAGGGCGATCGCCTTGAGCCCCAAGTCGGAGGCCATGGCGACAAGTTCGGTGGGAGTCTTGACGCCGTCGGAATAGGTAGAATGAATATGCAGGTCAACCAGGTTTTTCATTTGTCTCTCCAAATATTGATCAGTAGGCCATTATAGGAGTTTTCACTTTTTCTGCAACAGCTAAGCACGTCACTTAGCAGTTGCCATGCGGAATCGCTTCTTGTATAACGAACGGTGCTATTTCGCTGTCTGAAAGGGGTTGCCGTGGCAAAGAGTAAAGGGATGGCGGGCGCCGTGTTCGCGCTTTCCACGTTCATAATAGGCGGGATTCTCACCTTCTCCGGCCTCGGTTTGATAGCTTTCATGAAAAATAAGGACCTGCTAGGCTGGGGCGAGGGGCGCAGTGTCGGCATCCTCTTTGTATGCGTCGGCCTCCTTGCCTCCATACTCGGGGTGCTGATCATGCGCATCATCCGCAACAGGTTCTAGCATGCGGGATGAAGAGATCCACCAGGCGGTTCGGATCCTGACCGAGGTCGTCAAGGGTTGGGTCACCCCGGCGGTCACCATAGTGGCGACCCGGGACCGGGACCCCTTCAAGGTGCTGGTCTCCTGCATCCTTTCGCTTCGGACCCGGGATCAGACCACGGCCGAGGCCTCGGCCCGCCTCTTCGCGCGTGCCGATACGCCGGAGAAGATGACCCGGTTGAGCGTGGCGCAGATCGAGCAGTTGATCTATCCGGTCGGCTTCTACCGCGTCAAGGCGGAGCAGATCCTGGAAATCTCGCGCCAGTTGTGCGAACTCTACGCCGGGAAGGTTCCGGACGAGATCGAGACGCTGCTCCGCTTCAAGGGGGTCGGCAGAAAGACCGCCAACCTCGTGCTGACTCTTGGCTTCGGCAAGCCTGGGATCTGTGTCGACATCCACGTGCACAGGATCTGCAACAGGTGGGGCTATGTAAGCACGAAGAACCCGGAGCAGACGGAAACCGCGCTGAGACAGAAACTGCCGGCCGAGTACTGGATCATAATCAACGATCTTCTGGTTACTTTCGGACAAAACCAGTGCACGCCTGTCTCTCCTCGCTGCTCCACCTGTCCTGTGTACAGGTTCTGTGACAGGGTAGCGGTAACTACGTCCAGATAAAACAGTGTTGCACAAGAACGATCTTTGAGTATAATGGGGCCTTGAGTTTTTGAGGAATGCGAACATGATTTTCTGCTGATGCAGAGCATCAGCCACCTTGGGGGGATTATGCTGAAGAAAATCGGTTTTGTAGGTTTGGGCACCGTCGGTGTTCACATGGCTGCCAACCTGGCCAAGTCGGATTACCAGTTAACGGTGTTTGACCAGGATGCCGCTGCTGTAGCGGAACTGGAAAAGCTCGGTGTCAAGATCGGCGCATCGCCGATGGCGACCGCAAAAGGGCAGGACCTGGTTATCGTGATCGTGCCGGAGAGCGAGTTCCTGGTCTTTGGGGAGCAGGGCGTCCTCGAGGGTATCGACCCCGGGACCATACTTGTCGACATGGGTACCCACTGCATCGAGACCATCGAGCGGATGGCGCAGGAGGCCGTGAAGCACCGGATCATGTTCCTCGAGGCGCCGGTGTGGGGGAGCAAGGAGCACGCCGCCAACGGGCTTTTGACCATCCTGGCCGGCGGCGACGAGGCCCTTCTTGGGCGTTGCCGCGAGCCGTTCTCCTACTTCGGGCTCAACATCATTCATATCGGCAAGATCGGCGACGCGACCCGCATGAAGTTGATCGTGAACCTGCTGCAGGCCGAGATGATGCAGTCGCTCTCGGAGGGGCTGGTCTTCGGCGAGAAGATGGGGTTCAAACCGGACAAGATCCTCGAGGTCCTGGACTCCGGCGGGGTCGCCTCGCCGCTCTTCCACTCCAAAGGGCGCTCCATCGCCCGTGGCGATTTCAGCCGAAATCTGGCGCTCAAGTACGTGAACTCCCAGATGCTCAGGGTGCTCGAGTCCGCCGAACAGCTCGGCCTGGACCTGCCGGCTGCGAAGACCGTCTCCAAGATCTTCCAGCAGGCCGTCACCGACGGCAGGGGAGAAGAAGACTTCTCCGCCATCGTCAAGCTGCTTAGGAAATAGAGCCGGATACCACTCCGGATTTGCGGCAACGGAAAGGGGCGCCCCCAAAAGGCGCCCCTTTTTGCGTCCGGTTGACACATCGTCCCCCCTCCCTTGTTCATCGTTCCTACGCTCCAGCGTGGGAATGCAAAGCCCCTGACGCTCCAGCGTCAGCTGCACGTGCTATTTCTTGAGCGGTCAGTAAAGATCACCGGACGCTGGAGCGTCCTGCAACGTGTTCCCACGCTGGAGCGTAGGAACAATAAAACTTAACGGCAGTGGGGGTCGGGGTGGGGATGGGTGAAAGCCGGGGGGGCATTACTGGTAGAGTCGGCATGAGCGGATACGTATTAAAATAATTTGGCTGTACAAAATTCAGGGCGCAGGAGTAAAAATAGTAGTCCGATTTTTTGCACGCCGAACTTCACCGGATATCCCTCTGGCTAGAACGCAACCTTTTCCAACTTTACAAGTAATAGATTTCAATAAAGTAGCCTTGATCTTTCACCAGTAACATTACTCTCACTACTTGCAGTATGGAAGTAATAGGATAATTATGGGTAACACGAGAAGAAATACCTTGGTTGTAATGGCTTTATCCTTAGGGATCGTGGCGGCAGGTTGGTACGGCCTTAGCTCCTGGAATACCAGCCAGTCCGACAAGGGGAAACAGATAAGCTACACCGCCTTCATGGACAAGGTCAACACCGGCGGCATCGCCAAAGTCAGGATCGCCGGCGATCAGATCACGGTCGAAGGGATGAAAGGGGAGAAGTTCCTGCTTTTCCTTCCTTCCGGCGCCAACGTTGCGGAATTCCTCCTTTCCAAAAAGATAGACTTTGCGGCGAACCCGCCCAAATCGGAGACGAGGTGGTTCGAGATCAGCATGATCGGCCTGGTCGGCGTTTTCATCCTGATGATGCTGAGAAGGTACGCCGGTGTGGGACGGAGCCGGGCGAAGCTCGTCGACTGTTCCGAGTCGAAAACATGCTTCGGCGATGTCGCAGGGGCCGAGGAGGCGAAGGCGGAGCTGCTCGATACGGTGGAGTTCCTGAAGGATCCGCAGAAGTTCTCGACCCTCGGCGGGAAGATGCCCACCGGCGTCCTCCTGGTCGGCCCCCCGGGAACGGGCAAGACGCTCATAGCCAGGGCAGTCGCAGGCGAAGCAGGCGTGCCGTTCTTCTCCATCTCCGGCTCGGAGTTCGTCGAGATGTACGTAGGCGTCGGCGCGTCGAGGGTGAGGGATCTGTTCGTCCAGGCGAAGAAGGCGTCCCCCTGCATCGTCTTCATCGATGAGATCGACGCGGTCGGGCGCAAGCGCGATGGTGCATCCGGCGGCGCCAGCGACGAGAGGGACCAGACCCTGAACCAGCTCCTGGTGGAGATGGACGGCTTCTCAACCAACGAAGGTATCGTGGTGCTCGCAGCCACCAACCGCCCCGAGATCCTCGACCCGGCGCTGCTGCGCTCCGGCCGGTTCGACAGGGAAGTGGCGGTGGGCTCGCCGGACATCAGGGGACGCGAGGCCATCCTGAAGGTGCACGCGAAGAACGTACCGATGCACGACGAGGTCGACCTGATGGTGATCGCCAGGGGGACCCCCGGCTTTTCCGGCGCCGACCTGGCCAACGTGGTCAACGAGGCGGCCATCCTTGCGGCGCGCGGCAACAAGGAAAGCGTCGAAATGATCGATTTCGACAGCGCCAAGGACAAGGTCCTGATGGGGGCGGAGAAGAAGTCGATGGTGCTTTCCGAGAAGGCGAAACTGAGCACCGCCTATCACGAGGCGGGGCACGTCATCGTGGCGAAGCTTGTGGCGGGGGCCGACCCGGTGCACAAGGTCTCCATCATCCCGAGGGGGAGGGCGCTCGGCGTGACCATCCAGATCCCCGTCGAGGACATCTACTGCTACACGAAACAGATGCTGGACGCGCACCTGAAAGTTCTCATGGGCGGGCGCGCAGCCGAGGAACTGATCTTCAACACCACCACCACCGGCGCCGGCAACGACCTGGCAAGGGCGACTGACACGGCGCGCAAGATGGTCTGCGAGTGGGGCATGTCCCATGCCTTCGGCCCCGTCGCCTTCGGCAACCACGAGAGCACCGACCCGGGCGCGGGCGGGGCCAACAGGGGGAAGGGTTTCAGCGACACCACCGCCCTGGAAATCGACAACGAGATCCGCTCCATAGTCAGTACCTGCTATTCCGAAGTCATGAGCCTGCTGCAGGACAACATGGACGCGCTGGAACGGCTCACCGCGGAACTGGTCGCCAAGGAGACCCTCGACAGCGCCGAGATCGACGCCATCCTTGGGCTTACCCCCTCCGACTCAGACGAGGAAATCTCCGCAGCCGCATAAAACCTTCTTTTCTCATTACATAGCCGCCACCTCTTAAGTTGAGCCGATTAACGACGATCTTCCGCTATACGTCCCTCCCCCTTCAAGGGGGAGGCCAGGAGGGGGATGGGTTTTGCTTCTGCGCAGGCCCCTTCAAAAATTGCGAGGAGCCCTTCAAAAATTGCGAGGAGCCCTCCAAAAATCGCGCGGGGCCCTCTAAAAGTCGCGCGCCGAGCAGTTCCTAATGGGGAGGGTCCTCTCTACATCGCGTAGAGCCCTCTCTACATCGCGTAGAGCCCTCTCCACATTGCGTGGAGCCCTCTCTACATCGCGTAGAGCCCTCTCCACATCGGGTGGGGACCAGTCCACATCACTTGGGACCCGGCCCACATCGCTTGGGACCCGGCCCATATCGCGTTGCGACCACTTCACATCGTGTGTGGTCCACTCCACATGGCGTAGGGACCGTGCGCTCGGGCATCGGCTTCCCGCTTTTGCTGACACTCTACGAGGAATGGGCGCTCAAGTCTGGGGAAGGTCTTGAAGCGGAGCTGGATCAAGCCGAGCGCGGGCTTGCCTTCTCCATGGTGGGCTCCTACTTATCGACCGAGGCCGCGGAAATGGCCGAGGCAAGGGTGAGCCGGATGGTGCAGAGCCCCGTGGCGAGTTTTGCAGCCAAGTTATAAAGGGGGGCTTCAGTCGAACTGGCCCTATTTAACGGGCGCTGGAATATATAACTGCGGCATCAGTCGTTTTCGAGCCGGTGACGATAATGTGGTGCGCCCACATGTGTACAGGCGCATACGAAAAGTGCTGCGAAGCAGGCGGAGGTGAGGTTATGCTTGCCGGTAACTGTGTTAAATGCTATGTAAATGTCTGGCCCGACAGCGTAATTGATTTTCAGGAGCAACCATGACAAAGAACGACGTCTTCCGCAGGCTGCGCTACGCGCTCAACCTCGACACCAAGGCGGTGGTAGAGATTTTTCGACTCGCCGAGCTGAAGATGGGGCAGTCGGATATAACGGCGCTGGTGAAGAAGGAAGAAGACGAAGGTTATGTGGAGTGCAGCGACGCGGTGCTGGAAGCTTTCCTCGACGGCCTGATCTCGTATAAACGCGGCAAGAGGGAAGGGGAGCCAGAGAAGGGAAAGGAAGAAACCCTGCTCACCAACAACGACATCCTGAAAAAGATACGGATCGCACTGGCGCTGAAGGAAGAGGAGATGCTGGCGCTGTTTAAATTGGCCCATTTCCCGGTGTCCAAGTCGGAACTCTCCGCCGTCTTTCGCGCCAAGGGGCAGGAGAACTACAAGCAGTGCGGCGACCAGATGCTGCGTAATTTCCTGAAGGGGCTCACCGCCAAGTACCGGGAAGGGACGCTGTAGGAGCGGCATTCCTGCCGCGATTCGACCGATGATCGCGGCAGGAATGCCGCTCCTACAACAACG
>Ga0209212_1004755_pt1 | contig 16576 bp, 17 predicted proteins | sample RifGroC2_FD_183996 | JGI IMG/M metagenome (GOLD analysis project Ga0209212, IMG submission 183996) | Groundwater microbial communities from Rifle, Colorado, USA - Groundwater C2 (SPAdes) (version 2) | ecosystem: Environmental > Aquatic > Deep subsurface > Groundwater | place: Rifle, Colorado...
TATCCGAAGAAGAAAAGCTTCGCTTGCGTCTGACCCTTAAAAAGCTGATCATGCCCGAAGGGGGCATGGGTGACACCTTCCGGGTGCTGATCCAGTCAAAGGGGGTGGATTCCCCCAGGCTGCTCTGCCAGCGCAGGATTGGAGGTTGAATGCCGGTCTCAAGCGAATCTGATATCCGCGCCATTGTCTTCGACCTGGATGGTACCCTTTATGCTTCGCAGGAATTTGCGGCCACCATCCATAATGAGGCAGTCGTGTACATGGCCGGCCTCAAAGGGGTAAGTACGGAGGAAATGGAAGCTTTGATGGCGGCCACCCGCACCCGCCTGACCGAGGAGAGCGGCACCGTCCAGACCCTGTCCACTGTCTGCACCGAGCTGGGCGGCAGTGTCCGCGAGCTGCACGCCATTTTTGAGGAGCGGCTGCGTCCCGAGTCCTTCCTGGTACGGGACGAAAGGGTGATCGACCTGCTGGGAAGGCTTGGGAAACGGTTCCGGCTGTATATCTACACCAACAACAACCGTGCCCTGGCAACGAGAATCCTGGAGTATCTCGGCCTGGAGGGACTGTTCGAGCGCATCTTCGCCATCGACGATGCCTGGCGGGCCAAACCGGACGAGACCATGCTGGAGCAGCTGTTCTCTGTAATGGAGCTGATGCCTGCCCAGGTGCTCTTTGTGGGCGACCGCTATGACATTGACCTGCGCTTGCCGGAGCAGAAGGGATGCCCGGTTTTCCTCACCCAGAACGTAGAACAGCTGTTGCGTCTGGAGCGGCTGGCAAGCTGATAACACTACCTGAATCCGTGACGCCGGAACGCTGTAACGCGCGGAATTCCGGAGTTGGCCGCCGTATGCACCGGAGCAAGCCTGTTACGTCAAACGTCCTCCGTCGAACAGCTACATTTCTCGGAAACGCGAACTTAGGCGTTCCGGGCAAGTTAAGGCGTGAAGACGTCACGGATTCAGGACACTACATACAAGGAGGCACCGACATGAGTGAGAACAAGGAGATGCTCGACGCCATCATGCGCGCCATGGAACTGGAGAAGGAGACCTTCGATTTCTACACCAAGGCAGCGCACAAGACCTTTAATCCGGCCGGCAAGCGCATATTCAAGTGGCTGGCCAAGACCGAGGAAGAGCACTACATCAAGCTGACCGAGCTGTACAATTCGCTCCATGAAAGCGGGCGCTGGGTATTTTATGGCGGCTCAACCTTCGAGCTGGCTCCGGCCGGCGATGACGAACATCAGGTGAGCTACGACACCGATGATATGGAGGCGCTCGGGATCGCCCAGGACATTGAAAAACGCGGCATGTCCTATTACGAGGAGCTGATCGCCAAGGTCAGCGACCCGGACGGCAAAGCCATGCTGGAGACGCTGCGCAACGAGGAAATCGAGCACCTGCGCATTGTCAGCGAGAAGTTGCAGGAACTGAAAAGCGCCTGATCAATGGAGCGAATTATCCTTGACGGCATAGCTCTGTCCCTGGCCTCCCCGGTAACCCTGTCGCTTAAATGGGTCGGGCAGGAGGAGCTGCTCACCCAGCTGCTGGCAGCCTGGATGGTGATCGACGAGCGCGACATCCCCTTTAACCCCCGCCTGATCGGCAAACCGGGCGTGGGCAAGACCACCCTCGGCTATGCGGCGGCCACGCGACTTGGCCGGCCGGTCTACCTCTTTCAGGCCACCATGGATACCCGCCCCGAAGACCTGATCATCTCGCCGGTAATCGGCCCGGACAACAAGATCCAGTATGCTGCATCGTCCCTGGTATCGGCCATGCTGACCGGTGGGGTGCTGATCCTCGACGAAGGCAATCGCATGAGCGAAAAGGCATGGGCCTCCCTGGCGCCGCTCTTGGATGACCGGCGCTACGTGGAATCCATCGTCACCGGCCTGCGTATCCCGGCCGCTCCCGAGTTCCGCATCGTGGTTACCATGAACGAAGATTCCTCCACCTTTGAGGTGCCGGAATACATCCACTCCCGCCTGCAGCCCCAGATCTACATCGACTTTCCCCAGGCGGACGAAGAGCTGCTCATACTCAAGGAGAACCTTCCCTTCAGCAGCACCCGCATCCTGAAGTATGTGGTGGAATTCCTCCAGCGGGCCCATAGCGCCGACGAAGCCTATTCGGTGCGGGACGGCATCAATATCGCCCGTTACGCGCTCAAGATGATGCATGCCCAGGGCACGGATGCCGTTGAACTGCTCCCCCTGGCCGTGGAACGGATTTTGGGGGACGAGGCGCTGGGTTACCTGAAAGCACCATCCTAAGCACGCAGAGCCGGAAAAAACATGAAAAAATCAAAGACAATGGAACGCGGAAAAGGCGGATCAAGCTCTACGTCTGTTTAAGATCCGATTTTACCAGCCTTTTCAGATTTGATCCGCGTTCTATTGCAGCTCAGGTTCATAAGGTTTAACGATGCCCCACCGCCTGCATCTCGAAACATTCGGCACCATCCACGCCCTGCCTGTTCTGCACTACCGCATGGAGTTTGCCCACCTGGTGCGCCAGGCCATAGGGCAGCTGCAGCCCGACTGCATCGCCATCGAACTCCCCGCTACGCTGGAAGAGCGCTTCATCCAGGCGGTCCGCCGCCTGCCGCAGATCTCTGTCCTGAACTACACCACGCCTGTCCGCAGCAGCTCCGGCCCCCCCCCTGCTGAACCAAAAACCATCTACCTGCTGGTGGAACCGGCCGACCCGCTGGTCGAGGCGGCCCGCTGCGCGCTGGAGCAGGCCATTCCGCTTCAATTCATCGATGTGGATCTGGACGATTATCCGGCACAGCACGAAGCCCTGCCCGATTCCTATGCTGTCCAGCGCCTCGGGCTCGGGGCCTACTACCGCGAATATCGTGCGGTTATGGATAATGCCGCTCCCCACCGGGAAGATCTCCGGCGCGAGCAAGGAATGGCGTTTCGTCTCCAGCAGTTGTCGCAACGCCACGAGCGAATCCTCCTGGTATGCGGCATGGCCCATCTGGAAAGGATCAGGACGTTCTTCGGGCAGCCGCAGTCCGAACCGCTGGGCCGGGTGCGGCGCGACAACATACGTCTCTTCAGCCTCCATCCCGACTCCTGCAGCGAGACCATGGGGGAGTTTCCCTTCCTCTCCGCGGTTTACGAACTGCGCCGCCAGGGTGTGCCGGCGGCGCAGGATCAACCGCAAGCGTCGCTGCGGCGGCGCTTCCATGCCCTGGAACTGATCCCTGGCGGCAAGCAGGACATACCCGAGTGCGAAACCCTGCGCATTGCGATCGAAGCCAGCGCCCGTCACCTGGGGGGTGACGCTAACATGCCTGACCGTCAACGCATCCATCTGCGCCTGTTCGAGCATGCGGCCCGCCATTACCGCCAGGAAACCGGGGAGCGGATCCATCACTGGCAGAAACGGGCCTTCTTCCGCTTCTGCCGCAACTACGCGGCCCTTTCCGGCCTGCTGCTGCCCGATCTCTTCCAACTGCTGACAACCGCCCGCAGCTGCGTGGACGACAACTTCGCCCATGCACTCTGGCGGCTGGCCTGCTGCTTTCCCTGGCAGAAGGAGAATGCCGAGATCCCGGTCATCCGGCTGCGGGCCGAGGATCTGTACGATCAGACCCGCCAGATCCGCTTCCGTCCCCGCAAGCCGGGCGGCAAAGGGATGAGCGGTCTGCGTTTTCTGAAGCGGAAACAGGAAAAACGACCCGGTGAATGGCTGGAAGGGTTCGATGACGGTTCGGTCTGTTCCTGGCCGCCGGAAGACCTGATCATCGAAAACTACGGAAATTTCCTCAAACAGAAAGGCCTGCACCAGCTCTCTGAGGGGGTGACCCGCATCGAGCCTTTCAGCACCTCGATCATGGATGGTATTGACCTGCGGGAGACCATCCGCAACCTGTCCCACAGCAACGGGCGCATTTACGTGCGGGAACAGCTGCGGGTCAAAGGGGGAGTGGGGAGCGTGGTGGTGGTCTTTGACGAGGATCGCCGCAATCAGTATCCCTTTGCCATGACCTGGCTGGGGGAGCACGAACAGGAATCGGACATGGCCTTTTACGCCACCGAACCGGCTGAGAACGTCTGCGGACCCGGCATCTGCCGCTGCGAGTACGGCGGTCTGATGCTTTCCTCGCCGCCCCGCAGGCTGCGGGATGTCTGGAAGGACCCGGCCTACCGTGAATGCAGCACCAAGGCCGAGGTGCTGCTGCTGGCGGCGCTGGACTATTCGCCGGAGCAGCATGTGGTCTACGTGGCTGCCCGGCCGCCGCGCAGCATCTTCAAGCGCATCGCCAGCCAACTGGGGAGGAAGATCGTCTTTATCCCGTTGGGGAGCCTGTCGCCTCCGGCGCTCAAGCGGATCAGGGTCATGCACCTGCTGTACGGGCACGACAAGCGCGGGATTGCCAGGGATTACATCTGGTAGCAAACCTAAAGTAGTCAGGCAACGGCAACCTCCTTCAAAACACAACATGAACGCCCTTATTTTCTCACTACGCTTTTTTCCTCCGAACTATTTCCCACATCAAAAGGTCTCAAACTGCACTCCCGTCTCAAACTGAGACAACACCCAACAACCCTGTCCAGTAATATGCCGTAATTACGTATTAAAATCACATTTGCACCCTCGGCACACATCTTGTATGTTAATTAAAATTGGTACGTAGGGCACGCTACCACGGCTGTAACCTTCGCCATGGAAAACCTGTGTGATCAACACTCTCAATAAAAGGAGCGCAACATGATTTCGAGATTTTCAGGCAAAGGTTCAGGTTTAATCATCCTGATGATGGCGGGGCTTTTGTTTCAGGGGTGCAGTGATGGCAAAAACAGTGTCACGACGGTTCAGGGGGCTTCGAGCACCACAATCCTGAACCCGCTCACACTGGGAAAGTTTATGGTCCCCCTGCCTATAATTCCGGTGGCGGCGCCTGACACCACCACCGTGCCGGGGTCGGACTACTATACGGTTGTAGCGGAGCAGACCAGCAATTATGATTTCGGGCTGCGCAAAACAGACGGAAGCAGGATCATCAACCCTGTTACCGGCGCTCCTATTTCCACCACAGTCTGGGGATACACGACCAACGGTATCAAGGCGGGTTATCTCGGCGCGACCATCGAAGCCGGCTCAACCCTGGATGCCGGAGGCAGGCAGGTCGTGGTAAAATATACCAACAATCTCAGGAAATCTGACGGCAGCCTGTTGACCAGGCACCTCTTGACTGTCGATCCCACGCTGCACGGTGCGTCAATGGGAGAGCCGGAGATCCGGATTGTGACCCATCTGCATGGAGCACATGTTGAGCCGGAATTCGACGGACATCCGGAAACATGGATCACGAACAACCCGAATGCCTTGACCGGCCTGCCGGCCGATGCGGTTACCGGGCGTCCGGCACGTCCGAACGGCAACACCGTTACCTACACCTACAGAAACGACCAGCCCGCCAATCATCTCTGGTATCATGACCACGCCATGGGAATTACCCGGCTGAATGTTTACGCCGGCCTGGCAGCCAACTACATGTTGCGTGACAGTGTTGAGAACGGTTTGAACCTGCCGAAAGCGGCTTATGAAATACCTTTGGTTATTCAGGACAAGTCTTTCAATGAAGATGGATCGATGCGTTACGACTCCATCCCGCTTCTCGATCACGACGGAGAGCAGGTAACGGACGAAAATGGCAAACCGGTCTTCACCTCCCACCCGGAGTTTTTCGGCAATGTAATTACAGTAAACGGGAAGGCCTGGCCCTACCTGGATGTGGAACCGCGCAACTATCGCTTTCGCATGCTGAACGGCTCAGACTCGCGTTTTTACAACATCTGGCTGGAGGCGCAGAATGCCGGCGGCACTCGAATTCCGATCCCTGACGGGGCAATTACCCAGATCGGCAACGATGGCGGACTTTTGCCGGTATCCGTAAGAAACATCGGAAATGAGGACGAAAACGGCTTGGTGCTTGGCCTGGCAGAACGGGCGGATGTGATTGTTGATTTTTCCAAGTTTCCGGCCGGCACAAAAATCACCATGCGCAATGATGCGTCAACGCCATTTCCCATGGGTGACCCGGTAGATGAGAATGCAACAACGAGCAAAATCATGCAGTTCAGGGTCAACAAGCCGCTTGCCGGCACAGACTCAACCATCACACCGGCCAATCCACGCACATTGACGGCTCTGCCGGCCGCTACGACAACACGTTATCTTGATCTGCAGGAGGGTACAGACCCGTATTATGTCTTTGATCCGTCAACTGGCACCTCTTCAGAACGCCTGATGATCCTGATCAACAACATGAGATTCAGCGACCCGGTAACTGAGACGCCTGCGTTAAATTCGGTAGAGGACTGGATCATAATCAATAACACGGTTGATATGCATCCAATGCATCTGCATCAGGTGCATTTCGAGGTCATTGAAAAGGGCAGCATCGCACCGAATGCATATACCCCTGCCGCAGGCTTCCCGACGCCAGGTGGTCCGGCGGTGATGGCGACAGTTGCCAACGGAGGACTGAGGCCGAATGCGGAACCGGGTCTCAATCCTGTTGCCGGATCCGCTTCGGAAAACTCGCACTACCGGCTGCAGGCCCACGAACTGGGGCGAAAAGACACGGTCAGGGTTCCGCCTGCGGATGAGGAAGCAGGATCACAGGGTTATGTAAAAATCCGTGTCCGTTTTGATATTCTCGGAACCTACATGTGGCACTGCCATATTCTGGCCCATGAAGATCACGAAATGATGCGGCCGTTCAGGGTCGTTCAATAACCTGATTTTCTGATATACGGTTTCACTGCAACAATGAAGTGAAATAAGGGGGCAGGTCTCAACGCTGAAGATGTTGGCGGTTGAGACCTTGCCCCTTATTTTTTGCATCTGCTGTATGGGTACGACAAACTCGGGACCGCCAGGGATTACATCCGGCAGGGTGACCCGGATTCGGCAGTCCAGTCCAGCCAAGCCTTCCTTCCAAATCGCTCCATGAGCGGCCTTCTTCTATAATATCCTGGCTCCCTTATTTGCCTTGACAATTAATCCCGCTGAATTTACGGTTCTTAACCATATTGTTTTTCCTGTTTAACTGAAATGGTTTTTTTTCTGAATCGGAGGCAGGTTAATGCTGAAGGATATGAAATCATACGCGCACCTGAAACCGGGACAGAAAGGTACGATGCGACTGGTGGAAAAATACGGGAAAGCTTTGCTCTGTGTCCGCTATCGCTATGACGAAATCCGTAACGTGAAACTGAAGACGGTGGAGATTATCGTGGATGAGAAGCCGATGCAGCGTCCGCGATACAAGGATAGCGACATGGTGCCGGTTTCGGTTGCTTTTGAAGAAACGGAATTGAGGGACCTGCTTAAAAAAATTCGGGCACGGTGGGAACCGCAGATGAAGATGTGGTTTGCGCCGTACCGACTGATACGCGGCACCCCGCTTGAAGACAAGATAGCAGCAGTGTAACAGCACGTAAAAGTTACTTGTATAGGCAACTACAGCGGTTCACTATATAAGCAATTTGTTACCTATATAGTGAACAAGTTACTTATATACTGAAACCGACCAATAACGAGTTAGATCAGAATTAGGATCGAGAATTATGAATAAAAATAATTTGTTCCGTTACGTTGCTGAAAACAGAAATCATGTTGGCATAACCGCTTTCGAAAGTTGGATTGATAACTCAGATAGTTTTTACAGATTTGTTTCTGTGAACTCGGACAAAATAAGAGGAAAAATTCGAGGGGCAAAGTCTGATGAAGATCTAGTTGACGTCATTTTCGAATTGGAAGTCGCGTTCAATATGGTTGGCACAGATGGTTACGATATTGAGTACGAAAAGTATGGGAGCAAAATAGGTCGGGCACCTGATTTTACAGTCACTTCCAGAAGTGGGCTGGAATTCAATGTTGAGGTAAAGCGTATTAGAGAAGGTGCTCTTGATGTGAAGTATCAAGCCATAATAGACGATATCGTTAAAAGAATCAGGCCAATCCCATCAATGCTAGCTTTCAGTTTTACTATTGATGTTATGGACTTGGATCAAGACTTTCTCAGAAGATTTGAGGATGCAACAGCAACAATCGTAAGTTTTATAAGCGACAAAATACGATTGGAAGATCAAAGACTACCATTTGATGAAACTGTGGATTATGAACTACCTGGTTTTGAGAATGAGATTTCAATAATATTGTCAAAGCCGAAGGGCAAGTTAGATCACAGCAAAACATCCTACCACGGTGGCTCCTTTCCAATTTTTTATACCCAAAAGGAATCCAACAAATTTGGGGACGCTGTATTTGAAAAAGTGGGGCAAATGATTCCAGGGTCAATTAATATTTTATTGATTGCCTCAAACAGTAGCACGCATGAGAAGGAAGATCTACAGGATGCATTACTGTCGATCAGCGAGCTGTTGCGGGATAAGAAAGAAGAATTTTTTATCAAAAAAGGGTTTTGTGACATCAACGATTTTCTTTCACAAGCCGAAAATTTAAGCGGTGTATTGTTCAAGACATCTTGGTCAAGTTTATCCAATCCCAGTAATTATCTATGGTGCAATCAAAAGGCTGCATTGAAAATTCCTGATGAAATTCGTCAATTCTTAACTGGATTGGGAAAAAGAAAGTGAAGATCTAACTTGGCTTACGACCTGCCCTAAAACCCGGCAGGTCAAAGCCATGCCCGTTGGCCGTAGAATATCAAGCAGACATTTCAATTAAATTTACAAAAGGAGCTAGCATGGTTGACAAAATTAGATTTATGGTTGATGAGGAGAGTCCAAAACAATTGAGCGCTTTTCCTGTTCCAGGATTAGATGGCATTGGACACCGCGTCGTAGAAGTCGGAAGCGATATAATTAAAAAAAGTGTCGATACAACACTGCAAGGAATCCTTGAACTGTTATCTTCTGTAACCACTGAGACCTCTGAACACGTTGTTTCAGAGGTCTCTTTCAGCTTAGCTTTCGATGCATCAGGTGAAGTTTCAGTGATTTCGCTCGCAAAAGGTACTCTTAAAGGAAGTACTGGGATACAATTTAAAATTGTCCGCAAACAGCAAATATGAGTTTCAAGCTTTAAAAGGATAAATCATGGATTCAGACAGACAACATGCTATTTCGTTCCTTCATTATATTCAACAAAATACCTATGAAAGTCTTGGAATTTCTCCAAAGTGGCATTCATCAGATCATAGTGCGCTTCAAGAAACTTTCTTAAAACGTTATTATGACTCCTTGGTAAAGGGGCGAAGCGATCTAACATTTGATGAGTTTAGGCATCGCTTCATTAAAAAGAATGTTGTCCTTAATGATGAAAGTATCGGCCTATTTCAACACCCCGGCTGGCACTCTCTACTCCGAGAGATGTGCTCAGAAATTGAAAAGGTCATTAAAGATAAAAATATTTCCCTAGCTCAATCTCCACTTTTTGGCACTTTGCCGACCGGTCGAGTTAATGGAATAGTGATAAGCGTTCCCCAAAGCAAGTATTTCATAATCTTGATTGAAGAAGGTCTATTCGGATTTGCAAACCTTGCCTCAAAAGCTATTACTCGTGCGTTTCCTTTGAAAAAAAGTGACAAAGAAGGGTACGCTACATTCTCTACCGAGGATGCAGATTGGATGGAAGAGATTGATTCCAATCCTGATAGAGCTGAAAAATTTGCAGAACTCCTTTTTGCATATCTTATTGGTGGGGATCCTCATCGTTCAACACCATACTTACCAGAACCACAATATGATAATTTAGCTTCTGCAATGCGATCTGCAATGGAACTCTTTGTAGTCGGCCATGAATATGGGCATATTGTTAGCGGCCATCTAAGCGGAGGAGATACAAAGAAGACTCTAGTCGGCACGGAAGAAACTGACGAGGTTCTGCCAAGTTGGCAACAAGAATTTGAGGCAGATGTCCGTGGCCTCGATTTTATGCTAACTGCCATGATGCAAAGAGGATACGATATTTCATTGAGTTTTTGGGGTGCTTCTTTCTTTTTCAGCTGTATTGAGATAATTGAACGTGCCCTGAGCATACTAAGGACTGGAAATCACACTCAAAGAGTATCTGAAACACACCCACCTTCTAAAATGCGTCGCGAACTCCTCCATGAAGTTCTCCGCCAAAGTATCCCAGAGGAACATTCTTCTGGGGCAATACAACTATCAGAAGTTGTTGATTCTGTGCTTAATCAGTACTGGATTGCTTGCGAACCAATACTTTTGAGTGCATACAAAGAAGGAATTGAGCTTGCGCCAGCGTGGCAAGTTTGAATCAATTGGATGGAATTGGATCTCGTTTTTCCATTTTATATAGTAGAACGAAAAGAAATTGCCAACATGGAAGCAGGACCGGCCCTTGAAACCGGGCCGGTCAGCTCCCGAGCCGTTGGTCAAAAAGGATAATTATGGAAGAGATTACCCATGCTCAAATTGAAGATGCACAAGAAATTTTAGAGCTTCAGAAACTGGCATATCAAAGCGAAGCAACTATCTATAATGATTGGTTTATTCCTCCATTGACAGAAACACTTGAGGAAGTAAAAGAGGAATTTTCAAAGAGTACCATTCTCAAGTTGGCCGCAGATGGGAAAATCATCGGCTCTGTTCGCATCGTTGTGAAGGATGACTATTGTGAAATTGGCCGGTTGATTGTTCACCCTGATATTCAGGGTAAGGGAATTGGTAAAAAGTTGATGCTAACAATAGAAAAGGAATTCCCGATGGCAAAGCGATTTGAATTATTCACTGGTAGCAAAAGTGAGCGTAACATTTATCTGTACGAGAAGCTTGGCTACAAGATATTTGCCCGAAAACCATTGTCGGAATTTGTAGAGCTTGTGTTCATGGAAAAGTACCGACAAGATTGAAAACAGTTCGACCAGGAGCATGACCGACCCTTGTAAGAACCGGGCCGGTAAGCCCCCAATCCGCTGGCTGGAGGAATGAGGAACATGTTCAAACCAGAAGACATACCGATTTTTATAGAAAACATTGAAAATGTTGAGCCTGTTTCAATGTGTAACGGAATTACTCGACGAACGTTATCAACTGGGCAGAAATTGATGCTTTGCCTGTTTGAGTGGGAAGCAGGTGCGATCTTACCTGAGCACTCACACCACCACGAACAAGTAGGCTATGTGGTCAGCGGAAAAGTTGAATTCACCATTGGAGGGAGAACCATTGTACTCGGTCCTGGTGAAACATATGCAATTCCCTCAAACGTCTTGCACTCTGGAAGGTCTTATGAGCCAACGAGAGTGCTAGATGCTTTTTCACCGATTCGAGAAGAGTATCTGTAAAAGGAAGCCTTTGTGGACGCCTTTTATATTTACACATTTGAGTAAGAGAGATGTCCCAACCACGGCCATGACCCGACCGCCCGAAAAACCTGGGCGGGCGGGTCATGGCCGCACCCCGTTGTGTCTTACGGCGTTGTGTTTACGTTGTGACCCTTGTCGGTAGTCATGCCGCCGGTAACCACAAAGCCCATGGCACGGTGGACGGAGATATCCACCGGATTCACAGAGGATCGCGGTACGATTACCGTATAACCACCTATCTGGTAGCTCAGAGGGAGGTAAACTGCGATTTCCCCCTCCTCGCCGATTCCCGTCGGTAGGCTGCTGAAATCGCTACACGTGACGAAGCCGATCATACGCATCGTCTTGCCGCCGAATTCCAGGTCCATTGTAACCACCTGGTTGAACCGGGAATCTCGCTTGTTGGCGAAAAAGCCGATGAAATCCTTGAGCGAGCCGTAGAGGGTTTTGATCAGCGGTATGTTGTCCGCAAACTTTTCGCCCAGGTTGAGCAACCATCGCACCAGAAAGGCGTTGAGCGGCAAGCCGAACAGAAAGGTCGCTGCGAGTCCGGCCAAAAGGCCCATGCCGGGAATATACCAGTCGACTGGAAGCAGCACTTTGAGCATGCCGCCGAGCACGGTTTCCGCAGAGTTCACGAGCCAGAAGAGAATGTAGAAAGTCAACAGGGCCGGGAGCATCGTCACAAGTCCTTTGAACATGATACTACCGAGTCGCTTCATTAGGAACCTCCCGTGCCGGTCGATTATAGCCCGGACTGTGCGCATTGTACCGAGATAGCACCTATGTGTCACCCATTAAAAGGCTGCCCGACAAGAGTAAAAACGTTCCCTCTACAAGAAAAAGTGTCGCGGATTCAAGTTCGAAGTGCAACAGCCAGTGTAGGTTTGGTGTAACACATCTCCACCCCGTAAACCCGAAGGGGTCAGCCCTTGACACGAGACAGCTATTGACAAGCAAAGGCTGAAACTACGAAAAACACCTGATGAAAGGCAAAGACGAAACGTCGAGAATACCGAATTTCCAACCAGAAAGATTGGACCCGCCCAAAAACCGGCGGGTCAACTTCATGCCCGTTAACAAGACATGCAAGCGTGGAGTTTGTGGGATGGGCTAATAGCATGTATGCCTGTCCCCGCTGCTCTCCATGTAAAACTTACTTCTAGGAGAAACTAGGGACACTCCCCGTATTTCTATTGCTAATGTGAAAATCAGACGGTACTATCTCACCCATGCCAAGAATAGCCCGCATCATAGCACCCGGTTACCCTCACCACATCACGCAACGCGGCAACAACCGCGCTATGGTATTTTTCGATGATGAGGACCGTCAGACATATTTGAAGTTGCTGACGGGTTACACTCAGAAGCATCATGTACAGATCTGGGCTTATTGCCTGATGAGCAATCATATTCATCTGCTCGCCGTGCCCGAGACGGAAACCTCCCTGTCGCGCGGTATCGGCCTTGCTAACCAGATGTACACTCAGTATCTCAATCGAAAGCTTAAGCAGTCAGGTCGCATCTGGCAAAATCGTTTTTTTTCTTGTGTAGTCGAAAACGAGCACTATCTTTGGGCAGTCGCACGCTACATTGAGCGCAACCCTATTAAGGCAGGACTCGCTACGAATGTTGAAGAGTATCGGTGGTCCAGCGCCAAAGCCCATGTGTCAGGCGCACATGACCCACTGCTGGCAGCAGATTCCTGGCTTTCACCACAGGAGCGGAACGAGTATCGGGAATTTGTGGCCTTTGAAGATGAAGAAACCGATAGTGCCATCCGCAAGGCCACTAACTCCGGACGGCCTTTTGGATCGGAGCCCTTCGTTGACATGCTTGAATTTAGGTTAAATCAGGCACTCAAACCAAAGAAACCTGGGCGGCCTAAAAAGAAAACCGGTGAGTGTCCCTAGTTTTCTCCCTAGTTTTCTCCCTTGGAGGCGTTCATGCAGGGCCAGATATCTCAGTAAACATTATTGTGGTGTGTCCGAATCACCATGCCATGTTGGACTTGGGCGTGATCGAGTTAGACGCGGCGAAAATCAGATGCAAGGAAGGCCATGAGTTGGCTTCTGAATTCATCGAGTATCACAACAGCAAGATATACGGCTTGAAGCGATAATCGGGTAGATCTCAAAGGACATCGAAATGAAGCAGCTTGAAGCAAACTCTCGGGACCGATTGGTAAGTGTTGCTAAGGCGGCAGCAGGAGCACTCCCGTTTATTGGAACATTAGTGGCAGAAACACTAGATGCAGTGGTGCCAAACCTGCGATTCGAGCGGGTGGTCAGCTACCTAAAGACACTTGAGGACAGGGTGGTATGCTTAGACAATCAGATGTCATCGTTCGAGAAAAACCTTGGTACTGAAGAAGGTTTAGATATCTTCGAAGAAGGAATAGTCCAAGCTTCAAGATCAGTTTCCGATGAAAGAAAGGAGCGTTTGGCTCGATTGGTAGCTAAATCGCTATCGGTTGAAGAGGTCAAATATGAAGAGAGTAGAAAACTCTTGAATCTGTATAGAGAACTCACGGACCCAGAAATAGTGTGGCTCATTTTTTATTCATTGAACCCAGTGCTTGGAAGGGGGCCTCACTCAGAATGGGTGGAAAAGCACCCGGAAATACTTAAACCCATCAGCAGGGAAATGGGCGCTCCTCAAGAACAGCGTGAAAGAGCCGCACTGCAAGATAGTTACAAAGCAACGCTATTGCGGCTCGGTCTGACGGAAGAGAGAAATAAATCGACAAGCCTCACTATGCTTGGTCGAATGTTGGTGTCATACATTTCGGATGAGGGCGAACCTAAGAAAAACTAACAAGCGGGCCAACCAGACGGCGGGGAGCAGCGTTGCGCTAATCGCGTCAAGTTCAGTGGCCGCCGCTGGTTACCCTTGGCGTTGGTCAGCAAAAAGAAAGAGAAAATCGAGGAGTATGGCGGTCTGCTAGCGGAGTTGCCCGGAGTATCATGAGCGAAGCGGCGCGGGAGGCGAAAACGAAGAGGAGCTTACTGGTGTCGCGTTTGATGCCGGAGAAGTTGGCTGGTGGAGTAGCTTGGAAGAGCGGAACAACATAAAAAGCCAGCAAAGCTAGAAATCATCCTGTGTTACAGGCTTTTTGTCACAAAGGAAACGAAGTAAAACCGAAACAGCAAAAAAAGCGAAAACGTAACGAGAGTAAATCAAGCGTGCTTCATTGGATGCTCTTTTAAATATGTACGCAATGCTTCATTCATACGGGTCTGCCAGCCCTTTCCGGTTGCCTTGAAAGCGGCGAGAACGTCACGGTCAAAACGCACGGTTTGTGAATCCTTAACACCGCTGCCTAGCTTGCGGCCTGGCTTTTTGGCAAGCATCTCGTCGGCTACTTCTTTGCTGAACAACTGCGGCAGAACCTCGGAAGCTGGTCGGAAATGTTTGAAATCTTCTTTCGTCAGCTCCCGTACTTCTCCATCTTTATCAGTCAATGGTAAGCGTTTTGCCATATTTGTCACCTTCCCTTCTGTTTGCTTTGCGAAAGCTGATTACTCGGACAGCATCAGCGACGGGGGTAAAACAAAGAATATGAAGACGGTGGTCAAGATATCCGACAGCAACATACCTGATTTCAGGATAAACATTTCGGATATCGACAGTGATTTCAGCAGACCCCCATTCGAAATCAGAGGCCCGATCAAACGGTAAGCCACGCTCGGCTAAGTTCTTGTCTGACTTGGTCTGATCGAATTCAATCTTCATAACTGTATTTGTAACAACAAAATTACTGAACGTCAACTAATAACGTTACAACAAAAATAAAAATACAAGGGGTTTTACTTCTTGGGAAAAAGCAAGGAACACTTCCCGGAACCAGTGAATTGAAGAGATCAGGAGGTGTACAGTCCTTGGACAATATATTCAATTAAAGGCAGCCGAACGGAATCAATCTTTCAACTTGGCACAGGACTTCGTTTCACTTCGACAGTGCGGCCCGAAGCCGTTGTGCAAAAAACCTTGGGCAGGAAAAAGCGCCAAGGTCCGGACCGACTGACTTGATAATGTTGATATGACAGAGTTAAATGGTAAAATTCCAAGCAGGAACCTGGTATCAGAAAGGAGAGGTTATGCAAGTTCGATTGATTGTTATGCTCTTGCTGCTGGTCTGCCTGGGAACAGTATCTGACGTTCGCGCTGAGGTTATTGCCATCAAGGCCGGTGACACCATTCAAAAGGTCCTGGAAGACCGGACAGGCAAACGTGTGACACTGCGCCTACAGGGTGGTGAAGAGCTTACAGGCAAGGTCCGCACTGTCACCAAGGAGCTGGTGCACCTGGGAGAGCTGAGCGGCCGGGAGTTTTTTGATGCCGTTCTGGAGGTCAGCAGGATTTCGGCGGTTATCGTTCGGACCAGGGAGAAGTAGACATTCTTCTTGACCGGATAACTGCCGTCACTTCTTGTACTGCTCCATTGCTTTGGGTATCAGCCGCTTGATGTTCTCAATCCGGGTGGCATCCGCAGGGTGGGTACTGAGAAATTCCGGCGGCGCCTTCCCCCCCTTCTGGGCGGCCATCCGCTCCCAGAAAGAGATCGCTTCGCTCGGATCGTAGCCAGCCATGGCCATAAAGATCAGCCCAAGATGGTCGGCCTCACTTTCCTGCAAACGTCCGTAGGGCAGGATCGCCCCGTACTGGGCGCCCATGCCGTAAACCGACATCCAGAGCTGCTGGGTTGCAGCGGCCTTGGTGGAAAGCGCCGTGGAAAGCGCTACCCCGCCCAGTTGCGCAATCAGCCCCTGGCTCATGCGCTCGTTGCCATGCTCGGCAATGGCATGGGCGATTTCGTGCCCCATCACCACCGCCAAACCAGCTTCGGATTTGGCAATCGGCAGGATGCCGGTGTAAACCACTACCTTGCCGCCCGGCATGCACCAGGCATTGACCTGCTTGTCCTCCACCAGATTAAACTCCCACTTGTAGTCGGCCAAATGATCCTTCAAGCCGCTGTCGATGAAATAGCGTTCAACAGCGCTCTGGACTTTGGCCCCCACCCGTTTGACCAACGCGGTCTGTTCCTGGTTGGTGCTGACCTTATGCTCCTTCAGGAACTGGTCGTACTGCTGCAGACTCATGGAGAGCATGGAAGAACCGGGGATAATGTTGAGTTGCGACCGGCCGGTAATGGGAACCGTGCTGCAGGCGGTCAACAAAAAAGCACATACGCTCATGATAACAAAACGAAACATGCGCAACCTCCTTGAAATTATTTCATGACTTG
>Ga0209212_1004756_pt1 | contig 16574 bp, 18 predicted proteins | sample RifGroC2_FD_183996 | JGI IMG/M metagenome (GOLD analysis project Ga0209212, IMG submission 183996) | Groundwater microbial communities from Rifle, Colorado, USA - Groundwater C2 (SPAdes) (version 2) | ecosystem: Environmental > Aquatic > Deep subsurface > Groundwater | place: Rifle, Colorado...
CGTAATAACAGCTTACTTTCCAATGAAAAGGAGGGAAATATGTATTTCAAGAAAATAGTGACCGGGTTTTATGTATTATTGCTTTCCGTGCTGCTCGGTGCAGGCTTTGTGTCGGCAGCGGGTCCGGCCAAACCGATCAATGTCGGTGCGCTCTATGATATGACCGGCGCCACATCGGACGTGGGAAGGGATTACGCACTGGGTATAGCCGAAGCGATTCATTATGTAAACGAGACTGGCGGCATCAACGGCAAGCAGATCAAGCTTCACCAGTTTGATTACGGCTATCGGGTTCCCGAGGCGCTAACCAAGTACAAGCTGTTCCAGAGGTTGGGTTGCGTTGCAGTCCTTGGATGGGGCACGGGCGATACCGAAGCCCTTTCACCCACGGTCACCAAGGACAAGATGCCTTATGTTTCAGCCTCCTATTCGGGACATCTGACGGATCCCAAGAAGACGCCCTATAACCTCTTCTTCGCAACCGACTATTCAACCAATGCAAGGGCTGCGCTTACGGCCTGGTTCAACAAGAAATGGCCCAAGCACGCGGATTACGGGAAGCGAAAGCCCCGTTTTGCCAGTTCATACATGTTTGCATCACCTTACTGCAGCGCTCCGATCAAGGCCATAAAGGATCAGGCGGCCATCCTTGGTTTTGACGTCGGCCCCGACCAGGACGTCTCCTTGTTTGCAATCGATACAAAAAGCCAGGTTCTTGCACTGAAGGATTTCAAGCCGGACGTCGTATGGCATGGAAACACCACCATGTCCGTTTCGGCAACCCTAAGAGACGCTTATTCTATCGGACTTGGGGCCGATCACATCGTCAACAACTGGGGATACGACGAAAACCTGCCCAAAATGGCCGCAAAAGCCGCCGAGGGGGTGATGGGCGCCGCGGTTTGCGCTTTCTTCGGTGAAAAGGTCCCCGGCATGGACAAGGTGGTTGCCTATGCAAAAAAATACAACCCCGGCATCCCGGCCAACAAAAGGCTGATCCGAACGGTCCAGGCATGGGGCGATGTATTGATTCTCCGGGAAGCCCTGATCCGGGCCGATAAAGCAGGAAAGCTCGACGGCGAGAGCATATTGAAATTGGGTTTTGAAACGATGAACAATTTCGATATCGGCCTCGGCGCAGCTCCTGTGACTTTTACAGCGACAGATCACCGTGTTGCCGGAATAGTGCCGATCTATGAAAATAAAGGCGGCAAATTCCAGATTGTTGAAAAAGTCGACCTGAAAAGCAAATGGCCTGAAAAATGGGCAAAAGAGTGGATCGGCTGGTAATTCAATAGTATCCTCAAGGAGGTCATAAGGCTTTGTCTAAAGAGGAACCGATATTAAAGATCAATAATATCGAAGTGAAATATCACGAGGTCATTCTTGTGATTAAAGGTTTCTCCATCGAGGTGCCGAAGGGAGGGATCGTTGCTCTCCTCGGCGCAAACGGGGCGGGGAAAAGCACCACTTTAAAGGCGATTTCGGGCCTTCTCAATCACGAGGACGGCAAGGTCACCGACGGATCGATCGAATTCATGGGTGAGCGGATAGACAAGATGAAAGCCGAAAAAATCGCCAAGATGGGCATCGTCCAGGTGATTGAAGGCCGAAAGGTCTTTGAACATCTGACCGTTGAGGAAAATCTTAGAGTCGGCGCCCATATGAAGAAGAAAAGTGGAAAGGATATGAAGGATAGCCTTGAGATGGTGTATCATTATTTCCCCAGGCTCAGGGAGAAGCGGAGCGAGACGGCCGGCTTCATAAGCGGAGGAGAGCAGCAGATGACCGTTGTCGGACGGGCACTTATGACAACGCCGAAGCTGATTCTTCTCGATGAACCGTCGATGGGGCTTGCTCCCCTTTTGATTCATGAAATCTTCGATATCATCACCCGCCTCAATAAAGAAGAGGGTATTTCGATTCTTCTGGTGGAGCAGAATGCAAAACTTGCCTTAAGCATTGCGCCCTATGCCTACGTGATGGAAAACGGTCGCGTTGTCATGGACGACACTTCGGAAAAACTGCGAGAGAATCCTGATATCAAGGATTTCTATCTCGGTCTGACCGATGTGGGGGGCCGGAAAAGTTTTCGAGACGTCAAACACTATAAACGGAGAAAACGGTGGATCACTTAAACCCTTGAATAGAATAAGAAGGGAGATCAACAATGCAGAAAAGATTAATCCTATTGGTTAGTATATGCCTGTTTTGTGTTCCGGGCCTTCTTTTTGGCGCGGGAAAAGAGGCAACAACTCCGAAAAAATTCACAACCCCGACGGTTACCTTAAACAGGGTTGAAGTTTCGAACTACTGGGGTTACTGGTTCTATGGCGCCAAAGTTGAAGTCACGAGGGGGAAAGCCGGCAACAATGGCTCACCCCTTGGGCTCAATTTTATCTTCGACATCAAAAACCCGAACTCCTACCCGGTGGCATTGGAGAGTCTGAATTTTACGGTGGCGTTCGAAGATTACGATCTGAACACCGTCGGCTCCCAGGATCTGATGTGGATTCCCGCCGGGAAGACAAACCAGCTTAGGGTCTCTGCCCTATTTGGCCTCTGGGAGGCATTCATGAGTGCCGGGGTAACAGGTGGTTTGAGGCTCAAGGAAAAAGGGATAGCCGTTCACGACCAGTTGGAAAAATGGTGGACGAGTATTCCGGATTTCGCATTTCCAGTGCAGGTGAAAGAAGGGTCTGCTGTTTTCAAGGCCGACAAAATGACGGGAGTCGCGGCATTCAGCGCGTCCTATCCCAAATAACCGTTTTCCAACGACTGCGTGTTTCGGAATAGGATAATGCATTTCGAAACACGCAGTGTTGACGGCTCAGTAAAAAAAGTCGAGGTGCTGCGTTTAAGCGCCATCCTGCCCCTGCTTTCGCAGGGGCAAGCTTATTGTTTCGTACGCTGAAGTACGTCTCATCCCGTACTTTAATACAGAGGAACCGGCATATGCCAAAAAGGACACAGGCGGAGAGAAACAAGGGATTTTACGACGCAAAAGCCGAGCGGATGGACAGGACCGAACGCGCCGCCCTCAAGGAAAACGAGGCACTGAGGATTTTCAGGTATGCCTGTGAAAATGCCCCCGGGTATAGGAAGTTGCTTGATGAGCGGGGGGTGAAGCCGGAAACTGTAAAAGATTACGGCGATTTCGTCAGGCTGCCCGTACTGAAAAAGAACAGGATGCCGGAACTTCATCAGAACCAGCCACCCTTCGGAGGCTTTCTTGCGGCGCCTCTGGAAAAGCTCAAGCGGATCTATGTCTCTCCCGGTCCCATATACGATCCGGAAGGAAGAAAAGAGGATTACTGGGGATTGCGAAAATGCCTGTACAATGCGGGCTTCAGGCCGGGAGACCTTGTGATGAACACCTTTTCCTACCACCTGACGCCCGCCGGCATCTTCCTCGATGAGGCCTGTAACGGTATCGGTTGCATTACCGTACCGACCGGCGTAGGAAACACCGAAATCCAGGTTAAAACCATGGCCGGACTGAAGATCAACGGCTACATCGGCATCCCATCTTTTCTCCTGTCGCTGATCAAAAAGATGGAAGAGCTGGGGTATGACACCGCGCAGGATCTTGCCATGGAGATCGCACTGGTTGCGGGAGAGATATTGTCCCCCTCCCTGAGGAAAGAACTGAATGACTATGGCATCATCGTACGTCAGAGCTACATCACCGCCGACCTGGGTGGAGTGGCTTATGAATGTCCAGGGGAAAACGGCATGCATATTTCCGATGATCTGCATATCGAGATCTGCGACCCGACAACAGGGGAACCGCTGCCGGTAGGGGGCGTCGGCGAGGTGGTGGTCACCGATTTCAGCAATGAATGCTATCCGCTTGTCCGTTACGGCACCGGGGATCTTTCCGCGCTGGATGCGGACGAATGCGCATGCGGAAGGACCTCCTATAAACTCAAGGGCATTATGGGCAGGGCGGATGAGGTGACGAAGATAAAAGGGATGTTCGTCCATCCCCGCCAAGTTGATGAAGCCGCTGCCGCATTTCCCGAAACGGTGGAAAAGATCAGGGTCGTGGTGACGCGGGAAGGCGTAACGGACATGATGACAGTGGAAATCCGGCTCAAGAAGGGTGTGGAAGGAACAGACGCCCTAAAGGCTTCGCTCGAGGAAAAGATACGGGAAGCGACCAAGCTGAGAGGAACGGCGGTTTTTGTCCCGGAAATCCCTGAAGGCAGCAAAAAAATCGAAGACAAAAGGAACTGGCAATAAAAGGGGAGGGATGGCATGAAAGATTTTCTAAAAAGGCTTCCTGAACAGGCAGTCAGAATTGTTTTATTATTTGTGGTTTTGGCGGCGGTATTGCTTGTCGTCTGGCATTTCATCCTTCCCCCCGACATGAAAGAGCCGGCACTGCAGCAGATGTCTTCTACGATAAGGGAAGCAAACAGGGAAATCAAGTATGCAGGAGCCGAGGCCTGCGGGCAATGTCACGAGGAGCAGCGCGACATGAAAAAAACCGGCTACCATCGGGATTTGTCCTGCGAGGCCTGCCATGGTGCGGCGCAAAAACATACGGACAACCCCGCGGAGGTGAAGCCGACATCACCGAAAAAACGCGATTACTGTTCTTACTGCCATAATTACAATTCCTCAAGGCCAACGGGCTTCCCACAGATCAATCCGGACACGCACAACGCGCGGAAGCCCTGTATCACCTGTCACAATCCGCATGACCCGAAACCGCCGCAGACGCCCCGTTCCTGTGCAGCCTGTCATGCGCAGATAGAAAGGACCAAGGTGGCCTCCTATCATGCCACGCTGGAATGCACCGTTTGCCATAAGGTCCCGGTAAAGCACAGGACTTCACCGAGATCCGTAACGCCGACAAAACCGGATACACGGGAATTCTGCGGAAAGTGCCATGATAAAGTTTCTCCCAGTAAGGGGGTGCCGGCAGTGGATATGGCCGTTCATGGGGAAAAGTATGTCTGCTGGCAGTGCCACTATCCGCACACGTTAGGAGGGATCTGATGGATCGACGAGACTTTTTGAAAAATTGCTGTTTGCTTATTTCTTCCGGCGTCATCTCCGGAGGGCTCGCTCCGGTCGGCTGGGCAAAAACGATTCATAAGGACTACGATCCCGCCAAGCACCTCTACGGGATGGGCATTGACATCAACAAGTGCATCGGCTGCGGCAGGTGCATGCAGGCCTGCAAGACCGAAAACGATGTGCCGAGCGATCCCTACTACTTCCGCACCTGGGTGGAGAGGTATGTCATCAAAGCGGATAAAAGCGTGACCGTAAAGACCATCAGCACGACCCTCGATGAACCGGCGGAGGTCTTCGTGGAAAAGGACATGCTGCGCAGTTTTTTCGTCCCGAAGCTCTGCAATCAATGCGCTCATCCCCCCTGCGTGCAGGTTTGCCCGGTAGGCGCCACGTTCAGTACGGACGACGGCGCGGTTCTGGTGGACGGCAAGCGCTGTATCGGCTGCCGGTATTGCATCCAGGCGTGTCCTTACGGGGCGCGTTACCTCCATCCGATAACCAGGGTGGCGGATAAATGCACCTTCTGCTATCACCGCCTGGTACGAGGGTTACTGCCCGTCTGCGTGGAGGTTTGTCCGAAACAAGCCCGTATTTTCGGCGATATGAAGAGCATTGCCAGCCCGCTCGGACGGTTCACCCGGATGAATAAGATACATGTTCTCAAACCGTCTCTGAATACGGATCCCAAAGTGTATTATGCAAATCTCGATGGTGAGGTGAACTGATATGGAAGCTGCCCATAGCTTTATGGAACTATCCCAACAGGTGGTCGGGTTTATCTATCCGAACGAGATCGAGATCCACTGGTCGATCCTGATCGTTGTCTATCCATACATCACGGGACTGGTCGCCGGGGCTTTTATCCTCGCCTCACTCGTCAAGGTCTTCAACGTCAAGGAATTACAACCCACGTACCGGTTGGCCCTGCTGACCGCGCTGGCCTTTCTCCTGATTGCGCCCCTGCCGTTGCAGCTCCACCTCGGCCGTCCGGAGCGTTCCTACGAGATGTTCATGACCCCGAATCCGGCTTCGGCTATGGCCATGTTCGGTTTCGTTTATCTCTGGTATTTGATGCTGGTCCTCCTGCTGGAAATCTGGTTTGAATACCGTCGGGATATGATCGTGTGGTCAGCCGAGTCCACGGGTATAAGAAAGTGGGTGCTCAAGATCCTTTCCCTTTTTTCCACCGATATCAGCGAAAAGGCCGTCGCCTTCGACAAGAAGACCGTAAAGGTCATCACGATTATCGGCATCCCCTCGGCTTTTCTTCTCCATGGCTATGTCGGCTTTATCTTCGGTTCCATCAAGGCCAACCCCTGGTGGAGCAGCGTCATGATGCCGGTCGTGTTTCTCTTTTCGGCCATCGTTTCGGGGATTGCCATCGTCATGCTGCTCTATATGATCATCATCCCGATCCGGGGCGGAAAAATAGACATGAAATGTCTCGACAAAGTGGCCTCCTTTCTGTTCTATGCCGTCATCGTCGATTTTTCCATCGAGGTCCTTGACTTTATCCACCGGCTTTATGAAAGCGAAGAATCGATCAAGATCCTCTCCCAACTGGTGTCCACAAAGCTTTTTATGAGTCTGGTCGTCCTCCAGATCCTGCTGGGGATGCTGCTGCCCCTGGGCGTCATGGTGGCCATCAAGATATTCAAGCTTCAGGAAGATTTGAGAAAGCTATTGTATTTTGTGTGCGGCTTGCTTATACAACTCGGGATCTTCAGCACGAGGTGGAACGTGGTGATCGGCGGGCAGTTGTTTTCGAAGAGCTTCCGGGGTTTGACCACCTACAAGATGGAATTGATGGGCATCGAGGGATTCCTCGTTGCCCTGGCTTTATTGATCATCCCCTTTGTCGTCCTTACGATTTTGATGAACCTCCTGCCGCCGTGGAAGAAGGAGGAGCTGACGGGGGGCTGAAGACCGTATCCGGTCAGGAGAAGGTCCTTTCGAACAATTCCACGATCGCTTTTCTGCCGTTCTCCTGGATGTAACGCGTCCCCGTCCCGGTAAAATGGAGGTGGGTGATCACGGGCTCGTCTCCCTTTTCGCGTTCCACCCATTTTACCTGATCCCAGCGGAACCAGGCATTGCGCTTCTGATCGAATACATACAGGGGTTTGTTGCAAATCTTGGCGAACTCAGCCCCCCATCCCGTACCCCCCTTGACGGTCTGGTCCGCCAGGATCTCTCCCACGACGTAAATCTCCTGCCCGTTGTTGATCTGATACCAGATGCTCTGCAGGACCTTCCGCATGGTCGGCCCTTCGGTATAGCGGCGGTTCATCAATTTTGAAACGTAGCTCAGGCTTACATCGCCGTTCTTGAGTTCTTCGTGATTCAGGACGCGCAGACCTCTCTGACGAACGATACCGTGACCCTCGAAGGTGAAGTTCACCTCCTCTATCCCGAAGCGCTCCGCGTTCATACCGAATTCCGCTTCCGCGCCCTTGGTTCCACCACTAAAAAGAATGACGTTTTTCTTCTTCATAACCGCTCCTTTCTATACCCCGCTATGGATAGCGATGCCTTGCAAGAAGCATCGATATCGCCTCAAACCTTCCCATAACACAGCAGTGTATCACGTTAAGGTGGATTATTGAAAGGGTTTATTCTTCGTTTATTCATATGCTCCTTGATTTCGGGTTCCTTTTTCATTATGGTGTGCGCCTCGACGACATCGAAAAAGTTCTCTAAAGTCGTGAAAATAGGACGTCTTCGTGAAAAGGCCCCTGACCTTCGCCGGGGCAGGCTCCGGCAAGGCGTGCGAACCCTGAGGAAAGAAATGAAAGTCGACAACCCCATTCAACGCCGGTTCCAGAAAAAGCTGCTCTCCTGGTATGACAGGCAGGCAAGGCCTCTGCCGTGGCGGGAGACACAAGACCCTTACAGTATCTGGGTCTCGGAGGTGATGCTCCAGCAGACCCAGGTCAAGACCGTGGAGTCGTACTATGGACGGTTCATCGGTCGCTTCCCTTCGGTTGAGGCGCTGGCGCGGGCCGCTCCCGATGAGGTGATGAAGCACTGGGAGGGTCTGGGTTACTACGGCCGGGCGCGTCATCTCCACCGGGCCGCCCGTGAAGTTGTCGAACGGTTTAACGGCCGCGTGCCCGATACCCTTGAGGATCTGCTCTCCCTCTCCGGCATCGGCCGTTACACGGCCGGTGCGATTCTGAGCATCGCATTTGAAAAACCGGAAGCCGTGCTCGACGGGAACGTGATCCGTGTGCTGTCCAGGATGTTTCATGTCACGGAAGACATCCAGAAGGCGGCCACTCAGAGGGAGCTTTGGTCGCTTTCGGAAAGCCTGCTTCCGAAGAGCCGCATCCGGGATTATAACCAGGCGTTGATGGAATTGGGGGCGCTGACATGCCGGGTCAGGAATCCCGCCTGTCCGGACTGCCCGGTGTCGCGGATGTGCGAGGCCAACCGGCTGTCCATACAGCGGGAGCTTCCCGTTAAATCACCCCGGAAGCCGGTTCCCCATTATGAGGTGACGGCCGGGATTATCTGGCGGGACGACCGGTTCCTGATTACGCGCCGGCCGCCGAAAGGATTGCTGGGGGGACTCTGGGAGTTTCCGGGGGGAAAGCTCGAAACGGGCGAGGACCTTTCGGGTTGCCTGAAAAGGGAGATCCGTGAGGAGCTCGGAATCGCGATCGAGGTGGGTGTCCGCCTGACCTCGGTGGATCATGCATACACCCACTTCAGGATCACCCTTCACGCCTTCGAGTGCCGGTATCGGGGGGGACGTATCCGGCTCATCGGAGTCGACGATTATCGATGGATCCTTCCTCAGGAACTCGACGGATTCGCCCTTCCGGCCGCCGATCATAAGATCATCGCCCTGCTGAAGGATCGGAAATATGGGGGGTTTAGTCCAGACATTGGCCAGCTCTAAAGGGGTGCTCATTATTTCATCCCGGCCACAAACCGGGGCAGCATCTGCGGATCGCGGCAGACGGCGAAATCCCACACGCCCAGCCTGCCCCAATGGTTCACCGCCGCGACCCAGCGGCGGGCGGCCTGATATTTCTGGCGGTCCTGGTCGTCCTCTTCGCCCTTCATCTCCAGGATGAGCGTTTGGCCGTTCCGGAGGCGGACGACGTAGTCCGGCTCAAAATGGTGCTGGGCGCCCTCCCGGCTTACCGCTTGGACGCCAGCATGAACGCCTCTAACTTTCCTTTCTCCGTGAGGACCTTCATCCCCATCTCCTGGGCCGTGGCCGGTATCTCGGGCAGCGGCTCCCGCCGGACGAGCGAGAGCGCCTCCGTCGGACAGGCAGTCACACAGAGACCGCAGCCGATGCAGTTTGCGGCCGTCACAACGGCCCGGTCATCCGTAAGGACAATGGCGCCGACGGGACAGCGCTCATCGGCGCAGATCCCGCAGCCGTTGCAGCCATCAGGGTTTACCTCGGCCTGAAAGCCGCTCGTGGCGAAGGCGTGTGGGAGCTTGAGCTGGGTGAGTCCCCGGAGGATCGTGCAACAGCACGGGCAGCAGTTGCAGATGAAGGTGGCGCGATCCTGGCTGTTGCTGCTGGTATGGACGAGCCCCGCCTCTTCGGCCTTGTCCAGCACCTTTTTTGCCTCCTCCCGGCTGATCTCCCGGGCATACCCGCGCTGCACGAGAAAACGCCCCGTGGCCTCGAAGATCAGACACACCTCCCGCGGGGCGTCGCAGGCCCCAACGCTGATCCGGCAGGCGCATGCGCCCAGCGCGATGTAGCCGGCCTCGTCGATGAGATGCGCCACCTCCTCATAGGGGTGGATGCGGGTCGTCGAATCGAGGGACTCTCCGACCGGCACCACACGGGCGAGCGGCGTCGCGCTTCCCCCGAACGAGGCCCCCAGGCCGTCCGCGTGGTATTCCTCCCAGAGTTTTCCCAGCCGCGCGTCCATCGGCGTCCCGCCGATCTTCATGAAAGGGAATTCGAAGAGGCCCGGGATGGTCGGCATCAGGGCGTAGGCGCGCTTCCCCTCCTTCTCCCGGCAGAAGACGACCGCCCGGTCCGCCATCCGCTCCAGCAACCCCTCCGCCGTTTCGGCAGGGATTCCACAGGCGGCGGCAATCGTTTCCACCGGCCGCGGGGAGAAACCCATCGCCGCGGCCACGGCCGCCTCCTCCGGACTGAAGAGAATGCGGAGAATTTCATCGAACTTCTCCGACTTCGGCGCGCCGGAGGGGTGGGCATCCAGAATCAAACGGAGTTTTTCATAGCTGTCCATAGTTTCCCCTTTCTCAATTGATCACGAATTGCGGCAAGATCCCGAAGCGGTAGGACGGAGATCTTGTCATGTGCGGGATATTGCTGTCGTCCCGGATAGATGATCCACAGATGATCGAGATGCAATGTATCCAGCGCGATGCGCATGGATTTTGTCACGGTCGGCGCCTCATTGAATTTAAATTCTATACCATATCGACGGCCCTGAACCGTGAACAAAAGATCAAGCTCGGCGCCGCTGTAGGTAGACCAGAAAAAGGCCTGCGGAGGCTTGACAATCTGCAGCGTCTGTTCCAGTGCAAAGCCTTCCCAAGAGGCGCCGACCCGTGGATGCCCCAGAAGGCTATGGTCATCGGGGAGGCTTAGCAATTTATGGAGAATCCCCGAATCCCGAAAATAGATCTTGGGAGCTTTCACCTGACGCTTGCCGATATTTTCATGCCAGGGCTGCAATAGCCGGATCATGAAGGTGCCGGTAAGGATATCAAGATAGTAACGCATGGTCTTATCGGACAACCCCATGGCGCGGCCTAGTTCCGCGGCGTTCCAGATTTGTCCGTGATAATGCGCCAGCATGGTCCAGAAACGGCGCATGGCCGCGGAGGGAATCGAAATGCCCAGATGGGGGATGTCGCGCTCCAGGAAGGTGCGAATGAAACCTTCGAGCCACGCCATGCTGTCTTTATCCGTTTCGGCCAGAAAAGAACGGGGAAATCCACCCCGCAACCAGAGTATTTGTTCCGATTCGGCATTGATTTCATGCAGTACGAACCCTGAAAGCTCTACGAATTCCACACGGCCGGCAAGACTTTCCGATGCATTCTTTACGACATCGGGAGAGGCGCTGCCCAGGATGAGAAAGCGGGTCCGGTTCCGGGGGCGATCGACCAGAACCCTGAGAACCTTGAACAAAGTGGGCATCTCCTGGATCTCATCCAGAATAGCGGTGCCTTTGAGAGATCCGAGCATGAGCTCCGGATTTTGCAGACGCATCAGATCCGGTTGGGATTCGAGATCAAAATAGATGGTGTCCCGACCTTCTCCAAACATCCGTGCGAGGGTCGTTTTCCCGCATTGCCGCGGCCCAAGAAGGGCCGTGACGGGAGAACGCTGCACCGCATTCGACAATTGTTCGAGATAGGAGGGTCTGTTCATCATGGAGTTTATTATACATTGAAAATCCGGAGTGTCAATCCGAATTTTCAACTATTGAACGAATGGAAGGCTTTCAACGCATGCATGAGGATCATGTCTTGCAGTGGCTTTGCCGCAAGAAGCATAGCGGCATTGCGTTTTCTGTCAGCCGTTTTTCGATTTCCATCACAAGATGCCTCCTTTTAAAAAAGTTGATAAGAAAGCAAAAGATCTTTAGAATGGCCCATCTTGAAATCAGGCATACATGAAGGAGGCGATCATGACGCATCAGGACCTTTACCGTGAATTGTCAAAAAAGGTGGGGACGGAACATTCGCAAATTGTTCCGGAGATATGGAAAACGGTCAGTACTCCGGAAGAGGCAACGCTGCTCAATATTCTGCCGGGAACCATAGAGGATTTGGCCGAACGTTTTGGAAAATCCCAGGAAGCAATTACCGGCATGCTTCAGGTGTTATTTCATAAAGGATTGGTCTTTAAAGTGAAACGGGAGGGAAGGATCGTCTATCACATGCCGAGGCATATCATCCAGTTCCATGACGCCTCTACCCTCTGGCCCGAGGCGCCGCCGGAGCTGATTGATCTCTGGCGGCAATACACGGAAAAGGAGTACCCCCAAATTCCGGCTGCGCTCACGGCCATGAAGGCTCCCCCCTTGCTGCGTGTTGTCCCTATCAACGAAAAAATCGAGATGAAAAGCCAGGTGCTTGCTTACGAGGATGCTTCAAACATCGTTGAGAAGGCATCCGTTCTTGCTGTTGCGAACTGCCCCTGCCGAATGATTATGCGTAAATGCGACAAGCCGATTGACGTCTGCATCCAACTGAACAGGGCCGCGGAATATGCCATCGAACGCGGCACGGGCAGAAGAATCGACGTGGCAGAGGCAAAATCTATCCTGCTCCGGGCGGAGGAAGCCGGACTGGTTCACGTCACCGAAAACAAGGCAGACCTCGGTGCGGTTATTTGCAATTGCTGTAATTGTTGTTGCGTCATTCTGCCTTATGCGAAAAACATTGCAACCAGCGGCATGCTCGTCCCCAGCCGGTATCGGGCAGTCGTTGATGGTGATACCTGCACTGGATGCGGTCTATGTGTGGATGATTGCCCTATGGGTGTGATCATTATCGACGAACAGAATACAGCAATGATTGATGCGGAGGCATGCATAGGCTGCGGAGTCTGCACACACGTTTGTCCTACAGATACGATCAGCCTTATAGCCGTCAGAGAAAAAGATTTTATCCCTTCATGAGGGGAAGGCTTAAAAGCGGCCAGGACAGCCGCCAGTGTGCGACTGGTGGGACGTAAGTCTCCTTGGCCGCTTTTTTGACCATTCTTTAATGCCGCGCCCCTCTCTCACTTCCTGCGTGGTGTGGCGATCTTATTTGATCAGCCCGGCTTGCCGCCGAGTTCCTCGGACTGGCGGTCCATGTCGTCCATGAACTTGTAGATCATGGCGATGGTGATCTGTTCCACCTGCGATTTCGGGTCAGGCGCCTTGCCGACCAGGATGTCACGCGCGGAATCGATGCGGGATTTGGTTTCGGCGTCAAGCATGGCGGTGCTTGCCCTTTCCGCCGGCACGATAGACCGCCGACTTTTCGCGCACATGAAAGCCGATCCGTTTGTGTGGACGATCGGGCGGAATCATGAGTTGCCGGATCGCATCGAAAACGACGCGGAACTTGGCATCATACTTCATCTCCAGTTTCTCTAGCTTACGTGCAAGATCGGCGTGTGAGGACAAAATGGCCCGCAATTGAACGAAAGCGCGCATGATCGCAATGTTGACCTGAATGGCGCGCGGGCTGTTCAAGACGCTGGAGAGCATCGCGACCCCTTGCTCTGTAAAGGCGTAGACCGTCTTTGAGTACTTCAGTTCGGAGGAGGATATCACAGATTGTGATATCCTCATGATCTCCTCGCGCGTCAGCACGAACATGAAATCCTCGGGAAAACGGTCACTGTTCCGTTTGATGGCTTGATTCAGCGCACGCGTTTCTACCCCATAAAGCATTGCCAAGTCACGATCGAGCATGACTTTCAGCCCTCGGACAAGCAAAATTGCTTGCCGTATTCTCTCCATCGACACAATATCCGTCTTCATCACGTTTCCCCAATTCTCATAGCATCTTCTCGTTGGAGGTCACAATCCGTGACCTCCAAGCCACCATCAATTGCGCATTTGACGAGCAATCTCATGCCACAAACTGGTTCAGTGAGCCGATGAAATACTCGAACACCGCACGGCTGTTGCCGCCGATGGAGCGGTGCGCCTCATCCGAAATCAGGAGGTCAAAATCGGTCGGTGAGAACAGCCGCCTGCCTATATTTGTTGTTGAATTGCAGGCTTTGGTGGGCGTTTCCCGTTCGCATGAAGAGTTTGATGACGGCGGCGGCGGTCAACGTCTTTCCGGTGCCGGTGGCCATTTCAAACAGAAAGCGCGTCCGGCTTTTGCGAACGGCAGCCTGAAGCGCCCAAATTGCACGGAGCTGGTACGGACGAAGGAACTTCAGTCCGGTATCTTCGATGAATGCGTCTTGTTGCGCGGAATCGTTCCATCGGGGATCGTTCCGGTAGTTCGGATTCTGAGTTGCCGCAACGTAATCGGTCTCGATCTTTTCGCCGACCAGAGCATCGGGGTTAGGCTTGAACGCGTGAAAGTGTCCCAAAGAATCCGACGTCGGGAACTCGGTTATCAGGACGGGGTTGCCCTGCTCAAGGTCCCAGAAGTAATGCAGATTGCCGTTGGACAGGATGACAAACCGGACATTCTGCGAATGGGCGTATTTCCTGGCTTGATCCTTGCCGACAAGAGGATCAAACTTTTCGGATTTCGCTTCGAGGACGGCTATCGGGAAGCCGCCTTCCTCCAGCAGGAGGTAATCAACGTAGCCGCTCGCGGTTCTTTCGAAGTCGTCGCCGAAGGCATCAAGGGTCTTTTTCTTTAGCTTGATGTGGGTTTCAAGGGCGATGTTGGCGGGGCCGACCTCGTCATCGAAGAAGCGCCAGCCCGAACGTTGCAGCAGGTTGTTGATCAGGATTCTTGCTTTGGCTTCGGTGTGCTGCTATACAAACTGGTTCACTTGAGCCGATAGACATCTTTTCTTTGGCCGATTTTTACCACCCAAACGGTTAATTCATCATCCCGGATGGCGTAAATGATTCGGTAAATTCCCTGACGTAATCGGTAGCGTTCCTGCCCCGTGAGTTTCTCACACCCGGGCGGGCGCGGGTCCACGGCAAGCGCCGCGATGCGCTTCATGATTTGTTGAAGAGATTTCCTGGGAATCTTTTCGATGTCCTGCCAGACAGACTTTCGAAAGAAAATCCTATATTCGGCCATCTTTCTTCAGCCTCTTCAGGATGTCCTCATAACCGATCAACGGCTCGTTGGCCCGCTCCTCAAACGCCGCAAGGTCCTCGGCATCCTCGGCGAGGGTTTCCCGAACGGCATTGTTGACCAATTCCGAAACAGATCGGGAAGTCTCCGCCGACTTCATCCGCAGCGCCTGGTGCAAGGCAGAATCGAAATAGATCGTGGCCCGTTTCGTTCCGGCTGCCATGGTGTAACCTCCTTAGGTCCGTGCAGCACCATAGCACCTTGACGTCATGACGTCAAGGGCTATTCGGCTTCGGCTTCCGCGGCGGGCAGTTCCTGTACATCCTTCAATTTACGCCCGATTGCCCGTGTTCGCGTCTGCGCCTGTTCTATGGTATCGGATGCCTCGTGGATCTTTTTCTGCACCTTGGTCAGAACATCCCCGTATTTCGTCCACTCCGTCTTGACCGCCGACAGCAGGTTCCAGACTTCGCCGGACCGTTTCTGAATCGCCAGCGTCCGGAAACCCATCTGCAGGCTGTTGAGGAGCGCCCAAAGCGTGGTCGGCCCGGCGATCACCACGCGGCATTCCCGCTGGACGAATTCGACAAGGCCGGTGCGGCGGATCACTTCGGAAAACAGGCCCTCCGTGGGCAGGAAGAGGATGCCGAAATCGGTCGTCTTCGGCGGGTTCAGGTACTTGCTGCAGATATCTCCCGCGCATTGCCTGATGCGCGCATCGAGCTGTTTTGCGGCGCCCTCCGCGGATTCGGCATCTGCCTTCTCCTGCGCATCTATCAAGCGCTGATAGTCTTCCACGGGGAACTTGGCGTCGACGGGAAGCCACACCATCTCCGTCTCGTCCTCGCCCCGGCCCGGCAGCTTGATTGCGAATTCCACCCGCTCGCCGCCCTCTTTCACAGCCACATTGGCTGCATACTGATCGGGCGTGAGCACCTGTTCCAACATGGCGCCGAGTTGAACCTCGCCCCATGTCCCGCGCGTCTTCACGTTCGTCAGCACCTTCTTCAGATCGCCCACGCCGGTCGCCAGCGACTGCATCTCGCCCAACCCCCTGGATACCTGCTCCAGCCGTTCGCTGACCTGCTTGAAGGACTCGCCCAGCCGCTTCTCCAGCGTACCCTGGAGCTTTTCATCCACGGTCGCCCGCATCTGATCCAGTTGTTTTGCGTTATCCGCCTGAATTGCAGAAAGTCGCTGCTCCACGGCCTCCCTGAGCATGTCGAGTTTCTTGTCGGTGGTCTGCGTGAGAAGACCGAACTGGCCGTATAGCGTGTCCCCGACCCCTTTGAGCGCGCCGGCAAGCTCTTCGCGGGATTGTCGCAGCGCCTTGGCCGCCTCCTCCCGGTTCCTGGCGATCTCCTCCCGGACGGATCGCTCGGTGCGTTCGTCGGATTGTTCCACCGACCGAAGGGCCGCTCGAATAGGGTTCAGATCGACCGGAACTTTGCGAACCAGGAGGAAGATCTGGATGATTGCGATCACAACCAACAGGACGATGACGATGACCAGGAGCATACTATCCATAATTTTATCCTTGACAGGAGTTTTGCTGAAGTTTACACACCCGGCCGGATAAATGCAAACGCCAGATAGCTACGGCAGCAATGAAGAATGAAAGGTGTGGTAGGTGGGCGGGGTGGGCATAAGGGGTTGTTGACATGGGAAGGGGCAGTGAGAAAGGAATAAGAGGCTGATGGTCCATTGATTGGGACCGTAATCGGAGATTGAATTTTCTTTCAGGGAAGGGAGGACTGAACTGGAGCATTTGAGGATCAAGAAGAATCAAAGCGGATTTGAAATCTTTTTTGAAG
>Ga0209212_1004757_pt1 | contig 16572 bp, 14 predicted proteins | sample RifGroC2_FD_183996 | JGI IMG/M metagenome (GOLD analysis project Ga0209212, IMG submission 183996) | Groundwater microbial communities from Rifle, Colorado, USA - Groundwater C2 (SPAdes) (version 2) | ecosystem: Environmental > Aquatic > Deep subsurface > Groundwater | place: Rifle, Colorado...
GACCCCGTCCGGTACCGTGGCCAGGTACACAACCACCCACTGGTTTCCCATATACGGATCATATATGTATCTCGTCCCTTTTTCCGGCGTTCCGCAACTTGGGGACACTGTCACCGGAACAACCAGCGGCGCAACGGCCCGCATTGACTACATAATGTATAATGACTTAACCCAGTTGACAGATATGATCGGCTATATTCGCAAGAAATATCCGGATATGAGAATAGTGACCATAGATCAGGGGCTGGACCTGTTGGGGATTCCTAAAATATGAACAGAACCGACATACTGATAACAGGATTGGGTGCGATTTCCGCTGCCGGTAATGGTCTGGCAGAGACCCTGGCTTCCTTTGCCCTGGCAAAACGGAACGCAGGACCGGTGACGCTTTTCCCGACAGCAACGGATTGCCCGGTCTTTGAAGTGAAGGGCCTGCCACAGGAGTATCTCCTTGAAGGTCAGCGTACCATCAGCCTGGGGCTGGTTGCCGTGGATCAGGCGCTTGCCGAGGCCGGACTTGACGATCTGTCGGGTTTCCGGGTCGGGGTCTGCCTGGGGACGACCGTGGCGAGCCAGTTGAACGATCTGCGGTTCTACACCTCATATCGCCAGCAAAGTTCGACCTCAATGGTAGCGGTGGACCGCTTCCTGAAAGGGAACCTGTCGGAATTCATCGCCCGCAGGTACAAGGCGCGCGGCCCGGCCCTTACCGTGGTCAACGCCTGCTCATCCGGAACCGATGCAATCGGAGTGGCCCTGTCATGGCTCAAAAGCGACCTGTGCGATATTGTCATTGCCGGCGGGGCGGACGAGCTGAACCATATCCCGTACTGCGGTTTCGGTTCCTTGGGGATTGTCAATCCCGGTCTGTGCTCGCCCTTTGACCGGGACCGCAAGGGACTGAACCTGGGAGAGGGTGCCGGGGTCATGATAATCGAGAAAAAGAGCATTGCGCAGCAGCGGGGTAAATCGTCCGGGCTCTTCCTGGGCGGCTACGGTTCGCTGAGCGATGCATATCATCTGACCGCTCCCAGCCCGGATGGGGTCGGCCTTAAAGCATCGCTGCGCACGGCACTCCTTGAGGCGGCTATCGCCCCTGAGGATGTCTGTTTTGTCAATGCCCATGGCACCGGTACCTTCGACAACGATCAGGTGGAAGGCAATGTTCTGCATGAAATCTTCGGCCCGGATTTGAAGATGCTTTCCACAAAAGGGTACACGGGACATACGCTCGGCGCTGCCGGAGGACTTGAAGCGGTATTCACTGCTTTGGGTCTGAGGGAAGGGTGGATTCCCGCCAGTGCCGGTTTCCTGAATCAGGACGAGGCCATATCCCTTGCGCCGGTGCGGGAAAAAACCGCTGTCAGTGGTTGCTACGCCGTCTCGACGTCACTTGCATTTGGCGGCAATAACGCAGCCATAGTTATAGGCCGGGGAGATAACAAATGATCATTCTCGGAACCGGCATAATCTTCTCGCAAGGGATGGGTGTCAGCGCACTTGAAAGCGCTCTTCGGAAGGGTTGGATCAAACCTTCCGAGATTGATGCCCCACGTGCGGAAGGCCTGAAGCGCCCGGTCTATCAGGTTGATCTGGATGCTGTTCCTGACCGGACCCTGCTCAAGAAGATCCGCCGTGCCGACAAGCTGAGCAAGATGTCGGTGCTGGCCGCTGCAGATGCCCTGGCAGACAGCGGAATTGCCGATATCAGCCGGAAAAGGGTCGGCATCATCCTTGCCACGGCCTTTGGTGCCCAGGTGACAACCTTTGAATTTCTGGACGGGATTCTGGACTACGGTGATACTGCTGTCTCACCCACCACCTTTTCCAACTCCGTTCATAATGCCGCTGCTTCCTATGTTTCCTCATCCCTGAATATCCAGGGGCCGACGCTGACAATAACGCAGTTCCGCTTCTCGTTCCAGTCCGCGCTTCAGCTTGCCCAGACCTGGCTGAATCAGGGGCGGTGCGATTATCTGCTGGTAGGTGCTGCGGATCAATACGGTGATGTCCTGGGATACGTTGCGGATCAGAAACTTAATACAGCAACTGACGGCAGGATCAAGCCGTTTGCCTTCAACCCGACCTGCCAGGTGCCGGGTGAGGGCGCGATGTTTTTTCTCCTGGGCAATGACCGGACCGATAATGCATATTGTTCGATTGATGCCGTGTATACCAATGGAACGCCTGATTGCGGCAAACCTGCTGATATCAATATAATCGACGCCGACGGCATGCTCATGGATGAGTCTGCTTATCTTTCTTTGCTTGCGCCGGATATCCTTGCAACGGCCTATTCCCCGATTTTTGGCAGCATGATGATTGGCGGGGCCTTTAACCTGGCTGTTGCCGCGCTTATGCTGAAGCAGCAGATCCATTACGCTGCGCCGGTTCTTCATAACCCGCACTCTCTCCTTCTTCTGGACAAAACCGGGCCTGCTCATATCGGATCGCTGCGCAGCATTGGATGTAACTGTGCAGGTGATGTGAGCGAAGTCCTTCTGTCAAGAACCTGATTCTTTGCGCCATATTCCTGTAGAGGTATCTCCCTGACATGAAAGATAGTTCCTGCCAACTGATTGTCGCGGGCGGAGGGGTTGCCGGAACGTGTGCCGCTATTGCCGCCGCCCGGTGCGGAATCCGGACCGTATTGGTGGAACGGGAAGCCTGCCTGGGGGGAACCGGTTATAGCGGCATGTTGCAGCATATCTGCGGTCTCTATCTCAATGGGGATGCCATTCCGGATGAAACACTCAATCCCGGTCTTACGTGCGAAATAGTCGGCCTGCTGAAGGAAAAAGCACCCGGGAAATCAATTCAAAAAATTGGCCAGGTATATGTACTGCCTTATGCGGCCAATGATCTCCACGAAGTTCTCACTACACTTGTTCAGGCCGAAACAGATTTAACTCTCCTGCGCAACGCCACTGTCACCGGGGTCGAGCAATCGTCCGGAAATATCCGGAGCGTGACCGTGGAAACTCCGGGCGGAACGCTTGCCATTGCTGCGACCATGTTTGTGGACTGTACCGGTAACGGTGACGTTGCAGCCATGGCGGGAGCACAGTCCGAACTTTTCCCGCTCAACGAACGTCAACTGCCTGGTTTTTCCATCCAGGTCAACGGCCTGAAAAATGACGATGATACCCTTTCCATCAAGGTGCCCTATTATTGCGCCCGTGGTGTGGAGCAGGGCATACTGCCCCCTGCCATGAAGTTCAGCACCTTCACCCATGGCGACACTCCTGGTGAAGGTTTCATCAAGATGAGCGCGGACGGAGAAGACACCCCTGATCGCGATGAACAGGCACTTGAGCATGCGCAAGCCTTGCTTGCGTATCTGGGTCAGGTATTGCCTGCTTTCAGGGGTACAAGGATCGTGAAAACTTCACTCAAGGTCATGGAGCGTGAAGGGCGGCGGATCATGGGTGATTACATGCTCTCGGAGGAGGATATCCTTTCGGCCCGCAAGTTTCCTGATGCCATTGCCAGGAATGCCTGGCCCATTGAGCTGTGGGATCGTTCAAGGGGTACAATCTACAGGTATGTACCCCGTGGCGACTACTATGAAATCCCGTTCCGCTGCATTACCGTAAAGGGGATAAAAAACCTCCTGACCGCAGGACGCTGCATCTCGGTATCCCATGAGGCGCTTGGTTCCACGCGTGTCATGGGAACCTGCATGGCGCTGGGCGAGCAGGCCGGAAGGGCTGCGGCGTATTATGTAAGGAATGGAGAGTATCCTGAGAAATTGGTGGGGTCAGCATGAACATCTTCGAGACAATAAAGGCAGAGTCAAACATACACCTTCACCGAACCGCGATAATCGAGGGTCAGGATCATATAAGCTACGGCGGACTGATCAATTCTGTTGAACAGGTCGCTGCATCGCTGAAATCCCACGGCGTCTGCCGCTTTCACCGCGTTGCTCTGCTGTGTGACGACAGTATTGATTATATAATCGTGAGTCTGGCGATTCTTTCACTGTCTGCGGTCATCGTGCCGGTCTCGCCCGAACAGAGCGCGGATGAGGTGAAGACGGTTTTTGAAAGAATCGATGTAGATTTCATTATCGCTGATTTGAAGCTGCGGGAAGGCGGGCATGCTGTTCCGCTGCTACCTGACGGCCTGGTTGCCAAGGCGTTCGGCATTGAAAGGAGAACTGCCAGCAAACCTCCTCCTGCCGGGTATTTTGAGGCGAATCCGGCTTTTATACGATTCAGTTCGGGTACTACCGGCATGAGCAAGGGGGTACTGCTTTCCCATAAAACAATCATCGAACGAACAGCCGCGGCTGACAAGGGGCTGCAGATCACGTCGCAGGATACGGTGCTCTGGGTATTGTCCATGAGTTATCACTTTGTGGTGACGATCCTTCTTTTTCTGCAGCGCGGGTGCAGGATTGTGCTCTGCGGCCAAAGCTTTCCGGAAGCGCTCATTTTCGGGATCGTCGAACATCAGGGTACTTTTATATATGCATCGCCATTTCATTATAACCTCCTCTCCCAGCTGGATGAGCTTCCCGGCGATGCGCTGAAACATGTCAGGATAGCGGTTTCAACAACCATGAAGCTCCCGGAGTCTATTGCTGAAGATTTTTCCAACAAGTTCGGTCTTGAACTGACCGAGGGGTACGGCATTATAGAGGTTGGACTCCCGTTTATCAGGCTGACGGGGGGGAAGGGCAAACGCGGTTCGGTTGGCAAGGCGTTGCCGGATTACCGGATCATGCTTGTCAATCAGGATTCCGAGGGCATTGGTGAGATTTATATACAAGGGGTGGGTATGATCGATGCTTATTATTCACCCTGGCAGGCAAGGGATAAAATACTTTCAGATGGCTGGTTCAAAACCGGCGATCTCGGGAAGTTGGATGGGGACGGATTTCTTTATATTGTTGGCAGGGACAAAGAGGTCATCAATTTTCTTGGTATGAAGATCTTCGCCCAAGAGGTGGAGTCCGTTATGAACCAGCATCCCCAGGTATTGGAATCCATGGTGTATGGTTTGCCGCACCCCAATTACGGAGAGCTTCCAATTGCCAAGGTTGTACTGGAGGCAGAGTGCGAAACAACAGTGGTGCTGCAAGGCCTGCGGCGTTTCTGTTATGAGCGGATGGCCCAGTACAAGGTGCCTAAAGAATTTAAAATCGTGGATCACCTGACCCGAACAGCGAGCGGGAAAATAAGGAGGGCAATACAATAGGTCCGATACTACGATGCATTGCGTAGCGATTTCACCAGATCTGAACTTATGTTCATCACCTCTTCACCAGAGACAACGTCCTCAAGTGCAGAAACCACAAGAGTTAATTTTTCCTTGTACTGGGTAAAAAATATACCGAGTCCCGGCTTCAAAGGAATGCGCGGCAGATGATGGATATTTGCTACGAGGTTTGAACCAAACTCCGATGCTGTATAGGAACTTTTCATAAGCGCGGCAAAAGAAAAAGAAGTGGGTGTTTCAGCAAAAGGTAATTGCATCACGGCATTGCTCAACCAGACAGGCGCAATCCTCATTAACAGACTGGCTTTCACGAGAGCCATTAAAGTGCCCTGTTTTACCTGGTTATACATCTGCTGCTTCATGTCAGAAATCATGTTCTTTAAATCAGCCGCATCCGCTGATTTAATTCGATAAAACATAAAAGAAAGATGATTGAAAAAGATCTCGTTCTCCCCGTCTTTCCGCAGATCAATACTGACCGGCACAACCATGTCTCCGGTACTGTTCCTTTCAGAACCATAGAAGGTGTTCATAACACGGGCTGTGTGCGCCAGCAGGTAAGGATTCATCATCAGATAGCCCGCGGCATGCTCGGCATCCCGTTGTATGGCCATGGTTTCCTGGTGGGAGAAGGTATGAAGGCGGAAAAAATTTCGCGTGCCTTTTGTCTGGGCCTTGCGAGCAAAGGAAAGGACCGGGTCACCGGCCTTGAGCTGTCTGAAAAACCTGTTAATCTTTTGCCCTGCCCTGAATTTATCCCCCCATTCGGACAGTTGGGGCGGTGCCGCAAAAGAACTGCCGTACGGTATGTCCTGCCCGGACAAACAGCGATGCACGGCATCCAGAAAAAGACCTGCTCCGCGGTCATCAAACAGGCAATGATCAAACACCGCGCCTACGGTACTTGTTTCTCCCGTATGAATAAGGTGAAACTTGACATGTTCTCTCGCATGTTTCCAGGGGATATGCGCATCTTCATACAATAAAGCCATGGCATCATCCCGCGAATCAACACGCGATACATCCAGTGCAATGGCCCAATCTCCCTGTTTAGGAATATCCCAGTACGGCGCAGCGTTAAGATCGCGTTTCACGGTCCCGAACAAAACAGGATACATCCGGGCAACATGCTTGAGTGCCTCTTCAAGATCCGCTGCATCAAGAACAGAATCCAGTTCCAGTGCGATCTGGATTGCCGTGCCGATTCCCAATGCTTTTCTACTTTGATAATCAAGGCTGTATAACAGCCAATCCATTCCACTCAGATATCGTTTATGCTTTGAATATGGAAGAGAAATCACTTTGAATTCTTTACGGCATAAATCCGGTCGGCCAATGCATCAATGGTGCGGAAATCATTTTTGTTCAGTTCTGTTTCCATTAACAGAATGGAGCATTTATTCTCTATCGCAACAAGGACCTCCACAAAACTGAGTGAATCAAATCCCAGATCATTGAGCGGAACATCGCCTTTTACTTTTTCTTTGGGAATACCGAGAATAATGCTTACCTCATCTGCCAGCAGTTCCGCGATTTCTTCTCTCTTTGTAAAATCCATATCCTTGCCACTCCTGTTCTTTTCTTGAATGCTTTTCCGTTTGCATCACTAAAGCGCATCTTCAGGATATATCCACATATGGGGCTTTGCTTTGAACAGAGACCTGTGCAACTTCAATAGCTGGTCATATTCCTCTTCCACATGCTTGACAAAACGATGCCCATTGCTCCGCTGCAGCAACTCCTGCCTGACTGATGCCGCATCCGCGGGATTGGCCAATAAACAGGCACTGCTCATAAGCTCATACATGTTTTCCAGCCCGTTATCTCCTCTTAAAATGCATGAGACAGATTTGCGATAATGCATGAAAAGATACTGCAATAATCTGATCTTTCGCTCACCATACCGCATGTCATCATCTGTCAGGGTACGAGGTTTGAATAACAGCATGTCAGGGTCATCGGATTTTTCAGTACGATACTTTGTGGTAATGTAAGCCATATAATCCTGAAAGGTTCGCGTATACATCTCTATGTCATAGCGTTCAGGGTCGGAGTAAATCATTGATCCTGGATCAGTTGAATAATTGCTGTAAGCGATTTCAATACAGTCCGGAAAGGTGTGTACAAGATACAGAATGTAATTAACTGTTTTATCAATGGACTCACGCGTCTCATACGCCATGAAGTAGCCGAAATACAATTGAACCTTCAGATTGTCTTTTGTGGAACAATATGCAAGAAGGTCCTCAATCTCTGTATTTGAATAGTAAACGCTTTGTTTATTCTTCTTTCGCACCGCCTCATCCGCGGTTTCCGGTGAAAGCTGCAAAAAGCTTCGCTCACAGCATGATGACAACTGATCGACCAATTCATGGGACGGCATAGTCCAAGCGCTATAAACATACCACACATCTCGCTGCGTATCCTGGATACGCTTGAAGAGGTCAAGATACCATGCTTCGCTTTGCTCGAATTCAAAGTCAGACAAAAACGTCTTGAAGCCGAATGATTTTGCTTTCTCTATGGTTCCCATCACGGCATCAACAGATCTGAAGGCACTTTTTGCTCTCTTGTTAATGGCATATTGAGCTTTTGCGCTGCCTCCACAAAAAAGGCAGTCATTGGAGCAGCCACGCCCGATTTCCAGAAAGAACACCGGCGCGAAATTTAACGGTGCAAAGAATTGTGGTGCAAAATGCGTCCAGTAAATAGACCTCTTCCTGTAATGATCCTTGTTGCGAAGCAGATCGAACGCCGCGAAATCACATGCTTCCAAATCTTCGTCAGTCGCTTTGTAGGTGATGCCATTGTCATGAATTTTTTGCTGCGCATCCCTCCAGACCAGATTTGGCACGCTTGCAAATTGTGATTCATCCGCTTTGGCGCGCAATACACGGGAAAGGGCAAGCAGCGGTTTTTCAGCATCTCCACAAATGACACTGTCAACACAATGATAATCAGCGAGGATTTCCTTAGCAAAAATTGAAGCGCTGAATCCGCCAATAAATATATAAAGATGGGGATACAAGCGCTTCAGGGCTGCAGCGGTTTCCATCACAGACACCGATTGATTTATCCAGTGGCAGTCAAATCCGACGGCAGTCGTATTCTGCCAGATAATGTTTTCACCCTGCAACGATTCCTGTTCCAGGTCGGAATGAATTATTTCGACATCAACACCGTCTTGTTTAAGCATCTGCGCCAGCGCAAAGATGCCCATAGGCATGAAAAAGATATTCTTTTCCTGAGTATCCCCGGTATTGATGAGGCTCGTATTGCCACAGTGAATCAGCTTGAAAATGATCGGTTTTTGACAGTCCATCGTTTCGGTCAACCCTCGTATGAATTCCGCTCTAGCCCTTTATTTATATAGGAAATTGCGTTTGCCAACAGACTTGTATAACACCCTAACAGAGTTGTCGTCAATTCTATTTGAAGTAGTGCATTGCCCACCGCTGCCCGTGGTTGGCATCATCGCAAAGCCACCACCGGAATAGCGGTTCTGAAAATAATTTCATTCATGGTATAATATCCACACATGAGAAAGGCGATGTTTGTTGATTTCCATAGAGAGAAGTACAAATTCAGGAGGATACCATGAAACGCATAATCGCACTAACCCTCGCACTGGCATTGCTGGCGCCGCTGAATGTACTGGCACAGACCTATATTGTGGATCCTTCTAACACCACGATACAGTTCAAGGTTAAAAACCTGGGAATTATGTACGTCAAGGGGGCGTTCGAAAAATTCAAGGGGATGGTGGATATCGATGAAGCTGACATCAGCAAATCCAAGGCGGATGTCAGCATTGAGACAGCTTCAATCAATACCGGCATCAACAAGCGTGATAACCACCTGCGCAGCGACGATTTCTTTGATGTTGCAAAATTCCCGGCCATGACGTTTGTATCAACAAAAGTTGAAGCTGGACCAGACAAGGACAAACTGAAAGTCACCGGTAACCTGACAATAAAAGGGTTGAGCAAACAGGTTGTTTTGCTTGTGGATGGACCGAAAAGCCCGGCAAGCGGCAATCAAAAACGGGTAGCCACTGCCACTGCATCTGTTAACCGTCAGGATTTTGGGGTCAGCTGGGGCGGGATAATCTCAGACGAGGTTTTTATCACGATCAACACGGAGTTGGTCAAGCAGTGAAACAGTTGAACAGTTGAAAAAAAGGCCCGCGGATATTTCCACGGGCCTTTTAACAGATCTGGTTAGGGTCTCAGTGCTTGGAGATATATTTTTTCAGATCGCCGGCGACTTCTTCGGCAGCATCCTCAAGCCTTGAACCCTGACGGGCAAAATGACGGATCTTGGCAACTGTTTTTCCTTTGCTGCTCAGGATCAACTCAACTCCCAGACCAGCGTTCATCAGGTGGCCACCGGCATACGGAATCCAGGCCTTGCCGGGAGAAAACTTCTGTACCTCATAGATACACATGTTTGCTGACAGAGTGCCTTTGCTTCCCTTGAGTTTTCCAAAAAATTCCTTGAATACGTCTTTAATGTCATTTGCCTGAGAACTTCTGATATCATCGGTGTTATTTTCGAATTTGTCTATCGACAGGCTGTAATCGGCAAGAGTCACTCCGGGATTAACCCATACCCAGTCGATGCGGTCTCCTTTGGCAAGGTCCTTGTAGTCGGAAATACAACCTTTCTGAAAATCCTTTTCCTTATACTCCTTGCTGTCGATGAGCATTTCAGAGTCACAGAAGGCTGCCAGCGGGAACATGATTGCAACAAGTGAGACGATGACGGTAAGTCTGACAGTTGAAATGAAGCGCCTTGCAGAAGAAAAAGCTTTCATGAGTAACCCCCTTTGAATAGATACTAAATTTGTACGTTATTCATAGGATGTTTGTCAAGAGAGTAGCATGCCTGCTTTACGCCAACTCACTGGACTTACTTTGCGTTTGTCGGTAATAATAACCTTTCAAATTACACCGGGAGTACCATTCACATGATGCTATTTATTCGATTGCTTAATAAACTGCTGCCGCTTCTGCTGCTCACTGCCTGCGCAACTGTTTCAGCCCCTCACTTGGATTATCGTCCCGGAGCAGTGGTGGAGACTCTCTCCTCATCTGTTTCTCTTTCTATCCATGCATCCGATCGCAGCATGGGAGGACACGGATATCTGGTCTACCGCAGACCCGATCAGCTCCACCTGGTGGTGCTGTCTCCCTTTGGTTCGATCATGATGGAGGCCTTTGCCCTGGGTGACCAGATCACGCTGGTTTATCCATCGCAGATGACGGCCTTTAGCGGGCGTTTCGATGAACTGCCGGAAAAGGGGGGACTGCAGGGGTGGCGAATGATGCGCTGGGTTATGGACGCTGATCCGGAGAATTCAGGACGCTTGAACGGAACAGTTGAACGTATGAGCAAGCTTGGTTTCACGGAAAAGGTGACCTTCGAGAATGGACAGGTGACATCCAAGGTGTCGCCCAACGGCGATCAGGTCTATTACGGTAAGTATGCCGTTATAGGCGGTGTTCCGCTCGCCGCCGAGATCGAGATGCGCAACAATCGCGAAGACCGTATCCGGCTGATGCTCGATGAGCCGGAGGTCAACACACCCCTGGATGTCGCTGCATTCACGCCGCAGCTCGACGGGATGACGGTTCTGCCGCTGTCCGAAATACAGGGCCTATAAATAAACTGAACCCACTGATATGTGTTTCCTTATTACCTCAATCAGATACAATATCGCCCTGAGATGAACGACGAAGTGCAATACATTATATCAGGGTTATGCCACTGCATAACGTATTGACTTGATACCTTTTGGGGATTGCCCGCAAAAGCCGCTGTACCGGAATGACTTCCAGGCAGCGGTTTTTTTGTGCCGAAGCTGTACCGTCGATTCAGCAATCAAACGCGTCAAGATTACACAAAAGTAACATTAGTGTAATGTTATTGTAATGTTCAAAAGAATAAATTGACTTGTCTCTGGAGGTTTTTTTTGAAGTATTTATATAGTTCTGCAAACTCACCATTAGCTAAATAACGCGGTGGTTGCTGATAATCGCAGGTTCTCAACACTCTCAAGCTAGAATGTGCTTGTAAGCAGAAGATCTATTACTTAAAGGAGACTTCGCAGATGAGACGATGTAATGATTGTTTTTCAGTTGACCACATTATTGTTTTACTCGGTGCTACCGCACTCCTGATGGTCTCAGGTTGCGGTGATGTTGCCACCTCAACGCAGGGTTCTACCGCCAACAACACGTCCGTGGCAAAGGTGACGAGCATTGCTACAGGAAATGATGTACAAATGCTCCCATCTAAAGGGAAACTGAGACTTGATGCGGCCCCGGACAAGGCAGTATTCGGAATGATATACATCAACACTAACAACAACCGTGAATACATCTTCGATGGCTCTGAATGGGTGCCTCACGACAATTCGGTAGATACTTTCTACAACGCAAAAACACAGGCGAAGACAGTGGCATACCAGGGTGGGCCTTATAGTCATGGTCATACGCCGCATTCTGCTTACATCTGCAGTGACTGTCACAGAACGGTGAATATGGTTGTTTATTTCTTTGATCTCGCAAGTGGCCCTGCCTACATTAAATCGACACTGGCCAACCCCAACCCGCCCAAACCGGTATACAACGGCAGCATGTTCGATGCAACAAAACCCAAGACATGTTCGAATATAGCCTGCCACGGCATTTCTGCCGGCACGTTCAATTACTATTTCCCTGGAGGAGATGGCGAACCTGAGTTAAAGACAATGACCTATGACGGTACTGTTGTTGACACGCCAGCCTGGAACTCCACCGGAGCGGGTTGCACCGCATGTCACGGCAACCCGCCAAACTCCAATGTATGGCATAGTGGCTATCACGGTGGCCAGGGGCCAACCGGCGCTTACAACCAATGCCAGTTCTGTCACCCGGATGCAACCAGTACCAACGGACATGGTACTGCAATTACTAACCCGTTGCAGCATGCTAACGGGGTTGTCAATGTACAGGTTACTTTCAGGAGTTCATGTTTTGGCTGCCACTGATTGTATGAAGCCAATGAGGACAATTCTCAGGACGCGGGACCAATCCTTGAAACATAAGAAACCTACTCATTAATACCTGATCCTTGCACGTTACGCCTCGCGGGTGTTAGACCGTTGCAGATGATTCGGATGTTCCTGGTGCTTTACATGACACCCCATTGGCTGGTCGGAATTTATTCTCACATAGTTGACATCAGGGTACATGCGGTATAGGCTTAATATTCAAATAGATGGTACACGAAAATACTAAACCACTCGCGAGGGTGGGGCGGAAAGCCCACAGGGTCTTACAGAGACAGCCGGGTTGCCGAAATATCACTATATTTCAGCAACCCGGCTTTTTTTACAAAATTCCGGGAAAGGAGGACACATGTTTCAAAAGGCTATGTCGGCAATGAAGGTAGCAATGGTTCTGGCGGCTTCAACACTAGCTCTGTTTCTCGTAACGGGGTGCAGTGGCAGTGGAGGTGGCGGTGGCAGCACTGCGTCGACAGGGACGCTGAAACTCGCTATCACCGACAAGATGAGTAATGATTTTCAAAATGTAGTAATCAGCATCCGTGAAATACGGGTCGTCCCAGCCGGCAAGGAGAACGCCTCGGATAATGATCCCGGACTCCCAGTAGTGGCAAGCTTTGCAACTCCCAAGGTCATAGATGTTATGCAGTTGCAGTTTGTATCGCAAGCACTTGCAGATGTTGTCCTGCCGTCAGGAACCTACAGCCAAATCCGCCTGATACTTGAACCTAATCCCAATGGCCAGGGCAGCCTACCTGCAAACTACCTCGTTCTGAAATCGGATCTCGCAACCAAAATTCCGCTTGCCACGCCAAGTGCCCAGCAATCAGGCCTGAAAATCCTTGGCCCGTTTGAGATCAAATCAGGCATGGACAATATGATTATGATCGATTTTGACCCGAATACAGCAATTGTTAAACGGGGAAACAGTGCCTATAATCTGAAGCCGACCGGAATCCGCCTTGTCAGAATGTCTGTGATGCCCACGCAGTATGGCTCAATTTCCGGAACTGTTGCAACGTTTGACCAATGGTCAAGTGCGACTTTTTCCGTCAAACGCCGCGGGGCCACAAATGACATAGATCCCATAGCAGACGGAAGAATCTTCAGCAATTACACCAGCGGATCATGGCAGGCCCCGTTCGCCGCATTTGTTCCGCCCAGTTCCCCGACAATTTCCTACAAGACGTTCATAAGTGCGAACGGATTCCAACTCTACTCATCTTCAGCGGTAAATGTTACTCAGGGGCAGACAACAGACCTTGGGACAATTCCTTTGGTCAAAACTCCCTGATGATGGTTTTATCCATAAACGGGACTTTTTTGGTTAAGTTATAGTTGCATCGTTTTTAATATATAAGTTAGAAGTGCTATGGTAGATAAAAAAGGCTTGCAGATTTTTCTGTAAGCCTTTTTTATAAAATTGACAGGTGTATCAAAGTGGTAGGAGGCTTCCATGGATAAACCTCACAACAAGGTGAAACGCGGACTCTGGACCAGCCGCCTCGGCTTCATCATGGCTTCGGCCGGCTCGGCGGTCGGGCTCGGCAATATCTGGAAGTTTCCTTACATCACCGGCATGTACGGTGGCGGAGCCTTTGTTCTCTTCTTTATCTTCTGCATCGTGGCCGTCGGGATTCCGATCATGATCGCCGAGATGGTCATCGGCCGCCACACCCACAAGGACCCGGTGGGGGCCTTCCGCAATCTTCGCGGCGGACCCTGGACCCTGGTCGGCTGGCTGGGGGTAACGGCCGGGTTCGTGATCCTTTCCTACTACTCCGTGGTGGCCGGCTGGGCCGTGGACTACCTCTGGCTGGCCGTCAAGGGAACCTTCAGCAGCCAACATACCCAGGAGGTGCCAGGGCTCTTTACATCACTCCTGGCCAGTGACCTGTCCCAGCTTTTCTGGCAGGCGGTCTTTATGGGGTTGACGGTCTGGATCGTTCTGGGTGGGGTCAGTAAAGGCCTGGAACGGGCCAACAAGCTGATGATGCCGGTCCTGCTCCTGATTCTAATCGTCCTGGCGGTGCGGGGGCTTTTATCTCCTGCTGGTCCCCAGGCACTTTCCTTCCTGTTCACCCCGGATTGGGAAAAACTGGATGCCGCCGCAATGCTTGAAGCCATGGGGCATGCCTTCTTCTCGCTATCCCTGGGGATGGGCGCCATTCTCACCTACGGCAGTTATGCCGACGATGGCACCAATATCCCCAATGTAGCAATAACGGTATCGATCATGGATACCTGTGTGGCGCTGCTGTCCGGCATAGCCATCTTTCCCATCGTCTTCACCTATGGTATGGAGCCTGCTGCCGGACCAGGGCTGGTCTTCAAAACACTCCCAATACTCTTCAGCCAGATGCCGGGGGGGACGTTCATCGCGATCCTGTTCTTCCTGCTGCTGGTCTTTGCCGCCCTCACTTCCGGCATCTCCCTGCTGGAGGTCGTAGTGGCCTATTACTGCGATGAGAAAAAGTGGCAGCGGCGCAATGCAACGCTGGTCATGGGGGGGCTGATATTTCTCCTCGGCGTTCCCTCGGCCCTCTCCAACCACCTGCTTGCCGATGTTCATTTTATCGGCGACCGCAATTTCCTCGACTCCATTGACCTGCTGGCCACGAACTACATCCTGCCCATGGGAGGCCTGTTAATTGCCGTCTTTACCGGATGGGTAATGACCTCCCGGCTGGCACGCGGAGAGATCGAGAAGGGGGCCGTTCATTTTCACTACTATCCGGCATGGCACTTTCTGATCAAGTATGTCAGCCCGATCCTGGTGGCAATCGTTTTTCTCTCCAGGAGCGGGCTGATTTAGGGCGTGCAACAGAAGTGCTGAGCATAGAACCCGTGCTGCTGCGCTTCACCACCATTGTCCAGCATCGTCCTTTTGTTTTGCCGTAAATTTGATACTATTACCATAGCAGCGCAGGCAGGATGGCTGGCATATAAATTTGAAGAAATCGGGAGGTGGCTATGTACAGGATACTTTTTGCAGCGGTAACAATGTCCATCATGCTGGCAATGTCAGGGTGCGGCGACGGCGGCAGAGACCATGCGCCTGTTTTTACGACCCAGATCCTCAGCGACTCAAGGTTCGATGGTGATATCGAGCTCAATCTCGCGAACGTTTACACTGTAACACAGGGCAACGTTCCAAGCGTGTTTGCGGGCATAGATCCCGTCACGGAATCTGAGTTCCGTGCCTTTCTGGATTTCCCTTTGGCAACTGTTCCCGGCAACGCATTTATTGATTCGGCGACACTGGATATCTTCATCACCAGCCTTTCTATCCTGCCGGCGGCCAATTCAATTCCGATTCGCATCGAACTGGTCTCTTTTTCACCCCCGACGTTGCAGGCAACGGATTACGACCGCACAATCCTGCCGCCTCTGGCGTTCACGGCGAACATACCCATATTCCGAGCCGATGTCGGGCGCCATGTTGCAATTGATGTGACGCCATTGATGATAGAGGCACAGCGCAGGGGACTGGTCGACTTCCAGGTCCGCATACTGGAGGATTTCGGGTTCGTTAATCCGGGGCTCATCGAAATAGACGACACAACAATCAACCGTGCACCCTTGCTGACGGTCACCTATTTCTGACGCCCGAAGATCTACAGGAGATACCCGGATGGATTACAAAAACCTGCTTGTGGAAACCATTGACGGCATCGCCACGCTGACCGTCAACCGCCCCCAAAGCCTTAATGCCCTGAACAGCGAGCTGCTCCATGAGCTTGAGTGCGCGCTTTATGAACTCGGCAGGGACAGTGCCGTCCGGGTAGTTGTGGTGACCGGTGCCGGGGAAAAGGCGTTTGTCGCCGGGGCCGACATCAAGGAGATGGCGGAGATGACCTCCCATGAGGGGCATGCCTTTGCCCTGAAAGGGCAGCGGGTGATGTCCATGATCCAGGGCATGCCAAAGCCGGTGATTGCCGCGGTCAACGGTTTTGCCCTTGGCGGAGGTCTGGAACTGGCCCTTGCCTGTGACTTCATCTACGCTTCAGGGAAGGCGAAAGTGGGCTTCCCGGAAGTAACCCTCGGGATCATGCCCGGTTTCGGCGGCACCCAGAACCTGGCGCGTCTGATCGGCCTGGCCAAGGCCAATGAGCTGATATTCAGCGGCAGGATGATCGATGCCGGGAAAGCATGCGCCTGGGGGATCGTCAATGAGGTGTTCGGCCCCGAAGAACTGCTGCCGAAGGTCATGGAGATCGCCGCAGTCATCGCCCGGAACGCCCCGCTCGGGGTCGCCTATGCCAAGGATGCCATTGCCAATGGTCTGGACATGG
>Ga0209212_1004760_pt1 | contig 16563 bp, 14 predicted proteins | sample RifGroC2_FD_183996 | JGI IMG/M metagenome (GOLD analysis project Ga0209212, IMG submission 183996) | Groundwater microbial communities from Rifle, Colorado, USA - Groundwater C2 (SPAdes) (version 2) | ecosystem: Environmental > Aquatic > Deep subsurface > Groundwater | place: Rifle, Colorado...
CCTTTTTCCCGACGGGAATAATGAGGTCGATAGCTATTTATCAGCGATGGCTGTTTCAAAACCAGAAATAGATTTTACAGATGATACGGGTGTAAAAAATAAGCTCTGGGTAATAAAAGAGAAACAGACCATTGATAGATTGGTTACTCTCATGAAGGAGAAGCCCCTCTTTATTGCTGACGGGCATCATCGTTATGAGACTTCGTTGGCTTATAAAGAGCAGATGCGCAAGGAAAATGGCAGGCTTTCAGGCGATTTACCCTTAGATTATGTAATGATGGTGTGTGTGTCTATGAATAACCCAGGATTACAGATTCTTCCGGCACATCGGCTTATTCGCAACATAAAGGATTATAATTTCGACCGGATTCTTAAGTCTCTCAAAGAATCTTTTACGGTTGAACTGATCGGCAAGGGGTGTCGTGTGGAAGAGTTTATGTCGAGACTCAATAATGAAGCCGAAAATCATACCTTTGTGATGTATGTCGGCCAGGAAGACGCCTATTATAAATTGCTGTTAAGCAATGAAAAATTATTAGATGCAGTATTTGCAAACGATCATCCCGAATGGAGGCACCTGGATGCCGGTATCCTTCACAGTGCGATCATACATAAGATATTGGGTATCCATTCCACGGATGTAGCCATAAAGGAATATGTGAAATATGTAAAGGAAGAAACAGAGGCTGTATCGCTGGTAAAGTCTGGTCAATACCAGTTGGCCTTCTTTCTGAGACCTACCCGCATTGAACAGGTCAGAGAAATCGCCATGGCACGCAAAGTAATGCCGCCAAAGTCGACATATTTTTATCCGAAATTAGTTACCGGCATTGTCATTAACAGCCTTACATAGTGTTTGTACGGAAACCCATACTGTTGTCATTTCGACCCCTTCGCTTTCTGTCATTTCGAGGAGCGAAGTAACGAGAAATCTGTCGCTCATGGCAGGCTCCGGGAGAAATCTGTAAACCGTGTAATTTCAATGGTCAGAAGATTTCTCGCAGAGCCTGTCCTGAGCATGGCGAAGGGCTCGACGACAGTTTTGCTGGTTTCCGTCCAAACACTAAGTAAAAACACCACATCTTCATTGCAATTAAAGCAATCTAAAAACCTCTAATCAAGCGCGACAGCAAACATCCGGCATATCCCGTTTGTAAATACACGAAACACACGAACCGAATATCTAATTTTCATTGACACATTCCGCTATCCCGATTATATTCGTACTATGAATAAAATGAAGCCAATACCTTATAGACATAGACCCAAGGGCTTAACTATCCTCTACGAAGACCGCGATATTATTGTTATTGACAAGAGCGCTGGCTTATTGACGGTAAAAGCAACGTATGAAAAAGAAAAAACAGCTCATCACATTTTAACCACCTATATACGCAAGGGCAGCTTTAAATCGAAAAAAGAACTTTTTGTTGTGCATCGTTTGGACCGTGACACTTCCGGTGTGCTTGTGTTTGCCAAGAGTTTTGAAGCCAAAGAAAATCTTAAACTGCAATGGAAAAGTGTTAAGAAAATATATGTAGCAGTGGTTCATGGAATATTAACGGAAAAAAGCGGGACAATCACTTCGTATTTAGCGGAAAACGAGGATTATGAAGTTTCTTCAGTTAAAGATCCCGGAAAAGGGGAATTAGCAAAAACCCGTTATAAAGTGTTAAAAGAAGCAAAAAAATTTAGTTTACTTGGAATTGAATTATTAACGGGCAAGAAAAACCAGATACGGGTTCATTTCTCCGAGAAGGGACATCCACTCGTTGGTGACGATAAATATGGTAAAAAAGGCGAGCCGAAGAGCCGTCTAGCCCTTCATTCACAATATATAACGTTTAAACATCCACACAGCGGCAAAGAACTAACCTTTGAAGCCGAGGTGCCTGTTTTTTTTAAAAGTTATTTTGAAAACATATAAAAAACACGTGTAATATTTCACCGCAGAGGTCACGGTGAACGCAGAGAAATTAATGGAATGGGGGAGAATTATTCCGTTTATCCTCTATCACATCCTCTGCGATCTCGGCGTTCTCTGCGGTTAGCTGAACTGTTATAAATCAGCCTTATAACCAAGCAGATTGAGCGGATTTTAATACGTTCAAACCGCTCATCTTTAATATTCTGCTGGAGAAAGAAAATGGGAAAAGTCACAGGAAAGAGTTTATTGCGAAGCTAGGGAGAAAAGCAGGTGGAATATTAAGCGTCTTGCCAAGAGGCAGGTCTAAGAAACAAAGCACAAATAAATAGTGTCTATCCCTAATTCCCCCCATGAAAAAAATATCAAATGGGTAATGCACAGCACATTACCCTTCCTCTTATAATGTTACCATAATTTCGTGCCGTCCTTTACACTTTCTCTCTCTTTCAATGTTCAATATAGCCGATAAAATAAAAAAATATTGCAATTTTCTTTGTTTTTTACTAAACTGACTGTCTATTGGGAAAAAGTAATTTCCTATCATCATCCAATCACGTCAACAGAAATCCGAATAGGACTTATGCCCGGAGAAATTTGGAATCGTCCGTCCGAGGAATGGCAGAACCTTGTAACCAAGCTTTTGTCGCTCAAGTTTGGCGTCGGAGAACTCGTGCCGATTCCGGATAAAGTGCATGGCGATTGTGGGTTAGAAGGCTTTACGAGGAGCGGCAAAGGATTTCAATGTTACGCGGCTGAAGAACCACTGACCACTGGCCAACTCACAAAAAAGCAGAAAGCAAAAGTCACGCGCGACCTTGACAAGCTTGTCGAATACAAGACCAAGCTGGCGGAGCTTCTCGGGACAACTGTGCTCCATGAGTGGATACTTGTCGTTCCTCACTGGGAGGATAAAGCATTGCTTGCGCACGCTGAAGAAAAGATGAAGGCAATCAGGACATTGGGACTTTCGTTCATCTCGCCAACGATAGTGCCATGTATTTGCACGGGCGAGAACTTCACCTTAGAAAGACAGCAGCTAGTTCAGGCGGGGAAAGAGTCTTTGCGGATTGCTGTTGCCTTGGTGGACCACGCGCAAATAACGGATTGGGTTGCAGCGAACGACGTATTGGTTGAGAGACTGGACAGGAAAGCCATGGCGATTCGCCATCAAGATGCTGACACAGCGAGGCAGCTTCGGAACGAATCAGTCCGCCATTACCTTGATGGCCAGAACGCGCTCGCAAAATTGCAGGCAGACTACCCTGACATCTTCGAGGCAGTGGATCGGACCAAAAAAGACAAGGAGCATTTTCTCGTCACCGAGTCCCTCACGACGTCCGCGTTACCGCCTGACCATTGGCGAGAGACTCGCGATTCATTGGAAGAGGAACTCGCTGGGGCGCTGAGCGGACTTGATAGATTTACAGTGAGGCAGTTCGTTCATGAAGCAGTCGCCGATTGGTTGCTTCGCTGTCCTCTGGATTTCCCACAGCCACCTTGATATGGAAACACTCCTAGCAAACATTGATATTCCGTTCACGTTTCGTCAACGCCCCACTCCTCTCGTGGGTGACTTGCGACCGGTGTGGCGGATAAGTCTCGTTCTTCTGATGCTGCTGCATTCGCGGGGAAAGAAGGCAACTCTTCAGAAGTTACATGTTATGAACTCGGCCTGCCGCTCCCCCGACACTCGCCGCGACTTTCTCCGCTATGTTCAGGGGAATGCACGCAAGGATGAAATAATCCCTCGCGTCGAACCAAGCTTGAACCGTGCGCTGAATCTCGCGCGTGGCGAAGGGCTTGTTGAGACAGAGAAGGGGAAAAACATCAAACTGACACCTGCTGGCCTAAGGTTGGCCAATCAGATCGACAAAACCTCGGATTGCCTTGAGGCGGAGAAGGCGTTCCTCAAGGCGGTTGAATCGTTCGCGACCGAAGGCAGAGTCGAAGACCTATTCACCTGGAACATTTCATTATGAGCCTCCGATTACGCCAGCTTCATCTTCGTATCCAAACGGGCGAAGGCCTTTTTGGAACACGCATTCAGTTCACCAACGGTCTCGTTCTCCTTCGGGCAGAAAATACCATGGGGAAGTCAACCTGCGTCCAAGCTATCATCTATGCGCTTGGCCTTGAGAAAATGCTTGGCCCATCGAATGCCATCCCACTGCCACATGTGATGACCAGTTACCTCGAGGATGGGCAGAAGGAAATTCAGGTTCTGGAGTCTGAAGTGTTGCTTGAAATCGAGAACCACAAGGGCGAATTCCTCACGATTCAGCGAACTGTGGTTGGTGAGCGCGATACACGGCTGGTGAGCACGTGGGAAGGTGCGCGCCTCACTAATCCCACCGCATCTTTGCCAAAGCGCGACTACTACGTTCGTGATCCCGGTTCGGCACAGAGCGAATCGGGTTTCTCGCGTAAGCTCGCTGAGTTTGTTGGTTGGGAGTTGCCGACGGTTCGGCGCTTCAATGGAAGTGAGTGTCCACTTTACCTAGAGGCCATTTGCCCCCTTTTTATCGTCGAGCAGAAACACGGCTGGGCCGGTATCCAAGCGAATCTACCAACATATTTTGCCATCCGGGAGATGGCAAAGCGTTGTGTCGAGTTCGCGTTAAATCTCGACGCCGCAAGGTTCACTGAAGAGAGGCAACGGTTAGAACAGGAAGAGGCAGAATTGAAGAATCGTTGGAAGAATTTGACCGACGTTGCGGTGACAAGCTTGAGGCCTGTGAACGGGCGCATTGTTGGGCTGCCGGAACAGCCGTCCGCTCAATGGCCGCTCTCTACCGCTCCGACAATAGAGGTTTTTCGGAACGGCGCTTGGATTGCCTTTGAGAGCACGTTGGTTTCCGACAAAGAAGAACTTGCACGATTGGAGCAGACACCCGTCGCCACAGATGGAGAAGCCTCAGTGGCAGCAAGAGCGCAATTGGAGGCGGCGCAGCAATCACTGGCTCAGCGTGAGTTGATTGCAGGCGAACTTCTTGAGGAACTCCAACGCGAACAATTGCAGCAAGCGTCAACAGAAACCCGGCTTGCAGCGCTGCGAGAGGACCTGCGTCGGAACAAGGATGCGTTGAAATTGAAATCGTTCGGCTCGGACGCTGGATGGCGGCTGATTGAACACGTTTGTCCGACGTGCCAGCAGCAACTCGCCGACACGTTGCTGCCGCAGGGCCCGGTAGAAAATCCCATGTCTGTTGAGGAAAACATCACATTCATCGAGAACCAAATTCGGACGTTTGATCATTTACGTGAGAACGCAGTATCGCTGATAGCTCGTAAGGAGTCGGAGTTGACAACGTTTCGCTCCGAAATAGAGGGCCTTCGCGTGCAAATCCGCTCCCTTCGCCAGACTTTGCTCGCTCCAACTTCCACACCGTCAATTGAAGCGGTCAGAATACGAATCGATCTTGAAAGCCGAATCCGAACCGTCGAACGAGCGATTTCTGATTTTGGCGAGACGTTGGAATCTTTCGCTGAAGTTGCAATAGCATGGCGAGGGGTGTTGGAACAGAAACACAAACTGCCCTCTGACGGATTTTCTTCGTTGGACAAGGCGAAATTGGCCCGACTTCAAGCTCTGTTCCGAGAGCAACTCAAGGAATTTGGATTTAGCAGTCTCAATGCAGACACGTTGGAGATTTCAATGGAAATCTACCGTCCAACACGGGAAGGTTTTGACTTGGGATTCGACCTTTCGGCCAGCGACAACATTCGAACCATCTGGGCATATCTCCAAGGATTGCTAGAGCTTTCTGCGGAACAGCCCATGAATCACTTTGGGCTGCTGTTATTCGATGAGCCAAGACAGCAGGAAGCAGCTGCATTGAGCTTTGAGCGCTTGCTGGCTCGCGCTGCAAACGCAAAAATGAGAGGCCAACAGATTATTTTCGCTACGAGCGAACCGCTGGCAAACATTCAACGCATGACAAGTGGTTTAGATGTTCAAGTTGTAAGCTTTGAAAAGCGCGTAGTTTCTAGACTCTAGCTGCAATGTAAAAACCAGCCGCCCCAACCACGACCAGCCCGCCGGCCGCGGCTTCAATGGGGAATTGTGAGTTATGAAAAAAGCGGTAACAAAATGCCGGGAAAAGAAACTGAGCAAAGAACCGCGTCTCAGCTAACTACCGTTGGAGGAGAGCAATAGAGAGCAATAGGGTCAAACCTTCATAATTCAATTACAACAGTCGTCTTTCTTAGTTTGATGTTTCTTTTTGTATATTGCCGATTGAATAGTGAAGATTTGACCCTATGCTATGTGCAGTCGGACGCAGATAAACGATGATTTACACTCATACCATTCCGGGCAGGACGACGAAAGAGGCGAAGAGTCCGCTTGATTTTTGATAGTCAAGTTGTCGAAAAAATCAAATCAGAAAGGGGTGACAATTATAGATGAGGGATCAGTTATCGTTTCTTTCATCATACTCCGCCGGTATAGGCATACACCTTCATCAGGATGCCCTTCGCAGGTTTGAAATATACCTAAAAGAGCTTAAGGCATGGAACCAGAAGTTCAATCTCACCGCCATAAAGGAAGACAAGGGGATAGTGATAAAGCTATTCCTTGATTCCCTAACTCCTTTTAATCTTATCAAGACCGGCTCAATGCTCTTAGATATCGGCTCAGGCGCAGGATTCCCAGGTATTCCCTTACATATTGCCGACCCTTCTCTGCATGTTACCCTTCTCGATTCCGTAAACAAAAAGGTGACTTTTATGAATCATATCATAGCCGAACTGAGTCTGACAGGCATTGAGGCCATTCACCGCAGGGCTGAGGAGTTTGCTAAAACTAAAAAAGGCGCCTATGATGTTGTCATATCGAGAGCCTTAACAAACCTTTCTGAATTTATCAAGCTCGGAGAGCCGTTCCTGAAGCCTGACGGCATACTGATCGCCATGAAGGGGAGCAGGGCTGACGAGGAGATAAGAGATGCCGCAAAGGTTCTTGAGCGCAAAAAGATGAAGGTAAAGGATATTGTACGGTTTTGCCTGCCATTTGATTATGGTAAAAGAGGAATCGTGGTATTATCCCGGTCTTTGTAGGAGCAACTATAGTTGACGCAAAAAGAAAGTTGTCATTGCGAAGGCGCAAGCCTGAAGCAATCTGAGGGAAGGATTGCTTCGCTCCGCTCGCAATGACGATTATATGTCATCTTATTTAAAACGTTTACTATATATACGATCTCTTGATAAGAGAAGCACTGATAATCGACGGCTCTGGCACCCCCTCTTTTGTTGGTTTAGCAGCACACAAAGAGTCAAACTTCATACTTCAATTGACAGCGTGTTAAGGAATAAATAAATTAGGTTGCCTTTGGCGGCGACTTTTAAGCTCCCCTCTAGAAAGAGGGGCTGGGGGGGTGTTGCGGCAAACTTACACACCCCTTTATCGTTCGACTGAGCTCACGACGAAGTCCCCTCTTTCTAGAGGGGAATCACAAAAGATTGAAATTCCTGAACATTAAAGATTAGGCCTTTGGCAACTTTTTCAACGTAGCGCGAACTTCAGTTCGCTTACATCCTGCTATGCGAACTAAAGTTTGCGCTACAACGGTAACTTTGAATTTCCTTAACGTAAATTTGGCGGGGTCGCAACCAAAATAATTTCACAGTTACTACACTATGATTCAATGTTTTCTCTGTATAACAAATTTATAAAACCTTGCTTTTTAAGCAAAGATTTTTAAGCTGCAAAATCTGTGTAAATCTGTTTCATCTGCGTTCTGTGTGCTACTTTTTTGGTTGTGGCTTCGGCCACGCTGTGTACTCTGTGGCAAGTTTTTATGATTTTTTTAAGGAGAGCCTGATCAGGTGGCTAAACTCTTCAGATTTGAGCAAGATTGATGTTAAGGCAAATGCAGCACATGCGGCGGTCATTGGGGCAAACAGGCGAAGTCCTTTAAAATAAAGACTGCCGCTTCCATCCGAAGCAGGAAACATTTTCAAGACAAACCAACACGCTATTACCATTGCTACCGAGGCAGTCACGGTTTTCAGGATCGAGATGACAACCTCTCTTTTGATCTTAATGCGAAGTTTTTTTTGCAAGATGATGGTTAGAATAATAATCTGGACAATGGCGCTAATGGCCGTAGAAAGCGCCAAACCACCTTCCTGCAATACCCAAATGAGAGAAAGGTTTAAAACAAAATCCAGCCCAACGCATATTGCTCCAACTTTTACCGGTGTGATCGTGTCTTTGACTGAATAAAACGCACGGATCAACACATGGAGTCCGCAGTATGCCCATATCCCAATACCATAGAAGAGGATGACGCGCGATGTCCTGTATGCGGATTCAGCATCAAACTGTCTCCTTCGGTAAATGAGGTCGATAATGGGTTCCCGAAGTATTATTATGGCCAGGGAAGCGGGGATACCGATTAAGAGCATAAATTTTAACGCCCTGTTGAAGGTTGTTGAAAAGGTGTTCCAGTCCTCACGTACCGCATGGGTTGAAAAGAGTGGGAATACGGCTGTGGCCATGGCAATACCAAAGACACCCAGGGGAAATTGAATCAACCGGTCGCTGTAATACAGCACAGATGCGGCGCCTGCTTTCATTGGATAGTGGATGGCCATTCCTGCAAAATGGAAATAGCCCGATCCGCCCTGAGGGGCGGAGAAACCAACGGCAATAATGCTGTCAATCAAAACGTTGATTTGAACGACGGCTAGCCCAAAGACGACGGGACCCATGCGAGTCAACACCAACTTCAAGCCGGGATCTGAAAATTTCAGAACGGGTCGATAGTATAATTCTTTTCTCCGTAAGACCGGGAAATGAATGATCACCTGAACGAGGCCGGATAAAAAGGTGGAGATGGCAACTGCGTAGATCATTTTTTCAAGTGTTTTTCCCGTGTAAGGAGCTAAAACAGCCCCTGAGATCCAGCATATATTCATAACGACAGGCGCAAATGCAGGCATAAAAAAATGGTGAAGGGTGTTCAGTACCGCCCCCATAAAAGCCACCAGACAGATAAAAAAAACGTAGGGAAACATAATAATTGATAGTTTGAAAACAAGCTGCCACTTTTCCTGCACCTGGAATATCCGGGGAATGGCGAAGAAAGAACCTTCACCCAAAAATACAATTCCACCTAAAATGATGATGAGGATGGTAGCTACGACATTGACAAAGGCCATGGCTTCTGCCTTGCCGCGCTTTTCAATGTGTTCTGTAAAGATGGGAATGAAGGCTGCACTGAGAGCGCCTTCTCCAAAGAGACGTCGAAAGAGGTTTGGTATCTTAAAGGCAACGGCAAAGGCATCCCAAACCATGCCTGTACCAAAGATACTGGCGCATATCATATCCCGTACAAGACCGAGTATTCGGCTTAAGAAGGTACAGGCGCTGATAATTCTTACCGAATGGAATAGCTTCTGTGATTCAGACATAAACGATTCCTAACGATACTTACAATATTTGTATGAAACATTCACAAGCCCTTACTCACACATGGTAATGGGAATCCCCTTTCACAAAGGGGGACTAACGAGGATTTAGGTATTTTTGGTCATGGAGCTAGATAACAGTATTTGACGGAATAATACTGCCTTTAGGTATGATGACTATATGATCATGAATCATGTAATTATCAGCAACGATGTGTTCTACTTTATTTACATTTTCTATTTTCACATTTTCACCGATATGGACGTTCTTATCGATAATAGCTCCTGTGATGCGCGAATTATTACCAATCCCGGTATTTGGTATTTTTTTAAAACGATTCATCCGTATATTAGATTCTGATTCATAGTAATCAGCACCCATAATGATAGCGTTTTGAATAAGAGTATTCTTGCCGATAATACTTCTGATTCCAATGACAGAATTATGAATTTCTGCATCGTTAATCATGCACCCATCCGCAACGATTGATTGGGTAATCTTGCAATTATTAATGACGGACCCGGGTAAGAAAAGCGGATTGGTATAGATCGGCGCTTTCTCGCTAAATAAATCAAAATTGGGCGTAAGAGACGCCAAATTCAGATTGGCTTCATAAAATGACTTTATTGTCCCTATATCTTCCCAATAGCCGTCGAAGAAATAAGCAATTACACGACGTTTTTTTATTATTTCCGGAATAATATCTTTACCAAAATCAGATTTAGTTGTTTCCTTTAATACGTCATTCAACACATCAAGATTAAATATATAAATACCCATTGAGGCAAGAAGGGTCCGACCCTTAGCGCTAATGCCGCGCCTGTCAAAAGCAGATGCGGGCAGGGAAAGAGAATCAATAACTTTTTCATCCTTTGGTTTTTCGAAGAAATCAATAATACGTCCCTGATCATCTACCTTTAAGATACCTAAATGGCCGGCATCTTTCCTTTGCACGGGAATTGCTGAGACGGTGACTTCCGCACCGCTCGCAATATGCATTTTGATGACCTCTTGATAGTTCATCCGGTAAAGCTGGTCACCGGAGAGGATCAAAACAAAATCAATATTAGGCTGATTAAAAAAACGAAGGTTTTGACGAACGGCATCAGCAGTGCCCTGATACCAGTTCATACTATCAATGGTCTGGGTTGCTGCAAGGATTTCAATAAAACCCCTGGAAAAGTTATCGAATTTATACGCCCGTGTTATATGTCTGTGAAGAGATGCTGAATTAAATTGTGTGAGTACGTAAATCTTGTTGAGGTTAGAGTTCAGGCAATTACTGATGGGAATGTCTATGATCCTATATTTGCCAGCCAGCGGGACTGCCGGTTTTGACCTTTCTTTTGTTAAGGGATAGAGCCTTGTCCCACGCCCTCCACCGAGAATCACGGAGATTACATTATCCATTTCTACCATTCGAGATACACCTTGGACTATAAAAAAATACAGACGTAGTTTAACACAAAATCTGACTTATTCAAGTCATATACTACAAATTTTAGTTTCTTCAGGAAACAGTGTGGAAACACCGTTTTCTTTGCCTTGGTAATATCACAATTACTTCAGATAGCTACACAATCCGTGCAATTTGTTTACTGCTTTTAATCTTGCAATTGCCCACTTGATTTGATAGTATTCCTTAACATATTTTCATTAATATACTTGAAACAATTACCATTTTACAAGGGAGGGGTTGATATCCAGAAAAATTTCTTGGATGTGACTGATCCAAGTTCATTGTCCCTGTTTTTTGTCATGGGGTTAATCGTAGGTAGTTTCTTGAATGTCTGTATCTACCGAATCCCCAGGAAAAAATCTCTGGTATCGCCTCGTTCATTTTGTCCAAATTGTAATACACCAATCGGGTGGTATGCTAATATTCCTGTATTAAGCTATATATTCCTGCTGGGGCGTTGTCGGGCATGCAAGACAAAAATCCCGATACGTTATCCACTCGTAGAGTTACTGACAGGATATATTTTTGTACATCTCTATTACGTATTTATTCAATACAGACACGAATCACCCTACATTTTCATTTGTTACTTAGCTCTTTGTAGTGCCCTGATTATATCGACCTTTGTAGACCTTGAGTTACTGGTCATCCCCAATGAGGTCACGTTTGTTGGTATTCCGCTTGCTCTTGTTTTAAGCGTGATATGTCCTGGCTTACATGATGCGCAAAACACCCTGAGAAACTTTTCATTGACTGGTGTCTGCCGGTTAGATACGCTGATTGCATCCATGATCGGAATGCTCGTTGGAGGAGGCTTGATATTTCTTTGCAGTATTTTGGGAAAATGGATACTAAAGAAAGATGCCATGGGTTTTGGAGATGTAAAACTTATGGGCATGATCGGAGGGGTCACTGGCTGGAAATTGGCTGTATCGATCTTCTTTGTTGCGCCGTTTTTTGGACTCCTGATGGCCATTCCTGTGTTATTATTTAAGAAAAGCCATTTAATCCCGTACGGGCCATTTTTGTCGTTGGCTGCGCTGGTGTGTATCCTCATGCAAGATTATTTTATTGGACTTGTTAATGTATACGTTCAACTCTTTGTCGTATTGTTTTATGGATTTCATTCATGATACTACCGAATGTAAAAATATCGAATTCCTATATGGTTAAAATTTCTTTACCGTGAAAGGAGGAAAGGACATATGTTAGAAGGACATGGTGTGGTGCGAGGTCTTTGCCTGTTTGGGATATTAGGGCTGTTGGCTGCTGGTACAGGCTGTGGTCAGATGAAGAAGCTGCGGCAGGAAAATCAGCAGTTGAATGAAAGTATATCAAGCTTGCAGCAAGAAAATACAGAACTATCTTCGAAGGCGAGCAGGTATGAAAGCGAGATAAATCGACTTGAGAATTCAAGAAGGGATCTCGAAGCAAAATTAAAAGGTACAGGGGCAACCGTGAGAATAAAGAACGGCGCTGTTTCTGTATTACTACCCGGCGCTGTATTGTTCGATCCCGGACAAAGTACGTTACGGCCTCAATCCAAAGCGACACTCAAGAAGATTGCCGGCATACTGAAGACATCCGCAGCGGGTGAAACAGTCAGAATTGAAGGTCATACAGACAATGACCCTGTTCTGAGACAAAAGGACAAATACAAATCAAACTGGGAATTATCCGCAGCAAGGGCTGCTGCCGTTCTCCACTATATGGTTGAAGAATGCGGCGTTTCTCCCACAAGGGTTTACATTGCTGGATTCGGACAATACCAGCCTTTAGCGGACAACAAATCAAAAACTGGAAAGGCCAAAAACCGACGTGTGGAGTTTGTAATAGTGCCAAGAGGCGGCGGCTAGAATCGACATGATTGTAATTGTGGATTATGGGATGGGAAACCTCCGAAGCGTGGAGAAAGGTTTCGAAAGGTTTGGCTTCGATGTCAAAGTTACCGACGATCCCAATGAAGTCAAAAATGCAGACAAATTAGTACTTCCAGGAGTGGGAGCATTCCGAGACGCCATGGATGGCTTAAGGCAGAGGGAACTCTTAAGACCGATTGCAGATTACATCCAATCAGGCAAGCCATTCCTGGGAATATGTCTTGGGTTGCAGTTGTTATTTTCCAAAGGTTATGAAGACGGAGAACATGAAGGTTTAGGCATTATCCCTGGCAAGGTAGTTCGTTTTAAATTTTCTGAAAATGGAACAAAGGAGAAGTTGAAGATTCCACACATGGGCTGGAATCAGATAAGTTTTCAAAAAGAGGACAATCCCCTCCTGAAAAACGTTCCCTGTAATGCCTATATGTATTTTGTGCATTCTTATTACGTCTGTCCAGAGGATAAAGGCATCGTTGCCACAGAAACGGACTACGGCGTGCGTTTTACTTCTATGGTTTGGCATAAGAACATCTTTGCGACGCAATTTCACCCTGAAAAAAGCCAGCAATACGGGTTAGCAATACTCAGGAACTTTGGTAATTTATAAATATATATGGTTATCATTCCCGCCATCGATTTAAAGGGTGGTAAATGCGTGCGGTTAACTCAGGGCCAAAAGGACGCTGAAACGGTTTTTTCTGATGACCCTGTGGATGTGGCTAAATCCTGGGAAGATCAGGGCGCTGACTATCTGCATGTAGTTGATCTGGACGGAGCATTTGAAGGCGTTCCCAAAAATCTTACCATCGTCGAACAAATCATTAAACAGATAAAAGTCCCCGTTGAATTTGGCGGGGGTCTAAGGACAACCCAGTCTATCAAAACAATGCTCGATCTGGGCACAGATCGGGTAATTGTAGGAACAAAGGCCATAGATTCACCGTCGTGGGTAGATGAACTCTGCAAGACGTTTCCAGGCCGTATTGCGGTAGGAATTGACGCAAAAAATGGTAAGGTGGCCGTCAAAGGGTGGACTTCCCTGTGCGAATGGACGGCCATCGACTTTGCCAGGGAAATTGAGAAAGCATCACCTTGCACGATAATCTTCACTGATATCTCAAAAGACGGCATGCTGCAAGGACCTAACATTTCAAGTTTAAAAGAACTCTTATTGGCTGTAAAAACCCCGGTTATTGCATCAGGAGGGATTTCTTCCTTGAAAGATATCGAGGAGCTTGGCCGTTTACCTATCGCAGGCATGATCATTGGAAAGGCCTTGTACACGGGACACATCAAACTTTCAGAGGCAAAACGGCTATGTAATTCAGTGCACATCAAGAAATAAATAAACCGCAACCAATCATACCGCAGTATTCGCAAAATGCCTGCGGTTAGTCTTACTTTATACCAAGACACACTTGTGTTGGAGGTAACCCATGATTCCGTATGAAACAAAAGACATTCGGACCATTGTACTTCTGGGACACGGTGCTTCAGGGAAGACATCGCTGGTAGAATCCATGCTTTACAAAGCAGGAGCAACCACACGCCTCGGCAGTGTTGAAGACGGAACTTCCGTCGCAGATTACGACACCGACGCAAAAGAGAAGAAACATACCATTGACTCTTCTATCCTGCACTGCAATTGGAAGGGGCGCGAAATCAATATCATCGATACGCCCGGATACGTCGATTTTATTCGAGACACTATCACCTCTCTTGTTGCTGCAGAAACAGCCCTCATCACAATCTCCGCTGCAGACGGTATTCAAGTCAACACCAGAAAACTATGGAATCTGGCCTGTCAAAAAGGACTGGGAAAGATAATTGTTGTTACCAAGATCGACGGTGAAAATATTGATTATCTGGCATTGCTCGATTCCATCAAAAATACCCTGGGATCCGCGTGTGTCCCATTAGTCTTACCTATCGGGATTGGGCATGATTTTAAAGGTGTCGTCAATATATTTGAATTATCCAACCCTTTACCCGGTGGAGTTGTGGGTGACGCACACTCTGCACATGATGCCTTAATCGAGGCTATTGTTTCTGCCGACGATACATTGATGGAAAAATACCTCGATGGAAAGGAGATTGACAAGGCAACCCTGCAATCCTGCTTTGTAAAGGCCATTGCAGGCGGAAATGTCGTACCCATTCTCTGCTGCTCAAACAAGAAGGCTCTGGGAATCGAAGAAGTCCTGGACACGATTGCTCATTTTTCGCCCTCTCCGCTTGAGGGACTCAAGAGAAAAGCTATTGATACGCAAAAAAACCAGGAAGTCACCCCGGAAGCCGCAAACAACTCCCCCTTTAGCGCACATGTGTTTAAATCAGTGATCGACCCGTTTGTTGGAAAATCAACCTATTTTCGAGTAGTCTCAGGCATGCTGGACGGTGATTTATCATTTTATAATACTACGAGTAAAAAAGTGAATAAGGTTGGCCATATTTACCGTGTCTTTGGGAAGGAACAACAACCTGTTTCGCGCGCCATTCCCGGCGATATTATCGCTGTGTCCAAGGTGGAGGACATCCACATTTCGGATACGATCTGTGATTCCAAACATCCTGTAAAGTTTCCGGAGATCACGTTTCCCACTCCCATGTCCTCCCTTGCCGTGATACCCAAAAGTAAGGGGGCTGAAAAGAAGATCAGCGAATGCCTCCATAAACTCACCGAAGAGGATAAAACCTTTAGAGTTTCCCATGATACTCTGACCAATGAAATGGTGATTACCGGCATGAGTTATCTCCATTTGCAGGTAATAATCAGCCGTTTGAAACGCCGCTTCGGGATTGAAGTGGAATCCCATACCCCAAAAATCCCTTATAAGGAAACCATTACAGCAAAGTCACAGGCGCAGTATAAACACAAAAAACAATCGGGTGGTCATGGACAGTACGGAGAGGTACATATCAAAATCGAACCGCTGCCGAGGGGTGCGGGGTTTGAGTTTGTAGATGAAATAGTCGGCGGCTCCATTCCGCGGCAATACATCCCCGCCGTTGAAAAGGGGATTCGGGAGGTTTTGGATAAAGGCATATTGATTGGACATCCCATTGTAGACCTGCGGGTACGATTGCACTACGGCTCTTATCACGATGTCGACTCTTCCGAAGCAGCTTTCAAGATAGCCGCATCGCACGCATTCCTGGACGCCTTTAATCACGCCAAACCTGTGCTTCTTGAGCCCATCGTAAATATCGAGGTGACGATTCCCACGAAATTTATGGGTGAGATTACCGGTAACCTTTCCAGCCATCGCGGTCACATCAAAGGGATGGATACTTTGGGGGACTTGCAGGCAGTGCGGGCCGCCATCCCCATGTCATCTATAGCCAACTACGAAACTGAATTAAAATCAATGACCGGCGGGCAGGGTTCATTTACGATGGAATTTTCACATTACGACGTCGTGCCAGCGCACCTCATGCAGTCCATCATTGCCCAGATGCACGCTGCTCATGCAGCAAATGCAAAGAGGGAGTAAGATCTGGTAATTCAACGCCAAGAACACGGAGAACGTGGAGTTATAACTCAATGAATCTTACTTGGTTGAATTAATCGACAAGGGGAGTGAGTTTTTTTATGAGTTTTTCGACAACCTTTGCATCCTGAATTACCGTTTCCGGGGCAAGCCAATTCTCATAAAAATTTTGATGTAAGCTGTTGGCAACACTGAAATCAACTAATATGGATTTGTCATGAAGCTCTTTTGAGAGTTCAACAATATATTTGTTGATGGCTTCGTGAGATTGCAGCCTTTTGCCCCATTTTAGCCCGACTTTCGCAATTCGAGGCGAAAAAAGGTTATTTTTAGGCATGCATCGCCCTGTAACCCTTGATTTTAAAGGTGTGAATTTTCAAAATGGGCTGTAG
>Ga0209212_1004764_pt1 | contig 16556 bp, 15 predicted proteins | sample RifGroC2_FD_183996 | JGI IMG/M metagenome (GOLD analysis project Ga0209212, IMG submission 183996) | Groundwater microbial communities from Rifle, Colorado, USA - Groundwater C2 (SPAdes) (version 2) | ecosystem: Environmental > Aquatic > Deep subsurface > Groundwater | place: Rifle, Colorado...
CAGGTCAGCGGGTTTCGAGCGAGTGTTTCAGCCCTGAAAGGAGCTCCTGGGCTTTGATCCCCTCGTTCTCGGGTACAAGCTCGACGTATTTTCCGAAAGCTGCCGCCGCCGTGGCAAAGTCCTTCCCGAGGGCATGGATGAGACCGAGGTTGAAGTAGGCGTTCGCATATGTGGGTCGAATTTCAATCGCCATGACAAAATGGATCTTCGCGAGCTTGAAATCTCCGGCCTCAAAATACAAGTTCCCGAGATTGTAGTGCGATTCCAGGTGGCGGGGATCTACCTTGAGTGATTTGGTAAAGCAGTCAAAAGCCTCAGCTGTTCTCCCTTGGGACGATTCGATGATCCCGAGGTTGCAGTAGGCGTCGGAAGTCGAATCGCCCTCCTCGATGGCATTGAGATATCCCTGACGGGCGCGGGCATCTCCGCGTTCGTCCAGAAGGAGTGCTTCATCGAAGAGGCTTGTTGTACGGGGGAGGTGAAGGATCCGCCCCTGCTGTTCCGCGAAAAGGTCGAGCTGGTTCTCAGGCCGAGCAGGCTTCTTCCGCCTTCGGACCTTCTGAAAGCCGATCTTTGCCAGCGGTTTGGGGGAGAATTGCAGAATCTGTCCCATAGGCGCAAATCACCCTCTTTGAAGGCGATACGTTCTCTTACCCCGCTTTCACTTTCCGAAGCTTTGTCGTCTTGACCTCTGCCTTTTTCTTCCCTGTGGCTTTTTCCATCGGTTTGCGTTGAGACTTTGCCTGTTCAATGCTCTGCTTCAGGGCTGCCATAATGTCGACGACGGGCTTTGGCTCTTCGGTAACTGTCACGATCTCTTTGCCTGAGACTTTCGCCTCGATCAGCTCCTTCACGGCTTCATGATACGTATCCTGGAGATCCAGCTTCTTGTACGTGGTCGCCATGGAATCAACGAGATTACGGGCGAGCTTCAACTGGTCTTTGTCGATCTTTTGCTCCTCCAGCTGGGGAACATCTTTCATCGCCCTGACCTCGTTGGCGTAGCGGAGTTTGTACAACACGATGCCGTTTTCCATCGGCCCGATGAGAACCACGTCTTCGCGGTCTCTCAGAACCACCTTGCCGATTCCGACCTTCCCGGTCTCCTTCAGGGTCTGGCTCAGGAGTGCAAATGCCTTCCCGGCCACGGGGCCGTCCGGTCCGGCGAAATACGGAGACTCAAAAAGGAGCGGTGAAACCTCCTTTGCACTGATGAAGCCCTCAATCTCGATGATCTTCGTGCTCTTCAACTTGATCTTCTCCAGATCTGTCGGCTCGACGATCACAAATTGATCGGGTTCATACTGGTAGCCCTTGACGATGTCGTCTTTGGTCACCACTTTGCTGCACTTCTTGCACCGCTTGTCGTACCCCACGGGGCCGTTGCATTCGCGGTGAAGCTGATTGAAACTGATCTTGAGGTCGTTGTCTACGGCGTTATAGACTCTGACCGGAATCGTCACAAGCGAGAAGCGGATGTGACCTTTCCAAATGGCTCTCATGCTGCACCTTTGAGTTGTTGTCCTGGAAAAACTAAGAAATATCTGGCCTCATTCGAACAAACACCGGTTCCCGAAGCATTCCGTCCTTCGTCAGCGATGCATACTGAATCTCGCAAAAAAGCACCGGTTCCACCCATATCGTCTGCGCATCATCGATCGGCTTCTCGTCGACCGGTCGTTTGATCCGTTCAAGCTTCTCCACCTCGCCCAGAACTGATTTCAACATCCGATCGTCAAATCCGGTTCCGACTTTCCCCACGTATCGTAATCTGTTCTCTTCCCGTTGGGCAATGTGAAGTGCACCGAATGACGAGGATCGGTCCCCTTTGCCTTTCGTGTAGCCTACAATCACGCATTCCACGCTGTGCCGGGTCTTGATCTTGAGCCATTGGGGCGATCGCCTGCCGGCCTGATACGTACTCTCTTTCTCTTTGGCCATCACTCCTTCGAGTCCCATTGCCGCCGCGGCCTGGAAGAGCTGTGTTCCGTCTTCAACCGCCTCGCTGAACCTGTATGCGGACTCGGGTTTGATCACGTCGCTGAGCCACGCGCGGCGCCGCGTCAATGGCTCATTGACAATTGGACGGCCGTCGAGCCACAGACAATCGAAAATATAGCAAAAAGCCGGATGCTTTGCACGCGCTCTTGCCACAGCGTTTTCCGATGTCTGCTGCATGCGATGGATGACGTCCTTGAATACCGGCTTGCCCGAGGAATCGAGGCAAACGATCTCCGCGTCAAAGAGGCCCGATGTTGCGCGAAACGATTGCTCCGGGATAAGAAGCTCGGGAAAGCTCTTTGTAATGTCCTTCCGGTTGCGCGAATGGATCTTGACGACTCCTTCATCAAGCGAAATCATCGCGCGGATCCCGTCCCATTTGACTTCGTAGAGGTAATTCGAGGAAGGGGGGACGTCGCTTCTGCTTTCCGACAGCATCGGTTCAATGGGATCGAGAATGTAATCAACTTGAGGTTTGTCAACACGCTCACAGAGCCAGTTCTTGTCACCCGTGGCATAAATGCGATATTCCCCGTTCAGCTCACGACTTTGGAGTCGAAAATAGAAGCCGTCCTTCTTCTCTTTGGTGATCTCATATGTTCCGAGGGCGAACACCCACACGTCTCCGCCTCCGTATTCCCCCTTGGGGATCTTTCCTTCAAAAGTCAGATAACTCAGCGGGTGATCCTCCACCTGTACCGCCAGCCTCTTGATACCAGGCCGGGGCGGCAGGCCCTTTGGCACCGCCCAGGATTTCAGTGTCCCCTTTTGCTCGAGTCTGAGGTCGTAATGAAGTCTCGATGCGTGATGCCGGTGAATGACGAACGCGGTTCCTCGTCCGGCTTTCACGGAGGGAGGCGGCTCCGGCGTCTTCTTAAACGCCCGTTTCTTGTCGTAACTCTGAAGCGACTCCTTTGCCTCTTTTCGTATCGGTGTCGGAACCCGGGCCGGTGTTTTTCTTTTTGTATGGAGCGGCACTGCATACGCTGCAAGCCCTTCCCACGCGTCCCCGTTCTTGAGAAGAAGATCGGGAACTGTCTGGATATTGAGTTCGGAAGGGGATTTGATCCCCTCAAGCTGGTCCCAGTGGAGGGGCATGGAGACATGTGCCCCCTTGCTTCCCCGCGCACTGTAGGGCGAGATGATTGTCTGAAAGGTCCGGTTTCGATAGATGTCGATCAGCACTTTCCCTTTGCGATATTCCTTCTTGATATGGAGGGTTGTGTTCGTCTTGTTCCTGTCAACGAAAGGCTGGGCAATCGCCTTCGCGGCCTCAAAGACTTCGTCGAATGACCATTTCGGTTCGATAGGAGCAAGAACATGAAGGCCTTTCTTTCCCGTTGTCTTGACAAATGCATGGTACCCGAACTGTTCGAGGTGATCCTTGTATTCAAATGCCAGCTCCTTGGTGTTGGCAAACAGGAAGTCCTCGGGAGGATCAAAATCGACAACGAAATAATCGGGCTTGTCGAAACGCGGCGACCGGGAGTGCATCTGATGAAGTTCGATGCAAGCGAGATTGGCCAGGAAGACGAGCGACGCATCTTCGGTCGCAATCATATAGTCGATCTTCTTGACCTTGTCGCCCAGTTCGGCGTGGTCCATCCATTTGGGCGCCCAATCCGGACGATTCTTCTGAAAAAAAGACTCGCCGTTTACTCCATTGGGATAGCGGACGACCGAGAGCGGTCTTCCCTTGATGTGGGAGAGGATCGTGGGGGCGAGTTTCAGGTAATACTGAATAAGCTCGGCTTTGACGAACTCGTCCTCGGGCCAAAGGACTTTCTTGAGGTTCGTGAGCTCGACCGTCCTTTTACCCACTTTGACATATTGTGAACTTCGCGCCATGGAACACAAGGTAACCAGAAAGTGGATAGAGAATCAACCAGCGGGACGTTCTTTCCCTCTGTGCTCTCCGTGTTATAGCTTTTGCAGGAGGAGTGTCACACAGAAAACGGCCGATTGATTCGCTTTCAGAGGAATCTTATATTGTGTCCCATGATCATGTATCCGGGCACAAGCGGCTATAGCTACAAAGAATGGAAAGGTTTCTTCTACCCCGAAGATCTTCCGAATGATCAGATGCTGAAGTATTATGGCGAACGGCTCCCTTCGGTGGAGATCAACAACACGTTCTACAGGTCACCGAAGAAGGAAATGGTTGAATCGTGGGCAGCCGCCGTCCCGGAGAACTTCCGCTTTTCCCTCAAAGCCCCACAGAAGATCACCCACATCAAGCGTCTGAGCAATGCCGGCGACGAAACCGATTATTTCATAAACACCGCCCGGGCGATGGGCGGGAAGTTGGGCGTTGTTCTGTTTCAGTGTCCTCCGAATTTCCGCAAAGATCTCACACGGCTCCAGGTCTTTCTGAAAGCTCTTCCCGCAGATGTCCGTTGCGCGTTTGAATTCCGTCATGAAACATGGTTCGATGACGATGTGTTTTCTCTCCTGAGAGAGACGAACTGTGCATTGTGCGTTGCAGACACTGACGAAGAGCTGAAAGTCCCTTTTGTCGGCACAGCAGACTGGGGATACATGCGCCTTCGGAGGCCCGAATACTCAAAAGCCGATTTGCGCAACTGGATCAAGAAGATCTTGGACCAGAAATGGGAGACTGCTTTTGTCTTCTTTAAGCACGAGGAAGAGGGAGTGGGAGCGAAGATGGCGGTCGATTTCGTAAAGCTTGCGTCGGGGGCTCCGCAGAAGAAGGCCGGCAGTCAAAAGCTTCAGGAATGATATATCCTTCCGATGACCTCTCTGGAAAAGTCAATCTCGGTTGATGTCGAAGAGGGCGGCGCCCGCGTGAGCGGACTCTTCCTGCGACCTGAGAATTCTCGTTCCCTCCTTGTCTTCGGCCATGGCGCAGGTGCCGGAATGAAGCATCCCTTCATGACGGAGATTGCACACGGGCTCGCCGAGAGGGGAGTTGCGACTCTCCGATATCAGTTTCCCTACATGGAGGCAGGTGGAAAAAGACCCGACCCAAAACCCGTTCTTCTTGCGGCCGTGCGAGCTGCGGTCTCTCGGGCAAAGGATCTCGATAAGAAGCTCCCGTTGTTCGTGGGCGGAAAATCGATGGGAGGACGAATGAGTTCGACGGCGATGGCCCAGAATCCGATATCAGGCGTGAAAGGAATCGTCTTCTTTGGCTTTCCGCTCCACCCGCCGGGGATGCCATCCGTCGATCGGGCGGCGCACCTGGCAGACGTGAAGGTTCCAATGCTGTTTTTGCAGGGAACCCGCGATAAGCTGGCCGACCTCACGCTTTTGAAGCCTGTTATCAAAACCCTCGGTAAGCATGCATACCTGCACATTATCGAAGGGGGGGACCATTCGTTTCATCTCCCCAAGTCGCAGGGGAAGACGGATGCCGCTGTGCTTGACGATCTCTCGGAAACTGCGGTGCAATGGATGTCGCGCATCCTTCATTAATGGCTCCTTTCAACTCTGATGATGACTTTAAGTTCTCGCCTAAAGGATTACCTTGGGTTGAACCGGAACGTGGGAATCCTGGCTGCGAGCACGCTCGTACTTGCCCTTGGAGAAGAGCTTTGGCTGGCTTATTTGCCGAAGTACCTTGTGGCGCTTGGTGCCTCGGCGTTCGTCGTGGGTCTCTTCGGGTCAACAAAAGACCTGCTTGACGGAGTCTACCAGTATCCGGGCGGTTGGTTTGCCGATCGGTTCGGCAGGAAATCGGCGTTGATGACCTTCACGGTTGTTGCAATGGGAGGATATGTCCTTGCGGCGATCGCGCCGTCGTGGTGGCTTTTGTTCCCCGCGCTCGTGTTGATCATGGCATGGAAATCCGGCGCGTTTCCCGTCTCGTTCGCGGTCATAGGCGATGCCCTGCCGAAGGGAAAACGGGGAACAGCATTCAGTGTTCAATCGGTCATGCAGAGGCTCCCAAGAGTCGTTGGAGCACCGCTTGGAGGTCTCCTCATCTTGGTCTTTGGCATTGGAGTGGGAGTGCGGGCGGCCCTTGTGGCGACTATCCTGCTCGGAATGGGGACGCTGGTGATGCAGAGGTTTGGATTTGTTGAGAATCCGCCCTTCGAGTATCACGACGACCAAGGAGCCCTGGGGTCTTCCCTCAGGCGGTTACCTCTCGTACTCAAGCGGCTTCTCTTCGTGGAATGCGTCGTACGCACGGGAGAGGCGGTCGCGGCGTCGTTCATCATTCTCTACGTAACGGATGTCCTGAACGTTGGAATAGAATCCTACGGACTGCTCTACGCACTTCAGCAGATGATCGCGATTGTCATGTATCTCCCGGCGGGAAAACTTGCCGATCTTGCGGGCCGTCGATCCCTGATCGCTCTAACCTTTCTCTTCTTTGGGCTGTTTCCCTTCTCCGTCTACATCGCTCATTCGCCCCTCCTTCTGGTTATAGCGTTTGTCATTGGGGGATTGAAGGAGTTCGGCGAACCCGCGCGTAAATCCTTCATCGTGGATCATGTTCCGTCAACTGAGAGGGGGCGGGCGGTAGGAACCTACTATGCAATTCGTAATCTCGCGATCGTTCCCGGGGGCCTCATAGGCGGACTCTTGTGGGGAGTGTCGGCGGAACTGACGTTCCTCTCAGCGCTCGCCCTGGGGCTTGTCGGCTTCGCGGCCTTCCTTCTGCTTCCGGGGAAGGAATTTCACTGAGTGATCCCCAACCATTTGGGTCTCCGGCAAGTCTAATGTGCCATCGAAAAGAGTGTCAATCACGTGCAGGGAGGATTTCATGCTGAAATCAACGGTCTTAGCCTTTGTTTTTGCGTTATCCATTGCGGCCGGGCAGAGTGACATGGAGCAGGTTCAGAAGTTGTACGGCCTTTCCCTGTTTTGGAAAGAGGTCAGCTACAATTTTGCCTACTTCGACCAGGTACCACAACTCGATTGGGACAAGGCGTACCGGGAATACATTCCAAAGGTGCTGGAGACGAAGTCGACTTTCGAGTACTATCGCGTTCTCCAGCGTTTCTGTGCCATCCTGAAAGACGGGCACACGAATGTCTCAATGCCCCGGGAATTGTGGGACACATCGATGGATCGTCCTCAAATCACGATCTCTGATGTTCAGAGAAGGCCCATCATTACGAATGTTGCCGCTCCCCTTGCCGATCAAGTCCCCATAGGATCAGAAATCACAGAAGTGGAGGGAAGACCCGTTAATGCCTTCCTGGAAGAGAACATTCTCCCGTACATCTCTTCCAGTACAGAGCACATCCTGTGGAATGAAGGGATTGCCAGGCTGTTGGAGGGTGTGCCTGGATCTGATGTAACAGTTACCATAAGAACTCCGTTGGGGATCAATCGAACCGTGAAACTCGTTCGCAACAGCAAGACGTCACATGATCCGTGGGTGAAGGAACAGTCGCAGCAGAAGTTGTCGGAATTCAAATGGCTGGAAAACGGAATTGCATACGTCGCCCTGAACAGTTTTAACGATAAGAAGATTGTGGGAGAGTTCGAAGCAATGCTCCCTGAGCTGTACAAGGCGAAGGGGGTCGTGATTGATCTTCGGAAGAACGGAGGAGGATCAACGGGGAACGGAACGGCGATCCTGGATCATTTCACGAATGCACCGTTGAGCGGATCTGCATGGAGAACCCGCGAACACCGTGCCTCGTACAAAGCTTGGGGGAGGCAATCCGCGCGAAATGGGGACACGACGAGCCTTAACTACAAGTACTTCGTCGGGGACGTCTGGTACAAGAGCTACCATGACACACTCTACCCGAGTCAGCGGAGAAAAATCACCGTTCCGACGGTTGTGTTGATCGGTTATCCGACCGCCTCAGCAGCGGAGGATTTTCTCGTCTATGCCGACAAGGTCCCCCATTTCACGAAAGTGGGACAGCCGACCTACGGCAGCACCGGCCAGCCGCTGTTCTTTGAACTACCCGGAGGAGGCTCAGCGAGGATCTGTACGAAGCGCGATACCTATCCTGACGGACGAGATTTCGTGGGTGCGGGGGTTCAGCCGGATGTCAAGATAGAGAATACGGTGGTGGATCTTATTGAGAACCGTGACAGGGTTTTGGAAAAGGGGATTGAAGTTTTGAAAAGTAAAATGAAGTCGTAGGCGAATCTGTAGTATCCGGATGCACCAAGGGCGCCCTTTCTTGATATTGTCTTAGTTGTCTCTTCTCTGGCCGCGCCGCGGGGCGTCGTTTTGATTCTGACCGCCAACCCTGTCTTCCCCTGTCCTCACGGGTCCGGATTCCCTATGCTCAAATGTCGGAGTCGGAGGGTAATAAGGGACATGCACCGGTCCTCGTGGCGGTAGAGGAGGCGGAGGAGGAGGGGGTGGGGGAGGCGGCGGCCACGGATCGTCGATGATCACGTACGTGGGGTGGTCGATGTACGCCTGCGTATAACAGCCCGAAAACGAAAGCGCAGCGATCAGAAGAAATGCCGTGGTTCTCATTGTCATCCCTCCATAGTCCTGAGAAAATAATCCTCAAAAAGGATACCAAGATATGGATGGCTCAGGAAACGCAGTTTTTGAAGGTCCGAGAGGCCGAATGCATGAACGTGTGTCCAGTAAAGAACCGTCGATGCATGGAATTGTGAACGCCTCGGCCGGTCTGGATATCCCCAGGTCCTTGTTCTCAACGGGAAAGAAAGAGCTCAGCGTTTTCTGAGAACAACTTGGGCCCGATCGGCGTTCGCGACGCCTTGGAAGAAACGGCGATACTCGTTGTATTGCTCCGGAGGGATAATTCTCTGAGAAATCTCCAATGTGCGCCGGAACACCAAAGTCGTATCTCCGAGAGCGGCTGTCTCTGACACATATCTTCCGAACGACGTGTTCAGAGCGACAGGACGCGGGAGGGCCTCGGCAGTAAACGCATTTGGGATGTGATAGACCACCGAGTCAATATCGAAATACGCGTATCCAAGCCGAATCGGACTGAGCCGCTTGGAGACCTCGGGAGGAATATCCGTCCGCCGTTCCAGCAGATTGGGTTGAAAAAAGAAGCGTTCCCCGGAAGGAACCGCAAGTTTATCGATGGAAAAGGCAAGTGAGATGGAGACATCGAGGCTTCGCGAATCCAAACCCTCGACCGCTTGCGACCTAAGACTGACATTGGGAACTTGAAGGTCTTCTATGATCCACCGTTCGCGGTCTGCCGGCGAAGCCTCGGCAAGAGCGTGGCGTACCCGATCCTGTTGATTCCCCGTCACTGTGGTGCGTACCCTAACATCAGCCTCACCCTTGGACCCTATATGCACGGATGCAACGCGAGTTTGCCTATTTTCTCCTGCATGACTTCGCGGCGTTCTTACGACCACGCCTCCTTCAGGAGCGATGAGGAGAGCCTCCCTGTCCTCATTCCCGCTCCCGATGTGTCCCACCGGCATCGATTGGCTGGTGCATTCAAGCCACATTGTGTCTTTCTCAATCGGGACACAAAGGATGACGTGATTGAACTGGTTGCTGGGGAACTCCTTGATCATCGGGTATCGAACATTTCCGTTTCTGATGAGAACGGGGAAAGAGATAACTCCACCCTCTTTCAAAAGCGTCCCCATGTAGTTGGAGAGAGCCTTGCAATCGCCGTACCCCCGTGAGTGAACGTATGTTGCGTCGAAGGGTTGCCATCCACCGATTCCCAATTGGACGCTCACATAGCGGGTTCGTGATTGCATATACCGATAAAGGGTGCTCACTTTGTCGCGCGGATTTTTCAAGGAATCGACAAGTGATCGGATCTCTTTTCCCGTTCCTTCCGGAAGCAGATCCTTGTCCTGTGCTAAGGATTTGTACCAAATCCCAAAATCTTTCCAGGATTTCATCGAACCCGAATGGTTCTCCAGTGAGAACGCTGTTGGCGCTACTCTCACAATTGTCGTGATATCCTCAACATCGCCAACCTCGTCGCGCGCGAGCTTCCCTAATGATCGTTCTTCCCAGGTGTAGATCTTTCTGTTGCCCTTGCGAACCTCCAGCGGTCGAATCGTATCCCGATTGCACCAGTACCGGATTTCCTGGTTAGATGGGACGCTCACTTCGAATCTGGAGAGTTCGACTGGGTCAATCGATTCCCTTCCGAACCAGACCGGCCAATTCAGCGAACCCCTATATTCAATCGAGTATTTGAATTCGACGGTGTAGGGGTAGTTGTTTTCGTAAAGTGTCGCTACATGGACTCTGGAGTCTTCGTAGAGGCTGTAGTCACTGAACGAGCTCCAATCCTTTATGTCGTCGTCGCTCAGTGTCTTTAGTTCTTCTCCGTTCTCATTGTAGATTGTCCCTTCGAGATCGTCAATCTGATGAAATTTATCGTACCCAAGTGTCAATTCCCCGTGATCTCGGCCATTCTTGTTGAAGACGGTGACGGCTTGGATCGCCGTGAGGGATGCCGTGTTCGCATCGTCGATTTCAAACGAAATGCTCTTCAGACGCACAACTGCGTCCGCGTTCAAAGCAAGCTCGCGGGGAATGCGTCGAACTTCGTACTCAGGGTTATCGAGTCTCTTCATTTCACGCCAGCCGGCCGTCATTGTCACACAGATAACGGCAAGAATGGAGATGGTTTTCCCGGCCTTCATGATTTCCCCTTTCCTTTCTTCGATCCAGGCTTGGCTTGCGGTTGAGGAGAAGCAAGGGGTGGGGTGGGGATAGGTTTCTTGGCCAGTACCAACTGCTCGGATTGAGCTGCAACCATGTTTGAATAGAACTCTTTCAGATTCTTGTACAAGGTTGCCGGAAGCTCAGCTTCGTTGATCTGAAACTTCGTGAAAAGTTGAACTGCGGAAGCGTTCTTTTCAACCAATCTCTGAAATACAACATCGTTTCGTCCGACGGTGAAAGTCCGGTTTGCAGGGGCCTCTTTTACTTCGTAGCCCTCTGGTATCTCGATCGTAATAGTCGCTGTCTGCTGGCGCGGATAGCCATAGTCAACCGGGTACTTACGATCGGCAATCTTGAAGGGATTGTCGCTGACCCGCGCAATGACGTGCGGGTTGAGATAGATGAGATCGCCTGCTGCCTGAGCATACGACTCAGAAGAGATCCATGCCCGGAGCTGGAGTGGGGCTGAGAGACTGTCTTTTCCGGTAGCCAGAGCGGAATCAACCCTCATCGCAGAGCCCTCAATCGCAAGTTCGTCTCTTGCGATATCGATATCTTTCTTGTCTTTGAGGTCGCGGCGGACGGAAAGAGCAGCATATTTGTCGTATTGTTCCGCGACCTTGCCCGCGAGAGTGCCATCGCCGTGGAGCGTGACCGAGGCGACTCCCGATCGAAGGCTTCTGAGAGGGGTTACGATGGTAAGCCATCGAACCGGACCTTCCTTGATGAGCAATCCTTTGACATTGAGAACAGAACTTGGAAGAATATCATATGGCCTGAGTGGGTCTGTTGCGTCCAGCAGAAATGTCCTTGGCCCCGCGGCGGCAAAGACAAGAACGTAATTGAATTGCGATTCAATCGGATAGAGATCCTGCACTCTGCCGTTTGCTCTTGTGCTTAGGAGAACCGGATCTGCTGTGATTCCGGCAGATCGAAGAAGCGAGATGAGGAGAAAGGAGATCTCTGCATTATTTCCCTTTTTCGATTCAACGACGTCCTCAGGATCTTGGTCGGCATATCGGCGATATGCCCCATCCCAGACAATCGATTGGCTCACCCAGTGATAGAGCGCCTTCATCTTGTCTTCCGGTGGCGTCAACCCGGTTGTGATGCTGTTCGCAAGATCTTCGATTGTCCCGCTTGTGGAGATCTTGTCGCAAAACCACTTGGCATCGAGCAGTTCCTCAACAAGGTTCTCCCAGGTGGTTAGAACTCTTCGAACTCCGCCGCCGACAAATGCGTAACCCGACAGCTGCAAGTCGACCTTGTTGGCATAGTCGCCAACAGTTGTGATATAGGCCTCCTTGCGCAGAGCAGGGGCGTTCCGCAATGCCCAGCGATACTGTGCGCATTCAGCGGGATTTGGTCCCAGATATGCTAAGGCCGTGCTGCCAAAATGTTGGAGCACATCTGTTTGCTCATTGATCGTGAATTGTTCGTAGCCTTGAGTGACGCCTGTGTAACCAATCGACTTCGGAGTGGTGAGTCTGTATTCGCTCCAAAGGGCCGGCTCGCTGTACTGAAAGACCCAGTCGCGGATTCGGTAAAGGTTGTTCGAAATGATTGTGTAGCGAATCTCGACGATACACCCTGGAGTGAGAGCCGGGAGGGTGAATCGATAACGATAGAGCTCATTTTCAACCTTCTCTTTGAAGATATCGTCGCTGTCAAGCTCGTTCTCGCCGAGGTCACCGTTGGTGCCGAGAGAGTATGTGATTCCTTCAATGTCGTCGATTTGATCCAGATCATCCTCTTCGTTGATGAGAATTGAATGAGTGCCCCACTCATATCCAGCAGGGGAGAGGATCTTGACCCTCAGGTGACGTTTGAAAACCAGATTCAATTCATCGTTGAAAGAGGTCGTTCCGTAGTCGCACAAAATGACAGCCGCCGCGTTTGTGTCGGGCGGATACGTTTTCATTTTGAGCAGTTCGGGAGAGATTTCGCCCCACTTCATGGGCGGCTCCTGTGACCACGAAACATTGAAGAGTTGTGAAAAGAGGAACAGGAAAGAGATGTGCGTTAAAGATCTTGTTGTCATTTCTCACCTCATGGTTGGTCCTGTGGTTTTTTCCCCTCTCCCACAGAGGTCATTATGATGGAAATGGCCGGAAGGCCGCCAAATTCGGCGTTCTTCCAATGTACATGGCCAAGTGGAATTTAGCAACGGAGGCAACTCTCATTTCGTATCATTTTTCACTTGACAATGTGATATTAATATGATATCATTACGATATCACAGTCTAGGAGATTGCCATGCAAACTGTCACTGAAACGTCTGCCCGAAGGATGAACGGCTATTTGTTCCTTGTCGCCCAGATCGTTCTCGTTGCCCTCAATGCCTATCTGATCTATTGGATGGCCCTCAATGAGGAGGTGCAGGGACTCTGGGTCGAAATTCCCCTCTTCCTCTACACTATCCTTCATTTGGCCGGATTCTTCGTCGTTCAGCCGAATGAAGGGCGTGTTCTGGTTCTCTTCGGCAAATACATAGGTTCTGTGCGGGATTCCGGATTCCACTGGGCCAATCCTTTTGCCATCAAGAAACATATTTCGCTGAGAATCCGCAATTTCAACAGTGAAAAGATCAAAGTGAACGATAAGCACGGTAATCCGATCGAAATAGCTGCAGTCGTGGTTTGGCGCGTTGTTGACACTTCGCGGGCTCTCTTCGACGTTGAAGATTTCGAAGAGTTTGTGGGAATACAGAGTGAGACCGCAATCAGGGGTCTCGCAACCAGCTATCCGTACGATTCCCAAACCGAAGAGGTGGCCTCTCTGCGCGGAAATCCCCAGCTCATCGCTGAACAGCTCCAGAAAGAGCTGCAAACGCGCCTTCAGGTTGCCGGTGTTGAAGTGACCGAATCGAGAATCAGCCACCTGGCCTACGCCCCTGAGATCGCTCAGGCCATGCTGCGGCGCCAGCAGGCACAGGCGATTATCGATGCGCGGAAGAAAATCGTTGAAGGAGCGGTGGGGATGGTCGATGATGCACTCCGCCTCCTGAGCGAGCATCACATCGTCGAGCTCGACGAAGAGAAGAAGGCGACAATGGTCAACAATCTCATGGTCGCTCTTGTCTCCGAAACTCAGGCTCAGCCGATCATTAACACAGGGACGCTGTATTCATGAGCGAAAAGAAGAAATTCCTTCTTCGCGTCGACGAAGATATCTACGCGGCCCTCGAAAAGTGGGCCGCCGACGACCTTCGCAGCGTCAATGCGCAGATCGAATTTCTTCTCACTGACGTTTTGAAGCAGGCGGGCAGGACGAAACAAAGCGAAGAAAGAAAGAAGAAATCATGACTCCGTTTGTTGTGCTTCACGCAGGGTCATTCACGTTCGTTCAGAAAAGCATCTGGCACCGGCGTTATGAGCTGATGGAAGGCGAAAAGACGGTTGGAACGATGTCGTTCCGTCGCCTCCTCAGCGACCAAACCGATGTCGAATGTGCCGAAGGACATTGGGCATTCAACACGAAGGGGATATTCAATCCGGTGGCAACCATAAGCCTCCCGGACGCGAAGAAGCCCCTCGCGACGATTTCGCTGAAGCAATCAAGAGGAATGTTCGCTCTGAAGCTTCCTCGTTATCGGACGCTGAGGCTGACTACCAATATTTGGAAATCTGAGTATGTTCTGAAGACTACCATGAATGCAACACTCTGCACGCTCAAAATACGGCAGTTTCCGAAATTCGGAGGTGATCTCACCGTCGAACGCCATGCAGAGTTCCTTCGCGAATACCCCTGGCTCGCGTACCTTGTTGCCTATGTAGCATTGCTCAATCAGCGGAGGCATTCGTAATTCCGCTGAAAGGAACAACATGAAACCAACGATCATCGCTTTTGCCGTCTTTGCGGCTCTGTTTTCGGAACCTCTTGCTGCTCAGGTCTCGCGAATTGAAGGAGACTGGCAGGGAACGCTGAAGATACAGTCATTTGAGCTTCGGTTAGTGTTCCATCTTCAATTGACAAAAGAAGGGAGTTGGAAAGCAACTATGGATAGTCCTGACCAGGGTGCAGCCGGAATCGGGATCGATTCGGTACTCTTTGATAATGGAACCGCCAGGCTCGTTGTCGGAATCGCCCGGGCGGAATTCGAAGGAAGGCTTGAACCGGGAGACTCTCTGATGACAGGGGTCTGGAAACAAAGCGGAATGAACCTTCCGCTGAACACCAGGAGGACCACGGCGCCTGTTGTCGTACGGAGGCCGCAGGAGCCGAAGCCCCCATATCCCTACAACGAAGAGGAGGTATCGTTTCCGAACCCCGAAGCCGGAATCAAACTTGCCGGAACATTGACATTCCCGAAATCCAACGGACCTTTTCCGGCTGCCGTGCTCATTTCGGGCTCTGGACCCCAGGACAGGGACGAGAACATCTTCAACCACAAGCCGTTCAAGGTGATTGCCGACCACCTGTCGAAAAACGGGATTGCCGTCTTGCGGTATGACGACAGGGGAAAGGGAGGATCAACCGGAGATTTTGCCGCCGCGACATCTTTAGACTTTGCGTCGGATGCAAGAGCAGCGGTCGATTATCTGAAGTCACGCAAGGAAATCGACGGCAGAAAACTCGGGCTCATCGGACACAGCGAGGGCGGCCTGGTTGCTCCGATGGTGGCGGGCAAGTCCAGGGATATTGCTTTCGTCGTGTTGCTTGCCGGACCTTCACTCACGGGGGAGGAGATCATCCTGCTGCAGGATTCATTGATTTCCCTGACCAATGGGGCAAGCGTTGAGAAGATCCGCAAAAATCTTGAGATCGGCAGGAAAATGTACTCGATCCTCGAGTCTGAAAAGGACACTTCACTGTTGAAGGATAAACTCGACAGGTTCTTGAGAGATGTGGCAGATGAAAAAAGTGACACAGCCGTAACCAAGGAACAACAAGAGGTGGGGATCAAGATGACAATTCAGCAGGTCACTTCGCCGTGGTTTCGTTTCTTTCTTTTCTACGACCCGGTTCCTGCTTTGAGAAAGGTACAGTGTCCGGTGCTTGCCCTCAATGGGGAAAAAGACCTCCAAGTCCCTGCCCGCGTGAATTTGGAGGGAATCAAACTCGCCGTCACGCAAGGGGGGAATTCTCGCATTGTTACTGCCATGATGCCCGGGCTCAATCATCTCTTCCAGCATGCAACAACCGGTTCACCAACGGAATATGCCGGGATCGAGGAGACCTTTGCACCGGAGGCATTGTCGACGATTAACGACTGGATTCACTCTACGCTTCGTTTGAAATAGTGATAATGGTGTTTTTCTTTGTGTTCTCTGTGACTCCTCCGTGCCCTCTGTGTAATTCTTTCCTCTGGGGTCCGAGTAGAAAACAAAAAAAGGACCGCTTTCTTAGAACGGTCCTTGTCGTTTGTGCATCAGAATTGCGTCTTACTCTTCCATCTCCATCCTCATTCCACGCATCGGACGATTCATATTTCTCTGAAAACCGCCTCTCATCATCCCCATTCGCCCCATCCGTCCCATTCGTTCACCCATCCTCATCTGCCCGTGACGTTGAAGTGTCTGCTTCCAGACCTTCTGTTGCTCGGGTGTAAGGAGCTTATTGATCGAGAACCATACGCTCAGTCGTTTTGAACGCGCCTGATTTTGAAGCGCGCCGATATCGTTCGACTTCTTCTCAATTGCAGACTGGCTCGGGTTGTCCGCCTTCAGAAGATCCTGAAGTTCCACATGCGCTTTGGCAATTTCGGAGAACCTGTCGATTTGCTCCTTTTTTGCGTCGCTGTGTATTTTCTCGATATCCTTTTTCTGTTGGTCGGTGAGCTTCAGTTCGTCCATGACGTTCTGGTGCATTGGCATCTGCATCCCCATACCGGGTTGAGCAGAAAGAGTGAAAGTAACGCTCAACAATGCTACAAGAGCTCCAAATAAGATTCTGCTTTTCATCGTCTCTCCTTGTGTTTGATTCTTTTGTCTATTAGACACGATGGGATGATGGGGGTTTAACTCTGCGGGAGGAAAATCTGTCT
>Ga0209212_1004766_pt1 | contig 16552 bp, 20 predicted proteins | sample RifGroC2_FD_183996 | JGI IMG/M metagenome (GOLD analysis project Ga0209212, IMG submission 183996) | Groundwater microbial communities from Rifle, Colorado, USA - Groundwater C2 (SPAdes) (version 2) | ecosystem: Environmental > Aquatic > Deep subsurface > Groundwater | place: Rifle, Colorado...
CTTCCTGGTGTGTCCCAATGCCAATGCGCCTTCCCGGTAGATCGCCGTCAAGATGGGGTTGATCTCGCATAACGCGGCAGTGGCACCGGCCGAGGCCGAGCATGGACACCGCTGCACCTACACGCTGGATACTCTTGAACGCGATGCCGTGGCGGCCGGACTCAAGGTGGTGCATCGCTCCGGGATATTTTTCAAGGCGCTGGCGAATTTTCAGTGGGACAGGTTGCTGCAAACGGACATCATCTCTCCAGAATATCTGGAGGGGTGTTACAAACTGGGTCAGCAGTATCCAGACCTGTGTTCGAGTATTTTTTTGATGTGTGAACGGGGCATGCAGAATAGAACGGCAAAAGCTAATGTCGCTTAAGAAGATCATCCTTGCCAACTACCTCAGCCAGTTCTATGTCACGCTGATTGGAATCGTCATGGTGCCCTTGTACATCAAGTATATGGGCGCGGAGGCGTATGGGCTTGTTGGCTTTTTTGCTATGCTGCATGCTTGGTTCATGCTGTTAGACATGGGGCTGATTCCCACTATGGTGCGCCAGACGGCACGTTTTCGTGGTGGGGTAACTGATGCGTTGAGCTATCGCCGTCTTGTGCGAGCTCTGGAGGGGATATTCTTGGTGGTGGCGGTGGCTGGTGGTTTGGCCATATTTGCTGCATCTGGTTTTATTGCGCGCAACTGGTTGCAGGCATCAAAACTACCTGTAGCCGAGGTGCAGACAGCAGTTCAATTGATGGGCATCATCATTGCGATGCGCTGGATGTGTGGTCTGTATCGCGGTTCGATTAGTGGATCAGAACGACTGGTGTGGTTAAGCGGGTTCAACTCAACTATAGCAACGCTTCGCTTTGTGGGCGTGATCCCGTTATTGATATTTGTGGGTGTAACACCAACGCTATTTTTTAGCTTCCAACTTTGTACTGCGATTATTGAATTGGCAGGATTAATGCTCTACGCCTACCGTCTTTTACCCACTATACCAATAGGTCAACGCTTAGCGTGGGATTGGGCTCCACTTAAACCGGTTCTCAGTTTCTCGTTGACCATCGCGTTCACCTCATTCGTATGGGTGTTGATGACCCAGACAGACAAATTGGTTCTTTCAAAGATTTTGCCTCTGGCGGAGTTCGGCTACTTTACTTTGGCGGTGCTGGTGGCAGGTGGCATAACGGTGATTAGCGGTCCTATTAGTAGTGCAATCATGCCGCGCATGGCCAAGCTGGAGGCGGAGGGGGACCAGGAAGGCTTGATCCGTGTCTATCGGCAGTCGACACAGTTGGTTGCAGTGCTTGCTGGGTCGGCAGCAATAACAGTAGCGTTTTGTGCCGAACCACTTTTATGGGCTTGGACCGGCGACCGAATACTTGCCAGGCAGGTGGCCCCCGTTTTGGCCCTCTACGCACTGGGCAACGGCGTGCTCGCTGTATCAGCTTTTCCCTATTACCTTCAATATGCCAAAGGTGATTTGCACCTGCATCTGATAGGCAATGCGCTTTTTGTGGTGCTACTGGTCCCACTCATCATTTGGGCGGCAAGCCAGCATGGTGCGAAAGGCGCGGGCTATGTTTGGTTAGGGATGAATCTTCTATCGTTCGTTGCTTGGTTGCCGTTCGTACATCGCAAATTCGCTCCAGGCCTAAATCTGAAGTGGTATGGCCAGGATATATTAGCCATCACGGTGCCCTCCATGGTGGCTGGTTATGTGCTTGCCAGTTTCCTCACTGTAGAAGACGACCGATGGATAATGTTAGGCAAAAGTGCTCTAACCGGTTCTTTAGTGCTTCTAACGGGGATTATTTCATTATGGCTGATCAGATTAACTTTGATTGGCCAACTTAAGTGGAGTCGACAATAGAAATGAACCAGTTTCAGGCCAAAGTAATGCCTATAGAAAGTGTTCCGCTCGTAAGTGTGGTTGTAATTACATATAACCATGCACGTTACATTCGGCAGGCTTTGGGTAGTGTACTGTGTCAACAAACGTTGTTTGACTTTGAAATTCTTATAGGCGAGGACGAATCATCAGACGGGACGCGGGAGATTGTTACGGATTATATGAATCGGTTTCCGGACAAGATTAATGTTATTTATCATCAACGCAAGGATATTATTTATATTAATGGTCGGCCCTCGGCCGCGTATAATTTCTTCGATACTCTAGCTCACGCAAGAGGAAGATATATTGCATATTTAGATGGTGATGATTATTGGACTGACCCATTTAAACTGCAGAAGCAGGTGGATATCATGGAAATGCGCTCTGATTTGGCCATGTGTGGACATTGGGTTGTTAATGTTGACCAAGACGGACTTACAGCTAACGTAAAGTCATGCACTGGATTAGATTGCCCAAGGGAATTTTCAACCAGTAATGCCTTGAGTTCAACTCCAGTTCACCCAAATAGTTGGCTTTTTCGGCGATTTGATGTGCAAAATCACTCTGCCTATTCATTAATATCCAATTTGCCAGCAGGTGACGATTCGATGGCGTTAGTCTTGCTGAGCATGGGGAACGGCTATTGTATACCCGAAGTCATGTCTGCCTATCGTTTACACAATGGCGGAACGTGGAGTGTGAAGTCGAGAATTAGAAAGAATTTTGAAATGCTACAGTTTCGCGTTGTATTACCGTCATTGGTGAAGTCGAAATATCTACCTCTGATCATATGGAGTAGTTCATTTTATCTGCTCGTTTTTTTTGTGCACTTAATAAAAGTTGTGTTTGCTGATGATCGCAAGGATAGTTTTAGGGAGTTCTTTCAATTGTATAGAGCCCAATCAATTTTAAATCCAACAACATTGTTAGGATGGTGTTTAGTTACCGCTATTTTGGCGCCTCTTCACGTGACTACCTTTGCAGTCAGGCGCATCACGCTAATTGCACCAAGGCTTATGCGTTTCCCAAAGATTTTCTTGAAAGAAAATAATGATTGAGTCTATTGAGCATAATGGCTTGACCCTAGCCGTTTTACTGCGTGCCAGCTACAAAACTGAGGGCATCAAGTTCTTCACGCCTGATGAATTTTCGCAGCAGCTTGCATATATGAGCCGTCCGCAGGGCCATGTGATTCAGCCGCATGTACACAACCCTGTTCTGCGTGAAGTTCAATTCACAAAGGAGGTGCTGTTCATAAGATCCGGTAAGGTGCGAATTGATTTTTACGATGATGAAAAGAGCTACTTGGAAAGTCGCATTTTGAACCAAGGGGATGTCATATTGCTGGCGTTTGGAGGACATGGGTTCGAGATACTCGAGGATAGTGAAATCATTGAGGTGAAGCAGGGGCCATATGCAGGTGAGGCCGATAAGATTCGCTTCCAACCGGTTGCAAGCAGTTGCTTGATACTTAAGGACTGAATTTCAAATGGAGACAAACACTGTTTTCAACGCTTATGGTCGCTACTACGACTTGCTCTATCGTGACAAGGACTATGCGGGTGAAGCCGCCTATATGCAAAATGTCTTGACTGCGCATGGACTGCCCCGAGGGAATTTGCTGGAGTTTGGTTCAGGTACCGGCAGACACGGTCGCCTCCTGGCCGAGAAAGGTTACCGGGTTCATGGCATAGAGCGCAGTGCCGAGATGGTTAAACAAGCTACTTCAAGTGATGGTTTTACATGTCAGCAGGGCGATGTCTGCAATATCCAGATGGGGCGCACCTACGACGCGGTTCTGTCACTGTTTCATGTTGCCAGCTATCAAACGAGCAATAGCAGCGTGCAGGCCTTTTTTGCCAGAGCTTCAGAGCACTTAAACCTTGGCGGGCTCTTCATGTTTGATTTTTGGTACACCCCTGCCGTGTATACACAATATCCGAAAGTGCGGGTCAAACGTATGGCCGACGAACAGGTCGAAATTATTCGCATTGCCGAACCGGTCATGTATTCAAATGAAAACCGTGTGGATGTGATCTATAGCATTTATGTGCGTGAGCTCACCACCGGCAGAATGCAAACGTTAACGGAAACTCACTCAATGCGACACTTTTCCCTGCCGGAAATAGACCTGCTTGCAGAAAAATATGGTTTTCAGCGAATCGAAGCCGAGGAGTTTCTGACTGGGAAGCCAGCCGGGGAAGGTAGTTGGGGTGTGTGTGTGACTTTAAAGAGGGTATAACCATGGCAGATTTTATCCCCGTCAACGAGCCGCTTCTTGATGGAAACGAAAAAAAATACCTTTTGGAATGCATTGATACTGGTTGGATTTCTTCTGAAGGCCCCTTTATCAAAGAATTTGAGCAGAAGTTCGCGGCACGGATCGGTCGCAAGCACGGTATCGCTGTGTCTAATGGTACTGCTGCTATCGATGCCTCTATTGAAGCATTGGATATTGGTTCTGGTGATGAGGTCATCATGCCCGCTTTTACCATCATCTCATGCGTTAACCAGATCGTACGCAATGGGGCAAAACCTGTTTTTGTTGATAGCGATCCTATCACTTGGAACATGGATGTTAGTCAGATAGAAGCAAAGATCACTCCGCAGACCAAGGCCATCATGATAGTTCACATCTTTGGCCTGCCAGTAGACGTGGATCCAGTTCTCGATATTGCTAAAAGGCACGGTCTTAAAGTAATTGAAGATGCCGCAGAAATGCATGGCCAGACTTACAAGGGTAAACCATGTGGCAGCTTTGGAGATATCAGTGTATTTAGTTTCTATCCTAACAAACACATCACAACAGGTGAGGGTGGAATGATACTAACCGATGACGATGAGCTTGCTGAAACTTGCCGCAGCCTTCGGAATTTGTGTTTTCAGCCGCATAAGCGTTTTGTACATGAAAGGCTGGGGTGGAATCTTCGCATGACAAACATGCAGGCAGCTCTTGGCTTGGCACAATTAGAAAGATTGGATGCGTTTGTTGAGCGCAAGCGTCTTATGGGCGCGAAGTATACGGAATTATTGAAGGATGTTGAAGGGATGCAGCTGCCACTTGCTAGGACAGCGTATGCGGAAAATATTTATTGGGTTTACGGGATGGTTCTTGATGGGTCTTTGAATATGAATGCAGAAGAAGCAATGAAAAAACTCGCAGAAAAAGGCGTAGGTTCTCGGCCTTTCTTTTGTCCGATGCACAAACAGCCTGTTCTACAGAAAATGGGCGTGGTAGATCATCAGACATTGATGGTATCCGAGAATTTATACGATATGGGGTTTTATGTTCCTAGCGGCCTAGCGATAAAGGACGAATCTATTGAGCACGTGGCAAGAGTGGTTAAAAGTGTACTTAACCCCGTAAGGAACAGGAGCTTTAATTGAACGGTACGCATCGCAAGCGGGTTGCCATTGCAATACCATATGCCTACTTGGATTCGATGCCTGGAGTCAAGTCGCTTTGCAATATTCTGGCCGAGCCTGGCAACCTGATAGATATTTATACAATAAAGAAAGAAAATTATACGACGCCAACATTCGCTAGCGAATTTATAAGAGTAATCATTTACGGCGAGGTATTCAGGGGCATCAAGTCTGGTGCATCTGGTGTTTTATTTTTTTTGAAATATTTCATTTTTTATGCAAAATCAATTATTGCCAGCCTAAACAGGTACGACATGCATGTTGGAATAGGACTCAGGGGCGGGGTAATTGCAGTCATTGCCGCAAGGATTTTGAGGAGACATTCGGTTTATTACTCGATGGAGTTGTACTGCACGGAAAAAAGTACTTCCAAAAAAAACTGGGTTAACTCTTTAGTCGAAGGAATGGTATTCAAGCTAGCGAATGTAATTCTTATACAGGACCTGAGTAGAGCCGAAATTATCAAGAAGCATTATGCACTGGGGGATAACAAAATTGCCATTCTCCCCAATTCTATAAATACATTTGCCAAGAGAAATAAGACAACCTATTTATATGATGAGCACGAAATCCCATATAATCTAAACATCTTGTTATATATCGGCGCTCTTTCTGACACCTGTAGAGTGTTAGAACTGGTAAAGGGATTTCAAAGAGTTCCGGATAATTGGGTATTGGTGGTTCATTCGAAGTGGGATGGTTATGATAAAGCTATAGAAGGCTATATCAACAAGTTAAAGGCGGCTGCTAATAACAGGGTAATTATCCGAACAAAAGCTGTAGCGTTAGATCAACTTACCGAATTAATTGATTCTGCTGATGTTGGAGTTGCGCTATATGACAGCAAATCAATGAATGTCCATGAAGTTGGCCTTTCTTCAGGAAAAATTGGGCATTATTTAGCTAGCGGGCTTCCAATTGTAGTATCGAGTCAAGAAAGCCTAAGTATCTTCACTGAAAACTGCCGAGCTGGAATCACTATTAATGGCGGTGATGAATTAGCAGCCGCGCTCGATACCATCAAGTCAGATTATGAAGGATATGTGCAGAGGTCTGTAGCTTGTTATAACAAATATTATTCAATAGAAAATTATAAATATTCCGTCCTGAAGGCAACGAAGTGCTCTGACTGATACCTTTATGTTTTTAATTTTATTTATCGTATTCTCCTTGGTTGTTTCTCTGGTGGCAGCGAAATGTGCATTCAGAACATTAATTAACCCGTTGTTTGTGTTCGTTGTCGTTACCTCCGCTCAAATCATCCTATACGTAATTAACCTTGCCTTTTTCGAGCCCCTCCACTTTCAAACTCAGCTATATTTGTTCTTGTATCTACTTTCTGGTCTGCTCGGAGGGTTGACGGCTGTTTCTGCATTCAATGTTAAGAGGCATAAGTTATCTGTAAGAGCCCCAACTATTGATAAAGATAAGCTAAAGAGAAGCTTGAAATTTATCGGGCTTGCAGGGTTATTGATTTCAATTTTGTATGCCTATAATACTTTGTCGTTATTGCAGAGCAATCCTCTCGCTGTGTACGAAAGTGCAATGGATTATAGAAATGATGTCATGTTTGGAGATCTCGCTGAGGCGCGTGGTAAGTTCATTCCACTCCTAGCCCTATCTGCTATTAATATTGGTTGCATACTCGCTCCAATTTACTGGGTAATCATGCAAAGAGCAACTTTCATCGTTTTTCTGCCTCTAGGAGCCTCTGTTATATATAGCATAGTGATTATGGGTAGAACACACTTGGTCGAATCATTTTTTCTTTTTGCATTCTCCTTAGCTATATTTGGAAATTTGTACTCTTCAATTGCACCCCAGATTGTACCCAGAAGGATATTTATTAAGTTTTTTGTTTATGCTTCTCTTGCATTGTCATTGCTGATTTTTGGCATGACGGCAATTACGGGAAAATCTGAGTGGTCTTCTCATCACCCACATACACTCATTGATGGACTTCCATTTATTGCTCAGTTATATGATTATTTCACCATCTCACTTTCTAGATTCAATGATGTCTCTATTCATGATTCACCTGAGTATTCCTTGGGGTGGAGTAGTTTTCGTCCGTTAATGTATGTGCTCTATAAGATAGGGGTATTTAGCACCTATTCAGACACCGAATACCTGTTTGAAGACTATTGGTTGCCCTTTTATGGCAACGTGTCGCCTGCAATCAGGTTTTTTTATGAAGATTTTGGAGTGGTTGGTGTATTTGTCATACCTTATTTGTTTATGTTGATATCTTGTTCGCTTCAGATCCAATTGGCGCGAAGATTTTCTTTTGGGAAGTTTGCTGTATTGATTAGTTTTGTTTTGGCATTTTTTGGAAGTACTGGTGTTTGGACTATGTGGTACCAGCATTTTTATCTGGTTTTATTGGTCGCATTTATCATTCAACACCGACTTTCGGGTCCTCGACGTTTCATGTGGAAACGAGTAAGTCCTGAATGGACGCCCCAATCAGGTAAATAATTATGTGCTATAGGAAAGAAGTGTGATCGAACAAAGAAATAGTGTGCTATGGCATCAATTGAACGGCCTGCTCAGGTACGCGCTTCTCCATTCCATGACTCGCCTCATGCCTTTGTATGTTGTCAACGAGTATCCTAAATCCGGTGGAAGCTGGATTGGAGAGATGGTTGGCGATGCGCTTGGTGTGCCTTTCCCGAGGAATCGTTTGCCTGTGTTTCGCCCAAGCATACTGCACGGTCATTTCATGCAATCCTGGAATGTGCACAATCTGTTGATCGTCTGGCGCGATGGCCGGGACGTCCTAGTTTCCCAGTATTTCCACTCTTTGTTTAAGAATGACAGGGGCAACGCCCGCTTGGTCGATCTTTGTCGCGCTGATTTGGGCTTCGCTGATTACAGCGATGTGCAAGGCAATATGAGCGCATTTATGGAGTATGTGTTCGAACAGAAGTGTCACCCCAGGTTTTCATGGGCCGATTTTACTTACAGATGGGCGGGTTGTGATCGTTGTGTGCATGTTCGCTACGAGGATATGCGAACAAGGCCGGTTGAGGAATTGCGACGTATCGTGGGTGAGCTTTCCGGCTCTGCTCCCGACATAAAACAATGCGAAAGGATCGTTGAAAACCACTCCTTCGAAAAAATGGCTGGCAGAAAAGCGGGCGAAGAGAATACGCGATCTTTCATGCGAAAAGGCATTGTAGGCGATTGGGAAAACTATTTCGATCAAGATGCGCGAGAGCGTTTTCATGCTTATGCTGGGGATGCACTCATCAAACTGGGCTACGAAAATAGTGATGCATGGTTACGGCAGCACTGTGATGCATTTATCAAGCCAAAATCGTATTCTTAAAGCCGCCAACTTGATCGAGGAGGGGCGCTGGGGTGGACCCCAAAAACGCATTACCCTTGTAGCAACGGCGCTCAACGATCATGCAATTGAGACGACTGTGTTATTGCCTTGGCGTGATTCAGAACGTTTCCGTCAAGCGCTGGATAGCGCTGGGGTGGCATGGAAAGCATTGCCGCTGCACCGATTAGGTAGGGATTGGTACACCTTGCTTTCATATGGACTCACCTTTGTTCTCGATATTTATCACTTGTGGCGTGAGTTGCGCACCGGTGGTTACGATTTGATTCATGTGAGTGGTGGCGCTTGGCAAATTAAAGGTCCAATTGCCGGGCGGCTAGCAGGTGTCCCGGTGATATGGCATTTAAATGACACACAAATGCCCAGGGCTCTCGTAACCCAGTTCAAATATTTGGGCAGGCTTGCGGATGGTTTTTTTATTGCAGCCAATAGAGTAAAAAAGTATTACATTGATGGCACGGCATTAGAAAAAGTCCCCGCCTATTCCATTCCGGCACCTGTGGTAACACGGGATTATTCGTACCAAGCTGCCAATGTTGATAATTCGATATGCTCGAAAAATTTTCCGCGCATCGTTACGGTGTCTAACATAAGCCCTATCAAGGGGCTGCAAACATTAATTGAGGCCAGCGCATTGCTGAAAGGCCGGCTCGAAAACTTCTCAGTGTCAATTGTTGGTGTATTGCATTCAAACCAAAAAAAATATTTTTCAGAACTGACCGAGCTTTGCAAGAAGTATGGCCTAGATAATAATATTTTATTTGAGGGTGAGCGGCAGCATGTACAAGGTGTCCTTAAGTGTGCCGACATTTACGTATGTTGCTCCGTTGCGGAAGCAAGTCCAATGGCTGTTTGGGAGGCTATGTCGATGGGGTGTGCAATTGTCTCGACAGATGTTGGTGATGTCGCTGAATATATCCAGAATGGTGTAAACGGTTTTGTTGTGCCTGTTGGCGATGCGCAAGCGATGGCTGATACCATTCTGAAACTTGCAGGTGATGAGGCGTTGCGGCTTGATTTTGGCAAGAAAGCCCGTGAGGTCGCTTGTCGTGAGCTGGATTTGAGTGTGATTGCCGAGAGAACTGCAAAAGGGTACAGAGCTGTTTGTGCCGCACACCATCAGGTTATATGAATTTTGAAAAAGGTATTCTGTGACATATATTTTAGGAATTAATGCCTATCATGGCGATTCGTCTGCGTGTTTAGTACGCGATGGGGTTCTAATTGCAGCAGTTGAAGAAGAGCGCTTTCGCCGTATCAAGCATTGGGCCGGTTTTCCCTCAGAGGCAGTGAGATATTGCATGGCAGAGGCTGGGATTGAGCTGGCTAATGTTGAACACATTGCGATCAATCAGGACACGAAGGCCAATCTGTGGAAAAAAATCGGGTTCACACTGGCCAAACGGCCTGATCTTGGGATGGTGTTGAATCGTATTAAGAACAAGCGTGAACGCGCCAATATCCAGGAGGAATTAAGCCGGGCTGTTGGCGCTGGCTTTAAGGGCGAAGTTCATGAGATTGAACACCACATGGCGCACCTTTCATCGGCTTTCCATGTATCGCCCTTCAATGAGGCGGTAGTGGTGTCCGTCGATGGCTTTGGTGACTTTGCCAGTGCTGCTTGGGGTTTTGGTCGCGCAGGCGAGATAGCCATCGATGACAAGGTCTATTTTCCGCACTCCTTGGGCATTTTTTATCAGGCCATGACTCAGTGGCTCGGCTTTCCGCATTATGGCGATGAGTACAAGGTAATGGGATTGGCTCCGTATGGGCAACCTAACTTCATGTCCGAGATGCGCAAGGTGGTGTTGTTACAGGCTGATGGGGGCTTCAAACTTAACTTGGACTTTTTTCGCCACCACAAAGAGAAGGTCGAGTACGAGTGGGAAAACGGTGAGCCAAAGGTTGGCGTGTTGTTCTCAGATAGCTTGGTCGAGCTATTGGGACCCGTGCGGCAAAAGGGTGACGAGCTGACTCAGCGGCATAAGGACATCGCGCGTTCGGTGCAGGCGATGTATGAGGAGGCCTTTTTCCATCTGTTGAATACCTTGCATAAACGTCACGGTGGAGAAAATTTGTGTCTAGCCGGTGGCTGTGCGATGAACTCAGTAGCCAACGGTAAGGTTTATCGCAATACGCCTTTCAAGAAGGTCTACATACAGTCCGCTGCTGGGGATGCAGGCGGCGCGATTGGCGCGGCCTATGCGGTGTGGCATAAATTGGGTGGCCAGCGTGGATTTGTGATGGACCACGCCTATTGGGGACCTCACTTTTCAGACGACGATTTCAGTGCGTTGCTGGACAAACACGCGGTGGACTTGCAGGAACAATCGTGCGAGGTCACTCATGTCGCTGATGAGGCATCGCTTTGCGAGAAGACTGCCAAGGCGATAGCGGACGGCAAGGTGATTGGATGGTTTCAGGGGCGGATGGAATGGGGCCCCAGAGCTTTGGGCAATCGTTCTATCCTGGGAGATCCGCGTCGAGCGGACATGAAGGACATTCTCAACCTGAAGATCAAACGGCGCGAGTCATTTCGTCCTTTTGCACCGTCAATCCTGCGAGAGGCTGTGCCGGAGTGGTTTGAACAGGATGATGATGTGCCGTTCATGATGCAGGTCTATCCAATACGTAAGGAGAAACAGGCGCTCATACCTGCGGTCACCCATGTGGATGGTTCTGGGCGACTACAAACCGTGATGGCTGACACCAACTCCCGATATCACAACCTGATTAGTACATTCGGGAAGATGACCGGCGTACCGATTGTCCTCAACACCTCGTTTAACGAAAATGAACCCGTCGTCTGCAAGCCGGAGGAGGCGTTGGATTGCTTTCTCAGGACGAAGATGGATGTTTTGGTGCTGGGGGATTGGTTTGTGGAGCGAAGGTAAGGTAACTGCCGATATTGTCCATGAAAATTTCCATCATCACGGCGGCCTTCAATCGCGTTGATAGCATTGCGCAGGCGGTTGAGAGCGTTAGGGTGCAAACTCATGACGATGTCGAGCATGTGGTAATCGATGGCGCTTCTACCGACGGCACGCTTGAAGTATTGAGGGTATTTTCTGGATTGCCGCGTCCCGCCACGCATTCGCTCGCGGCTAAAGGCGCTCCTGATGGAACAACTAGCCAATCGACTAAGCCCGCAAGCGGGCAAGTCGCTGGTTATCGCAAAGACAGTCCGAGTTTTGTGCTGGTAAGCGAGCCGGACAACGGCATTTACGATGCGCTGAACAAGGGTTTGGCGCGGGCCTCCGGGGAGATCGTCGGAGTAATGCACTCGGATGATTTCTTCGCCGACGAGCAAGTGTTGGCGCATGTTGTGGCAGCGTTCGCCGATCCGGCAGTAGATGCGGTATATGGCGACCTGGATTATGTGGCGAAGGCGGATACTGGCCGTGTCATTCGTCATTGGCAATCGGGCGAATACAGTGCGACACGCCTTGCCTGGGGCTGGATGCCGCCACACCCGGCTCTGTTTCTACGTCGGTCAGTGATCGAGCAGTGGGGCGGCTACGACACCCGGTTTCGCATCGCTGCCGATTACGATGCCATTTTGCGTTACTTCGGCAAAGGGAATATCCGCGCCGCCTATATTCCGCGAGTACTGGTGAAGATGCGTCTGGGCGGTGAGAGCAACCGCTCATTGGCGAGGATATGGCGAAAAAGTTATGAGGATTATCAGGCGTTGAGGCGCAATGGTGTTGGCGGCTTGGGTGCGCTGGCGTGGAAAAACTTGAGCAAGCTGGGGCAGTTTTTTCAGCGTTGATTGGAATGGGCGAAGAGGACGCCGGACAGCCGCACTTATGTCGGGCAGTTCGTGAAGAAGTTTTATCTGGATGAGTTGCCGCAGTTTTACAGTGTGCTCAAAGGGGATATGAGCATTGTGGGACCCCGGCCGCTGTCGGTGCTGCACTACGAACGGGACCGCGCGCAGGGGGAATGTGACGCGGTTTCTGTTGCGCGGCGGCTTGCTGGGCTTGGGCCATGTGAACAAGGGCACGCCGCAGATGGGGGATCCCATCTACGAATATGAGTATGTGGATCAGTACCTGAAACGTTCGTCGTTCGGGCTGCTGATGCTGGATTTGTGGATCATCTGGCGCGGGATCATGGTAATCGTGAAGGGCGGCGGGCATTGACGGGTTGTTGGATGGGCTGGATTGCTTCACTTCGTTCGCAATGACGAAACGGTGGATTGCTTCGGCCTCTGGCCTGATGGAACAACTGGTGAAACTACTAGCCATCTGACTAGGCTGTCCAAGAACGACAGCCAAGTCATTGGTTATAGCCATTCGACTGATGGAACTACTGATAGAACTACTAGCCATCTGACTAACCCAGCAAAAGACGCTGGGTAAGTCATTGGTTATAGCCATCCCACTAAGCAACCAAAAGACGGTTGCCAAGTGGTTGGTTATAAGCCCGCAAGCGGGCAAGTCGCTGGTTATCGCAAAGACGGGATCAGATACATTAATTGGCTGGATTGCTTCGGCTCTGCAAGCCTGATGGAACAACTAGCCATTCGACTAAGCCCGCAAGCGGGCAAGTCGCTGGTTATCGCAAAGACGACAACAGGAGGTGGTTGGATTGCCGCCTCTCCCGCAGAAGATGACAAACCGTTTCTTTTATTGCTACAATCGGAGCAGAAAAGGAAACAATAAATGTTGGCTTCTTTGATTTTCAGCGATTATCGGCGGCGGGTGCTGGGTCTGCTGCTGTTGCATCCTGACACGACTTATCATGTGCGCGAGTTGGCTCGCTTGACGGGGACATCTGCGGGTACGCTGCACAAGGAGTTGTCCAAACTGACAAAGGGCGGGGTGTTGCGCCGGCAAGAGGTTGGCAATCAGGTGCGCTACGGTGCGAATCGCGATTGTCCTGTATTTGAGGAGTTGGCGAGTATTTTGCGCAAGACAACGGGGTTGGTGGATGTGCTTGCCGATGCTTTGAGTAGCGTTGAAAAACAAATCGACCTGGCTTTTGTGTTTGGCTCGCTGGCGCGGGGTGACCAGGATTCCAGCAGTGATGTGGATATGATGGTGGTGGGGGAGCTGGGCTTTGCCAATGTGGTGCAGTTGTTGCATCCGATTCAGCAAACCTTGCAGCGCGAAATCAATCCGGTGGTTTATTCGTTGGAGGAGTTTCGCCGCCGTGTCGGTAATGGTGATTCATTCATTCGAGAAGTGCTAACCAAACCCAAGCTGTTTGTGGTGGGCAATGAAAATGAGCTTGGAAAACTTACTCAAGATTAATCGGTTGCAAAGGCATGTCGCTTCGCGTGAAGCGGTGCAGCGGTTGCTGTTGGCTGCGTCACGGAATATTGAGGATGCACGCGTCGGTGCGGTTAGCGGCGAAACGCGCTTCGACGCAGCTTATAAGTGCATCATGCAATGTGCGATGGTGGCGCTGTGGGCGAATGGTTATCGGACTTCAACCAGTCAGCCGGGGCATCATCAAACAGCGATTCAAACTCTTCCGCATACTATTCGGGCTCGACCAGGGTACGGTGATCGTGTTGGATGCGTTACGCAAGCAGCGTAACGTGAACGATTATGAAGGCGATCCGATCAGCGACCAGGCTGTGGGCGAGTGCATCAAGCAGGCGGAACAGCTTCATCGGCTTGTCAGCGCATGGGTTGCCACTAACCGCCCTGATCTTTTTTGAGGCGCAATAGCGCTCGGCCAGGCATTGCATGCGCATTCTGATCCACGGCATTAACTTTTCTCTTGAGCTAACCGGCATCGGCAAGTATTCCGGCGAGATGGCGGAGTGGCTTGCCGCGCGTGGTCATGAGGTTCGGGTAGTGACAGCACCGCCTTATTATCCGCAGTGGCGGGTGGACTTCAGACCGACAGTGAGCGTCGGGTTAAAACCACGACCTACAAAGGATGTGGGGGCAGGGGCAAGGGGGGTAACGCCGAACTGAGTATTGCTGCTCCGCTGACAACTGATTACAATGATGGCACTGCAATCACTTTGGGGGCTAACATGGCGGCACTTACGATTAGAAATATTGATGATGAGGTCAAGAACCGTTTGCGTTTACAGGCAGCGCAGCACGGTTGCTCTATGGAGCAGGAGGTGCGCGAGATACTGTTGCGCGCGGTTTTGCCGAAGCGGAACCAGCCGGCTTTTGCGCAGCGCATTCAAAAACATTTCGCTTCTCTTGAGGTGGATGCTTTGCCTATTCCTGAGCGAAAGACGGCAAGAAAGCCGCCGTCGATGGCGCGTTGATCATGCAGGGCGTGTTGCTGGATACCAATGTGCTGTCCGAGTTAATGCGCTCCCAGCCTTCTTCGATTGTGCTTGGTTGGTTTGCGCAACAAGAGGGCGCCGTGTTTTATACCAGTGCCATTACTCAGGCTGAATTGTTGTTGGGTGTGGCTTTGTTGCCGGGCGGCAAGCGCAGGGATGCGATTGCCGGTGCGGTGGAGCAGATGTTCGATCAGGATTTTGCCGGGCGCTGCCTGCCGTTCGATGAGTTGGCTGCGCATGAGTATGCCGCGTTGGTTGCCACCCGTAATAAGGCTGGTATGCCGATTTCTACTGAGGATGCACAGATAGCTGCCATTGCACTCCGTCATGGCTTGGCCCTGGCGACCCGTAACACCAAAGACTTTCGCAAAATAAATGAGTTGGTCTTGCTTGATCCATGGCTTGCGCGCTAAGCGGTGAGTGACCGCCGAATGCGCATCCTGATTCACGGCATCAACTTTTCTCCTGAACTGACTGGCATCGGCAAGTATTCCGGCGAGATGGCGCAGTGGCTGGCTGCGCAAGGGCACGAGGTGCGGGTGGTGACGGCGCCTTTGCCTTTTGCTTGACTTTCCTGCCTAGCCCATTAATATGGTGTTACCTTTTAACACTTGGTGATGCCATGAAAACGTCTGCTATCGAAAAACCACGTTCTTCCGGAACGGTCACGGTCAAACTCGACCCTTCTGACCGCGATCGAATTGCTTCTCTGGCTACCATGAAGAAGCGCACTGCGCACTACCTCATGAAGGAAGCCATTCTCGAATACGTACAGCGTGAAGAAGCGCGACAAAATTTTATCAAGGCCGCCGATACATCCTTCGAGCACTACAAGGAAACGGGATTGCATATTACGCTTGATGAGTTCAGCGCGTGGGTAGATGATGTACAAAATAATCCTGATGCGCCCATCACCGCATGCCACACGTAAGACTGTCTGCACGAGCGCAATCCGATATATTCCGACTTCACGCATTTCTGCTCGGAAAAGATTCAAACGCCGCGAAACGGGCTGTGCTTGCTATACGCGAGGCGTTTATGCCGCTCAAACAATCTCACATGATAGGCAGGCCGGTGGAAGGCTATGGAGATCTTCGTGAACTTGTGATTGACTTTGGAGCCACTGGCTACCTTGCCTTGTACCGCTTCGAATCATCCCTGGATGTCGTGACGATTCTCGCAATTAAGCACCAACGAGAAGACGACTACAAGTAGCAATTCATGCGCAGTGCGGCTTCCCCGGCTCTGCTCTTCGCAATGACGTGAGAAATGAAGGCGGTAGTCAGGCCGCCCTGTGCTCCTTGAATTCCGCCGTCACCGCTCTAAGCTGGGCGATTCGTCGATAGCTAACGACATAGAAGATGCAGTAGGCGCTGGCAAAGCCGACCAGTGCCGGAGTGGATTGCCAGAAGGCGCAGGCCAGCACTGCAGTGGCGACGGCAGGTATCCAGAGGTATTTGGCCACGCAGTTATTGGTATCGTTGATGCGGGTGCGCTTCCCGCGCCGGACTACGTTGTCGTGAATGAGTTGATGCAGGTGCAAGTTATCCGGTTGGCCCGGAGAGAGGCCATGCTTGAGTTTGCGGCGGTAGATGGAAAAGAAGGTCTCGAACACCGGGTAGATCAGCAGCA
>Ga0209212_1004769_pt1 | contig 16540 bp, 16 predicted proteins | sample RifGroC2_FD_183996 | JGI IMG/M metagenome (GOLD analysis project Ga0209212, IMG submission 183996) | Groundwater microbial communities from Rifle, Colorado, USA - Groundwater C2 (SPAdes) (version 2) | ecosystem: Environmental > Aquatic > Deep subsurface > Groundwater | place: Rifle, Colorado...
CGTGGCCGGACTGCTTGAGTTGTTCCTTGAGCGGCAGGTAATTCTCGATGATCCCGTTGTGTACCACGATTACCGGCCCGGCTTTGTGAGGATGGGCATTGATCTCCGAAGGCCGGCCATGGGTGGCCCAGCGGGTATGGCCAATACCTATGGAACCGATCAGGGGCTGCTCCCGCAGCAGGTTCTCCAGATTGACCAGCTTGCCTTCACTGCGCCGGATGCCAAAGTCCCCCAAAGACAGAGTGGCGATCCCGGCCGAGTCATAGCCGCGATACTCCAGCTTTTTCAAACCCTCCAGTATGACGGGCGTAGCCTCCTGCCCACCTATATAGCCTACAATTCCACACATACGGTATTCCTCCGAAACAAGTTAATAATTTAAATATTTTTACGATCCGACCTTGCTACCGTTCAGGTTCGGCACTTTGACAACCAACAGAAACAGACCGAGCCGCGTCAGCATCTCCGAGAACTTCTGGTAATCAACCGGCTTGGTTACGTAACAACTGCACCCCAGATTGTAGCAGTTACGGATCTCCCGGGGATCATCTGTGGTGGTCAACATGATCACCGGCATGTTTTTCAACTCCGGGTCGTTCTTGATCTGTTTCAGCACCTCGACGCCGTCAACCTTGGGCATGCGGATATCCAGAAGCAGCATGTAGGCTCGGCCATGCTCACGGCGGGGCAGATCGCCCAGTGGCGGGCCAAAGAAAAAGTCCAGGGCTTCCTGGCCGTTACTGAAGCGGATTATCGGGTTATGAAGCCCGGACTCCCGCAGGTTGTCGCAGATCAATTCAGCGTGGCCATCGTCATCCTCTGCAATGAGGATTGTGACTTCCTGTTTCAATCCATTTTCCATGGAATTGCCTCCTGTGTACATTTCATGGTACAGACTACTCTTGATTCATAGCATGCGGTTTGGGTAGCACTAGGTAAAAGCGACTGCCCAGGTCAGGCTCGGACTCCACCCAGATGGAGCCACCCAGACGGTCGACAATGCGGCGCACCAGGGTCAGCCCCAGCCCCTCTCCTTCGCTATCATCCGGGTTCAGACGCTGAAAAATCTCCCAGATTTTGTCTTGATGGTCATGGGGTATACCAATACCATTATCCTCCACACAATAGCGAATCCCTTCGGTAAAATCCTCGCTGAAGATCCGGACAAGCAATGGCCGCTCTGGCGAACGATATTTAATGGCATTATCCATCAGATTGCTGAATACCTGAATCACCTGTTCTTGATCAGCAAGACAAGCCCCTAGCGTCCCCAACTCCATCCGCGCCCCGGAGGCCTCAATCTGGTAGGTCATGGATGCGATTATTTTTGTTAGAATAACCTGCATGTCAAGAGTGTCGAAGCAGAGCGACGCCCGGCCCAAACGGGAAAGCCGTAACAGGGCACTCAACAGGCCATCCATCTTTTCTATGCTGCCGGTGATAAATCCGAGTGATTTTGGTATATTGCCCCTGATGATTGGCTCGACAAGCGTCCATGTGGGCGCGTCCAGGTCAAGCCCGGATAGGATTCTATCCAGTTCGGCACAGTTTTTGACCAGTTTGCGACTAAAGCCCTGGACATTAACCAGCGGCGAACGCAGGTCATGAGAAGCAACATAGACGATGCCCTCCAACTCCTTGTTCTTCTGCTTCAACTCCAGCATCAGGTGGTTGCGTTCGGCCTCGGCTTGCTTGCGATCGGTGATATCGACAATGTTTCCCACCAAACCACTTAGGTTACCATGTGTGTCGTCATAGGTGGCCTTGTAAAAAACAACCGCATGGCTCAGACCATCAGCATAGTGCATCTGGGCCTCAAAGACCTGAATACCGCGCCGTTCAAAAAGCTCCTGATCCGACTTGTGAATCATTTCCGCCATCTGGGGTGGGAATATGTCGTGCGCCGTTTTACCGACTATTTCGTCATGCGAGACACCTAAACACTCCTCAAAGGCCCGATTGCAGCCCTGGTAATGGCCGGAGCTATCCTTGTAAAAGATCGGATTAGGGATGGCGTTGATCAGCGTTTGCAGAAAACGCACCTGGCTGACCAGCTCATCCATAAGATGATCACGCTGCCTCTCGGTCAGTTTGCGCTCGGCAATCTCCTTCTGCAACTCCTCGTTGGCCTTCGTAAGTTCCTTTGTCCGCTCACAAACATGCAACTCAAGGGTCTCGTTGGCATAGGTGATCTCCTGAAATTTCTGGCTGAGAGCGGTGGCCATAACCCTGAAATTACCGATAAGTTGATCTATCTCGGTAACCATACTCTCCGGCCAGATGTTGATCTTCTCGCGCAACAGTCGCTGGGGCAGATCGGTGGTAACCTGGGACAATCTGCGCAAAGGGGCGCTCAAGCGTCGCGATGTATAGAGCGAGGTTGCCAAGGCAAGCATGTTAAGGCACAGCGCGATCAGCAGCGACTTTACATGATCTTTAAGCAACTGCTGCTGATACGGTTCAAAGGGTGTTTCTACAACGACGCTCCAGGAAGTAACCTCTGCCATGGGAGCAGAAAGCATGTAGGTCGCTGTTTGAGCACGTTGCCAGAGCGGCATTAGAGCGGTGGGGTTCGGCAAACAGCTGTAAATGCTGTTGGCGGTTACCCTGCTCATGACACCGTTTTTACAGCTATCATAGGCATCCAGTGGGGAAAGCGCACTATTGGTGCTGGCGATTATCTTGCCTGTGCCGTCTACAAGGGTTATCTGCTGGTGCGGCCTCACCCGGGCATTGAGCAGGAGGGCCTTCAGGATATCTACCCTGATTCCGGCAGCGGCATAGCCCTGAAGAACACCCTGCGAGATGAACGGTACGGCAATCGCCACGCTGGGAACCGTTCTGGAGCCACGCGTCATGATCATATCGCTGATCACTGGTCCGCGAGTATCCCGGAGCGTTCTGAAATACCCCCTGTCACTGTAGTCCATCGTGATGATCGACCGGCCTTGCGCATCCAGGGATGGCGATCGCGCAATGGAGACCCCGGCCGCATTGCCAAGGTATATTGCAAGAAAATCAACATTCGACTTCTGCAACAGTTCAACCGACATTTGCAACTGGTCAATCCGCTTCCCAGGTTCATTGAAGTTGATCTTTTCCGACAGCCGCGACAACTCGCTCAGGATGCCTATCTGCTTTTGCAGCTTAAGCTTAGTCTCATACAGTGCAATCCGCGAACTGTCCTCAAGGTTGTCGTACATAACGTTGAGATAGCGCTGTTCAGCGTCCCTACCATTCAGAATCAAGACAACAATGGCTGGAATGACGACAATTGCCATCAGCAGGTTGAAAATAAGCTGGTGAATCGGAATGGAGCGGTTGCTTTCAGGCCCACCAGCATTAGTCAAACGCGGGACATAGGCCAGCAGAAGACTGGCAATCAGGGCATTGCAGATGCCGATTACCCAGTACATCAGCATGGCTGTGACTGTACCCAAGAGCGATGCATGCATAACGTACCGGAAGAAGCACCACATAAGCGGCACCCCCAAAAACGGCCAATACAGGGTGTCGTACAGGATGATGTTGCGGACCTTGCCTTTTGACAGCAACCAACCGATAAATAACGGCTCAGCGCATAGCCAGACCATGGCATAGGGATGGCCGAACAGGGCAATCGTCCAGGATGAAGCCACCACCCCGGCCGCAAAACCCCAGCGAATTCCGTAGATACGCACCACCAGCAACACCGGGATACTGCCGAAAAGGTAATTGAATCCCGTGAAGAGAGGCATGGCAAAATAGTTGCCGGCAAAACCAACACACAGCAAAACAATCAGCAGCGATACGGATTTGCCGTTGTATGTCAGGTGCTGACGCGGTTCATTCATGCATATCTCCAGGGAGTTTAACAACCATTCGCTGCAATCACATTCCAGCAGAATCAGCATTTTCTTATGGCACGATTGCGACCACATCATCCTTCAGCTGTTCACGGAACAGATGTTGTGATGACTGCAATGCATGCGGAGCTTTTAAAATTGCCTTTTTATAGCATAATTTTGCGCTATATGATAAGGCGATTACACGGCTCGCATAAAAAAAACATTGATTATCTTGAAGCCAAAACTATTTACAGTTATCATCCCGGCATTATTCAAGAAGCATCCGCAACAGAAATGGTTGTTAACTTACTAAAGGAGAATTCCATGCGCACCTTCATTACCATGTTGATCCTGCTGTCCCTTGCGGCAACCGCCGTTGCTGAAGATTCTATCGGAGCGGGTATCCGGGCCGGAGCCTCTGCCGGTCGCAGTGGGTATTTCACCGAAGCATTCGGCGATCTGTATCTGAACCGATTGGTGTCGATAGGCGCCACGCTGGCCTTTGTATCTCTTGATCATGACAGCGCAAAATCCTTGAGACGAGACGACTCCGTGCCTGTCACCGCCTTGTTCAAGGTTCATGCACCGATCCCGATTCTCCAACCCTATGCCGGCCTCGGCGCTGCTATGGTCTTTCACGACAAGCGGGGCGTCAAAGGAACACCGGTTGCCCTGGCAGGGGCCGATTTGAGGCTTGGCCCTTCACCGCTGTATCTCAACATCGAATATCGCCGTCAGTTTGACGACAAGCTCGATTTTCTGGCCGGTGGCGTAGGGGTCAAATTCTAGTACCTTGTCACTAGCGCTTTAAAAGACAACGCCCCGTTGGCATAAAGCCGGCGGGGTGTTTTTGTTTCCAGCCGATTCAACAGCTGCGTGGCCTCAGATATTAACCCTTTGTGCTGAACTTTGTGGTAATGTACGTACCGAAGAAATCATTATTTCAATATAAAGGTAGCATAGATACATGACCATACGATGGTATCCCGGACACATGGGCAAGGCCCAGGAGCAGATTGCCGAGTCGATTCGCAAGATCGATGTGATTATTGAAGTCCTCGACGCCCGCCTTCCCGCCTCCAGCTCCAATCACCAACTGGAGGAAATGCGCCGCAACAAACCCTGCATCAAGATCCTGAATAAGAATGACCTGGCCGACCCCGCAGTCACCAAGGCCTGGGTCCGCAACTTCGAAACCGAGTCCGGGGTGCGGGCCCTGCCGATGTCGGCCAAGCAGCACTCCGAAGTTAAACAGTTACTCAAGCTCTGTCAGCTTCTGGCGCCTAACCGTGGCAGACCCGGCTTCCCTGTGCGCGTCATGGTGTTCGGCATCCCCAACGTCGGCAAATCAACCCTGATCAATACCCTGGCAGGAAAGCACATGGCCAAGGTCGGCGACAAGCCCGCCATCACCACCTGTGCTCAGCAGATCGACCTGCGCAACGGCATTATCCTCTCGGATACGCCGGGCCTGCTCTGGCCCGACATGAGCGACCAGATAGCCGCTTATCGGCTGGCAACCAGCGGCGCCATCGGAGCCAGCGCCTTGGACTATACCAGCGTCGGCCTCTTTGCTGCCGAGTTCATGCTGCATCGTTATCCGGAACTGCTCAAGTTCCGTTATAAGTTCACAGAACTGCCCGACAGCGCCACTGCTCTTATCGAAGCAATCGGTCGCTGCCTGGGCTGCCTGATCAGCGGCGGAGTGATTGATCACCACCGGGCCGCCGAGGCCTTTCTTCGTGAGCTGCGGGCAGGAAAACTCGGGAGGATAAGTTTAGAAGAACCTGGGGAAGATTTGGCAAGGCAGGAAACCCCGCCCTTATAAACTAAAAAAGCCGTCGCAATGACGGCTTTTCTGTAAATCTCACAACAAAAAGACAGCGTCAGCTACTTCCTGACCACCGCACGGCGCTGCATGCGTCCGCCCATGGATGACATCTGATGTTTCTGGATGGCAGCCACGCTTTCCAGATGGAACTGAAACCACATATCTCCAAAATTGCGCATCTTCATCTTTTTGCCCTGGCTCAGGTTTTCAAGATTTTCCTTGAGTGGACCATCTCCGGGCATCTTTTTCAACCCCTTCTCGATAACCGTCTTGGCCTTGGTCGTTTCACCGCACTCATTCAGGCAGTAGGCATACAGATTCCAGAGCAGCGACTCCTTGGGACTCCCTGTTAGCGCCTTATCGAAGGCGGCAATCATCTTGTCCTTTTTCTGGCGTTTCATGTAACAGATGGCCAACATTGCCATGGCCGCCCAATTTTTGAAGAATGATTTCTCCAGATAAGGAAAGGCATTGGAAAAGTCGCGTTTCATATAGTAGATCATACCGATTTGAGAGTTGAGCTGGCCATCCACATAGATCTGCCACTTTCCATACTGCAGGGCATCCTTCAACTCACGAATGGCCTTCTCGAAACGTTGCCCCTGCAGATCCTTGCCGGCCGTATCGATAGCTGCCATGACCTTCTTCATGGTGATGCGCGAAAAGAGAATAAAGACTCCGGTAAAGACCACCACAGTGATCATAAGCGATCCCCACCAGACCAGCTTGAAACCGAAGAGCAGAATCAGAAGCACAGCCAAGGCCGCCCCTGCGGAGATTAGAAGGTTATACATCTGTACATCCTTTCATTTAATCATTGATTTTTTTGCGGAAAATTTGGAAGGTCTCAACTCTTGTCCCCGGCAGGAACCATCGCCCCGTTCTTTTCGGTGAATTTGGCGATTATGATGCGGCGACCGGCCTTGAGGGCCATCTTGCTTTTAAGTTTATTCCAGGAAGAGAGCAACTTGGCAGACACATTGAAACGCTTGGAGAGCGCATCCAGCGTGTCCCCCTTTTTAACCGTATAATACTTGGCATAGCCACTCTTTGCCGACGCCGGCCGGCTGGCAGTACGCCCCTCATGACTGAAATCAACCGTTTGTCTGACCGGAACGGTCAGTGTCTTGCCGGCGATGCGACTCTTCTTGGAGAGTCCGTTCAGTTCGGACAACGTTTCGGGCGAGATGCCGAAGCGGCGGGCTACCGACTTGAGGGAATCCTTCTTACGGGCCTGATAATGGGTATAAAGAACCTTCTCGGTGAAGCGCTGATCCACGGCAATCTTGGCATATTCCGTCTCAAACGGCTGTTTAGTGCCCTTGGGAACCTTTAACTCAAAATCAGGGTAGTTGGGGGGGGTACACCAGTGGCGCAAATCCGGATTCAGCTCCCTGATGGTTTCATAGGTGGTGCCCGTCAGTTTCGCTACCAGTTCCAGATCGGTACGGGAAGGGATCTTGACCGTCTCAAACTCGATGGGCGGCAGGTAGGCCACATCCGAAAATCCGTAACGGGCGGGATCCTTGGCAATGATGGCTGCCGCCAGCAATTTGGGGACGTACTCCTTGGTCTCGCGCTTGAGATACGAGCCGCGGGAAAGCTCCCAGAAGTCGCTGGTATTGTACATATTGATGGCGCGCAGAATCTTGTTTTCCCCGGCGTTGTAGCCGGCAGCAGCCAGGTACCAGTCACCTTTGAACATGCCGTAGAGTTCTTTGAGATAAAGGGCGGCTGCGGTCGTCGCCTTGACCGGATCCTTTCGCTCGTCGATCCATTGATCGATTCGCAGGGAATAACGCCGGCCAGTGTCGGAGATAAACTGCCACGGTCCAACGGCATTGGCCCACGAACGGGCGTTCATATGAAAACCGCTCTCGATCATGGCCACATAAACCAGATCTTCCGGCATCCCTTCGCGCCTGAGAATCTCCTTCATCATTGGAATGTAACGGGAGGAGCGGGAAAGCCAGCGTGAAAAGGACTGTTTGCCTCTGGTCTGAAAATAATACAGGAAATATTCTACCTGGCTGTTGAGCGCCAGGGGGATATCGGAAAGGGGCAGGTCCACATCAGGCAGCGTCAATTCGCCCGCCTCATCGGTTTTAGCTTTGAGCTCCTCCAGGGTAAAGAGCTCCGTTACCTTGCCGGAATGTTCCTCCTCGGTCAACGGCTCATCAGCAGAGATCAGCGCAGGTTGCTCAACCGGAGCCAGAGCCGGAGCGGTGGGCTGGGTCAACTCGTTAAGGAGCGACTGGGCCGGTTCCGTCGCACTCGCCGGAAGGGCAAGCAGCAGGACCGCTATGGCAATCAGAACAGATCTCATTTAACATCCTATGACAAAGTTTTAAAACTATAGAGGAATTCCGCAGAAAAGTCAAATGCGGGGGAACCCTTGCAACACAGGCGTTTACTCAGGACCGCCCTCCTTGTTCCTTGTTTGGGGCTGAGCCGGGGGAACCGTTCCGCACTGAAGAAACCACACCAACTCCATTCCGGCAAGCACAAGCACCCAACTGGTTAAAATCCAGACCATGAAGACCGGAAGCAGCGCCATAGTACCGTAAATAGCATTGTAGCGGGAAACACCTATCTGAAAATGGATATAGCCCCACTGGGCCAGTTGCCAGATGGTGCCGGCTACCAGCCCTCCTGCCAGGGCACTCCCCACTCTGACCCGCGTATTGGGCATAAGCAGGTAGAGGCACACCAGGGCGATCCAGATGCTCAGATAGGGAACAAAACGGAACAGTATCAGCAACAGGTGACCAAAACCGGGCAGATGAAAAAACCATTGTACCACCCCCTGATGCTGAAGACTGGTTGTGATTGTCACCGTCAGGGTAACCAGGATCGGGATGCTGAAGATCACGACCAGGTAATCCCGCAGTTTGTGATGAACCTTTTTACCCCGTTTAAGACCCCATATCTGGTTGAAGGCATCCTCCACATTATCCAGGGTAGCCATGACCGACAACAAAAGGGTCACCAACCCGACCACTCCCAGCGAACCTACGTGGGTGTTGCTGATATAATGGAGGATACGGGTGACCACCTCATGCGAACCGGCGGCAACATTGGAAAGGATCATCGGAGCCAGGACGTTATGCATATTCATAGCCGTGAGAATGGCGAAAAGGATCGCCAAAAATGGCACTATAGAGAGCATGCTGGAAAATGCCAGTGCCGAGGCGTACATCAGACAACGGTCAGCCAGGAATTTTTCGACCAGCATCCTGCAGACCGTCCATATTTTGTGGTACCGCTCCGAGAGGGGCATATGATCACCTCATAAAAAAAGCCCACCGTAGTGGGCTTTTTTTGGAACCTAACCCTGATAATCAGGATAGTGCGCTAGCCAAATTACCATGCGAAGGAACTACTGCGCTGAAAGGCGCTCCTTCTCCTTTTGCATCGCCTCTTTACCAGCCTCGATGGCTGAAGCCAGGATGGACTTTTTCTCAACAACAGTTTCGCGACCTTCTTCGATAACCGTCTTGATCTTGTCCTGAGCATCTTTGGCATATTCCTTGATTTTGTCGACAGCGTCCTCGGTCAGGTCGGCAATCGTCTCGCGCATTTCCTTGCCGCTTTTAGGCGCATACAACAGTGCCAGCCCTGCGCCCACAGCCGCACCAGCTACAAACGACACCAGTACTGTCCCAGCAGATATTCCTTTTTCATCGGACATGGTCAATTTCCTCCCCGTTTTTTGAGATATCGTTCAATCAGGTATCTTCCGGCGACCTTGGCCCCGGAAACCCATACCGTGGTGGTGTTCAGGACGTTGCTGACAACCCTCACCGAGCGGTTGATGGTATGTAGATTGCTACCCGTTTCACCCAGGGCCGACATGAATTCTTTTACATCATCGGTGTGCTCGGCGATCCCGCCGCCAACGGTCTTTAGCTCCGTCAGTACTGCGGTCAGCTCCTGAATGGTTGGTTTCAGCTCCTTCTGAAGCATCTCAGACAATGAAGCGACTGATTCTGCCGTGCGTTTAATCGTCAGTAGGGTAGGGACCAGTGCCAACACCAGAATGCAGAACGCAACAGCAATGATGATCAGTACGATTCCAGCTAAGGTCATCTCTTTTATCTCCGTTTATTAATTATAGCCAGCTTTCAACTAATGGCAAGTATAGAGCAAAACCTGAATATTTCAATTAAATTAAAGCTATTAAAGCGAAGAATGCTGCTTGAAGAGTTCAAGTATCTCACGCCGCGCCTCGCCTACAGTAAGAGGTAGGCGTTTGAACGGTAGTGAATCTTTGCTTTTCAGGCTGTGGATCAATTCGGCGATATAGGGCAGGCGCAGCTTGACGCTTGACAGATCATCGCGGGCATTGAAAACCTCCTCCGGCGTACCGCTGCGCACCAGCCTGCCCCGGCTGAGTATGTGCAGCCGGCTGAGGAAGACCGGAACCAGATCAACGCTATGGGTAGCCATGACAATGGTAACACCCGATTCCTGATTGAGACGGGTCAAGAGCTCCATCATGCGATACTCGCCCATCGGATCGAGACCAGCGGTCGGTTCGTCCAACAGGAGGATCTCATGGCCCATAGCCAGCAACCCGGCAATGCAGACCCGTTTCTTCTGGCCGTAACTAAGGTTATGGATATCCTTCTTGTCCAGATCAGCCATATCAACCGATTCCAGCGCCTCCCCAACCCTCCGGGTGACTTCCTGTTCAGCAAAACCCATGTTGCGCGGGCCAAAGGCCACGTCCTCGTAGACCGAATGGGCAAAAAGCTGATCATCGGGGTTTTGGAACACAAGGCCAACCTTGCCGTAGATCTCCCGGGGAGATAGCCGGCGGATATCAGCCCCGTCGAGCAGTACAGATCCGCTGAACTCTTTGATGATGCCGTCCAGCAGCCTGAGCAGAGTAGTTTTGCCCGAACCGTTGGAACCGAGGATACCGCAGAACTCCCCCTGGAGGATATCAAGACGGATATCCGAGAGGGCGACTGTGCCGTCGGGATAACAAAAGGAGTCGATTCGTGCTGATAGACGGGGGATGGACATGATCAATTCTGGAGATTCCAGGCAATGGTTGCCGCTAACGAGAAAAGAGCCAGGCCGGCTAACTGGAACAAACTCAACCTTGAGGCGCGCATGAGCGGCAGGGTGCCGTCGTAACCACGCTGGGTCATGGCGGTGGTCATGGAATGGCTGCTGTCAAAGGCCCGAATGGTCAGCATACCGGCCATGGCGCCGAATGACGAGATGCCTCGCCGCAGACCGCAGTAGCCCAGCCGGTTCTTTTGGGCCGTGTAGACCACCCCGGCATCATCGTAGAGCATGAACAGTGCGCGCCAGGCAAAGAGGGAAACCTCCACCAGGCCGCGCGGGGCTCGCAGCCATGCCAGCGCCGCCATGGTCTCGGTAAAGGTCATCACCTGACTGAGCAGAACTGCCACGGAGACAGCACCCAGGATACGGGAAACTATCAGCAGACCTTCCTGCAATCCGGCACGATAGGCAGTTACGGTATAACCAACGGCATCCAGCAACGCGAAGGATTCCCCCGTGCCCATGAACGCCTTGAGCGCCAGAATAACCGTAGCGATAAACAGCGGATGCAGCAGGCGCAGCAGCAGCACACGCAGGCGCATGCCGGACAGCAGGGCCGCCGGCAGGCAGATCCCCGCCACCAGCCAGGGGAAACCGCTGGCACCCGAGCTGACCACCAGCGTCAGCAGTAGAATGGCCGCCAGCAGTCGGATGCGTGGATCTATGGCTGCGACAAAGACATTATCGTTATGTGGGCGGTGGAGATGTCTCATGTATTGATTCCAGCCAGGGCAAAGCAGGTAAAAACGCTTGATTCGCCCTAGCGATTACTCCCTATCATCTCCGCAATCACCTGTTCGCAGGCCGTGTAAGGGTCGATGTTGCCGGTGCCCATACCATCCACCACCCGGTTCAATGTCCCTTCACGCTCCATAAAGGCCAGTACCCGTTTGAAGAGATTATCCCGCAGGATGTCCACGAAGTGCCGCTCATTGCGTTCCCGCAGAAAATTGTCGATCCTGTCGCCGGAAAAGAGAAAGTCGCGGTGGGCCAGGATCTCGTTGGTCAGCTCCTCGACCCCGGTGCCACGCTGGGCCTCGGTCTTCATGACCTGCGGGTTCCAGCTTCCCTCGGGGGAGTTGCGCATCTCCAGCATGGTGCACAGCTCGCGGGCGGTCCGGTCGGCTCCGTCCCGGTCAGCCTTGTTGACCACAAAGACATCGCCGATCTCCAGAATACCCGCCTTGATGGCCTGGATATCGTCCCCAAGACCCGGCACCATGACAACACAGGTAGTGTGAGCGGTCTTGACAATGTCTACTTCGTCCTGGCCGACGCCAACAGTCTCGATGATGACTATATCCATCCCCAGAGCGTCCATCACCAGCGCCACATCGGACGTAGAGCGGGAAAGGCCGCCCAGCGCCCCACGGGTGGCAAGACTGCGGATAAAAACCCCTTCGTCACAGGAGTGGCGGTTCATACGGATGCGATCACCCAGGATGGCCCCGCCGGTAAAAGGACTGGTCGGGTCGATTGCCACCACTCCGACCTTCTTCCCTTTTTTACGGAAGGATGCAGTCAACTGGTCCACCAGGGTGGATTTACCTGCGCCCGGAGGGCCGGTGATGCCAAGGATATAGGCGTTGCCGGTGCTGCAATAAAGCTGTTTCAACTCTTCGATTGCCTGGGGTCGGCAGTCATCGATGTCGCGCATCAACCGCGCAGCGGCTCGGATGTCGCCCTTCAATACCTGTTCTGCTAGGGACATGAACACACTCGTATCAAAAGAGTAATAACTGCAAAGTTGGTTTTTATAGCATGATTGCGGCCTGAACACAATGCCTGTGCCTGCGGAGCACACGCAGATCATTCCGGATTATAACCCTGTGACGAGCAAGTTTTCTGGATATTATAGCCAAGAAGAATTAGGGCACTCAGAGAGTCCTCTGATGTCGGGGAGTTTTCAGCTGGCAATTCCTGTGTAGCGTTGTCCGGCCGCATAGACCTCCTGAATTTCACACTTGGAGATAGCACGTTCGAGGACCTTTTCAGCCACGGCACCCGCATCACCCACCACCTGAAAATCGGCGCGTTTGCCGGGCTCAAGGGAGCCGCACTTTGATGAGATCCCCAGGGCAGCGGCAGCCGCAGTGGTGGCCATCTGGAAAACATCCTGCAGCGAAAGTTCCTGAGGAAAGGTGTCCAGGGCAAAACGCATCTCGTCCCACATGGAGAGGGAATCATTGCTGGCCAGGGAGTCGGTCCCCAGTGACAACGGTATTCGCAGTTTTTTCAGCATGGCGACCGGCGCCCGGCCGACATCCAGGCAGTCGTTGCTGCGGGGGCAGAGCGCTACAGAAACACCACGCTCCTTGAGAATTCCGGCGTCGGCCAGGGTGACATGAACACAATGCACAGCCAGGGTGGAAGCTGTCAGCAGGCCGGCCCGGTCCAGCAGTTGCGTGGAACTGCAGCGACGCGGCGGCATCAGGTAGCGTTCCCAGTTCACAAAGGGATAAAGCAGTTCGGCCAACGGACCGCTGGAGTCAAAGATAAAGTCGGTCTCGGCAGGGGATTCGGAGACATGGATGGAAAGTGGCAGATTCCGGGAGAATGCGGTTTCCTGAATCCGCAGCAGATTTTCATCGCCGATCGTGTAGGGAGCATGCGGAGAAAGTCCCGCTGCGAAATGTTCCTGCAGAGCAACGAAGCTGGTCTCAAGGACTTGATCCAGCAGTGCACGGAACGAGCTCGGGTCATGCCCCAACAGCTCGACAAACAGCCGGCCGGAAAGAAGCGAGGTTCGATACAGGGAAGCCAGGGACGGATTGCCGACAATTTCACCAATAGCCGTAGTACCTGCTTCCAGGCACATCCGCATTCCCTCGCGGACCGAGGCTTCATAATCCTCAGCCTTCAGTCCCCGTTTGATCTTGATGAGTTGTATGATCCAGTCCACGAAACTGCGCGGGTTGTAGTCGACATGGGTGCGCAGGCGCCAGGCTGAAAAGTGGGATAGCTCCAGGTGTGTATGGGCATTAACGAAACCAGGCAGTATGGTGCAGCCGGGATAATCGACTAATGAGGCGGCGGCATGATCTCGGCTCAGGTCTTTCAAGGTACCCGTGGCGATGATGACGCCATCACAAACCAGAATAGCCCCGCCCGCAAGTGGAGCAGCATGGGGTGACACAAGCCAGGAGGCGCTGTAGATAGTAGCTTCAGGCATGATTTTCACCACTAAGACTCTAAAATAGGTGGGATGTCACAACAAAGGCATACTGATAAATATAGCAGGTTTCTCATAGTGCGCACGGAAGCTGCGGAACAAATTCTTTGCGAAGGCACTCGAATTCATGCAGGAAGGCCGGGTAGGAGGTTTCCTCCCGGCCTTCCTTGCTCTATGAAAGCTGATCCAGGCCTAGTGTACGCAGGTAAGCTTGGCCTGACCCGCCTCTTCCTTGCGAGTGGGCAGCATACGGTTCTGCTCGTCCACGAAGACCAGTTTGGGTTCATGCTTGATGGCAGCCTCGTTATCCATGTTTACAAAGCTGGCGATGATGACCAGATCCTTGGGGGCCACCAGCCGGGCGGCCGCGCCATTCAGGCAGATCACGCCTGATCCGCGTTCACCTTCAATCGCATAGGTTTCCAAACGGCTGCCATTGGTCACGTTCCAGACCGCCACCTTCTCGTAGGAAACAATGTCGGCGGCATCCATCAGGTTGCGATCAATGGTCACGCTCCCCTCATAGTGCAGGTCAGCCCCGGTTACAGTGGCGCGGTGAATCTTGCTCTTCAACATAATTCTGTCCATGGTTACAACTCCTCTCCCAATAAGGTGTTATCGATCAGTCTTGTTGTTCCTATCTTGACGGCCAGTGCCATGAGCGTGTCAGTACCGGCCTGTTCAACCGTTTCCAGTGTCGTACCGTTGCGAAATTCCAGGTAGTCCGGCGTGGCAGCCGGCTCGGAGCAGATCAGATCCAAGGCTGCGCTCCGCAGGGCAACCACATCCTTCATACCAAGCGCATACAGATTACGCACCTTGTAAATGGCTCGCGAAAGACACAGGGCACTTTGCCGTTCAACTGGCGACAGGTAGGCATTGCGCGAACTCATGGCCAGGCCGTCCGCTTCCCTGACGATGGGCATGCCGACTACCTGGACCGGCATGCTCAGGTCAGAAGTCATGCGCCTGATGACAGCCAGTTGCTGGTAATCCTTGCAGCCAAACAGGGCCACATCCGGCATGACAATATTGAACAGCTTGGTCACTACCGTGGCCACACCGTCAAAATGCCCCGGTCGACTGGCCCCGCACAACGATTGCGACAATTCCCGCACGGTGATGGAGGTTTGAAAACCGACCGGATACATCCCGGCTGCATCCGGTGCAAAAACGATATCCACTCCACACTCGCAGGCCAAGCGGCAGTCGCGTTCCATATCGCGAGGGTAACGGCCCAGATCCTCATTCTGCCCGAATTGGATCGGGTTGACGAAGATGCTGAGCACAAGGATGTCGCCCCGTGAGCGTCCCTCCCGCAGCAAGGAAGCATGTCCTTCGTGCAGGTAACCCATGGTGGGAACAAAGGCAATCGTCTTGCCGGCCCGTTTGAGCGAGAGGGAGCTACGTTGCATCTCTTCGATGGTGGTGATGATTTTCATACAACCTCAACCATATAAAATCTGACCACCTTTTTAGTCCCCCTCCTGATTCAGGAGGGGCTAGGGGTTACTCGAACGAATGCGCCTCGGTGGGGAATTCCCCCGCCCGCACCTCATCGACGTAGGTTTTCACCGCCTCGGAGATGAGCGGCGCCAACGAGGCATAGCGTTTAACGAACTTGGGAGAGTACTTCTCGCACAACCCCAGTATGTCGTGGATAACCAGTACCTGGCCATCACAGGCAGGTCCCGCGCCGATACCGATGGTCGGGATGGTTAGCTCTGCGCTGATTTGCGCCGCCAGTTTGGCCGGAATACCCTCCAGCACCACGGCAAATGCTCCGGCAGATTGTACCGCAAAGGCATCATCCAAGATCCGCTCGGCCTGCTCCTTGCGCCCCTGAACCTTGTAGCCGCCCATGCGGTGGACTGACTGGGGCGTCAATCCGATATGGGCCATGACCGGTATATCGATGGAAGACACCGCCCGGATGACATGAGCCATATTCACGCCACCCTCGATCTTGACCGCCTCGGCGCCACCCTCCTTGATCATCCGGCCGCAGTTGCGGCAGGCATCCTCGCTCCCGGTCTGGCAGGACATAAAGGGCATATCCGCCACCACCAGCGCCTTGGGCTCGGCCCGCCTGACCGCTTTTACGTGATACAGCATCTCATCCATGGTAACCGGCAGGGTCGTGTCATGTCCGGCAACCACAACTCCGGCTGAATCTCCTACCAGGATTACATCCACCCCCCCGCCATCCACCAGGCGGGCAAAAGGAAAATCGTAGGCGGTCAGCACCGTGATACGATGCCCGTCCTGTTTCATCTGGAGTATGCCCGGTATGGTTACTTTCTTACGCATGCCATCTCCCATCATAAAAAAAACGCGCCGGAGGGCGCGTTGACGGTCAGGGACAGTGCCGTAGCACGCACTCCCTGGCGGGGTTTTTCCCCTTCCGTCCCGGTTCGCTCTCGAATCCGTGCGGTATGTGATTGTGTGTCCCGACCAACTGCCGATCGGCTCCCAAGCGGGTCGCCGTCGTGGCCGAAAATGAAATTTATACCAAAAAAAGTATGTATACGCTACAAAAAAACGTTATGTCTAGACATGCTGATCAGGATCGTGAGCTACGCAAATCATATTTTGCCGAAAAAGCGTATGAAACATTAGCACATTATCAGC
>Ga0209212_1004770_pt1 | contig 16536 bp, 16 predicted proteins | sample RifGroC2_FD_183996 | JGI IMG/M metagenome (GOLD analysis project Ga0209212, IMG submission 183996) | Groundwater microbial communities from Rifle, Colorado, USA - Groundwater C2 (SPAdes) (version 2) | ecosystem: Environmental > Aquatic > Deep subsurface > Groundwater | place: Rifle, Colorado...
CCCACACGGAGATCAGACTGGCTGGCACGGCACGGGTGCGTTCCATGGCTCGACTCTCCCTCTGCTGGCGGTCCGACAGCGGTCCCCGGCGGTCGACGCGACCCCGAAAGGTTCCCATACCTTCCCCCAGACGAATGAACTAGTCAAGAGGCACAGGATGCCAGGTCCTTGACACCTCCGCCGCGCCCGGCTAGACTCCGGCCGCTTCCTGTTCCGACGGGGAGATCCGGGGCACGATCGCCGGAGGGAGCCCGAAGGATGCCGCCGACCTGGAAGTCCAGCTCCTGGTGCAGATGGCTCATCGCGGGCCTGGTCTGCGCTGCCGTCTGGCCGGCTCCGGCCGTGGCCCAGGGCCCCTCGTGGGAGGCCCTGATGACGGCGGCGGCGCTGGCGCTGCAAGAGGCGCGGTTCTCGGAGGCGGAGCGATCTCTCCAGGCCGCGCTCCGGGAAGCCGAGCGCCTCGCTCCCGACGGGCGCGAGGCAGGCTTGAGCCTCGCCGGTCTCGCCGCGCTTTCCGTCGCTCTCGGACGGTACGCGGAGGCCGCGCCGCTGGGTCAGCGCGGGCTCGACCGGCTGGAGCGCGCGGTGGGCCCGGAGCATCCGGATGTGGCGGCGGCGCTCCAGACCCTGGGTTCGCTCTCGCACGCGCTGGGCCGGGGCGCCGAGGCCGAGGCGCGGCTCCGACGGGCCCTTGCCATCCGCGAGAAGGCCCTCGGCCCCGAGCGGCCCGAGGTGGCCGAGAGCCTCAACGCCCTCGGCGGGTTCTTCCGCGCGCAGGGCCGCTACGCCGAGGCCGAGCCGGCGCTCTCTCGGGCGCTCGGCATCACGGAGAAGGCGCTCGGTCCGGACCACGCGGACACCGCGGCGAGTCTCAATGCGCTGGCCGCGATGTACCTCGATCAGGGAAAGTACGCCGATGCCGAGCGGCTGTTCCAGCGCGCGCTGGCGGTGACCGAGACGGCGCGGGGCCGGCAGCACCCGGAGGGGGCGCGGAGCCTCGCCGGGCTCGCGAGCCTCGACGACACGCAGGGGCGATACGCCAAGGGCCAGGCGCTCGCCGAGCGGGCGCTGGCGATCCGGGAGCGGGCACTGGGACGGGAGCACCCCGAGGTGGCGGAGAGCGTGCATGGGCTTGCCGAGATCTACGGGCATCAGGGCAAGCAGGCCGAGGCGGAGCCCCTCTTTCGCCGCGCGCTGGCGATCCGCGAGAAGGGGCTCGGCGCAGACCATCCCGATCTGGCCGCCCCGCTCACCCATTTGGCGGCGCTCTCCGGGGCCCAGGGCCGGCACGCCGAGGCGGAGCCCCTGGCCCGCCGGGCGCTCCTGATCTCGGAGAAGGCGCTCGGCGCCGAGCATCCCTATCTGGCGGAGACCCTGATGGTGCTCGGGTCTCTCTCTCTCCGGCAGGGCCGGCCGGCCGAGGCCGAGCCGCTTTTCCGCCGGGCGCTGGCCATCTCCGAGAAGGCGCTGGGAAGCGAGCATCCGCAGGTGGCCCGGAGCGTCGCGCATCTGGCCGCCCTCTACCGAGCCCAGGGCAAGTTCGCCGAGGCCGAGCCGCTTTACCAGTGGGCGGTCGCCGTACGCGAGAAGGCCCTCGGGCCGAACCACCCTGACCTGGCCGAGAGTCTCGAGGCCTACGCCCTGCTGCTCAGGCAGACGCAGCGGGAAGCCGAGGGGGCCCAGCTGGAGGCCCGCGCCCGGGCGATCCGTGCCAGGCCCCCGCGGGAGAATCCCTGAGCGTGAGTCGAGCGCCAGCCTGCCGATCGAGCGGGCGGCGCGAAGTCCTTCTCAGCCCGCCCGCCTGCGCGAATACTCGTGCCGCCTGGCGCCCGGTGGCGCAGGGCCGGCCGCATCCATGTGAACCAGCGAAGTAGAGAACAGGGAGGAATCCGACGATGAGACGGCACGTTCTTCGAAGCCTCGTGCTCGGCGTCCTTGCCCCCGCCGCGATCGCCTCGACCGCGCAGGCGCAGGGGACTCTCAAGATCGCCATGATCGAGCCGCTGTCGGGCGGGGCGGCCAGCGCCGGCATCCTGAGCCAGAAGCACTTCGGCTACTTCGTGGACAAGATCAACGCGGCCGGTGGCGTGAACGGGCAGAAGATCGAGGTGCTCTTCTTCGACAACAAGATCAGCCCGCAGGAGTCGCTCATCATCCTCAAGAAGGTCATCGACGAGGGCATCCGCTACGTCTCCCAGGGGGTCGGCTCGGTGGTGGCCCACGCCATCACGGACGCCGTGCTGAAGCACAACGAGCGGAACCCCGGCAAGGAGGTGATCTACCTCAACTACGCCGCGGTGGACCCGGCGCTGACCAACGAGAAGTGCAACTTCTGGCACTTCCGGTTCGACGCCGACGCCGACATGAAGATGGAGGCGCTCACCAACTACCTGGCCAAGGCGAAGGGCCTCAAGAAGGTCTATCTCATCAACCAGGACTACTCCTTCGGCAAGGCCGTGGCCGTGGCCGCGCGTGCCATGCTGACGAAGAAGCGCCCCGACATCGAGATCGTGGGGGACGAGCTGCACCCGCTGCAGAAGGTCACCGACTTCTCCCCGTACGTGGCCAAGATCAAGGCCTCCGGGGCCGACTCGGTGATCACCGGGAACTGGAGCAACGACATGCTGCTCCTCATCAAGCCGGGCAAGGACGCAGGCCTCAAGGTGGACTGGTACACGTACTATGCGGGCACGCTCGGATCGCCCACGGCCATCGGCCGCGACGGCGTCGGCCACGTCAAGCAGGTGACCGAATGGCACAAGAACGCGCTGCCCGAGGCGGATCCGGACCAGATCGCCTACGAGAAGCGCTTCACCGGGAAGGAGGACGACTTCGCCTACTGGCGGCTGAAGACCATGTTCGAGATGCTGGTCGAGACCATGAAGAAGGCCAAGTCGAACGACCCCGTGAAGGTCGCCAAGGCGCTCGAGGGGATGAAGTACAAGACGGTGCTCGGCGACGTGGAGATGCGGGCCGACAACCACCAGCTCCTCCAGCCGCTGTTCATCTCGACCATGTCGGACAAGGTGAAGTACGACGTGGAGAGGACGGGGCTCGGGTTCGTGACCAACGGCAAGATCGAGGCCAAGGACACCGCCACCCCGACCACCTGCAAGATGGACCGGCCCAAGTAGGCAGCCCTCGCGGGAGGGTACGGGGGGGCAGGCTCACGGCGAGTGGGGTTCCGAGCAAGGGAGCCTGCCCCCCCGTACCCTCCCCGTGTCCCGAACGGTGACCCGTGCTTGAGCTGGTGATCTTCTCGACGCTGAACGGCGTCGTGTACGGCCTGCTCCTGTTCATGCTGTCGAGCGGCCTCACGCTGATCTTCAGCATGATGGGCGTGCTGAACTTCGCCCATGCCAGCATGTTCATGCTTGGCGCCTACTTCTCCTACCAGGTCGGCAAGCTCGTCGGCTTCTGGCCGGCGCTCGTGCTGGCTCCGCTTCTCGTCGGCCTGATCGGCGCCGGAGTCGAGCGCTACGGGCTCCGGCACGTCCATCGGCACGGCCACGTGCCGGAGCTGCTCTTCACCTTCGGCCTGGCCTACCTGATCGAAGAGATCGTCGTGATGGGGTGGGGACGGAACCCCATCGAGAACCGCGTGCCCGCCACGCTCGACTTCCCTCTCTTCACGCTCTTCACCACGAGCTATCCGGCCTACAAGGCGTTCATGATGGCGGTGTCCATCGGCATGTTCGTGGCGCTGTACCTCGTGCTCAAGCGCACTCGCATCGGTCTCATCATCCAGGCCGCGCTCACGCACCCCAGCACCGTGGCGATGCTGGGCCACAACGTGCCGCAGGTGTTCATGCGGGTCTTCGCGGCCGGGACCGCGCTGGCGGCGCTGGCGGGGGTGATCGGCGGATTCGCGCTGCTGACCACGCCCAACATGGCGGCCGCGCTGGGCCCCATCGTGTTCGTCGTGGTGGTGATCGGGGGCTTGGGCTCGCTCGGAGGCGCCCTCATCGCCTCGCTCGCCATCGGCATCATGCAGACCTTCGCGGTGGCCCTCGATGTCTCGCTGCTGGACCTCCTCCGGCACGCGGGCGTCGCCATCGGGCGGGAGTCGGCCCTGTTCGAGCTCGCGTCGATCAAGATCGCCCAGGCCGCGCCCATGATCCCGTACGTCTTGCTCGTGCTGATGTTGATCGTCCGTCCCAAGGGCCTCCTGGGCACCCGCGAGACATGATGGACGGGCGGCCGTCGGCGGCCGTGTCCGTTCCGCTGGCGGGTGTCGCGGCGCGACGAGGGCGCCGCGCCTGGCCCTGGCTCCTGGCGGCGGCGGGGCTCTGCGTGCTGCCCCTGGTGCCGGGGCTCGACAGCAATTTCGTCCGCTCGCTCGTGAGCCAGATGGGGATCGCCGCCGTCTTTGCGCTCTCCTTCAACATGCTGCTCGGCCAGACGGGGCTGTTGTCCTTCGGCCACGCCGTGTATTTCGGCCTCGGCGGCTACGTCGCCATCCACGGGATGCGCTTGATCAACGCGGGGCTGCCGATTCCGATCCCGCTCGTGCCGCTGTTCGGTGCCGCCGGGGGGCTCTTCTTCGGGGTGCTGATCGGCTCGGTGACCACCAAGCGCGCCGGCACCGTGTTCGCCATGATCACGTTGGGGCTCGGGGAGCTGGTCGTGGCGGCCTCCTTGATGCTGACCCGTTTCTTCGGGGGCGAGGAGGGCATCACGGCCAACCGGACCCGCGCCCCGCATCTGTTCGGCCTCACGTTCGCCTCTCAGCTCGAGGTGTACTATCTCATCGCGTTCTGGGCGTTCCTGTCGGTGGCCCTGATGTCCGCCTTCACGCGCACGCCGCTCGGCCGCATGTGCAACGCCGTGCGTGACAACCCGGAGCGCGCCGAGTTCGTCGGCTACAACCCGCAGCGCGTTCGCTTGCTGGCCTTCGCGGTGTCGGCGATGTTCGCGGGTGTGGCCGGCGGGCTGCACGCGGTCAACTACGAGATCGTCGCCGCCGAGGCTCTGGGCGCGGCCCGCTCGGGCGCCGTCCTCCTCATGGCCTTCGTCGGCGGGATCGGGAGCTTCTTCGGTCCCATCCTGGGCGCGATGGTGATCACCTGGCTCCAGGTGAGCCTGAGCGACTACACGACCGCCTGGCAGCTCTATTTCGGCATCCTCTTCATCATCATCGTGCTGTTTGCGCCCGGAGGACTCGCGTGGCTGATCGCGCTGCACCTGCCGCTGGCCCGGGCCCGGATGCTTCACACGGTGCTTCCGGGGTATCTGGCGGCGCTGGCGCCGGCGCTGGTCATGGTGCTCGGGGGAAGTCTTCTCCTCGAGATCAACTATCGCCTGGCGACGAAGCCGGAGCTCGGCACCCGGATGTCCCTCTTCTGGGTCGCCATGGACGTCTCCCGGCCGTGGCCATGGATCGCCGGCCTCGCCATGCTGGCGGGCGGTTTCTACGCCTTTCGCAGGAGCTGGGCCCTGGTGGCCGCGGGCTGGCACGCGGCGAGCGAGCGGATGCGTGAGGACGGAGCGCCATGAGCCCGTCGCCGGCGCTCCAGCTCCAGGAGGTCCACAAGAGCTTCGGCCCCACGCCGATCATCCGCGGCGTGACGCTCGACGTCGTCGCGGGCGAGCGGCACGCCGTCATCGGCCCCAACGGCGCCGGCAAGTCCACGCTGTTCAACATCGTCAGCGGCCGTTTCCCCCCGACCCGCGGCACCGTCAGGCTGAAGGGGACGGACATCACCGGCCAGCCGCCGTTCGAGATCAACCGCCGGGGCCTCTCGCGCAGCTTCCAGGTCACCAATATCTTCCCCCGGCTCAGCGTCCACGAGAACGTGCGGTGCAGCGTCCTGTGGTCGCTGCGATACCGGTACTCGTTGTGGCACCGGGTGGACCGGCTGCGCGACGTGGAGGATCGCACCGAGAGGATCCTCGCGCAGATCAACCTGAGCGCGCGCCAGGACGTGCCGGCGGGCGTCCTGACCTATGCCGAGCAGCGGGCGCTCGAGATCGGCATCACGATTGCGGGCGGCGCCGACGTGATCTTGCTCGACGAGCCCACCGCCGGGATGAGTCACAGCGAGACCGAGTACGCCGTCGAGCTGATCCGCGGCCTCTCGGGAGGCAAGACCCTCGTGATCGTCGAGCACGACATGGGGGTCGTGTTCAACCTCGCCGACCGGATCTCGGTGCTCGTGTACGGGGAGATCATCGCCACGGACACGCCCGACCGCATCCGCGCCAACCGGGCGGTCCAGGACGCGTACCTCGGGACGGAGCATCACTGATGCTCCGAGTCCGGGACCTCCACGCGTTCTACGGCAAGAGCCACATCCTCCAGGGGGTCTCCTTCGATGTGCGGCCAGGCGAGATCGTGAGCCTGCTGGGTCGGAACGGGGTCGGGCGCTCGACGACGATCAAGGCCATCATGGGGGACGTGCCGCCTCGGGGCTCGATCATCTTCCGGAGCGAGGAGATCGTCGGGCTCCGGCCCCACGAGATCGCCCGCCGCGGGCTCGGGTACGTCCCCGAGAACCGCGACATCTTCCCCGGCCTGACGGTCCGCGAGAACCTGATCCTCGGCATGAAGTCCACGAAGCAGACGGGGCGCTGGTCCTTCGAGGACATGTTCGAGATGTTCCCCCTGCTGCGGGAGCGCGCCGACACGATGGGGGGTGTCCTCTCCGGCGGGGAGCAGCAGATGCTCACGATCTGTCGCACCCTGATGGGAGATCCGGATCTCATCATGATCGACGAGCCGACCGAGGGCCTGGCTCCGAAGATGGTGGACCTGGTCGCTGGCCTCCTCGAGCAGATCGCGCGGCGCGGGATCTCCATCCTGCTCGTCGAGCAGAAGCTCACCATCGCCCTCCGGATCAGCACCCGGCTCTACGTCATGGGGCACGGCCGGATCGTGTTCGAGGGCACGCCCGATGACCTGAAGGCCAATGCGGCGGTACGCAAGGAGTGGCTCGAGGTGTGACGGGCGCCGGGACGCGACCCCGCGACGGGTCGGGGGGACCCTCCTCGACCACGATACCACACGGGCCTCGGAGGGCACCCCCGACCCGCCGCTCGCACCCGACCCCGCCGCTCGCCTCGCCCGCGGTATCATTGCCGTGATGGATCGCCTCGTCCGCCCAGCGGCAGATGATCGCCGAGATCAACCTGCTCTATCGCCCCGCGCTCGTGCTGCTGGACGGCCTCGAGGCCTTCGTGGACGGGGGGCCCGAGTCGGGCGGCAAGGTGTCACTCGACGTGATGATCGCGGGCCTCGATCGCGTGGCTGTGGATGCGGTGGGGGTGGCGATGCTGCGCCTGCACGGCACGATCCGCGCCGTGTCGGCCGGGCGGGTGTTCGAGCAGGCGCAGATCGCCCGGGCGGCTGAACTCGGCCTCGGGGTGAGCCGCCCGGAGCTGATCGACCTCGTGACCGACGACCGGGCCGGGCAGGATTTCCTGGCCCGGCTCCGGCCGGTGCTGCTCGCACCCTGAGCGGGACTACTTGCCGGGGGTGTAGTAGGGGTTGTTCCCGGAGGAGTGGTCGGTGGTGTCGAGGACTTCCTCGACCTCCGGCAGCTCCTCCTTGATCAGCCGCTCGATGCCGGCCTTCAGCGTGATGTCGGCCGCACCACAGCCCTGGCAGCCGCCGCCCATCTGGAGATAGACCTTGTTCTCCTGGACGTCGATCAGCTCGACGTACCCGCCGTGGCCGGCCACGGCGGGGGTGATGGTCGACTCGATCAGCTCCTGCACCCTGGCCTTGAGATCGTCGCTCATGAGGTCCTCCTCTAGATCACCACTGTACCCGAATATCCTGTCAGGGCCAACTGGCCCCGGGTGGGCTCCGCTCAGCAGAACCAGGGCTCGGTCATGCGCGGCGGGCGCGTGCGGTCGCGCGGGAGCCCGGCGGCCAGGCTGGGGCCCGGGGACAGGCCGGCGGCAGCGGCCCAGCGGGCGCGCACCCGATCGAAGGTGACGGCCGGATCCTCCTCCCGCTCGGCCGCCTCCGCCACGTGGGCGGCGACGGCCGTGTGGAGCGCTTCCACGCGGGGATCCGGGTGCGTCCACCGGTACGAGAAGTCCTCCTGGACGAGCCCGTCCAGGAAGGGCCGCAGCGCCGGGCTCTCGAGAAGCAGCGAGCCGGGGGGGACCAGGAGCCGGAGCGAATACTGCACCGGGTCCACGTGATCCACCAGGCTCTCGCGCTCGACGAAGTCGAGCATGTCGCCGTAGTCCTCGATCGCTGTCCACGGCGTGAAGGCGACCCAGGTGGGCCGGAAGGCGATGCCGGCCTCGCGCACCGCGCGGAGCGCCTCCGTCACATCGGCCCGCGTATGCCCCTTGGCCAGATGGGTGAGCACCGTGTCGCTCAGCGATTCCACGGCGGAGACGACGAAGATAGAGCCCAGCGCGGCAAGCTCGGGGAGGAGCCGGCTATGCCTCAGCAGATGCTCGACCTTGGCGGTGAAGTCGAAAGTCACGTCGGGGAACTCCGCGTGCAGCCCGCGGGCCACCGCCAGGGCCTGGCCCGGCCCGTTGAGGAAATCCGGATCGCCGAAGGTGATGTGGGTGGCGCCCGCGGCGACCTGCTGGCGGATGTCGGCCAGGACCGTGTCGCGGGGGACGGCGAAGAAGCGGCCACCGTAGACGGGCGGGATGGGGCAGTGGCGGCAGCGATGAAGGCAGCCGCGGCTCGCCTCGACATAGCCCACCACTTCCCGCCGGCCCGCTCGCTCGAGCCGCGCGTACTTCTTGAGCGCGGGGAGCGAGGCCCGGCTCGGCCGCGGCAGCGGCTGGCGCCTGAGGTATGGCCCCGAGGGCGCCCGGGCGGTGGCGACGCCGGGCACGCGGGGATCCTCGCCGGCGGCCAGCGCATCGGCCAGACCCGCCAGCGGCTGCTCGGGCTCGCCACCGACGACGCTGTCGATGCCGTGGGCCAAGAGGTACTCCGCGTTCAGGCTCGCGTACAGACCGAAGAAACAGATGTGGCACGAAGGGTTCGCGGCGCGGACGCGCTCGGCCACCGTCACCCCGACGCGGAGCGCCGTGTGCATCGGCACCGAGATGGCCACGAGGCGCGCGCGGGCGGCCTTCTCGGGGTCGAAGGGCTCCACCGACACATCCAGCGTGGCCGGCGCATAGCCGCGCTCCGCGAGGACGGCGGCCGGCCAGGCGATGCCGAGCGGCTGATGCCCCAGCTCGTAGCAGGCGATGAGCAGGATGTCCCCGGCCGCTTTCATGGAGCCCTCATCGTACACCTGCCGTCGAGCCCCGCCGATCCGCGCGGAGTCAGTCAATTCCAATGCAGGTATGAGTCTGAACGAGGGGGGTGAGAGGCCGAGGTTAGGCGACATGCTCGGATCGAGGGGGGAAGGTGTGGAATAGCTTGGCGCGGGCCTCGTTGAGGCGGCGAGCCGCCTCGTTGTCGCTCATGGCGGCGGCCAGGGCATCGAGTGTGGCGAAGGTGACTCCGGGCTTCAAGAACTGCGCGGCGTGAGGCAAAGACTTGAGCTTCTCATAGGGCGTGCGCATGTCCTTGAGCAAGTAGCGCTTGCGGGTCTTGCCGTTGTCGCTGGTCACCGTGTCAGGGAAAAAGCACGGCCGATGGAAGTTGATGTAGGGATTCAGGAAGCCCTGGCAGAACGTGTTGACCTGGGTGGCCAAGCGTTGGGGGATGTGCGAGTAGCCGAAGCTCTTACGCACGATGGCGCCGTTTTTGGTCTCCGCCAGGCCGTTGTCGTTGCTGTGTCTGGGGCGCGATTTGGTGAACTCGACGCGGAGCTTGTCCAAGAGCTTGGACACGGTGTGGTTGATGTACTCCGAGCCGTTGTCGGCATGGAAGCCCAAGAGCGCGAAGGGGAAGCCGGCGAAGATCTGCTCCAAGACGGGCAGCAAGTAGGCTTCACTCAGGCGCTCGCAGGTGGCGACGATCTCGAACTGGGTGACGCAGTCCACGGCGTTGATGTGGTACAGCCCCTTGGCCCCGTCCTGATCCCCCTGATGGACGCTGTCGATGCGGATGAAGCCGGGGCGGCCGTCCGGGGCGGGGGCGCGGCGGGCGCCAATCGGGACGGCGTGGCCGTGGGTCTTGGTCCAGTGCAGGCGGGTGGCCTGATACCCGGCCCGGCGGCGCAAGTTATACAGGTGGCCGACCGACAGGGTGGCCAGGCGCTCGTAGCGGGCGTCGCCATACACGGTGAACGCCCGCTGCATCAGGCAGCGGGTCGCCGGGCCCGACAGGGTGTGATGCAGGGCGTCGGTCTGGGCGAGGAGCGTCACGTCGGCCGCCGTGTACTTGCAGGCAAACCCCTGCGCCGGACGGCGATAGCGCTTGGTCAGTGGCCGCCCCTTCAGGCAGCGTCCTATCAGCCGCGTGAGCTGCTGCCGCGAGTAGCCGGTCGTCCGGCGCAGATAGCGCATCACCACGCCCTTGTCGGCTCGACGCAGCCGACCATAGGCAAAGCGTGCAACCACGCTGCCGATGACGGCGTAACGCTCGCCATCGTTGCCCTGCGACCGGAAGTCGACGTCAAGCGTGCCCTCCAGAAAGGCCGTGAGCTGGCCTACCGTGTTCAGCCGGGCTTCGTTCATATCGATCACCATGTCCTGGATGATCGACCCAAACATCACGCTCCAGACTCAAACCTCGTTGGAAATACCTACCCCCGGTCAGACTCATACCATGTTGGAAGAGACTGAGTCTGGCATGGGGGCGGGGCCTGCCTCTACGATAGCCTCGCTGTTCACCGACTCGCTCGTCACCCGAGGAGGCACGCCCCATGAGCCAGAGGGATCAGAGCCGCCCGTCCCCAGTCACCCGCCGCGCATTCCTCAAGGCCGCCTCCGGCGCCACGGCGGCCGCCGCCCTGACCGGCCCCTTCCCCGCCTCGGTCAATGTCGCCCGGGCCCAGAGCCGGGAGATCAAGATCGGCATCGTCTCGGCCTACTCCGGCGTCTTCTCGGTGATCGGCAAGCGCAGCGAGCTGGGGATCCGGCTGGCCTTCGAGAAGAGCAAGTACCGCGACCGTGTGAAGTTCTTCATCGAGGACAGCCAGGTCAAGCCCGACGTCGCCGTGCAGAAGGCGCAGCGCCTCGTCGAACGCGAGGGTGTGGATGTCCTGGTGGGCCCGGTGGCGGGGCACGAGGCGCTGGCTGTGTCCGAGTACTCCAAGAGCAAGAAAAAGCTCATGCTCCTCGTCTATGGCGGCAACGTGAAGATCGCCGGGGACAGCTGCAGCCGCTACACCTTCATGGTCGGCCACACGATCTGGAGCGTCAGCGTGCCGGTGGTCCCGTGGATCCTCGAGACCCTGGGCAAGGACGTGTTCCTCATGGGCTCGGACTACATCACGGGCAAGGACATCGTCCGCTGGATGGACGAGGGCATCAAGAAGGGCGGCGGCCGGGTGGTCGGGACGGCCTTCCCGCCGCTGGGCAACGCCGAGTTCGCCCCGTACATCGCCCAGATCAAGAACGCGAGCCCCCGGCCCAAGGTCGTCACCGGCTTCATCGGCGGCAGCGACCTCGTGGCCCTCGCCAAGCAGTTCGACGAGTTCGGCCTCAAGCGCGAGGGCATCGCCATGGTGCAGACCATCGGCGGCTTCTCCGACGTGCAGGCCAGGGCCATCGGCGAGGCGGGCGTCGGCCACTACGACATCATCCACTACTCGCGCTGGCTGTCTCACAAGGAGAACCAGGACTTCCTCGCCGACTTCAAGAAGTTCGCCCCGGACGAGCTGGTGGACGACGCCCACGCTCTCGGCTACGACGTGGGGACCTCCATCGTCTACGGGCTGGATGCCGCCGGCGGCGTCCCGGACAACGAGAAGATGATCGACGCCATCGTCGAGCGGCGGTGGGTGGGGCCGCGGGGCGAGTCCTCGTTCGGGCCCAACCACGCGATCCGGCACCCCACCTATGTGCGCCAGATCCAGAAGGTCGGCAACGAGTACCGGTCGATCCCCATCAAGCCCCTGGGCATCACGGGGACGCCGGGCGACGCCGCCGGACCCGGAGGCCTCTGCAAGCTGTAGGGCGGGGCGGGCCCGCGTGGCGTCCCCCGAGGTCCTTCTCACCAACCTCCTCTACGGCCTCACCATCGCCTCGGCGCTCGTCCTCATCTCCTCGGGGCTGTCGCTCATCTTCGGCATCGTGGGCGTCGTCAACTTCGCCCACGGCTCCTTCGGCATGCTAGGGGCCTACCTCGGCTTCTCCCTGGTGATGGCCACCGGCTCCTTCTGGGCCGCGCTCCTCCTGGCGCCCCTCATCGTGACGGCGGGGGCGATCGTGATGGAGCGCCTCACCCTGCGCCCGCTCTACGGGCTCAACCCTCTCTACCAGCTCTTCCTCACCTTCGCGCTCAGCCTCGTCTTCTCCAACCTGGTCCTCCTCGTCTGGGGCGGGGACACCGTGTCCATCCCGACGCCGTCCTACCTGCGCGGCTTCGTCTCGATCTTCGGCATCGCCTACCCGACCTTCCGCCTCTTCGTGCTCGTCTTCAGCGCCTGTCTGGCCGCCGCGCTCTGGCTGTTCATCGGGCGCTCGGCCTGGGGGGCCGTGCTGCGGGCGGGGCTGCACAACATGGAGATGGTGGAGGCCTTCGGCATCAACACGCGCGCCCTGGTCACGGCCGTCTTCGCCGTGGGCGCGGGACTCGCGGCCGTGGCGGGGGTCGTCATGGGCGCCATGCGCAGCGTGAACCCCGAGATGGACCTGGACCTGATCACGAGCGCGCTCGTCGTCGTGGTCATCGGCGGGCTCGGCAGCTTCCGGGGCGCGGTGATCGGCTCCCTGATCCTCGGCACGGCCGAGTCCTTCGGCGCCCAGCTCCTCCCCGGCCTCGCCAAGTTCGTCGTGTGGATCGTGATGGCCGCGATCCTCCTCTGGCGCCCCGAAGGGCTCGTGAAGGACGCATGAGGCGCGCGCTCCCGGCGGCCCTCGTGCTGCTGGTGCTGCTGGCGCTCCCCATCGGCGCGGGCAGCCTCTACTCGGACTTCTACCTCTCGCTCGCGATCCGCGTCTTCGCCTTCGTGATCCTCCTCCTGGGCTTCGACCTCCTGGCGGGCTACGGCGGCCTCATCTCCTTCGGCCATGCCATGTTCTTCGGCACCGGCGCCTACGCGGCGGCGCTCACCCTCAAGCACCTCACCCCCTCGGTGTGGGCGGCGCTGGCCGTGGCCGTCGTGGTGAGCGCCGCGCTGGCGCTGGTGGTGGGCTTCCTCTCGATCCGCGCGCGGGAGATCTACTTCGTCTTCCTCACCTTCGCCTTCGCCCAGTTCGCCTACCACGCCGTGAACTCCTGGGAGTGGGCGGGGGCCGCCAATGGCCTGCCCGGCATCCCGCCCCCGTCCCTCTGGATCGCGGGCCGGCTGCCGGTGGACCTCGATCGCCGCGCCGTCTTCTACTACTTCGCTCTCGCGCTGGCGGGAGCGGCCTTCCTGGTGGCCCGGCGCATCGTCGGGTCCGCCTTCGGGCGCGTGCTGGTCGGCATCCGCGAGAACGAGGAGCGCGCGCGCTTCCTGGGCTACGACGTCACGCGCTGCCTGCGTCGCGCCTTCCTGATCTCGGGTGTCTTCGCCGGCGTCGGCGGCGCCGTGCTCGCCTCCTTCCACGGTTTCGTCGCTCCCACCTTCTACCACTGGAGCGTGTCGGGCGAGGTGCTCCTCATGGCGCTGCTGGGCGGCATGGGCACGCTGGTGGGGCCCATGGCAGGAGCCGCCTTCGTGATCGTGCTGGGCGACATCCTCTCCTCGTGGCTCGCCGAGCGCTGGCTCCTCGTCATGGGGCTGATCTACGTGGCCTGCGTGCTCTTCTCCCCGACCGGCTTCGCCGGTATCGCGCGGCGACTGGGGGCTCTTCGTGACGCTGCTCCGGCTGAGCGGGCTCCGTAAGGCGTTCGGAAGCCTCCAGGTCATCGAGGATCTCGACCTCACGGTCGAGGCCGGACGCATCACCTCGGTGATCGGGCCCAATGGCGCCGGCAAGACCACGCTCTTCAACCTGATCACGGGGCGGCTCCCGCTGGACGGAGGGCGCATCCTCTTCAAGGAGCGGCCCATCGCCGGGCTCTCGCCCGATGCCATCGCGCGGCTGGGTCTCGCCCGCTCGTTCCAGATCACGAACGTCTTCCCCGCGCTCACCGTGCTGGAGAACGTGCGACTGGCGGCCCAGGCGCGCCAGCCCGGCGCGCTCTCCCCCTGGCGTCCCGCCGAGCGCCTCGTCGAGGCAACAACCAGCGCCCAGGCCGCACTCGCCCAGGTGGGGCTCGGCGCGCTGCGCGACCGCGTCGCGCACACGCTCTCCCACGGCGACCAGCGCCACCTCGAGATCGCCATGACGCTGGCCACGGGGCCCGAGCTCCTCCTGCTGGACGAGCCCACTTCCGGCATGTCCGCCGTGGAGACGGGCCGCACCATGACGCTCATCGGCGAGATCGCGCGGCGGGTCACGGTCCTCATCATCGAGCACGACATGGACCTCGTCATGGGCCTCTCCCACCGCGTAGCCGTCATGGCGTTCGGCAAGAAGATCGCGGAGGGCAGCCCGGCGGAGGTCGCGCGCGACCCCGAGGTGCGCCGCGTCTACCTGGGGGACCTGTGACGACGCCCGCGCTGGCGCTCGAGGGGGTGAACACGTTCTACGGCCCGAGCCACATCCTCTTCGATCTCGGGCTCACGGTGGGCGAGGGCACGGTGACGTGCCTCCTGGGGCGGAATGGAGCCGGCAAGACCACGGCCATCCGCACCATCATGGGCCTCACCCCGCCCCGCTCCGGCGCCATCACCTTCCGCGGCGAGCGCATCTCGGGCCTGCGCCCCTGGCAGATCTTCCGCCGCGGCATCAAACTGGTACCGCAGGGGCGCGGCATCTTCCCCCCGCTCTCGGTGGAGGAGAACCTGCGCCTCGCGCTCCTCCGCGCCGAGGCGCCGGAGCCGGCGGCCGAGCTCGAGAAGGTCTACGCGCTCTTCCCCGTGCTCGCCGAGCGGAGGCGCCAGCGGGGGCAGACCCTGTCCGGCGGGGAGCTGCAGATGCTCGCCATCGCCCGCGCCCTGCTCGGCCGCACGGGACTCATCCTGATGGACGAGCCCACCGAGGGGCTCGCCCCGCTCGTCGTGCGAACGATCCAGGAGACCCTCCACCGCATCAAGCGGGAAGGGGCGACGGTGCTCCTCGCCGAGCAGAACGCGCGCATGGCGCTGGACGTCGGCGACTGGCATCACATCATCGACGACGGACGCATCCGCTTCTCCGGCGACAGCCGGAGCATCCTCGGCAACGACGAGATCATGACGCAGTACCTCGGCGTCTCCCCGCGCTGACCGAACGGAGGCCACGACCATAGCGCGACACGCGGTGCCCGGGACCTGGAAGAACGGGATGAAGGATGGAGGGCCATGTCGCCGTCGGGTCCGCTGAGCGCAGACATCAAGCGGCACTACACGCGGGCCAACCTGGCGGCCGTCATCCTCACGGCCCTCGCGAACGCCGGGAAAGACGTCAACGCCCTCACGCCGGAGGACCTCGCGCCGATCGACGAGTTCCACGTGCGCGGGCGAAAGGCGACGCTCGAGCTGGCCCGGGCCGCGGGGCTCGATGCGAGCACGCGCGTCCTCGACATCGGCAGCGGCCTCGGGGGGCCGTCGCGCTGCATCGCCCGTGAATTCGGCTGCCAGGTCACGGGCATCGACCTGACCGACGAGTACTGCCGCGTCGCGACCATGCTCGCGGAGCGCACCGGGCTGTCGCAGCGCGTGACGTATCGGCAGGGCGATGCGCTCGACCTTCCCTTTCCGGATGCGGCCTTCGACGTCGTCTGGACCCAGCATGTCGCGATGAATATCCGGGACAAGGCGGCGCTCTATCGGGGGATGTCCCGCGTGTTGAAGCCCGGCGGGGCGCTGGCGCTGTACGACGTTCTCGCCGGGCCTGCAAGCCCGGTCCTCTTTCCCGTCCCGTGGGCACGCTCACCCGAGACGAGTTTCCTCGTCACCCCGGACGAGCTGTGCCGGCTGCTCGAGGCCAGCGGCTTCACGATCGAGAGCTGGGAAGACACCACCGTTGCTGCCACCGCGTGGTTCGCGAACCTGGCCAGCAAGGTCCGCGACACGGGCGCGCCGCCGCTTGGGTTGCACCTGGTCCTGGGGCCGGACTTCGCGGTCATGACCCGGACCCTGAGGCAGAACCTCGAAGAGGGACGCGTCCTTCTCGCTCAGGTCGTCGCCTCTCGAGGCCGGGAGGCTCCGCCTCCGCCTTCCTGATCCACACCGCCGTGTCGTTGACGTGTACGACTGACTCTAGGGTCCTCCCCATCTCCGGATGCAGGCGCGGCCGTCGGCGCGCCCCTGCTCGAGGGCGCGCGCCAGCGCAGCCGGGTCGAACTCCAGCGGGCGCAGCAGGAGCGGCGCCGAGGGCATGAGGAGCTGGATGTCGACTCCCGGGTGCTTGAACCGGGCCAGCTCGGTGTCGCGGCGGATCTGGTGGATCATGGACGTCTCGAAGGCCTCCTCCAGCGCGCGCCGCATCGTGGTCGGTCGCGTGCCGCCCTCCCCCGGCGCGTAGCTCATCACGACCAGC
>Ga0209212_1004773_pt1 | contig 16521 bp, 10 predicted proteins | sample RifGroC2_FD_183996 | JGI IMG/M metagenome (GOLD analysis project Ga0209212, IMG submission 183996) | Groundwater microbial communities from Rifle, Colorado, USA - Groundwater C2 (SPAdes) (version 2) | ecosystem: Environmental > Aquatic > Deep subsurface > Groundwater | place: Rifle, Colorado...
CGAGCAGGCTGGCGCTGTCGTCCAGGTTGGTCGAGGCCAGCCCCTCCATGCCCTGACGGGTAATGGTGGCGCCCAGGCCGTTACCGATGATCACCTGCTCGATCTGCACCTTGGTGCCGTCGGTGAAGGACGTGGTCTGGTCGACGCTGATCCCCTGTCGATTGGCCCAGTAGGCCATGTCTTCCGGCGACGGATCATGGTTCAGATAGCCCTTCATGTTGCCGTACACCAGCGGCTGAAAGCCCATCTGCAGCGCGTCTTCATGCAGGGCCGCAAGCGAACCTGGCTGGTCGCCTTCGGCTTCGGTGAGGAAACCCCTGCCAGCCAGGAAGGAGCCCGTGGTCACCTGCAGTTCGGCGTTGACCGTCACCACCTGCAAGCCCGCTTCGAAAGCGCGCTCGATGACTGAAGTCCCATGGAACACGTCACCGCTGCACTCGACAATCAGATCGGAATGATCGATCAGCTCGTCCAGCGAGTTGGTGAGGACGTCTGCCAACGGGAAGTCAGCCATCGTTGAGAGCGGTCGGCGTGTCAGGACGCGCGAGATTTCCATGTCCGGATAGTGTTTCTTGATTAACCGCACGAAGCCGCGGGCGATCATTCCGGTTCCGGAAACACCAATTTTCTTGATCTCTGAGGTAGGCATAAACTGAATCCATTCAATGGGCATCAGCGCTATGACAGCAGCTGAGCGAAAAGATTTTTGAAAAGCTGCCTATTTGCCACTTTTGCAGACTTCTCCACACCCGCGACGCTGGAGCCGGGCGGCATGCCTGAAAGTAGTTGTCTCGAAGGGTTCACGCTAATTGACGACGACGGGCGGTTTCGCACCAACCGATGGATTTCTGTCGCCAGAAAACGAAACGGCGAGTGCTATTGAAAGCCACTCGCCGTTTCGTCGTAGCAAGGCAGATCAGCCAAGCGAGGCGATGGCTGCCTCGTAGTTCGGTTCACTGCCGATCTCGTTGACCAGCTCGCTGTGCAGGACGCGATTCTGTTCGTCGAGCACGACTACCGCGCGAGCTGCGACCCCGGCCAGCGGGCCGCTGGCAATCGCTACGCCGTAATCCTTGAGGAACTCGGCACCGCGCATGGTGGACAGGTTGATGACATTCTCCAGCCCCTCGGCGCCGCAGAAGCGCTTCTGCGCGAACGGCAGGTCGGCGGAGATGCACAGCACCACGGTGTTTTCCAAGGCATTGGCCTGAGCATTGAACTTGCGCACCGAGGTGGCGCAGGTCGGTGTATCGATGCTCGGGAAGATGTTGAGAATCTTGCGCTTGCCGGCAAGGCTCGACAGCTCGACATCGGAAAGGTCAGCGCCCACCAGGCGGAACGCCTTGGCCTGCTGCCCGGCCTGGGGGAAGTCACCGGCCACTTGGATCGGTGTGCCTTTCAGGGTGATTTCAGTCATTTGCTTCGCTCCTCGATATGAACAGGCATAAAAAAAGGTCGTGGAACGCGCAGGCTCCACGACCTGGGTGGTCGACACGGGCTTGTTCCTGTTGCACGACCGATGCAGCGCTGGCTGGCCTGCACCGGTCGCTATCGGACATCAGCTACGTGCGAAATATTCCTTGGTCAGCTTGACCACTACCGGACTCAGCAGCAACAGCGAAACCAGGTTGGGGATCGCCATCAGGCCGTTGAGGGTATCGGCCAACAACCAGGCGAAGTCGAGCTGGGCAATGGCGCCGAATGGCACTGCCAGAACCCAGATCACGCGGAACGGCCAGATGGCTCGCGTGCCGACCAGAAACTCCCAGCACTTCTCGCCGAAATAGCTCCAGCCAAGGATTGTGGTAAAGGCGAAGACCACCAGCGCGATAGTCAGGATGATGCCACCGATACCCGGCATGGCCGACTCGAAGGCTGCCGCGGACAGCGCCGCACCGCTTTCGCCGCTGGTCCAGACCCCGGTGCAGATGATCGCAAGACCAGTCATCGAGCAGACGATGATGGTGTCGATGAACGTACCCAGCATGCCGATCATGCCCGAGCGCACCGAGCTGGTGGTGGTGCCGGCCGCCTGAGCGATACCGGCGGTACCGAGGCCCGCCTCGTTGGAGAAGATGCCGCGGGCAACACCGAAGCGAATCGCCGCCATGACCGCGGCGCCGGCGAAGCCGCCAGTAGCGGCGATTGGCGTGAAGGCGTGGGTGAAGATCAGGTCGAATGCCGCCGGAATGGCCGAGGCATTGACTACCAGCACCACGGCAGCGGCGATCAGGTACGCCAGGCACATGAACGGTACGAGCGACGCGGCGACCACACCGATGCGGCGAATACCGCCGAGAATCACCAGGCCGACGATCACCATTGTGATCAGGCCGGTCGCCCACAGCGGTACCGAGAAGGTGGTTTCCAACGCGTGGGCCATGCTGTTGACCTGCACCATGTTGCCGATGCCGAAGCCGGCCAGGCCACCGAAAATGGCGAAGGCGGTACCCAGCCAGATCCACTTCTTGCCCAGGCCGTTCTTGATCGCGTACATCGGGCCGCCAACGTGCTCGCCGCGGTCGTCCTTCTCACGGTAGTGGACCGCCAGTACGACTTCGCAGTACTTGGTGGCCATACCCACCAGCGCGGTGCACCACATCCAGAACAGCGCACCCGGCCCGCCGAGGAAGATGGCCGTGGCCACGCCTGCGATGTTGCCGGTACCCACGGTCGCCGCCAGCGAGGTCATCAGCGCCTGGAAAGGGCTGATTTCGCCAGTGGCTTCGTCACCCTTGGTGCGTCCGCGCCACATCAGCGCAAAGCCGGTCGGGATGCGGGTCAGCGGCATGAACTTGAGGAAGATCATCAGGAACAGACCGGTACCAAGGATCAGCACCAGCATGGGTGGGCCCCAGACGAGGCCGTTGACGCTATTGACGAGGTTATTCAGAAATTCCATTCGAGCACCTTATTTCTTATAGGCGAGTTCCCTCGCGTTAGGGTCGCGCTACCGTGGAGCCGTTGAAAAACATGACGCTTGTGGCGGTGGTTTTTCAGCGACCAGGTAACGGCGATTCCGATACGCCTCTGGAGCTTGCGCTGCGCTGAGGTCCGCGAGCGCTTTGCAAGACTCGTGCTAGAGCGTTGCGCGGTTATGACCGCGACGTTCGGAAGCGTGGATGCTACCACTGCATTCGCCCATTGGGCTCGGGGCAATCGCGCCAGATTCGATGATCGAATCGACGCGAAAACCAGACCGAACGGTCAGACCCCGACAGCTCGACTCAGTCGAGCCAGGAATGGCATGGAAAGCGAAATCAGCGTAGTCCAGTCTGGTGCGCCCGCCAGTGCGGATTGATGCAGTTTGGTGCGCCCGACCGATGAGAGCGCGAATGCTTCGTCATGCCTCTGCGCCTCCTCGATCATGGCGCACCAGCGGTGTTCCGGCGCCGCGCAATCGATCAGAAGTCGCGGCGATAGAACAGGTCCAACGAGCTGGCCAATCCGCTGGCGGCTTCGAGGAAGATTCGCCGCGTCAGCTGATAGCGCAGCGCAATGGTATTCGACGGCTCGAACACGCCGACGCCATATCGCAATGCCAGCCGTTCCGTCAGCCGCCCGGTAGCGACCACGCTGGTGCCAACGCCGGTGCCTTCGGTGTCTAGCTGGAAGTCCTGTATGCCCAGGCGCTGCGCCAGACCACCGGTGATGGACGAGCTACCCGCCAGACCAAGGCCCAGCGCCGCCTGTGCCAGCAGGTTGCTGTCCCCGGTATCGGCACCCAGCGGTCGCCCCAGTACCAGATACGCCAGTGCCTGCTCCTGACTCATGGCAGGCTCGGAAAACACGTCGATGCGTGGCTGCTCGGCGCTGCCGGTGATGCGCAGGCCGGCGATCACATTCTCCGCATCAATACGGCGAATCGCCTCGATGTTGAGGAACGGCTGGCTGATCACGCCAGTGAACAGCAACTCGGCGCGGCGGATGGTCAGTCGCTGGCCGTAGGCTCGGTATCGGCCGTTCTTCAGCTGTAGCTCGCCACGTGCATCCAAGTTGTCGCCAATGTGCAGATAGCCGGCGAGATCGGCGGTCAGGCCGAAGCCGGAGAAGCGCAGGCGGTCCTGGCCCACCTCGACATCAATGTCCATCTTCACTGCCAGCGGGGTCGCCGGCTCCTCGGCTTCGCGACCGATGATCACCGTGTCCTCGGAGACCTTGACTGTCGCCGGCGGTAGCTCGCGAACCGTGATCGCTCCTCGCGGTACTTCGACCCGACCGCTGACCGCCAGGTCTTGCCCGCTAAGCACGATGCGCAGGTCGGGCTCGACTTCCAGGTCGGCGTAAGGCTCGACCACCACCGGCAGGCGACTGCCCTTGATCGCCAGATCCAGATCCAGTTCGTTCCGCCAGTCCAGCGAGCCGGCCAGACTGCCGCGTCCCTGCTCGCCGGCACGCCAGTTGCCGTCGATGTCCAGCCGCTCACCCTCGATCAGCATGCGCACCCGCAGGTCTTCGAACGTCGTCGGCAACTCGCTGCCGGCGATCTCACCGTCACTCAACAGCAGTTGGCCGTTGAGTGACGGCTGCTGCAGGGTGCCGGCCAACTGGCCACTGCCGTTCAGTTCGCCGCGCAAACGCTCGACCATCGGCACGAACGGGCGCGCCACCGACAGATCGAGACCACTCAGGCGAAACTCGCCATCGATCGGCTTGGCCGCAGGCCGCGGATCGATCTGCAGCTGCACGTCAAGCTCGCCCAGCTCACCGCCCTGGAAACGCAGCTGGCTGTCGATCCGCTCCGGCAGCAGTCGGCTGTTCAGCGCCAAGGTCTGATAGGGAAAGTCGTGCCACTCGTCCGCATCACGAATGCGCAGCACGCCGGGGCCGGCGTCGACCCGAACCCGGCCATTGGGCCCGCCAGCGGGAAGATCCAGTTCGATATCGGCATTCAATTCGCCCTGCCAGCGGAAATCTTCTGGCAGATACTCGGCCAGGGTCTGCAGCGAGAAATCGCGCAGGCGATAGCGAATCTGCGGTTCCGGCAGCAGACGCTGGTTCTCCGCGCAGAGGCTGGCGGGCCCGGAACGCCAGCAATGCGCACCGAACTCCAGTCGGCCATCGGCGAAACGCTGCAGTGTCGCGGGCCGTTGCAGGACCCAGTCCTGCTGCTGCGCGCTGAGTTCGCCGCGCGTCAGCCGGCCAAACCAGTCCTCACCGCGCAACCCGCCATCGAAGGCCAGCGCCAGGTCGAGCAACGGACCTTGCAGCTGCAGCTCGGCCTGATGCCGTTCCGCAGTGCCTTCAGCATTGATCCGCAGTGCGCCGAGGTCCGTCTCGCCTGCGCGGATTCGCTCGGCGTTCAGCGCCAGCCGACCACGTTCCCCATCGGATAGCTGACCCTGCACGCTGAGGCGACGCAGCCGATTGTCCTGATAAGCGAGGTTGCGACCGTTCAGCTCGAGCTGCGCGTTCGGCGCCGCTGCGGTTCCCGCCAGCGTGACCTCACCGTTCACTCGCCCCCTGAGACCGGGCCACAGCTGCGCCAGGCGGCCCAGTTCCAGTTGCAGTCGACCATCCAGCGTCTGTGCCCAGGTGCCGTTGCCCTGTACGCGGTTATCGCCCATACGCAGGTTGATGACCGGCAGATCCCAGCGCTCGCCCTCGCCGTTGGCTTGCAGCTGCAGACGAGTGTTCTGACCGCGCAGGCGCCCGGCGAGGTCGAGGCTCGCCTCGGCCTCCAGCTGCTCGTCACGCAAGGCGCCCTGGCTTTTCAGCGAACCGCCGAGATTGCCCGGCAGTTCGGCCAGCCAGTACGCCGGATCGAGTTCGCTCAGCGTCAGGTCGGTTTTCCAGTCAATGCCCGCGGCGAAGCCGACGCTCAACGAACCCGTCGCACTGCCCTGCCCGGCTTGCAGCTGCAGTTGCGGCAGATGCACCGCTTCGAGATTGCCGCTGACCGGGCTGTTCAGTGTGAAATCCCCGGCCGGGCCGGTCATGGCCGATTCGAAATTGCCGAGATAGCTGCCGTCGTCGTACTGAATCTGCGCCTGGAGCTCGCGCAGCGTCACCGGCGGCTCTTCGATCGCCGGGTAGAGCCGTCGCCAGGGAAAATCGCGCCAGAGCAGATCGGCATTCGCGGTCAGGCCGTCCTGCCAGTCGACATCGCCACTCAGCCGCACATCGCGCTGCTGCCCCGCATCCAGCTCGAGCATCTCGATCTGCGCTCCGCTCGGACTGACGACGCCCTCCAGCGCCAGCCGCATTGCGCCGCCCTCGCCCGGCAGTTCGGTGGTACCGAGCAGCCGGTAGCCGTCCTGCAGGTTGCCACTCGCTGTCAGCTCCAGATCGTTCAGGCGCAGGGTGTCCGGCAGATCGGGCAGCGGCTTGAACCCGTCGGCGTTCAGCCGGAGCGTCGCCGGCAATTGCTCATCGAGGGCCCGCAGCTGCCCGCTGAGGGTGCCGTCGAGATAGCCCTGGCTTTGCACCTGCACCTGCAGCTGCTCGCGCAGGGCGCCATCCACGGCGATCATCAGCGCCCACGGCTGCTCGTCCGGCGACTGCAACGCTGCCTGCCCGTCCAGCGTCAACGGCCAATCACCGCTGGGCTGCAGTCGGCCAGTCACTGACAGGTCCACATCCGCCCTGCGCAGGTCGAGGCGCTGGATATCCAGGCCATCCGCACGCCAATTTGCCTGCAGAGACAGGTTTCGCACCTGCTCGCTTTCATTGAGCGTCACCCGGCCGATTTCGATGCGTTCGACCTGCAGCGCCAGCGGCAGATCGAGCTCAGGCAAGCTGAAGGGCTCCGCCGCCGGGTCAGGCTCGCTGGGCGGGAAGCTGAGATCGATGTCGCCGGTGACCAGCTCGTCGATGCACAGCGTGCGTTTGAGCAGGCATGCCGGCGACCAGGCAAGACGGGGCTGTTGCACTTCGACGTGACTGCCGCCCTGCTCCCAGATCAGCCGCTCGGCCTGCCAGCGCTGGCCGAGTCGGCCCTCGAACGCTTCGACCGTCAGCCCCGGCACCTGCCCCAGCAGCCAGCGGCTGCCGCTGGCGGTGCCGAGCAGCACGGCGGTGACGATGAGCACGAGCAGTATCAGCCCAAGCAGCGTCCAGCCAAACCCACGCAGTACCCGCATCACAGCTCCGGCCCCATGGAGAAATGCAGGCGGACGCCGCCGCCGTCCAGCGGATGAGCGACATCGACACGAATCGGGCCGACCGGCGATACCCAGCGCACACCGACGCCAACGGCACTTTTCAGCGTGGGAATTTCCAGCGAGTTGAAGGCGTTGCCCTGATCAACGAAGGTCGCGACACGCCATTTCTCGGCGATCGAATACTGATACTCGGCGCTGACCGCGAACTGATAGCGGCCGCCGATCTTGTCGCCATCGGAGTTGGTCGGTGACAGGCTCTGGTAATCGTAGCCACGCACGCTCTGATCACCACCGGCGAAATAGCGCAGCGACGGCGGCACGTTGACGTATTCATCGGTCCAGTTGCCGCCAAGCTGCACGCGACCGAGAAAGCGATGCCGCTGGGCCAAGGTGGTCAGCCCCCGCAGCTGCACGTTGGCGTGGACCAGGTCGGCGTCGGAAAGCACGCCGGCCTTCGCCGCGGCCACTTCGAACTGCAGGCGATAGCCGCGGCTCGGATCGATACGGTTGTCGCTACGCAGGTAGCTGTAGGCGACGCCGGGCATGAGCAAGGTGCTGGTTCCGGAATCGTCCCCGAGGCGATATTCCTCGTGCTGCCACTTCAGCGACAGCACGCGCAACCAGCCGCTGGGCAGCTGACTGTGCCACTCCGGGCCGACCTTGAGCAGGCGGCTGAGGCTGTCGGTGCCGGCAATCTCTTCGTACTGGTAGCCGCCGACGAAGCGCAGCTTGTCGGTCAGTGGCGGGTCCAGCGGGATGTCGTACCAGAACCCGACGTTCTGCCGCGGCGCCGACAGTTCCGCCTCGGCCCCGTAGCTATGGCCTTGCGGGTTGACCCAGTGGCGCGTCCAGTCCAGCCGGACCCGCGGGCCGACGTCGGTGGAATAACCAAGGCCGAAGCCAAAGGTGCGCGGCTTGCGCGTGGTGAGCGCGACCGAAACCGGGATGCGCTGCTGGTTGGCGCCGCTCGGGTTGGCATCGACGCGCACGCCCTCGAAATAGCCGCTCGACTGCAGCGCCTGGCTGAGTTCGGCGATCAGTTCGGAGTCGTACGGTGTATCCGTCTCGAACGGCACCATGCGCGCGAGCAGGTCGTCATCGAATGGCGAATCCCCCTCGAAGCGCACGTCGCCCAGGCGGTAGCGCGGCCCGCTGTCGAACACCAGCTCGACGTCGGCGACGTTCTCCCGCGGATCGACGGCCAGCCGCTGCTGGGTGAAGCGGCCATCGAAATAGCCGAAGCGCGAGGCCTGGTTGAGAAACTGCTGCTTCACCTCTTCGTACCGTCCGTGGTTCAGCACATCGCCCTGACGCAGGGTGCGTTCGGCGACGCGAAAGCCGGAGAACTCAGCGGCAGGCCCGTCCAGCCGGACGGTGATGTTGCGCAGCTTCACCGGCTCACCGGTTCGCACACGCAACACCAGCGCGGGTTCCTCGCCCTCACGCACATCGGTGCGGATGCGGCTGCGGTAGTAACCCAGCGCTTGCAACGCCTTTTCCGCCTGACTCTGCGCGACCCGGCTGTAGCGCAGCAGCTCGCGCGCGTCACGGTCGCCCAGGTCGCCAATGTAGTTCTCGATATTTTCCCGGAGCGCCCGGTTCTCGGGCTCGATGCGAACGTCGAGTTCAGCGGCGCTGGCATGGATGCCGCCCAACATCACGAGTGCGGCTACCAGCGGGCCGATTCGGTTCGATTTGCACATGGCCAGCGATGCTAGCACGTGTTTCCGAGCAAGCCCGAACGTGCGGGCTAGACAGTGTGTAAGGCGATCTTGCGGTGGGGCGGGCATCGGCTGACATCGCGTGGCTTCAGACCAGTCAGACTGGCCCGCCCGGATAAAATTCGGCCACACCTAACGCGCCGCTTCCATCCGCCTGGGCGCCGGATGAAAGAAGATGTGTTCGACCACCGGGCCGACGGCGATCTGGCCGATCTCCTCGTAGCCCTGCCGCTGGTAGAAATTCAGGTAGCGTGGGTTGCCGGTATCGATCACCAGCCCCTGGGAGGTTTCATCCTCGGCGCACCACTCGTGCACCGCCTGCAGCAGCTGCTCACCATATTGCTGCCCCTGAAACTGCGGATGCACACCGAGCAACGGCAGCAGATGCACCGCGCCGGTCGGCAGACACGCCAGTACCGCCGCGTGGTAGTCCAGATAGCGCCTGGTGCAGCGGAACCCGGCGGTCAGCAGCATGCGCGCGCGCCAGGCCCAGCTTTCGGTGACATCCAGCCGCCGTTGCGGCGGCGCGATCAGCGCGACGGCTATCAGCCGGTCGTCCAGCAACAGCCCGAGTGCTGGTTGCTGCTGCAAGAAATGCTGGTTTACCAGCTCCCGTACGGTCGCGCGCACGCGCTGCTGATAGCCGGGCCGGTCCGCCTCGAACAGGTAGGCAAAGGTCGGTTCGTGACGGTATGCGTGATACAGCAGCGAACGGGTTTCGCGGTCATAACCACCATCGAGCGTGCGAACCTCGGCAGACATCGGCATGGCAACTCTCGGCTTTTTCCAGAGGGATGCTTGCAACTTAGCAGCGCTTCGCCCGCCCCGCCACGCCGCCGGAGCACCTGCCGTTCACGCTGCTCCAAAGACAATGCCGTTGCTGTCCGTTTCAGCGCGAAACTTGGTAAGCACGGCGGCACGGCTCTAGAATCGGCGTTCTTTGCCCACCACAGATCGGCATCGGCAGCGCCGCGCCGGGTGTCCTTCCCCCTTGAGCCTCAGCCAGCCTTCACGGAATCCCATGAAAATCGTTTCGTTCAATATCAATGGATTACGCGCAAGACCTCATCAGCTTTCTGCAATCATTGAAAAGCACCAGCCGGACGTCATCGGCCTTCAGGAAACCAAGGTTTCTGACGAACAGTTTCCCCAGGCGGAGATCGAGGCGCTCGGCTACCACGTCCACTATCACGGGCAGAAAGGCCACTACGGCGTCGCCCTGCTCTCGCGCCAGGCACCGCTGGAGATCCATAAGGGCTTTCCCAGCGATGGCGAGGAGTCGCAGAAGCGCTTTATCTGGGGCCGGTTCGCCGACGCGAATGGCGAGCCGGTTACCGTGATGAACGGCTACTTTCCCCAGGGCGAAAGCCGCGCCCATCCGGTGAAGTTTCCCGCCAAGACCAAGTTTTACGCCGACCTGCAGGCGTTGCTCGAACAGCAGTTCCGCCCCGAGGAATCGCTCGCGCTGATGGGCGACTTCAATATCTCCCCGCAGGACTGCGACATCGGCATCGGCGAAGTGAACGCCAAGCGCTGGCTGCGCACCGGCAAATGCAGCTTTCTCCCCGAGGAGCGCGAGTGGCTCGAGCGCCTGAAGGGCTGGGGACTGCAGGACAGCTTCCGCACCCTCAACCCGGAAGTCGTCGATCGCTTCAGCTGGTTCGACTATCGCAGCCGCGGTTTCGAGGACGACCCGCGCCGCGGCCTGCGCATTGACTACATCCTGACCACCGCAGCGCTGCACCAGCGCGTGATCGATTGCGGCGTCGACTACGACATCCGCGCGATGGAGAAGCCTTCCGACCACTGCCCGGTGTGGATCGAGCTGCGCTGACGACCGCTGCGCAATTCCGGCAGCGCCGCCCGCGCTGTCATTTATTGGTAACTGAACCGTCTTAATCTCGCGGCCTTCTACAAGGAGGTCGCGAGATGACGTCACGTGTGTTTGGACGGTTCTGGAATCGGGCACTGCCCCTGCTGCTGGTCACGCTGGGCAGCGCCTCCGGCAACAGCCTCGCCGCCCCGCCCACCCCGCCAGACGGATCGGCCGTGCTGCGCGTCCACGGCTCCAATACCGTGGGTGCCAAGCTGGCACCGATGCTGGTGGCCGGCCTGTTCGAGACCAAGGGCCTGCAGTCGGTCCGCATCGCCCCGACCGGCAAGGAAAACGAGCAGCGCATCACTGCCCTCGACGAGCGCGGTCGGACCGTGCAGGCACTGGTCGCCGCGCATGGCACCGGTACCGGATTCGCTGGGCTGAAAAACGGTACTGCCGATCTCGCCGCTGCTTCGCGGCCGATCAAACAGAGCGAAGCGCAGAGCCTCGCCGCCCTGGGCGACATGCGCAGCGCCGGGAGCGAACAGGTCATCGCCATCGATGGCCTGGCGGTGATCGTCCATCCCGACAACCCGGTGCAGTCCCTCAGCGTGGAGCAGGTGGCGCACCTGTTCGCCGGGCAGATCGCCAACTGGCGGGAGCTGGGCGGCGCGGACGTTGCCGTCGAGCTGCACGCGCGTGATGACCAGTCCGGCACCTACGACACCTTCAAGGAGCTGGTGCTGAACAGTCAGGGGCAGGCATTGGGCACCAGCGCCGTGCGCTATGAATCCAACGACGCCCTGTCCCAGGCGGTCAGCCGCCGTAGCGGCGCCATCGGCTTCGTCGGTCTCGCCTCCGTCGGCAAGTCGAAAGCGCTGGCAATCACCGACGGCGATTCCCAGCCCATGCCGCCGAGCCAGGCGCTGGTCGCCACCGAAGACTACCCGCTGTCGCGCCGGCTGTTCCTCTACGCCGATCCCCAGAAGCAGTCCGCATGGACCCGCGAGTTCCTGAGCTTTGTGCACAGCCCGGAAGGACAGGCCATCGTCGAGAAATCCGGTTACGTGGCCCAGGCCATCGCGCCGATCAGGCTGCCGCTACAGACGACGATGCCCGAGGCCTATCAGCAGCTGGCCAAGGAGGCACAGCGACTGACCGTTAACTTCCGCTTCGCCGAAGGCAGCGCGCAACTGGACAACAAGGCCCAACGCGACGTGCAGCGTTTGATCGACTATCTCAACAGCCACGACAAGCAGATGAACGCTGCGGTGCTGGTCGGCTTCGGCGACGCCCGCAACGATCCCGCGCGGACTGCATTGCTGTCCAAACTGCGCGCCATGGCGGTGCGTCGCGAACTGGCACGTGGTGGCATCCTTGTAAAGGAAATCAATGGTTTGGGCGATCAACTTCCAGTGGCATCTAACAGCGAAGCTGGCCGCATCAAGAATCGCCGCGTCGAAGTCTGGGTGTACTGAAACGAGTGCAAGATCGTATCGGCCGCCAGCCGCGGGCGTACTGTCCCGGTGCCGGCGCCGGGTTTAAGCTCGGGCGATTTCCGCCAGCAGGAATCGTCCATGTACCTCGTCTGTGGTGAAGCGCTTTTCGATGTGTTCGCGGCCTCGACCGACAGCCGCGGTCGTCTGCATCTGGAAGCCGTTGCAGGTGGCTCGCCGTTCAACGTTGCCGTCGGGCTGGCCCGGTTGGGCGCGCAGGCCGCGCTGCTCGGTGGGCTCTCCCGCGATCATTTCGGTCAGTGCCTGCTAGAGCTGCTGCAGGAAGAAGGCGTTGCCACCGAGCATCTCGCCATCTTCGATGCGCCGACCACCCTGGCGATGGTCGCCATCGGCGCCGATGGCAGTCCGGTCTACAGCTTTCGCGGCGAAGGCTGTGCCGATCGCCTGTTGCATACCGAACAGCTGCAGCCGCTGCCTGCTGGCATTCGCGGCATCCATTTCGGTTCCTATTCGCTGGTGACGCCGCCGATTGCAGATACGCTGCTGGCCTTGCTGCATCGCGAGCATGCCCAGCGCCTGATTTCACTCGATCCGAACATTCGCCTCAACGTCGAACCCAGCCTCGAACGTTGGCGCGAGCGGGTCGAGGCATTCGCCGAACGCGCACATCTGATCAAGGTCAGCGACGAGGACCTGGCCCTGCTCTATCCGGGCGTTGCGCCAGCGAGCATCGCCCAGCGCTGGCTGGACCATCACGCAGAGCTGGTGGTGCTCACCCGCGGTGCCGACGGCGCACAGCTCTTCAGTCGCAAGCACGGCCAGCTGCACGTGGCAGCGCATGCGGTGACGGTGCGTGACACCGTGGGAGCCGGCGACACCTTCCAGGCTGCGTTGCTCGCCTACCTGGCCGAACAGCAGCTTGACTCGCCGCACGGGCTCGCACAGATGGGACCTGCGCAACTGCAGGCCATGCTCGCCTTCGCCAGCAGCGCCGCCGCCATCACCTGTTCCCGGCGTGGTCCGGACCTGCCCTACCGATACGAAATTGTCTGACCGGTTTGGCCGTTGCGCCCTCAGCAGCTATAACCCTTCGTGGCCTTTCACGACAACGGACCCTGCATGAGAGCGTTGAAGATTACCGACCCGTCCTACGAGCTGATGGACGACCACCACGGCAACTCGCTGATCTATCGCGAGCACGGGTTCCCCTGCCCGCTGGTGCGCTGGCACAACCACAAGGAATACGAACTGCATCTGATCGTCGCCAGCTCCGGCAAGGTGTTCGTCGGCGACTACGTAGGCAATTTCGGCCCGGACAGCCTGTTCCTCACCGGCCCGCACCTGCCGCACAACTGGATCAGTCAGGTCGAGGACGGCGAGGTCGTGGCCAAACGCGACATGCTGGTCAACTTCACGGACGAGATGCTCGAAGCGGGCCACGCTGTCTTCTCCGAGCTGCGGACCTTCACGCCGATGCTCGAGCGCTCGCGCTACGGAATCGAGTTTCGCTGTCCGCAGACCATCGCCCAGGCACGCCAGCTGATGCAGCAGATCGCCGACAGCCGCGGCGCCACCCGCCTCGGCTATTTCCTGATCATGCTCGAGCTGCTTGCCAGGTGCGACGACTACCAGCTGCTCTCCGGCGCCACTTCGGCACAGTTGAGCGACGAGCAGCAGGCCGACCGGACCAACATGGCGGTCAACTACATCTTCGAACACTACATGCGCGAGCTGCCGCTGGAGGAAGTCGCCAGCCATCTCGGCATGAAGCCCACCTACTTCTCGCGCTTCTTCAAGCGCGCCACCGGGCGCTGCTACGTCGAGTTCGTCAACAGCCTGCGCATCAGCAAATCCTGCGAACTGCTGCTCGATCAGGACAAGCCGGTCACGGATGTCTGTTTCGAATCGGGTTTCAACAACCTGTCCAATTTCAATCGCCGCTTCCAGCAGCTCAAGGGTATGACCCCATCGTGCTATCGACGCCTCGTCGAACAACGCCTGACCGAGCAGAACCTGGCCAGCTGATACGCTTCCGGCCGCCCGGCTCCAGCGCCCTGTTCCTCGCCCGCTGCTCCGCTCGCGTCTTTATGATCGTGGCAAAGCCTCGTTCTTGAGCCCCTGCGACAGGTCTGGACGGTGCCACTGCGGGCAGCCCAGCGCGGTCAAGCGAGTGCAAAAAAGTATCGAAGCGAGTGCAGTCACGGCTTTGTCGCGCGGCCACTGCCGGCGTTGTAATGCCTGCCAGACGCTCGTAGCGCAGTACGCGGGTAACAACAAAAACAATAAGTGCTTCCAGGCCCCTGATCTGGAAGAGGAGTCCACGAATGAAAGCATTCAACTTGCTGCTCGGTACCGCCTGCATGGCCACGATTGCGCTGGCCCAGGCCGCTGAAACCCTCACCGTCGCCACCGTTAATAACGCGGACATGATCCGCATGCAGCGCCTCTCCAAGACCTTCGAGCAGCAGAATCCCGATATCAAGCTCAACTGGGTGGTGCTCGAAGAGAACGTGCTGCGCCAACGCCTGACCACCGATATCGCCACCCAGGGCGGCCAGTTCGACGTGCTGACCATTGGCATGTATGAGGCCTCGCTCTGGGGCGACAAGGGCTGGCTGGCGCCAATGAAAGATCTGCCAGAAGGCTACGATCTGGACGACGTATTTCCTTCAGTCCGCGAAGGCCTGTCGGTAGATGGAACGCTGTTCGCCCTGCCGTTCTATGCCGAAAGCTCCATGACCTATTACCGCACCGATCTGTTCGAGCAGGCCGGTCTGGACATGCCCGAACATCCCACCTGGACGCAAATGGCCGGGTTCGCTGAAAAGCTGCACAAGCCCGGCGAAGACCAATACGGTATGTGCCTGCGCGGCAAGGCCGGCTGGGGCGAGAACATGGCGCTGGTCACGACGGTCGCCAATTCCTTCGGCGCGCGCTGGTTCGATGAGAAGTGGCAACCCGAATTCGACGGCCCCGAGTGGACCAAGGCAGCCAATTTCTATGTGGATCTGTTGAGCAAACACGGGCCGCCGGGGGCATCGAGCAACGGCTTCAACGAAAACCTGGCCCTGTTCAACAGCGGCAAGTGCGCCATGTGGGTCGATGCAACGGTAGCGGGCTCGTTCGTCACTGATACATCGCAAAGCAAGGTCGCCGACAAGGTGGGCTTCACCTTTGCCCCGCAGGAAGACACCGACAAGGGCTCTGCCTGGCTTTACTCCTGGGCGTTGGCAATCCCGACCAGTTCGCAACAAAAGGACGCCGCCAAGCTGTTCGCCGCCTGGGCGACCTCCAAGGACTACGCCAAGCTGGTTGCTGAAACCGATGGCGTCACCAACGTGCCGCCAGGTACTCGCGAATCTACCTACAACGACGAGTACATGGCCGCAGCGCCGTTCGCCAAGATCACCCTCGAGTCGTTGAAGCAGGCTGATCCCGCCTCGCCATCGGCCAAGCCGGTTCCTTATGTCGGCATCCAGCTGGTTACCATTCCGGAGTTCCAGGCCATCGGTACCCAGGTCGGCAAGATGTTCTCCGCGGCGCTTACCGGGCAGATGCCGGTCGAGCAGATGCTGACTGCAGTGCAGCAATCCACCACGCGGGAAATGAAGCGCGCCGGCTATCCCAAGTGAGCATCCCAAAGTAGGTAACCCCTTCAACCGAAGGTGAACACCGGACAGGGCTCGCCCGAGCCCTTAAGGCCTTCTTACAGCCGGAGCACCCCCATGGCCACCTCATCCGCAGCCTTGCCCAAGGCACCTGTCACCGAAACGGCAAGCGAGCCGAGCGAGCGTAAGCCACGCCGCTTCGGCCCCAGCTGGTTCCTCGTCAGCCCGTCCGTTGCACTGTTGCTGCTGTGGATGCTGGTTCCGCTGTCGATGACCGTCTACTTTTCGGTGATCCGCTACAACCTGCTCTATCCCGGCGACAATGAGTTCGTCGGGCTGGAGAACTTTCACTACTTTCTGACCGACGCCGGCTTCATGCCTGGCATGACCAACACGCTGATCCTGGTGGGCAGCGTGTTGCTGATCAGCGTCGTACTTGGCGTACTGATTTCCGCGCTGCTTGAGGCGGCGGACTTCACCGGGCGCGGGATCGTCCGCGTCATGCTGATCTCGCCGTTCTTTATCATGCCGACGGTCAGCGCGCTGGTCTGGAAGAACCTGATCTATCACCCCGTATCCGGCATTCTCGCCGCGGTCTGGAAATTCTTCGGTGCCCAGCCGATCGACTGGCTTGCCCAGCACCCGCTCGCCTCGATCGTGATCATCGTGTCCTGGCAATGGTTGCCCTTTGCGATCCTGATCCTGATGACCGCCATGCAGTCCCTCGACCAGGAACAGAAGGAAGCCGCCCGCCTCGATGGCGCTGGGCCCATCGCGATCTTTTGGCACCTGACCCTGCCGCATCTGGCACGCCCG
>Ga0209212_1004774_pt1 | contig 16521 bp, 18 predicted proteins | sample RifGroC2_FD_183996 | JGI IMG/M metagenome (GOLD analysis project Ga0209212, IMG submission 183996) | Groundwater microbial communities from Rifle, Colorado, USA - Groundwater C2 (SPAdes) (version 2) | ecosystem: Environmental > Aquatic > Deep subsurface > Groundwater | place: Rifle, Colorado...
ACGGAGCAGAATCGATGATTTCAGACGGGTAAAGCACAGAATTTCGCTTGAATCGTGAAAAATATCATCCTCGGATGATGACGTTCCCCGCTGAAACCATCGCGTTCAGCTATTTTGCAAGAAGCTCCAGTTGAGTATCGAGCGTGAGCGGGCCGAGATGGCGATCATCAAGGCGAAAGCAAAATTTCATACGCTCTTTGATTCGATTTCCGATGCCGTCCTCATTGTCGGTATGAATGGCCGGTTTGTCCACGCCAACCAATCAGCTTCCGAGCGCCTGGGCTATCGCCATGAAGAATTGCTGCAATTGAGCCCGGCCGACATTGATACACCCGAGTTCGCGGCGAAAGTGCCGGAGCGGATCAAGACGATATTGGAGCAGGGCGGACTTGTTTTCGAGACGACGCAGGTGCGCAAGGATGGCGTCCCTGTTATGGTTGAATTGAACTCCCGTGTTATCGAATATGACGGCGAACCTGCCATTATGTCCGTGGTGCGCGATATTACCGAACGCAAGCGGATGGAAAATGCACTCCGCCAGGCCAAGGAAACCGCCGAGCATGTCTTGGCCGAGCAGCGTCAGCTCGTGGCGATGATCTCGCATGAGTACCGCTCGCCGCTTGCGGTTATCGATTCCGCGGCCCAGTTGCTCAGCCTCAAGCTATCGCAGCATACTGACGCGGCTCCCATCATTGCGCGCATCCGGCGTGGAGTGGCGCGCCTGATCAGTTTCCTCGATAACTGCCTGATAGAGGGCAGGATGGATAGCGATGCGCTCGCCCTGTATTCTTCCGCCATTGATCTTCACGCCTTTACGGAATTGGTAATGGAACATGCCCGGCACATTTCAGAGAGTCACCGGCTTATCGCCGAACTCGATCCGGACCTTCCCTCGTTCTATGGCGACCGCCAGCTGATGAGCGTCATGCTGCTCAACCTGCTCGGCAATGCCATCAAATATTCTCCGGACGGAAGCGAAGTCAGGCTGCGCATCAAGTATGCAGGGCAGGCCTTCAGCTTCGAAATCATCGATCAGGGGATGGGCATACCTGCCGACGAAATTCCCCTGATCCTCGAGAAATACGTGCGTGGCCGCTCTGCCGCATCCATCCCCGGAGCCGGGCTGGGGCTGTCGCTGGTTTTAAAAATTGCCGCGATGCATGGCGGCCATGTAGAAATCGAAAGCCGCGAAGGGGAGGGGACGCACGTTACGGTGACCATCCCGCTAAACTTTGCAACTGACCGGAAAGCGCCGCCCCCGACACCATGACTCCACTGATGGACAAAAAACCAACCCGCATCGCCGTCGTTGAAGACGACTGCGATTTGCTGGAAACCATGCTGGATTACCTGAACATACAGGGCTATTCCGCATGGGGCGTCCGCACTGCGGAAGATTTTTACCGGCGGATTGCGGTCGATGCCGTCGACGTTGTTGTGCTCGACGTCGGCTTGCCGGGCGAAGACGGGATCAGCGTCGCCCGCCATTTGCGCGAGCGGCCCGACTTGACGACCATCATCGTCAGCGCCAGGGATGCCCTGGACGAGCGGCTTGCCGGTTTTGAGGCAGGTGTCGATCGTTATCTGGTCAAACCGGTCGACTTTGCAGAACTTGTCGCCAATATCGAAGCCGTCGGCAGACGGGTAGTACTGCATGATTCTGACTCCGGGGGCATGAAACAGGCGATTCAAAAAGAAAAGCCCGCCGCATGGCGTCTTTCAAAGCATGATTGGCGTTTGACTGAGCCGGGTGGAAAAGCGCTTGATCTGACCGCGCGGGAATTTCTCCTGTTGAAACGCCTGTTCGAAGCCCACGGTGAAACCGTCTCAAGAAAAGAAATTACCGACCAAATTATCGGCGTGCGCATTTATAACAGCAGCGAAAGGCTGGACGTCATGCTCGCCCGCCTGCGCAAAAAAGGCGAGGTTGCCCTCGGGCTGCAATTGCCGATCAAGACGGTGCATCAGGTTGGCTACGCCTTCACCTCTCCGGCGGTGCTTGAATAGATTTTCTGTAGGTTAACTGGACTCCCGCTTTCGCGGGAGTGACGAATGGCTGTTCATGTCAAGCGTCACTCATCTTCGGATAGCAATCATCCGGGCTCACTCCGCCCGATCTAATCCCCCACCGTACAACTGCACCTGAAAGCGCAGGTCATTTTTACGCTATGCAAGAAATTGCAAGAAGTTGCAAGGTCGTGAAGGCGCTCGAGCGTGGACAATCTGCCTGGGTCAAGTATTTTTGGGATGGACTCTGGCTTAAAAAGGTTTTTGAGCGGTAATCAGGTCAGGCTTCGCGATTTTAATATAACTATCAGGAGAGGTTTACGTATGAAACAGGGATACTCAAAACAGCCCTTTGCCGCCATGCTGCTTGGCTTGGCATTGGTGCTGGGTGTTGCGGTAACGGCACATGCCGCAGATGGCAAGGACCTCGTCCTCAAGGGCGATGCGAAATGCACGAGCTGCCATGACCAGGACGAGAAGAGCGTGATGTCCATCGGCAAGACGCGCCACGGCGCGACAGGCGACAGCCGCACGCCGACTTGCACCAATTGTCACGGCGCGAGCGACACGCACGCCAACCACAAGGGCGGCAACCGTCCTCTCCCGGATCGCACCTTCACCAAAGGCACGGCCACTCCAGCCGAAGTGCGCAACGATGCCTGCCTGAGCTGCCACAAGGGCGGTAATCGCATGCAGTGGGCGGGCAGCCAGCACGAAGGGCAGGGACTTGCCTGCACAAGCTGCCATACAGTGCATAACCAGCATGACACGGTGCGCGACAAAGCAACCCAGACTGAAACCTGCTTCTCCTGCCACAAGGAGCAGCGCGCCCAGTCGAATCGCCAGTCACACCACCCGATACAGGAAGGCAAAGTGGTCTGCTCGAATTGCCACAACCCGCATGGTTCCAGCGGTCCGAAGCTGCTGCACAAGAACACCGTGGGCGAGACCTGCTTCACCTGCCATGCCGAGAAGCGCGGCCCGTTCCTGTGGGAGCATCCGCCGGTCAGCGATAACTGCACCAATTGCCATACCCCGCACGGTTCCAATAACGCCGCATTGTTGAAGAACCGTCCGCCTTATCTGTGCGCATCGTGCCATATCGCGGGCGGTCACTCGACTACGGGTATCCGTAGCGGCACCGACCTGGGTGTTGCCGGCGGCGGCACAAACTCCGCACCGCAAATGGTCGGTAAGGCCTGTCTGAACTGCCATACGCAGATCCACGGGAGCAATCACCCGTCCGGCGCACGTTTTGCTCGATAAGTAAGATAAGGGAGAACATATAATGAAACATGCAATTGAAAAGCGCTTCAGCCGCACCATCCTGGCGGCATCCATCGCGGCCATCGGGTTTTCTGCCCCGCTGGCCGCACAGGCGGAAGATGACGACCTGCGCAGCCTGATCACTCCGGACAGCCAGGTTGAGATTGGCGTCGGTCATGTGGATAACGGCAGCTACAAATTTGGCGATTACGGCAGGGGGATGCAGAGGTCTGGTGCCTTCCTGATCGGCAACGCGCGGACGAGTATGCGTGGCGACAACAATGCCAGCTATCTGGATCTCGTCGCGCGCAATCTGGGGCTGGATTCCCGGAGCATCAGTATCAAGGGCGGCGAGCAGGGCAACTATGGACTGAGCTTCGAATACGACGAGCTGTACAAGTTGCACAGCGACAGTTACCAGTCGCCTTACAACGGGCTGGGTTCTGCGGTGCTGACCCAGCCTGCCGGCGTGACGGACGGGGCCACTACTGCCGCGATAGCCGGGCTCGCAGCCAGTATGAAGCGCTTCAACGTCGAGACCAGACGCAAGGCAACGGGTCTCGGCCTGACCAAACAGCTGACACCCGGCTGGGATGTTGCGGTGAACTACAAGCGCGAGGAAAAAGACGGCACCAAGCTCACCGGGATACCAATCCAGGTTGGCACCGGCGGCAGCCGCGGCACGGCGCTCGCGCCCGAACCGATCAATTACAGCACCGATCTGTTTGATGCCGTCGCGCGTTATGCCGACGAAAAACTGCAAGCGCAGGTCAGTTATCACGCCTCGCTGTTCAGCAACGACAACCGGTCGCTGACCTGGGATAACCTGTTTACCGGAACGGGCAACACCACTGCCCGTCACGGGCAGATGCCGGACAATCAGTTCCATCAACTCGGTGCCTCGGGCGGCTACGCCCTGAGCAAGGAGACGCGCCTGAGCGGCAACCTGAGTTTTGGCCGTATGACGCAGAACGAGGCGTTCCTGCCGTATTCGACCGGTGGCACCATGCCCGCGACGCTTTCGCTCAACGGCAAGATCGAAACCACGCATGCGGACGTCAAGCTGAACTCCAAGCTGACGCACGACCTGCATCTTACCGCCGGCTACAAGTATGACGACCGTGACAACAAGACGCCGGTCAATACCTATGCCTACATTACTGCCGACCGGGATGCGGGTGGTGTTGGTGCGAGCAACACGAGAACCAACACGCCGCTCAGCAAGACCCAGCAGATGCTGTATGCGGATATCGATTACCACCTTTCGGAGGCTACCAAGCTCAAATTTGGTTACGACTACGACAAGATTACGCATACTTTCGAGCCGACCGACGGCGACACCGAGCATACGGTCAAGGCCGAAATCAAGCACAGTTTCAGCGACATGGCTTCCGGCGGGCTGGCTTACGCCCACTCCGACCGGAATGCCTCGGCCTATAACGGTGCTGCGCCGCTGATGGCCACCTACACCTCGGCCTACCTGGCGGGTCTGTGCGTTGCGCCAAATACCTTCGTGCTCAACGGTGCCGTAGTGGCCTGTACCGGCACGGCGTCTGCGACCTCGCAGGCAACCACACCGTTCCTCGATACGCCGTCGCTGCGCAAGTTTTTCCTGACCGACCGCAACCGTGACAAGCTGCGCGCGTATGCCAATTTCGCGCCCAGCGAAAAGGTTGACCTGCAGCTCGGCGGCAGCTATTACAAGGAAAAATACCCGGAAGCCGAAAACGGCTACGGCCTGACCAAGGCAACCGGCTGGTCTGCCAATTTCGACGCCAACTGGGCGGTGACCGAGGCGGTGAGCGGATTATTCTTTGCTTCCTTCGAGGATTACAGTACCGACCAGAACGCGCATAACGGCGCATCCCAGGCAGGGGTCACCACCACTCTGGACAGGCAGTTGAATACGGCAGTGTTCGTAGCCACGAGAGCGGGCGTCATTACGCGCACCGACCGCTCGTTGACCCTGGGGTTGGGCTTCAATGTCAAGCAGGACGACAGCCTTGACTGGGGCGCTAACTTCACGCACGCCAACACGACCGGCTCGACCAGCTTTAGTCGCCTCGGCACTTCCATCGCCGCCACCGTGCTGCCTGTGCCCGATGCGGTTTCCCGCCTCAACCGGCTGGAGCTGTTCGGCAAATACAAGGTGCAGAAGGATCTCACGCTCAACGTGAGATATGCCTACGAGGATTACAACTCCACCGATTGGGCATGGGATGGACAAGGGTTTACTTCGTCCACGACTTTCATCGGCAGCGGACAGACCAGCCCGGACTACAAGGTGAATGTGATCGGCGCATCGCTTATTTACAGCTTCAAGTAGTAGCAGGACAGGTATCTCGCCGGGGTCGGTTAGACCCCGGCTTCTTTATGTACACCGATCCTGTGCTGGTGCGTTATGGTTGCCAGGGAGGTATTTATTTCCCTTTCCCTTCCAAAACGACAATAACTATGTGGGGTGCATTCCATGCACCAATGGCAATGGTGCATGGAATGCACCCTACGATATTTCACTTCTGATTCAGAAATGGAATGAGCGCGGGTGATGGCGGTTAGTGCCGGTTTTTTTATATATTGAAAACGAGGAGATTTCCATGAAGCAAAAAATCGCGTATGCACTGCTGGCGGGCGGCATGCTGTTCGGGCTGACCGTGTCAAGCGGCGCTGCCGCCGATGTGGCCAAACTTGCCGAAGGCTGTGCGGGCTGTCACGGCAAGGACGGCGCGAATAGCGAGAGCGATGTGCCGAACATCGGCGGTTTTTCCGCCAAGTATTTCGCCATCGCCATGGAGCATTACAAGAAGAAGGCGCGCCCCTGCGTCGAGACCCAAGTCCGCTCCGGCGACAAGAAAGGCACCAAGTCCGACATGTGCCAGGTGGCCGCCAACCTGAGCGACGACGACATCAAGCAATTGTCGGAGCATTTTGCCGGGAAGAAATTTGTGCGCGCCGCGCAGAAATCCGATGCCGGGCTGGCCGCCAAGGGCAAGGGTGTCCACGACAAGAGCTGCGAGAAGTGCCACTCCGAGGGCGGCAGCAAGGCGGACGATGATGCGGGTATCCTCGCAGGCCAGAAGATACATTACCTGAAAGAGCAAACCGAGTTCTTCCTGGCCGGCAAGCGCCCCATGCACAAGAAGATGAAGCCGAAGATCGAGGCGCTCAGCAAGGATGAAGTCGAAGCGGTCATCCAGTATTACGGCAGCCAGCAGTAACCCCGTTTCGGGGATCGAAACAATTTGGCGCAGGGCGCGGCGGTTCGCGCTCCTGCACCGTTCATCTCGACAAGGAATAAAGGCATGTCCGATCCAGTTGCAACAGGAAAATTCAAGAAACTTGGCCAGTTTTTTTGCCGCCCGAGCGCACGTTATTCGCTGTTGACCCTGTTGGGCGGCGGCTTTATTGCAGGCGCGATTTTCTGGGGCGGCTTCAATACTGTGCTGAACGCAACCAACACGGAAGCCTTCTGTACCGGCTGCCACGAAATGAAAATCAATTTCGAGGAATACAAGAAGACCATCCACTATTCGAATCGCACCGGGGTGCGCGCCACCTGTCCGGACTGCCACGTGCCCAAGGAATTCATCCCCAAGATGCTGCGCAAATTCGAGGCGCGGCACGACGTGTGGGGGCATCTCATCGGCAGGATCGACACGCCTGAAAAATATGAGGCCAACCGCAAGGCGATGGCGGAGCGCGAGTGGGCGAGGATGAAAGCCTCGGATTCTTCCACCTGCCGCGGCTGCCACACCTACGAGGGCATGAGCTCCGAGATGCAGGATCCGGCTGCGGTGAAGAAACATGCGGCGGCGGCAAAAGCCGATTCAGGGAAGACCTGCATCGACTGCCACCAGGGCATCGCGCATGAATTGCCCAAGGACGCGGAAGATTAATTCTAATTCAAAGGTCCAATAACCCGGTATGGGTGCAATAATCACTGACCCATCGCTTTTTGCTGGGTTATAAGCCGCCCCAAAGCTTTGCTTAGCCATCTGACTAGGCCGTCAAAAACGACGGCCTAGTTATTGGTTAACGCCAGCCAAGTCGCTGCTTATATGGCTGACCACTTTTCTAAAAATCAAGGAGCATTACAATGAAAACCCTTATTGCCCTGCTGGCGCTGGCTGCGATCGCCAGCACTGCCGTCGCGGCGCCCCAGGCGGGTGCCGATACCGCCAAGCCGCCTGTTGCTTTGCCACCGGGCCATGTGCCGATCAATACGGTGCCGATTGACCTGGAGAATGTCAAGGTTCCGAAAGCAATCGGCCCGAATGCGCAAACCGTTGCGGAAGTCATTACCAAAAGGGTCGAGCTTAAGGACAAAACTGTTCTGGTGCGCGGCAAGGTGGTGAAGTTCACGCCGGAGATACTCAACAAGAACTGGATCCATTTGCGCGATGGCTCCGGCTCGGCCTCGGACAACACGCATGATGTGGTTGTGACCACCAAGGATCAGGCCAAGGCGGGGGATGTCGTGGTGGTGAAAGGTGTCGTGCGTACCGACAAGGATCTTGGATCGGGCTATGCATACAAAGTGTTGATCGAAGAGGCCACGTTGCAGAAATAAGTTTTGGCACGTGAGTAAGTTTTGCCCGGCGCGCAAGAAATTTGTGCCCGTTTTTTGTGAAGCACCCAGGCACCATCGCTCCAGCCACTGCCGCGCTCTTCAATCTCTCTCCAAACGGGCAGGCGGTGGCTGGGGGGCAATGGTTTCTTTGCCGATAGATTGCAGGCCAATCCCGGACCGATCTACACTATGCGGCCATCGCCATAATCATCGGTGTGCATTCCCCGAATGCAATCGTATATAATCCCACGTTGTTAATTTCAGGTTTTCATCCATGCTGGAAGTCAGCAATCTTGCGTGCAGCCGTGGCGATCATCGCTTGTTTTCCGGATTGGGTTTTGCGCTGCATCCCGGGCAAATCATGCAGGTGCAGGGCGAGAACGGCAGCGGCAAAACCAGCCTGTTGCGCGCCTTGTGCGGCTTTCTGATGCCGGACGAGGGCGTTATTGCCTGGTGCGGCAAGAGTATCCGCGACCTGGATGAGGAGTATCACGCCGAGATGCTGTATCTCGGGCACTTGAATGCGATCAAGGACGAATTGAGCGCATTGGAAAACCTGCGCATTTCGGCAGGCCTTTCGGGTGTGGAATTGGATGAGAAGGCGGCGATAGCCGCGCTGCGGCGCATCGGCTTGCGCGGCCGCGAAAGGCTGCCGACCAAGGTGCTTTCCCAAGGCCAGCGGCGGCGCGTGGCGTTGGCGCGCCTGCTGGTCAGCGATGCCAGGTTGTGGATACTGGATGAACCTTTGACCGCGCTGGATGTCGGAGCGGTGGCGTTGATTCAGGAACTGATGGCGGAACATCTGGCGCGGCAGGGGATGGTGATTTTTACCACGCATCAACCGCTGCAAGTGGCAGGGGTGGAAATGCGCAGTTTGTCGCTATCATGATGATTGTAACGGGCATGACGGTGGCTGGCATGAAGGTCATGGGGCCATGAAAAAATCATCAATGCTGGGTTTGCTGGTGCTGGTGATACGGCGTGATCTGGTGCTGGCGATGCGCCGCCGCGCCGATGTGCTTACCACGCTGATTTTTTTCGTGATGGTGGTCAGCCTGTTTCCGTTGGGCGTCGGGCCGGAAATGAACATGTTGCGCAAGATGGCTGCGGGCGTGTTGTGGGTGGCGGCGCTGTTGTCCTCGATGCTGTCGCTGGGACGCTTGTTCTCGGCCGATTATCTGGACGGCACGCTGGAGCAGATGATGCTGGCGCCGCAGTCGTTGTCGATGCTGGTGCTGGGCAAGATGACGGCGCATTGGATGGTGTCCGGTTTGCCGTTGGTGTTGATGGCTCCGGTGCTGGGTTTGCAGTTTGATATGCCGGTTCAGGCGCTGGGTGTGTTGATTATTGGCCTGCTGCTGGGAACGCCGATACTGAGTATGGTCGGTGCGATCGGCGCGGCGCTGACCTTGGGTCTGCGCGGTGGCGGTGTGCTGTTGTCGCTGCTGGTGTTGCCGCTGTGCATTCCGGTGCTGATTTTCGGTACCGGGGCGGTCGAAGCGGTATCGACCGGGTTAAGCGCGGTGTCACACCTGTCTTTGTTGGGTGCGCTGCTGGTGTTGGCCTTGGTATTCACCCCGTGGGTGACGGCGCAGGCGTTACGTATTTCGATGGAGTAATAAGTTTGGAAACCTCTAACAATCTACTGCGCGATTCGATAGCTGCGTTGCGCGGTGCTCGCTCCTCGCCTACCCATAAGGTATGTCTCGTTCGCTGCGCTCCGTGCGCCTTGCTCTCGAACCGCTCGTTACGATTCTTAGAGGTTTCCAGATGGCAATAAACTGGTTTAAATATTCTGCACCGACGACATTTTATGGTTTAGCCGGGAAACTGATTCCGTGGTTCGCGATTTCTTCTGCGATATTGTTTATCGTCGGTTTGTATATCGGCTTTGCGGTCGCACCGGCTGATTACCAGCAAGGCGAGTTTTACCGCATCATTTTCATTCATGTGCCGTCTTCCATTCTGTCGATGTTTCTTTATCTGGTCATGGCGGGCTATGCGGCGCTGGGGCTGATTTTCAATACCCGTCTGTCGGCCATGATGGCTACCGCCATCGCGCCCACCGGCGCGCTGTTCGCCTTCATCTCGTTGTGGACCGGCGCATTGTGGGGCAAGCCGATGTGGGGCGCGTGGTGGGTCTGGGATGCGCGCCTGACTTCCGAGCTCATCCTGCTGTTCCTGTATCTGGGATTCATCGCGCTGCATGCGTCGATTGACGACCCGCGCCGCGCCGACCGTGCCAGTGCATTGCTGGCCATTGTCGGTTCGGTGAACGTGCCGATCATTTATTTTTCGGTGAAGTGGTGGAATACCCTGCACCAGGGCTCGACCATCAAGTTCAGCGGCACCTCCATGCATGTCGCGATGCAGCAGGCCATGTTCATCACGCTGGCGGCCTGCTGGCTGTATGCGATTGCGGTGGTGCTGGCGCGCGTACGCAGTATTATTCTGGAGCGTGAAAAAAACACACAGTGGATTTCTGAATTGCCGGAGGTGAAAGGATGAACAGCCTGGATATCTGGATGCGGGAACATACGCTTGCCTATGTTTGGTTGGGCTCGTATGCGGTCGCCTTTCTCATTTTTGCGGTCGAGATCGCCATGGTCAGGCACAGGCGGAAAATCACCTTGCAGCAGGTGCGTTTGATGCGTGACGCCGAAGGAGAAGAGGAATAAATGAAGCCGCGCCAGAAAAGATTGATGTTCATTGTCGCCGCCGTCGCCGGGTTGGCTGCGGCGGTCGGGTTGGTGCTGAATGCGCTGGAAAATAACGTCAGCCTGTATTTCACCCCGACTCAGGTGTTTAACAACGAGGCGCCGCACGGACGCAGCTTTCGCATTGGCGGAGTAGTCGAAGAAGGCAGTGTGAAGCGGCAGGCGGATGGGTTGACGGTGAATTTTGTGATTACCGACAAGCACAAAAGCATCCCGGTCATTTTCAAGGGCATCCTGCCGGACTTATTCACGGAGGGCAAGGGCGTGGTTGCGCAGGGCAGGGTAGAGGCCGATGGTGTGATGCGCGCCGACGAGGTGCTTGCCAAGCACGACGAAAACTACATGGCGCCGGAAGCCGCCGACGCGCTGAAAAAAGCCGAGGCCGCAAACGCTTCCGCTGCCGCAGCATCGCCGGCAAGCGCGCCGGCCGTGCCTGATGCCAAGGAAACACCGATTAAATAAGCCGTTGTCATCGTTCCCGAGCGGAGCGTGGGAACGATGATGAATCAGCGCGCCGCCCAATAATTTTTGAAAGCTTTAACATGATTCCAGAGATTGGCCATTTCGCATTAATTGTTGCATTGTTTCTGGTGATTTGCCTGGGCACGCTGCCCATTATCGGTGCGGCGCGCAATAACGCGGTCTTGATGGGCACTACGCGCTCACTGGCATACGGTCAGTTTGTGTTTTCGACGATTGCGTTTGCCTGCCTGACTTACGCCTTCATCGTCAACGATTTTTCCGTGTTGTATGTGGCGCAGCATTCCAATTCGCAGCTCCCTGTCGTCTATCGTGTGGCCGCCGTGTGGGGCGGGCATGAAGGCTCGCTATTGCTGTGGGTGTTTCTCCTGTCCGCGTGGATACTGGCCGTCGCCGTATACAGCAGGCATTTACCGGAAGAAATGGTGGCGCGTGTACTGGGGGTGATGGGGCTGATCGCGGTCGGTTTTCTGCTGTTCATGCTGCTGACCTCGGACCCGTTCGAGCGTCTCCTCCCAGCCGCTGCCGACGGGCGCGACCTGAACCCGTTGCTGCAAGATCCCGGGCTGGTGATCCATCCGCCGATGCTGTACATGGGCTATGTGGGTTTCTCGGTGGCGTTTGCGTTTGCCATTGCCGCGCTGCTGGGCGGCAGGCTGGATGCCACCTGGGCGCGCTGGTCGCGCCCGTGGACGACCGTGGCGTGGGTGTTCATGACCGGCGGCATCGCGATCGGCAGCTGGTGGGCTTATTACGAGCTGGGCTGGGGCGGCTGGTGGTTCTGGGATCCGGTGGAAAACGCCTCATTCATGCCGTGGCTGATCGGCACCGCGCTGATTCATTCGCTGGCGGTGACTGAAAAGCGCGGTGCGTTCAAAAGCTGGACGGTGTTGCTGGCCATCGCGGCATTTTCCTTGAGCCTGATGGGCACGTTCCTGGTGCGTTCCGGCGTATTGACCTCGGTGCATTCGTTCGCCGCCGACCCCAAGCGCGGGATATTCATTCTTTCTTTTCTGGTGATCGTGATTGGCGTATCGCTGCTGCTGTTTGCGTGGCGCGCGCCAAAAATCGGTCTGGGCGGCAAGTTTGATTTGCTGTCGCGCGAATCGCTGTTGCTGTCGAACAACGTGCTGTTGTCGGTCGCGGCGGCCTCGGTGTTCATCGGCACACTTTACCCGCTGTTCATGGACGCGCTCGGTCAAGGCAAGCTGTCGGTCGGGCCGCCCTATTTCGAAGCGGTGTTCGTGCCGCTGATGGTGCCGATGGTGCTGATGATGGGGCTGGGGCCGCTGGCGCGCTGGAAAAAATTCACTGTGCCGGAATTGGTCAAGCGCGTGCGCTGGGCATTTGCCAGCGCGTTGCTGATCGCGCTGCTGTTGCCGCTGACCATGGGCAAATGGACCGCCATGATCGCGCTGGGTTTGTTGCTGGCGTTCTGGATTGTCGCCTCGGTGCTGTTAAGCCTGCGCGAACGGCTGGCCGGACATGGTAATTTAATGCAACGGGTGCGCGGCCAATCGTTGAGCTATTACGGTATGCAATTTGCGCATCTCGGCGTGGCGCTATTTATCATCGGCGTGACACTGGTAAACGGCTACGAAACCGAGCGCGATGTGCGTATGGATGTCGGCGATACGGTTCAGGCGGGCGGCTACGAATTCCGTTTCAATGGCGTCACGGAAACGCAAGGTGCCAATTATATCGCCGCGCAAGGGCGGGTATCGGTCAGCAAGAACGGCAAGCCGGTCACCGAGCTGTTTCCGGAAAAACGCCAATACAACGTATCCGGCATGCCGATGACCGAAGCGGCGATCGACACCGGCTGGCTGGGCGATTTGTACGTGTCGCTGGGCGAACCGATCCCGAACAGCAACGGGGCATGGGCGGTGCGCGTCTACATCAAACCCTTTGTCGACTGGATCTGGGCGGGATGTCTGTTGATGGCGCTGGGCGGCGTGCTGGCGATCAGCGACCGCCGCTACCGCATCCACCGGGAGACGAAAGCCAGGAATCGGGGCATGGAAAATAAGAGCGGCACAGGCAATCTATTGGCGGCAGAGGGAAAGCAATCATGATGCGTTTCATCCTGCCATTTGTGGTTTTCATGATCATGGCGGCGTTCATGTATGTCGGGCTGGGGTTGAATCCGCGCGAAGTGCCGTCGCCGCTGGTCGGCAAGGCGGCTCCCGCGTTTACGCTGCCGCAATTGCATGAGCCGTCCAAACAGTTCTCGCCGCAGGACATGAAGGGCAAGGTGTGGCTATTCAACGTGTGGGCCTCGTGGTGTACGGCCTGCGAAGGCGAACACCCTTTGTTCATGGAATTGTCGCGTAAGAACATCGTGCCGATTTACGGCATGGACTACAAGGATAAGCGGGAAAACGGGGAAGCATGGCTGCGCAAGCACGGCAACCCCTATACCCTGGTCGTGTCCGATATTGAAGGCCGCGTCGGTATCGACTACGGCGTGTACGGCGTGCCGGAAACCTACTTGATCGACAAGCAGGGCATCATCAGGCACAAGCAGATCGGCGCGGTGACGCCGGAAATTCTGGATGAAACCATTCTTCCGCTGATTAAGGAGTTGCAAGCCAAATGAAATACCTGCTGATATTGCTGGTGTGCCTGCTGCCGGTTTTTTCCCATGCCGGCGAGGCGACGGATATGGCTGCCGACCCGGTGCTGGAAAAGCGCATGATCGGCCTGGCCGAAAATTTGCGTTGCCTGGTTTGCCAGAATGAATCGTTGGCCAGCTCGCATTCTGAATTGGCCGAAGATCTGCGCCGCGAAGTGCGCGAGCAGATGCAGAAGGGTCTGAGCGATCAGGAAATCATCGATTATCTGGTGTCCCGTTATGGCGATTTTGTGCTGTATGACCCGCCGCTGAAAAAATCCACGCTGATCCTCTGGTTTGGCCCGTTCGCGCTGCTGCTGGCAGGTGCCGGCATGCTGGTCTACCAGTTGCGCAAGCGCAAGAGCCGGATTCCGGAAGCCGAATTGTCCGCCGAAGATGCGCAACGTGCCGCGTCTCTGCTGGATGAAACTGCCGAGCCATCGAATCAACCGAAAGATAACCGAGCATGACTTTATTCTGGATAGCCTGTGCAGTATTGCTGATGGTGGCGCTGCCGTTCGTGGTATGGCCTTTGTGGCGCAACACCGCTAACGATAACGCCGGTAACGATAACGAGATCCAGCGCGATGCCGCCAATCTGGAGATTTTGCGCGACCAGTCGACGGAACTCGAAGCCGATTTGCGCGACGGGCTGTTGACGCAGGACGCCTACGAACAAGGCAAGCGCGAGTTGCAGGCGCGCCTGTTGGAAGAGGTTAAAGTCACATCCCGCGACACGTTGCTGGTGAAGCCAGCCGCTGCGCCATACCGTTCCGCGAAGGGGCTGGCGATCATGCTGGCGGTATTGCTGCCGTTAGCCAGCGTGCCGCTCTATCTCACGCTAGGCAATACCAAGGCGTTGTTGCCGCAACAGGATACGGGTATGGCAGGTGATTTTGGCGTTATCCGCTCCGAAACCAAGCTGCAAGAACTGGAAAAGAAACTGGCGCAGCAGCCGGAGAACCCGGATGGCTGGCTGGTGCTGGCGCGCTCCTACAGCGAATTGCAACGCTTCCCCGATGCGGTGCGCGCTTATGAGCAATTGGTCAAACTGGTGCCCGACGAAGCGATGCTGTGGGCAAATTACGCCGACGTTTATGCGATGAGCAAAGACCAGTCCTTGCTGGGCGAGCCGACCAGGTTTCTCGGCAAGGCGCTGGAACTGGATGGCAACAACCTTCTGGCGCTGGCATTGTCCGGTTCGGCGGCGATGGAGCGCGGCGATTATGTTGCGGCGATTACGCACTGGACAAAACTGGTTGAATTGTTGCCGCCGGATAATTCCGAATTGCAAATAATCCGTAGTGGCATTCAGCAAGCGCGCGAATTTCTTTCGATGCAAAAAGGCGGCAAGGAAAAACTGGCAAAACTGCCCGCCGGCAAAGTGCCTGAAAAAGCCTCTGAAAAGGCGGCGTCTAGCCAGGGGGCCATCAGCGGCAAGGTTGTGTTAAGCCCTGCATTGGCCGGAAAATTTGCACCGGACGATAATATATTCATTTTCGCGCGCGACGCGCAGGATCAAAAAATGCTGCTTGCCGTATTGCGCAAACAGGTAAAAGATTTACCGCTGCAATTTACACTCGATGACAGCATGGCGATGCAGCCGCAGATGAAATTATCCGGCTTCGACCAGGTCGTGGTGGTGGCGCGCATATCCAGATCCGGCAACCCGATTGCCCAGCCCGGCGACCTGCAAGGATCGACGGGAGTTGTTAAGCCGGGCGCCAAAGGCTTGAACATCGTGATCGATACCGTCGTGCAATAACTACCTGTTCCCACGTGGCATGTGGGAACGTCATTCTCTTGGGAGCGCGGGCATCTTGCCCGCATCGTGATCATCGTAGGGGGCGCGCCGTACCCATACTCAATACGCCGCTCACCATGACCATCATCACCTTCCCCAATAGCCCCTACCGCCTGCACCAGCCGTTCGAACCGGCGGGCTTTCTTTATCGAGTTAATTCGAGCCTGGCACATTTATTTCCAATTCCAAAGCGTTTGCCGCCTCGACCACAAGGAAATCTCCGTGCTCACTTTGGCTCGCCGAGTCATTGATGCGGGATCAGCCTGGCTGCACCGACTTCGACCCAAGGACTCCATCGCTTCTCTTCATCAACAGGCTTGGGAGGCTTGCCATGGAACATGAATTTGAGGGGAAACCTCAGGGTTTGTCCCTGGATTACAACAGCTTTCATTTCACCACCTCACCTGCCCAAAGACGCATGATGTCCACCATCTTTTCAACCTCCGTACCAGAGACAAGTGGAATATCGGTATCGTCGTAACGAAACGTCACCGCGAAAGGATTCAATTTACGCAACTCATCCGCTGGGCAGGGTACGGCAACGTCATGCTCCTGCAATGTCAGCGCCAGCCTGACCAAGTCATGTATAGGGGCAAATATGATGCCACGCTCAAACAAAACTGCCTTCAGGCATTTTTCAACCGCCTGCTGCGCAAAAAAGCAGGTTGATGCCAACGACACTTCCGGGGAGTTTTTCAGCGCCCTGAACGCGACGATATCACGATCCGCCAGCCGTAACGCCCGCAATGCCTCCTCATGGCCGGGCGTCATAAAGCACCTTCCCTTCCCTGAATGCCCAGTACAAGACGGTTCCCGGCACCTGGCTGCGGCGGCCTGCTTCCTTGTCCGAATAAACCAGCACGTCCACACCAATGCCAACATCACCTACCGCCCTGTGCAGCCGTATCATTTCGTCAAACTTGTTGGTCACCTCTGGCTCGATCACCATCAAATCCAGATCAGAATCTTCGGTCGCATCGCCGCGCGCGTAGGAACCGAACAAGATGATCTTGCTCGGTTTGGCCGCCACGACCAGCCGCTCGACGGCCTGTTGTATCTGTTC